>Ga0257120_1000002_pt1 | contig 328436 bp, 345 predicted proteins | sample SI106_10metaG_FD_190153 | JGI IMG/M metagenome (GOLD analysis project Ga0257120, IMG submission 190153) | Marine microbial communities from Saanich Inlet, British Columbia, Canada - SI106_10 | ecosystem: Environmental > Aquatic > Marine > Inlet | place: Canada: British Columbia | collected...
TACGGGGTGGATAAAACAGAACCCATGGTTCGCGACTGAAACACTGCCAGCGCTGCGGGCGCGGGTACAAGAGGTGCTAAAATGAGTGATTTGACCCCTTTGGATATTGCGCACGGCGCGATGGAAGCCGCCCCAAATGATGATGCTATCCGCCTTGCGTTCTATGAGCGTCTTGGGGACGGGGAGTTGTTCTTGTTGCTTGAGGCCGAAGCGGAAGGGGAAACAATCAAGCCCCAAACCTTTGATAGCGGATCAGGTGAAATCGTTTTGGTCTTTGATCGCCAAGAACGCTTAACTGCCTTTACGGGTGAGGCGACGCCTTATGCTGCTTTGTCTGGCCGTGTGATCTCACAATTGTTGGTAGGGCAGGGCTTGGGCCTTGGCTTGAACCTAGAGGTGGCACCATCTTCATTCTTGATGGATGCGAACGGTGTTGATTGGCTGGCTGAAACATTGGGCCATGCGCCTGATCAGGTTGAGGCCAAGATCGAAGAGGTTTCTGTCCCCACTGGATTGCCCGAAACACTGATCACTGCGATCGATACCAAGCTTGCGACAGCCACGGGCCTTGCCCTAAGCGCCTATTTGGTTGGTGTGAAGTATACGGGCGGCAGCACTGGCCACCTGCTTGGGTTTGTTGGTGCGTTGCCTGATGCACAGGGTGCCTTGGCACAAGCTGCTGGTGAGGCGCTGACCTTTTCAGGGATTGAAGCGGGCGCAATGGATGTTGGCTTCTTTGACGCCAATGATCCGATCACTCCGCGCCTTGCGCGTGTTGGTTTGCGATTCGATCTGCCCCAACCTGCTGTTGTGGATCAAGTTGAATTTGGCGCGCCGGGATCTGATCCTGCGAAACCACCGAAACTATAATAACGCGCTTGTCTCAAGTTTGCGAGGTAGGGTGCGTTGTAGGAGTTGTCAGACTAACCTTTGCCCAGACAACATGATTATGAGGGCCCCATGCCAGTCGATAAAGCCCTAACCCGCAGTCGTCTGCTGACGGGTATTGCAACAGTTGTGCTGAGTGGTGCAGCTATATTTGTGGCCAGTTGATATAATATGGGTGCACGACGCCGTTACAATCATCTAGTTGGCTTTGCTCTGATAGGCTTACGGGGCTGTTACAAATGTCGTGCATCATCTGGGGTGGACCTTTTCACGGAGTGAGTGTTGGTCCATTTTTAGCTGATTTATTTGGCCAAGATAGCGTTCAGAGGCTTGGCACACGCAACCGTGAATTCAGCGGCGCGTTTTGTGAGGTACATGACAAGTCCCATGCGAAAGCGGCGGAAAACCGCCCATGAAAACGCAAAAATGACTGCTAATTCGGCTATTTAGGTGTCTTGAGTGTTTCAAGAATGCTGTCGGTATCCTGCCCGCAACGGGGCGGGGCCGATCGATATTGAACTGGCGTGCGCGACAGCTTCAGAGGATTCGCCAACAGTTGGACATTGCCACCATCGATGCCGTCCGCTGCAATATCAACGATGGTGCCACGCGCGGTGGCCTGATCCGAATTCAACGCTTCATCAACTGTATGAATTGGTCCCACCGGAACCTTTACGCTTTGCAATTTTTCCAAGATTTCTGCTTTGGTTAGCTTTGCAAGTGTTTCGCGCAGTTGAGGGATTAGTGTTTCACGGTGTCCGATGCGACCTGAATTGGTTTTGTATTTGTCTTCTGCACCTAGATCCGAACGGCCGATCACATCACAGAACCTAGCGAATTGTGAATCGTTCCCAACGGCAACCAAGATATGCCCATCGCTGGCGGCGAAGGCGTCATACGGTACGATATTTGGGTGAGCGTTTCCGCGCCGGATTGGGGCATTTCCAGATGTCAGGTAATTGGTCCCCTCATTGATGAGCCACGCCATCGATGCGTCAACAAGGCTAAGGTCGATGTGTTGCCCTTCGCCTGTTTTGTCGCGGTGGCGCAGGGCTGCAAGAATGCCGATGGTTGCGTACATTCCGCACATCACATCCGCGATGCCGACGCCAACTTTGGTTGGGACACCTTCAGGGTCACCGGTTAGGGACATAACGCCACCGAACCCTTGGGCCATCAAATCATAACCGGGTTGATCGCGGTTTGGGCCCGTTTGACCAAAGCCAGAGATAGAGCAGTAAACCACGCTTGGATGGGCCTTCATCAGCGATTTGTGGTCTAGGCCATATTTGACCAAGCCATCGGGCTTATAGTTCTCAATAATGATATCTGCGCGTGCCGCGAGTTGGTGGATGATCGCTTGTCCTTCTTGGGTCGAAATGTCGACCGCGATGGATTGTTTGTTCCGATTGGCCGCCATGAAATAAGCGCTAAGGTCTGTGGATGTACCGTCAGGGTTTTTAGCAAAGTTGGGGCCCCAACCGCGGGTGTCATCACCGCCGGTTTTTGGGTTTTCGACTTTGATGATCGTCGCGCCGAAATCACCCAACAATTGCGTGGCGGTTGGCCCTGCAAGGATGCGGCTTAGGTCCAGAACGAAAATGTCGCCAAGCGCAGTTGGAGTTTCAGACGAGGCGTTAAATTCGGCCATCATAGGCACCTTTTTCAATAACAGCTGCAATCACTGTAAACTCTTGTGCCTTTTGCGCAACCTTCAGCGCAACCCGCAATTCGTCGCGGGTGTGGACAGTATGACCATTCCCACCAAATGCTTTGCCCATCGCCGCGAAATCGTACTGTGCGAAGTCGACGCCATTGTTGGTCAGTTGGCGCTGACGTTGCTTCAACTCAATCAATGCAAGGGAGGCATCAACGAAGACCACGAAGATCGTATTTAGGTTCAATTCCTTGGCCGTTGTCAGTTCACCCGCAACCATCAAGAAGCCTGCATCACCACAAAAGCTAACCACAGTGCGGTCCGGTTCGATAAAATGCGCACCAATCGCAAGCGGGATGGCACAGCCCATCGTGCAAAGGGCAGAGGACTGCATCAATCCGCGCGGCGCGTAACATTCCCACATCTGGCTTAGCAAAATGCGGTGCGCGCCGCTGTCGACAGTGGCAAGCGTATCCCTTGGCAGTTCATCGCGGCATACATCGACAACGGCTGCTGGCCCCCATGCGTCGTCTTTGGGAAATGCGGCTGCGAGGGCTGATTTCGTTTGCTTGATTTGCCCATCCGCCCAAACAGTGTGTGACGTTGCAGCTGCATTCAGGGCGTTAAGTGTCGCGGGGGTGTTGCCGATAATGTTTAGCGTCGCTTGGTGCATATAGTGGTGGTTTGGTACCGCAGTTATGTCGATCACGTTAACCTGCGAAGCGTCCCAGATGTTTTGCCATCCCGGGCGCATCTCAATCGGGTCATAACCGGCACAGATGATAAGGTCCGCTTCTTTGATCAGTGGCAACAGATGGGTGTCGGCCAATGGGGACAGGCCCGCGCCACCAAGGGACAGCGCGTGATCTTCGGGCAGCAATCCCTTTGCTTTATATGTCGTGACGACAGGGATGGCGAAACGTTTCGCCATTTTGGTCAATGCGGCGGCTGCATCTTCGTTGACGGCATCCAGACCTGCGATAATGACGGGACGGTTGGCTGCGCTTAGCCAGTCTGCCGCTTGATCCAAAACATGTTGGGCTGGGATCACTGGCGCTGCGGGTGCGCGCGCGAATGGTGCTGTGGCTGAAACCTGTGCAACCGCTACTGCGATTGGCAGGTCGATGTGAACTGGGCCGGGGCGACCCTCAAGTGCGATACTGACAGCTTTGTCGGCGATGATATGCGCGGCACAAGCGTTGAAGGTAAAACTGGCTTTGGTGATGGGCGTGAACACGGCGGTTTGGTCTAGCACTTGGTGCGTGTATGACTGTGCCTCGTCCGCATCGACGGCACCTGCGATAACAATCAAAGGCACGCGATCTTGATGGGCATTGGCCACCGCATTGACGCCGTTCAACGCGCCGGGGCCAACTGTGGCCACTAAAATGCCCGGGGCACCGGTGCGATGCCATGCACCTTCGGCCATGAATGCTGCTGCATTTTCGTGTTTGGCTAGGACGAACTGAATGCCTGCAGCCTCAAGTGCGTCAATGATCGTCAGGACCTCACCACCGGGCATACCAAAAGCTACGCGACAGCCTGCTGCATATAAGCGTTGGGCAAGGGCATCAGCGGCGCGAATGGTGGTGGTCATGGGGGAGTGCTCCAATTGGGGTATGGAGAAATTGCATGATGGCAAACCTGTAGCAAGTGACAGTTGCGTGCAAAATCTTTCAAAAGAAAAGGCCGCGCAATTTGCACGGCCTTGAATTCTTGGTCAGAGATTTGAGTTTAGGCGTGGTGCCTCAACTTCACTCGTCGTGTTAGCGGCGACGATCGCGGCGCGCGCTCATGGGTTGGAATGCAACGCCAACGTGGGCTTCGCAATATGGTTTGCCCTGTTGAACAGTCAGACCACAGAACCAAAAGTCTTCGGTTGCTGGATCGCCAACTGGCCATTTGCATGTGCGCTCTGTCAATTCCATCAAAGTCAGCTTTTTCGCTTTCTTTTCGATTTCATTGACCTTGGCCAAAGCCTCTGGGCTGATTTCATTTGCAGATGGCTGCGGTGGCAGCGGCTGACCTGCAGGGATGATCATCTTGCGCGCAGGCAAGTTGGATTTAGGCAAGTTCGGATCAACTGGCTTAATCGCCGGTTCCGTTCTCATCTCTACCTTAGGCTTGGCCGGTGCCTTTGGGGCTGCTTTTGGTTTTGCATTCGTTTTGGCTGCGGTGCTTGTGGTTGTGCGATTGGATAGGCCCAAGCGATGCACTTTGCCGATAACGGCATTGCGGGTCACGCCGCCCAATTCTTTTGCGATCTGGCTGGCCGATTGGCCTTCGCCCCACATCTTTTTCAGTACTTCAACGCGGTCGTCAGTCCAGGACATAGGGTTTCCCTAAGCTAAAAAGCGACCCATCGGTGGGGCCGCTTTGGGGTGTTGTTCAGCGTTCTATTCTAATGGTTCTGTTGGCGGTGACAAGCATGATACGTCATGCGCGTCGCAGTTGTGCCTCTCGCAGGGCCAAAAGGACCGCCCCAGCGATGATAATACCCGCTCCAAGGCAGGTGATTGCATCAGGAAAGATGTCATAAAATATAAGGTCATAGAGGGTTGCGAACAGCAGCGTTCCGTAGCTGAATGGGGCTACAAAACTGGCGTCTGCACGGGCCAAGGCATTCACGAAACACGCTTGTGCTACGGCCATAAAGATCCCGATTAGCGCCAAAAGCCCCCATTGTGCCAGTGTCGGCGCGATCCAAAATGGGATCACTGCGAGGGATGAGATGATGACCCCAACCATGTTGTTTGTAAGTAAAACTTGCAGCGGGTTCTGCTTGCCCGACAATTTTTTGATAATAATTAGCTCAAATCCTAATAATACAGCAGCCCCGAGGGGCAAGAGTGCTGCGATTTGAAAACTTGCGGGTGTCGGACGCAGTAGAATTGCAGCGCCAACAAGCGCAATTATTGCGGCTCCCCAGCGGATTGGCCCGACCCGCTCCCCCAAAAGGGGGATGGCAAGCATCATCGCAAAGACGGGGTTCAGGAAGGAGATCGCAGTCGCATCTGCCAGTGGTATGTAGGCAACGGATGCAAACATCAGAGTTACACCGGCCCAGCCGAATGTGGTTCTGACAATATGCAGACCCCAATGGGGTGCATCAAATTTTGGACGCATGACCCCGGCCACCATCACCAATCCAAGAAATGCAAAGACATAGCGTCCGTGCGAAATCTGTAACGGGTGCAGGGCTGGTCCAAATGCATCAGAGCCCAAAGCCTTGGCGAATAGGGTGGTTGCCGCGATGAATGCAGAGGCGATGCATATCAAAGTTGCAGCTAAGGCTGGGTTTTGTGTGCGGGCTTGAAACATACGTCCGCTATGCGCCTGCATATTGAGTGATGCAAGCGGGCAATATGTGGGTGGCCAATCATTGCGCGATGCACTAAAGTTAAGGCTATGAACACACTGACACATATCTCAGCTTTGCGACGACTGCGCTTTACAGCGTAAGTTGCCTCTAAACCTGTGTTCCGCGCGTTTTGCGCATTAATTTCCCAAAATCGTTGACCTGCCAGTATCCTCAATGCACAACTCGCTTTTCTGTCGTGCTGGCTTTTTTCAAAGGATGATCTGATGATCGCTTCTGTTCTACCTACCTATTCTCGTGCTCCTATGACGTTTGTCAAAGGTGAAGGCTCTTGGTTGATTGAAGCAGATGGCCGGCGCTTTTTGGATTTGGGTGCTGGTATTGCAGTAAACGCTTTGGGCCATGCCCACCCAGCACTTGTCAAAGCACTGGCAGATCAGGCAGGTGCACTTTGGCACACCTCTAACCTTTACCATATTCCACAACAGCAGATGCTTGCGGATAAATTGGTAGACGCAACATTCGCCGACACCGTGTTTTTCACCAACTCTGGCACAGAGGCGTGTGAGTTGGCAGTAAAGATGGCGCGCAAGTATTGGTACGACAAAGGCCAAGAGGATCGTGTTGAGATTATAACGTTTGATGGGTCATTCCACGGTCGTTCCACGGCGGGTATTGCTGCTGCTGGGTCTGAGAAGATGACCAAAGGGTTCGGTCCATTGTTGGGTGGCTTTACGCATCTGACGTTTGGGGATCATGACGCGCTAACCGCTGCAGCCAGCAACAAGACTGCGGCCATAATGGTAGAACCTGTTCAGGGCGAGGGTGGTATTCGCCCACTGCCAGATCAGTGCCTTAAGGGCCTACGTGATCTGTGTGACGAGCATGGTATTCTATTGATACTGGACGAGGTTCAATGTGGTGTTGGTCGTACGGGCAAATTGTTTGCGCATGAGTGGGCTGGGGTTGAACCAGATATCATGATGGTTGCCAAAGGCATTGGCGGTGGTTTCCCCCTTGGTGCAGTGCTGGCGACTGAGGACGCTGCGTCTGGCATGACGGCGGGCACACACGGATCGACCTATGGCGGCAATCCGTTGGGTTGTGCAGTGGGTTGTGCTGTCTTGGATGAAATCAACACGCCTGAATTTTTGGCAGAGGTGAACCGCAAGTCGGGTTTGCTACGTCAAAAGCTGGAGGGGCTGATTGCGTCCAATCCCGATGTCTTTGAAAGCGTCCGAGGTGCGGGCATGATGATGGGTCTTAAGTGCAAAGCAACCAACATTGATGTGGTGAACGCGGGATACGGTGTGCATGTCCTAACTGTCCCAGCCGCTGACAATGTGATCCGTTTGCTTCCAGCCCTTACAATCACAGACGAAGAAATCGGAGAGGCGGTCACCCGCTTGGATCAAGCTGCTAAGGCAGTTGCCAACGCCTGATTTCATCTAACCTAATTTCATAAGGCTTGGGGCAATGCGTCTCCAAGGTCGACCAATATAGAGTAATATAATGAACCACTTTTTAGATATCCATAAAACAGACCCAGCCGCGCTGCGGACCATTCTTGATGACGCACTGGCAATGAAGTCCGCGCGCAAGGGATTGCCACGTGCCACGCTAGATGCCGAAAAGCCCCTGGATGGGCATATGGTTGCGCTGATCTTTGAAAAACCATCCACCCGAACGCGCGTTTCATTCGATGTAGGTGTGCGCCAGATGGGCGGCGAAACAATGGTTTTGTCTGGTTCTGACATGCAATTGGGCCATGGTGAAACAATCGCCGATACGGCACGTGTTTTGTCACGCTACGTGGATTTGATCATGATCCGCACGTTTGACGAGTCGGTTCTGCTAGAGATGGCGGAATACGCTGATGTGCCTGTGATCAATGGGCTGACCGATCGCACACACCCTTGCCAGATTATGGCAGATGTCATGACGTATGAGGAACATCGTGGCCCGATCAAAGGCAAAAAGGTTGTCTGGTGTGGGGACGGCAACAACGTCTGTGCCTCGTTCCTACATGCTGCGGCGCAGTTCCAGTTTGACCTGACATTCGCAGGACCTGCCCAATTGGACCCAGAAGATGAATTTGTTGGTTTGGCGCGCAAGGCTGGTTGTACGATCCAGATTGAACGCGACGCGGACAAAGCCGTTGCTGGTGCCGATCTGGTTGTCGCAGACACATGGGTTTCTATGCACGACAGCCAATCCACCAAGGAACGTCGCCACAACCAATTGCGCCCTTATCAAGTGAACCAAGAGCTGATGAGCAAAGCAAATGACGACGCATTGTTCATGCACTGTTTGCCCGCGCACCGCGAAGAAGAAGTGACCAGCGAAGTTATGGATGGCCCGCATTCGGTTATCTTTGACGAAGCGGAAAATCGACTTCATGCGCAAAAGGCCATCATGCGCTATTGCTTAGGACGCTAAAATAGGGAGACTTTGGCGAAACAGCCAAAGGACTCGTCCTATTTTATGACCGCACCTGAAGATCGCCCATCCTTGCCCGGTTGGGATCATGTTCCGAATGTACCGATCAAAGTCTCACCATTCTTCAGTTGGCCACCAAAGCCGGTTGAGATGTGGCAGTGGCTAGAAGCACGTTGGCTGCGCATCGCGGAAAACCTTATTGTTCTGGCGATCTGTCTGCTGGTCTGGACCTTTACACAGCCAGCGATGGAACAGATGAAAACGCTGTCCATTGAGTGGATAGCCCAGATTTGGGTGCGCAATCTGGTTCTGATGTTCCTTGTCGCGGGAAGCTTGCATTGGTTTTTCTTCATGCGCAAAGGTCAGGGCAATCGCCTAAAGTTTGATCCGCGAGATTTGGCGATCAAAGGCAAGCAGTTCAATTTTGGCGGCCAAGTCAAAGACAATATGTTCTGGACGTTGACCAGCGGTGTTGGGTTTTGGACTGCCTATGAGGTACTAATGTTTTACGCGATGGCCAATGGCTATGCGCCCCACCTGTCTTGGGCGCAAAATCCAATTTGGGTCTGTGCGCTGTTCTTGCTAACGCCTGTTATTATTTCGCTGCATTTTTATTGGATACATCGCGCCCTTCATTGGGGGCCGTTGTACCGGCTGGCCCATGCGCTGCATCATAAGAACGTGAATGTTGGCCCATGGTCTGGTCTGTCGATGCATCCGATTGAGCATATCGCATTCTTCAGTTCGATCTTGGTCCACTTCATTATTCCGGCACATCCCTTACATATCCTGTTTCATATGCAGCATCAGTCTTTGACGGCTGCAACCTCACACACGGGGTATGAAGCGTTGTTGGTCAAGGATCGCAAAACCCTTGCGCTGGGCACGTTTCATCACCAGATGCACCATCGGTACTTTGAGGTGAATTACGGCAATCTCGAAATGCCATGGGACAAGTGGTTCGGGACATTTCACAACGGTACGCCAGAAGCGCATGACGCTATGAAAGATCGCCGTCAAATGAGGTCTAAAACCTAAGTGCATTTTTGACATCTGTGGGTTGCAACCGATTGGCCGTCACTTGCGCAGACAGTTTCAAAATGCCATTTGGCACCAACACATCAATAAGGACGGCACATGGTACACGAAAATGCAGTAGCAGACATCGGCGTTTACGGACTTGGCACCATGGGCAGTGCGCTGGCACTGAACTTTGCGGACAAAGGGTTTTCTGTAGCAGTCACCAATCGCGAAGCCGGCTGGATTGATGATTTTCTAAAAGAAGCGCCTGAGTTTGCGGACAAGGTGTCAGGTCACACTGATCTGGCCGACTTTGTTCAAGCGATCAAAGCACCCCGTACAATTTTATTTATGATCCCATCGGGCAAACCGATGGATGCAATGATCGAGACAATCAAACCACTTCTGAGCGAGGGTGATACCATCATTGACGGCGGCAATGCTGATTTCAACGAAACACGCCGTCGTTCTGCTGAGCTGGATGGCACTGGCCTTCATTTTGTCGGTATGGGCGTTTCAGGTGGTGAAGACGGTGCACGTCATGGTCCATCCATGATGGTTGGCGGCACCGCGCATTCATGGACACAGCTGAAGCCGATGGCCGAAGCTATTGCGGCCAAGTTTAAGGGTGAGCCATGTGTGGACCACCTAGGACCTGACGGTGCTGGGCACTTCGTAAAGACCGTGCACAACGGCATCGAATACGCTGACATGCAGATGATTTCTGAAATCTATGGTTTACTGCGCGATCAAGGTGGCCAAGATCCAGCAGAAATCGGCCAAATGTTCGAACGCTGGGCGACAGGTCCACTTAGCTCATATCTGATTGAGATTTCAGGCGCGGCTTTGCAATCTGTTGACAGCAAGACAGGTCAGCCAATGGTTGATATGATCCTTGATAAGGCGGGTCAAAAAGGTACGGGCCGTTGGACTTTGGTCGAGGCGCTAAAGCTTGGGCAGTCCGCTAGCACGATTGAAGCTGCTGTTGGGGCGCGTGGATGGTCTTCGGAAAAAGATATGCGTGTTGCAGCCGATCCATTGTTGGAAAAAGGCGCGATACCTGCCGAACTGCCAACGGAAAAAGATATGGAAAACGCGATGATGGCGGCCCGCATTTTGGGTCACGCGCAGGGTTTCCGCATCTTGTCGTCCGCATCTGAAGAATTCGATTGGGCGCTGGATATGGCGCGGATCGCCGAAATTTGGCGCGCAGGCTGCATTATTCGTTCATCTTTGTTGGATGAGATTGCTGCGGCCTTTCGCGCAGAGCTACCGTTTGATCACTTGATCCTTGCGCCAGCCATCAGCGAGCTGCTTGCTGTGTCCATCTCAGGTCTACGCCGCGTTGTAGCGGTTGCGGCACTGACGGGCCAACCGGTTCCCGCATTGTCCGCAGCCCTTGCGTGGCACGATACGATTGCTCGGGGCCGTGGCACTGCGAACATGATCCAAGCACAGCGTGACTTTTTTGGAGCGCATGGGTTTGAACGTCTGGACGGTGAAGGCAAGCATCACGGCGATTGGAACGCTGTTTAAGCTATTGCTTGCGCCGTTTGGCTCGCAGCGTTGGATCTTCTTTTGTAGGGTCTTCGGGCCATGGATGGCGCGGGTATGACCCACGCATGTCTTTGCGCACATCCGCGTAGCTGGTTTCCCAAAAACGCGGCAAATCTGCAGTGATCTGAACCGGCTTTTGCGCAGGGGACAGCAATGTAATTTGCAGAGGCTCTTTGCCGATCATGGGATGTTCGGTCACCCCAAACAACTCTTGCAGCCGTATTGCGATTTGGGGCTGCGTGCCGGAATAATCGATCGGAATTGTGCGCCCTAGTGGTGTTTCAAATTTTCCTGGTGCTGCGCGGTTCAATGCTTGGGTTTGGTCCCAATCAAGGCGCGCTTGCAACGCTTGGATTATGTCGAACGCCTTCCAATCGGTAGAACTGCGCACGCCACTGATGTGCGGCAGTAACCAGTCATCTAAAGTTTCAAGCAGATGCGTTTCATCAACCGAAGGAAAGCTGGAATCGTCCATTAATTTGCAGCGGGCAATGAAGCGTTTGGCTGACTTTGATGGCTTTAGGCCAAGTTGTCGTATGCCTTCCATCATAGCGACCGCGATTTCATCGTCGGGGGCGTCCGACCATGTGTGATCTTCTAGAACAAGCGCGCCAAAGCATTCCTGCCGGCGAGTCAAAACGCGACCCTCACGGCGCGACCATAGGCAGACATTGCGCCATTCAATCTGGTCTTCAAATAGGTTGTGCAACTCGCTGTCTGCCAGTGGAACGGCTTGTCTAATACGGGCCTCGCGGGGATCACCGTCTAGGTCGGTGGCCACAATCAGGCGATTGCCACCAATCGCATCCTCAGCTGGCATAATCGCACCTTTGCCCCCTGACAGGACGAAACGGGGCGCCTCACCCGCACGGCGCAATCCGATACGATCTGGATAGGCGAGGGCGGCATGTTCACCCAATGAGAAGGCGCGTTTTGAAGCGGGGGCGCGTTTGGCCAGTCGTTTGGTTTCGACCTTGATACGTTCAAGGGCACCACGATTGACCGCGCCGCCCAAACGGTTTGGGTCACGTATTACTTGGATGCGTAGGTTCAGATCAACCGATACACCGCGCAAGGGATCGCGTTCTGCCAAAAGGGCCGCGACTTGGGCGGCGTCTTTTCCCGCGGTTTCAATCATATGGGCAAGGCGGGGATGCAAAGGATAACTGGCCAAAGCACGGCCATGGGGCGTGATCCGCCCCTCAAAGTCCAGAGCTCCTAGCATTTTCAAGACGGCTTGCGCCTCTGCCAAACGACCCGCGTGGGGAGGGGTGACAAATTGCAGGGCCTCAGGGCCTGAACCCCAAACTGCCAGCTCAAGTGCAAACCCTGTGAGATCACCAGCATCAATTTCAGCAGGTGGGTAGGCGGCCAAAGCGCCATCTTCACCGCGAGTCCAAACCTTGTAGCAATCACCTGCTTGCACACGACCTGCACGGCCTGCGCGTTGGGTGGCCTCAGCCCGTGTGACACGTTCGGTGACCAGACGGGACATGCCACTGGCAGGATCGAATCGGGCGCGGCGGGATTTGCCGCCGTCCACCACAACTTTGATATCTGGGATTGTCAGGGAGGTTTCCGCGATGGCTGTCGCCAACACAATTTTGCGCCCATGTTTAGCAGGAGAAATAGCTTTACGTTGAGCAGTAAAATCCATAGCGCCAAAAAGTGGGGCGAGGGTGCAATCACCTTTGATTTGGTCTTCAAGCAGGCTGTGAACGCGGCGAATTTCGCCCTCACCGGGGAGAAAAACAAGAACACTGCCTGTTGTTTCACTGAGGGCGTGAAGGGTGGTGTCAGCAACGGCTTTTTCAAAACGGGTGGTTTTGGCAATCGGTTTGGTGAGCCAATGGGGGGTTACGTCGTATGCGCGACCCTGCGAGGTTACGATAGGGGCGTCCATGACTTCGGCAATCGGGGTGGCGTCTAGCGTAGCCGACATTGCCACCAGCAACAGATCATCGCGCAACGCACTGGCAACTTCTAGGCAAAGTGCAAGGCCAAGATCGGCGTTGAGGCTGCGTTCGTGAAATTCATCAAAAATGACGGCACCGATATTGGGCAGGTCAGGCTGATCCTGCAACATGCGCGTCAGTATGCCTTCGGTCACAACCTCAATTCGCGTTTGTTTGCCAACCTTAGAGGTGCCGCGAATGCGGTAGCCCACGGTTTCCCCAACAGATTCGCCAATTGTCTGCGCCATGCGTTCAGCGGCGGCGCGCGCTGCAAGGCGGCGTGGTTCGAGCATAAGGATGCGGCCAGTGGTTAGGTTGGCATCCCTCATCGCAAGGGGCACACGTGTTGTTTTGCCTGCCCCAGGTGGGGCCTGCAGCACAACACGGCCCTGACGGCGCAGGGCGTCGATCACATCGGGCAGAACCGCATCAATGGGGAGTGTGAGTGTCATGCTGTCTTATCCGTTAATCTGCGCATAAGGCCAAGCAGAAGTGCTGTGAGGCTAGACATTTGGTCTGTGCTGCAGGACAAAAGCGGTGAATTACATGTGAGATGACCATGGACCTAGATGATCTGGCAAAACGAATTGCCGCGGGAGAACGCCGTGCCTTGGCGCGTGGTATTACGCTGGTGGAGAGTTCACGCGAGGATCACCGTGCCCAAGCAGCGCAGGTTTTGGCGGCTATGCCCAAAGACCAACAAGCATTGCGCATAGGCCTTTCGGGCACGCCGGGTGTTGGGAAATCGACGTTCATTGAGAGCTTTGGCATGATGTTGACGGGCCAAGGTATGCGTGTGGCGGTTTTGGCGGTTGATCCTTCATCGGCTCGCTCCGGTGGGTCTATTTTGGGGGACAAGACCCGTATGGACCGTTTGGCACGTGATCCCAATGCATTTATCCGTCCATCGCCCAGCCAAACCCATTTAGGGGGGGTCGCGCGGCGCACGCGCGAGGCTGTCGCTTTGTGTGAAGGCGCAGGTTTTGATGTGGTGTTGATCGAAACTGTGGGCGTTGGACAATCAGAAACGGTCGTGGCCCAGATGTCTGATCTGTTCATGTTGTTATTGGCACCTGCGGGTGGTGATGAGTTGCAAGGCGTAAAACGCGGTATCATGGAGATGGCCGATATCATATTGGTCAACAAAGCGGACGGGGATCTAAAACCTGTCGCGATGCGCACGCGTGCGGATTATGCCGGCGCGCTGCGTTTGATGCGCAAACGTCCCCAAGATCCTGAGGGCTTTCCTAAAGCACTGACGGTTTCGGCCTTGGAAGAAGACGGGTTCGAAGACGCATGGACTGCGATGCTTGAGTTGGACGGATGGCGCCGTGCCAATGGGTTCTTTGATGGAACCCGATCAACCCAGGCGCGTTACTGGTTTGAGGAAGACGTGCGTAAGTTGTTGTTGGCGCAATTGGATCGTCGTGATGTGGCCCATGAGATGAAGCGTCTTGGTGGGGAGGTTGCGCGAGGCAAGACCCCCCCCGCGGTTGCCGCGGCGCAAATGGTGTCTGTGTTGCGCGAATCGTAAAACGTAAAAAGGAGACCAGCTCCCGTTCTGCGCACCCCCCCGGAGTTTATTTGGTAAGATGAATGTTGGTAAGCCGTTTGTGTGCGTACAAGGTTTTGTGGTAAGTTGTGGTGAATGATGGTCGTAAACGTCGTTCGTTGCAGATTGATGTTGTCATCGTAGGGTTTTCTGCAAAAGGAATGAGAGATACTGGCTATTTGGGTTGACCAGCCTCGTGATTCCTCCTATTGCCAGCGAACGAATTTATGGGTGCGACCTAAGTCTGCATCCGGCGTTGTGTTAGAGGACCGCCTCGATCACGACCTGAGCAAAAGGATGATCCCATGTCGCGTCGTTGCGAATTGACCGGTAAAGGCCCCATGTCTGGCAACAATGTCAGCCATGCGAACAACAAAACTAAGCGTCGGTTCTTGCCGAACTTGAACGATGTGACTTTGCAGTCCGAAGTTCTTGGTCGTGGCATTAAGTTCCGCATCTCTGCGGCTGCTTTGCGCACCGTTGACCACCGCGGTGGTTTGGACGCATTCATGGCGAAAGCAAAGGACACTGAGTTGTCTGATAGCGCTTTGAAAGTAAAAAAAGAAATCTCGAAAGCCCAAGCAGCAGCTGCTTAACTTTTTGAAGATTGATCGATTTCACCCCGTCTGCTTTGCAGGCGGGGTTGTTTCGTTTTGACGCAGTTGTTTTGATTTTACTTAAGCTGTAGATCCCATGCCTGTGAATATCCGCGCACATTTCATTGCGATATGCCTTGCAGTTGTTTTGGTCCTTACTGGGCAAAGCATGGCGGGAGCTCGTGGTTCTGCGGGTGCGACGGGCAAAATGGTTCTATGTGTTGGGACCCAGTCAGTTGTGGTTTACATGGATGAGCAGAGGCAGCCTACGCAGGCCCCGCACTTCTGTCCTGATTGCACGCTTACTTTGATAGATGCCGCACCAATGGGTACGGCGGTTTCACCTGCAGTTCTTGTGCTGTCTCCACATATTACAATGGCTTGCGTTGCTGCCCATAGCAACGTTGATGAGCATTCTTACCTGTCACGTGCGCCGCCTGCAGTCGTCTGATCCAAACCTCGAATTTTATAATCACACGACAAAAGGGGCATAAAAAATGTCATTCAAATCTACCTTCATCATCGGCTTTTCTGCGACGCTGCTTATGACCACCAGTGCTTTTGCTGAAGGCCTTATGGTCAAAGATCTTTATGCACGTGCAGCGCGCCCGAATGCACCAACGGGTGCTGCGTTCATGACGCTGATGAACCATTCCGATCAGGACATCACGCTGATGGGTGTCAGTTCAGACGTTGCTAAACGTGTTGAGCTACACACGCACATCGACAACGGTGAAGGCATTATGCAAATGACCGAAATCGAAGGTGGTATCACCATTCCTGCGGGCGAAATGCACATGATGAAGCGCGGTGGTGACCACATTATGATGATGGGATTGACTAAATTTTTGGTGGATGGGGAGACGATTTTTGTCACGTTTGAGTTTGAAACCGGCGCAGAAATGGTTGTCGAAATTCCTGTCGACAATGCGCGAAAACCCAAAGGCCACGACGACCACAAGTCACACTAAACAAACACTATTTAGTCGGGCGTGCTTTTGCGCTCGACTAATTTTCTAAAGCCTCGGCAACCCATGCGGGGACGGTTTCACCGGCTTTGCCGAAACGGGTTTCTGCAAATTGGGACACGACGGCTGAGGGTTCCAAATTCAGTTCAATAGTATGGGCCCCGTAGTGGGCTGCCATTTGCACGAATCCGGCTGCGGGATAGACGTTTCCTGATGTGCCAATGGCGACAAATAGGTCCGCTTGGGCCAATGCGCGTTCGATCCGGTCCATCTGATATGGCATTTCTCCGAACCACACGATGTCGGGGCGCGCCATTGGGGCCGCGCAGTTGGGGCAGGCATCGCCAACAGCCATTTTCATAGGCGCAGGCCAGCGGTGTTCACAACTTGCACAGAGCGCAGAATTTAGCGCACCGTGCATGTGAAGTACGTGATTGCTGCCGCCGCGTTCGTGCAAATCATCAACGTTTTGGGTAACTAAGAGCAGATCGCCCTTATGCTCTGCTTCAAGGCGCGCGAGCGCTTCATGTGCGGGGTTTGGAGCGGATGTTGCGGCTTGGGCGCGGCGTTCGTTGTAAAAATAGACGACCAGTTTGGGATCGCGTTTAAACCCTTCGGGGGTGGCAACATCTTCGATCCGGTGGTCGGCCCACAGACCGCCTTCATCACGAAATGTGCTGATACCGCTTTCGGCTGAAATGCCTGCGCCGGTGAGGATCACGATGTTGGTCATTTGAGCTGCCCTTTGGTTTCTGGATCTTTGTTCCAGATGCGTTGGACGGTGACAAGTGGTGGGTGTTTAACGCAGCGTTCGATGCTGGTTTCATAGCTAACTGAGCAGTTAAAAAGACAATCTGTACATTTAGTACAGCAGCAAAGGCGCTATTTAAGGCGGTTTTGAACAAACTGCACAGTTTGGGCGCTGATCTGTACAGTTTTACGCGCACATGCCCACTCATCTTTCGTTAAGAAATGGCACGCGTTAACGTTTGAAAATAGACAGTAACTATCTGGTAAGGTTTGCACCTATTATGCAGCTGACCCATCAATTCTTTGACGGCGATACAAACGGGTCATAGGTTGGCCAAACTGAATTAAGGGGCGGCGTTGGATGCAATATCACTTGGACGGATTTCAGACGGGCGACCCATCAGTTTCAAAAGCAACTTCGAATACAGGTTCTGATCAGGTCGATGTTTTGATTGTTGGCTGTGGTCCTGCGGGTTTGACATTGGCGGCGCAACTGGCGGAATTTTCTGAAATCACAACGCGCATCACGGAACGCAAATCTGGTCCGCTTGAGCTAGGGCAGGCTGACGGAATCGCATGTCGTTCGATTGAGATGTTTGAGGCCTTTGGCTTTGCCGAAAAGGTGTTAAAAGAATCCTATTGGGTAAACGAAGTTGGTTTTTGGCGTCCCAACCCTGATGGCTCGGGATTGCATCGCGCAGACCGTATTCAAGATGTCGAGGATGATCTGTCCGAGATGCCCCATGTGATTTTAAGCCAGGCGCGTGTTCATGACTTTTATCTGGAACACATGCGCAATGCCCCCACGCGTTTGGTACCAGATTACAATCGCGAACTGATATCTGTCACGCAGACTGATGATCCCGACTATTCTGTGACTGCGGTTTACAATTGCCTTGAGGCTGAGGGTAAGACGGAAACCATCCGTGCCCGCTATATCGTGGGATGTGATGGAGCGCGCAGTGTTGTGCGTGAGTCGCTGGGCTATCCGCTGAAGGGTGATGCAGCGCGTCAGCTTTGGGGCGTGATGGATGTTTTGGCCATTACTGATTTCCCTGACATCCGTCTGAAGGCAGCCATTCAATCCGAGAGCCACGGCAGCATCCTGATCATCCCGCGTGAGGGTGGCTATATGGTGCGCATGTATATCGAGCTGGATGCATTGCATGGGGATGAACGTGCCGCAGACCGCAATGTGACATCGGATATGTTGATCGCAAAGGCGCGTGATATTTTGGCCCCCTATACATTGGATGTGAAAGAGGTGGCATGGTGGTCCGCCTATGAGATCGGGCAACGTGTGTGTGACGCCTTTGATGATGTACCTGATGAACAGCGCAGCGTGCGTGATCCCCAAATGTTTATCGCCGGTGATGCCTGTCACACCCACAGCCCAAAAGCGGGTCAGGGCATGAATGTATCTATGGCGGATACATTTAATTTGGGTTGGAAGCTAGCGGCGGTTTTGCGGGGCCAAGCCAAACCATCGTTGTTGCACAGTTATTCAGAGGAACGGTGTGCCAAGGCGAAAGAGTTGATCGAATTTGATCGTGATATGGCCCGTTTGTTCAGCGCGAAAACCAAGAACGCAGAAGAGGCTGCGCAGTTCCAAAGCTATTTCAAAAAGCACGGTCGTTATACGGCAGGTGTTGAGACGCGTTATGACAGCTCTGCCATTACGGGCGATGATCAACATCAATCCTTGGCCACTGGATTGAAGGTTGGAATGCGGTTCCATTCGGCCCCTGTGGTCCGTTTGTGCGATGGTAAGCCGATGCAGTTGGGTCATGTGCTGAAGGCTGATGGGCGATGGCGGTTGATGGCTTTTGCGGGTGCCAGTGACGTTGGGCAAAGCGGAGGCGATATTGCTGGCTTGTGTGCTTATCTGGCAGATGACGCAGCCAGCCCTGTGGTGCGTTATACGCGCGCAGGCACCAATATCGACAGCATCATTGATGTGCGGGCGGTGTTTCAAACCTCGCACCACGATATGATGCTGGACACTCTGCCTGATATGCTTTTGCCTCGCAAAGGACGGTATGGTTTGATGGATTACGAAAAGGCGTTTTGTCCTGATTTAAAAACTGGCCCTGATCTGTTTGATCTGCGCGGTATTGACGGTGCCAAGGGCGCTTTGATAATTGTGCGTCCTGATCAATTCATCGCCAAGGTTCAGCCACTGGACGACTTTGAAGGGATTGCGCAATTCTTTGATGGAGTGCTGATCTAGGGGCTAGCTCTTTAATATCCGCAATTCGCCCGCAAGCCATGGCAGTTTTTCCAGCGCCTGATCGATGATGTGATGTTGGATCAGGTTGCGCATGGTTTGGGCTACGTCGTTTGGCACTTGGCCTGCCCAATCCGCCCCAGCGTAAAGGGTGATTTCGCGTGAGAACGGTTTAAAGGGCAGGGGCTGCGCGATGACTTGATCGTGGAACCGTTCGGCCCGCATGTAGCCCAGTGGCGTTGTCACGGACCATCCAATGCCGCGCGCCACCATTGCCATCAGTGACAGGTGGCTTCCCAGTTCAAAGCGCTGGGGGAAGTTGAGGTGTTGGCGTTTGAGGTGTCCCTCGATCTGTCGGCTGATCAGTTGAGCCTGATCATAGCGCAGGAATGGCAGGTCTTTAAGCTGTGTCATGACATCGACGTCTGTTTCCAACGCCTCCTTGGGCGCGACCAAGATGAAGGGATCACGTGCAATTGGGTATTCAAGTACGCCTTCCATCATCGTTCCTGCATTGGCAGAGATCGCTATATGCAGTGCCTTTTCCTCAATCGCTTTTGAAATTTCATGGCTGGGGGCAGTGATCAGTTTGAACTTACATCCCTTTAGGCTTTTGGCCAAAATGGTTGCAAGGCGCGGAGTCAACTCGTTGTCAAAGTCATCAATCAACCCGATGCTAAGCGCCTTTAGGTGTGCAAGGTCCATGACGTTCAGTTCTGTATGGGCAAGGCGCAGTTCGGCCAGCGCGCTTTTTACATGGATTAAAAAGATCTCTCCCGCTTGGGTCAGGCGCATGGGGCGTTTGTTGTGTTGAATCAGGTTTGTGGCTAATGCCGCCTCTAACTTGCTCAGTTGTTGGCTGACGGCGGGTTGGCTAAGCCCTGTTATTTTGGCTGCTTGGGCAACAGAACCACAGCTGGCAAGCGCCTCAAAAACTTCGAGGCTGCGTAGGGTCACACCTTTTGCGATCATGTGGGGTCTCTTGCAAATTTGCATTTAATGAATGTGTTAAACGTAATTTAAGCATTTGTGGTTAATCGGGCAAGGTATTTGGTAGCCAGTATTCATAAAATGGAAATCTGTGGTGAACTTGGGTGCTTTCAATGTGATGTAAATGAGGGTTTGAAACGGCGCTAAGGGGGCGATCCTGATCTAAAGCATGGGTTAAAACGTCATTGAGGTGATTGCACCCTTGAAAATCTGACAAAAAGGCCTCATTTAGTGGCGCGTCCGCACCTTCGCGTGACTAGTCTATTTAGGAGAGACCATGGCCAAGGAAGAATTGCTCGAATTTCCCGGCGTCGTAAAGGAACTCTTGCCAAATGCGACATTTCGGGTCGAGCTAGAAAACGGCCATGAGATCATCGCACATACGGCAGGCAAAATGCGTAAAAACCGCATTCGTGTTCTTGCAGGCGACAAAGTCCAAGTCGAAATGACACCATACGACCTATCAAAGGGTCGCATCAATTATCGCTTTAAGTAAGCGCGTGCTTGCCACCCCAAACGTGGCCAGCGGTTTTCGAACACGCGTGGGCCTTTGGGGTGGAGTGTTCTAATGGCATTTATTCTGGGTTCTGGTAGCCCCCGACGGCTAGAGCTGTTGGGGCAAATCGGTGTCTTACCAGACGCTGTGCGACCACCTGACATTGGTGAAGATCCGCTGGAGGCGGAACAACCCCGTCCATATTGCAACCGCATCACTCGTGAAAAACTGGGTGCTGTCGTAGCAGAGCATGACGATATTGTTCTGTGTGCCGACACCACAGTTGCTGTGGGTCGTCGCATCTTGGGCAAACCTGCTGACGCTGATGAGGCGGCGGCATTCATAAAACTATTGTCTGGACGACGTCACCGCGTGATTACTTCGGTTGGGGTGAAACGTGGCGATAAGATCTGGCAACGTGATGTTGTCAGCACTGTTAAGATGAAGCTGGTGTCCAAACCCGAACTTGATGCCTACCTCGCCACTGGCGATTGGGAGGGCAAAGCGGGCGGATACGGCATCCAAGGGCCAGCCGGCGCATTTATTCCGTGGATCAGCGGATCGTTCACTGGCATCGTTGGCCTACCACTTTCAGAAACAGCAGGGCTGCTTAAAGGCGCCGGCTATCCGCTTCATGCGGCCAAATAGGGGGGGCTTATGAAGGGTCGTACAATCATTCTGGACCATATCAATGAGCGTGAAGCCGCAGCATTGATGGTCGATGGCAAGTTAAGCGATATTTTGGTGGCAGGTGACGCACCAGCCCCGGGGACGATTTACCGCGCAATCGCGGATCGTCCCGTCAAAGGGCAGGGCGGCATGTTCTTGAAAACCCCTGATGGCTCTGCATTCTTGCGTCAGGTTAAAGGGCTTTCCCCAGGTCAGCCGCTGTTGGTTCAAGTGACGGGCTACGCCGAAGAGGGCAAAGCCATTCCAGTGACCCAAAAGGTTCTGTTCAAAAGCCGTTATGCGATTGTGACCCCTGACGCACCGGGCCTCAATATTTCCCGCAGCATCCGCGATGATGACATGCGCGACGAATTGATGGTCATTGCCAAAGAGGTGATGGATGGGCGCGAGATGGGTCTGATCATCCGCTCATGTTGTACAGAGGCATCCCCAGAAGACATCGCAGACGATGTTGAAGAAATGGCGCAGCTAGCCGACAACGTGATCAATGACGACAGCGATGAGATGGCGATGTTGGTTGCAGGCGATGGCCCACACGTATTGGCGTGGCGCGACTGGACGGAAGCAGCCGAAGTTGTTACCCAAGCCGGTGGTTTTGAAGATCACGGCGTTTTGGAAGCACTGGAAGCCGCAGAAAGTGCCTTTGAAAGCTTTGGCGCATCTGGCGGCATGTATATTGAACCCACACGCGCCTTGATCGCTGTGGACGTGAATACGGGCAACGACGCCTCATTGGCTGCTGGTATCAAGGCCAACATGCTGTGTGCACGTCGTTTACCTCAAGCGTTGCGTGTACGTGGCCTTGCAGGTCAAATCACCTTAGACCTTGCCCCGATGCCTAAAAAAGACCGCCGCGCCTTTGAGGTGGCCCTACGCGCTGCCTTCCGCACCGATGAGATCGAAACGGCATTGGTTGGTTGGACCACGCTGGGTCATTATGAACTCCAGCGCAAGCGCGTGAGGTTGCCGCTGTCTGAGGTGCTCGGATGAAGTGCCCCACCTGCGAACGTCCTACAGAGACCGAATTTCGCCCTTTCTGCTCCAAACGCTGCGCAGATGTTGATCTGGCGCGCTGGGTGAACGGATCTTATGCCATTCCATCGCATGATCCCGACGATATTGAGGCCGCATTTGAGGTCATTGAAAAAGAAAATGCGAAACCTCATTGAATTGAGTGAAATCGCTATGGACACGCGCCACACAAGGTCCTAGATACGCCTCACCCAAGCCGTTTACGGCGAGTAGTGCCCGAGTAGCTCAGGGGTAGAGCAGTGGATTGAAAATCCTCGTGTCGGTGGTTCGATTCCGCCCTCGGGCACCATTTAAGTCAACAATAACAATGACTTAATCTAGTGCTAAGTTCTAAAAAATCGCTAAAATCAAAAACACACCAAACACACACTTTTTGCCGTGTTGCTGACTATTTTGACTGCGGAATCGCTGTGTTGGACACAGTGTTGGCTAATGCTGTGGTGCAAACACTGTGTTGGCGGAGTTTTGGGCGAACATAGCTTGTAATACAAAGGTTTAAAATTTTCTTGTTTAAACAAACGACTTATTTTTTAGTGGGCCCCTAGCCAACATTGAACGCCCCTCGGCAATGCTTCGGTGCGGACCGCGAAAGAAGCCGTTCGTGCATGGCAGAGCACTTTATGGCTGTAATTGTCGGCCAGAAAACTTTTCGAACTTTCGGCTCAAGTTTAAAGCGCCTTAATTGGACAATAAAAGTTGGCCAGTCGAGCGACTAAACACTCTCAATGAGTGAGTTATTTATTTAAAAAACAGAGCGTTATCGGTAGAGCAAGCTGAATAGAGAGAAGCCGCTCCTCTGAGCAACGATCTGCGCGCCTGTCTCTGCCGTAAGGGTCTTCATAGCAAAACTGTCTGTCGGACAGGCTACAAGAGCTGATGCGTCATCAAGAAAGTCGGCGGTAAACGCACTTTCTCCAATAACCTGGCATTCATCAGACTCGCTCCGATAGCCTCGGACAAAAACGAGCTCTGGATCAGGTTCGCTGATAGAGTTTTTTGGTGCGGTTACGTCACATCCTGCTAAGAATAGTGCCATGGGCACTAAGCATAAACCGCAAATGATTTGCCTGCATCTCTTGAACATTTTCACTCCTTCTTCGCGTTAGGTCTGTCCAAGGCCTATTCTTATCGGCCTTACTACACGCGACAACAACCAGTGCAGTCGATAGTGAAGTACATCTAAAATTGCGAACCACAAAGAACAATGCCTCATAAGTATCATGCAAATTCTTATGAGCGTCTGGTCCAACACACACTTTGATAGACTTGTTGGTACGCCCTACCGTAGTGTTGCTGCAAGGAGCAGGACATGCGGCAGCTGCGCGATGATACACATCTGATACTAGACGGCGAAGTACGTGTGTATCGGCGTGAGCGCAGCAAACGCTGGCAGGCATCATTTAATATCGACGGGCATACTATCCGCATCAGCACTGGCAAGCGCGATTTGGCTGAGGCTAAAGAGTATGCCCGCGACGCGTTTCTTGAGTACAAGTTCCGTCATAAGAACGACCTACCTGTTGTGACCAAGAAGTTCTCAGACGTTGCAAAGTTGTCCATCGTAGATATGCGCAAGCAGCTGGACGCTGGCTTAGGGCGTAAGGTGTTTGCAGATTACATCGTGTGTATTGAGCGTTATCTGATCCCCTTCTTTGGAGCACAGTTCGTCACCTCAATCGACTACCAAAAAATCCAAGACTTCTATGAGTGGCGGCGTGCAAAGATGGGGCGTGAGCCAAAGGCAAGCACGCTTAATACTCATAACTCAGCCATGAACCGTGTGTTCGAGGAAGCCGTGGCGCGTGGCTTTATTGCCAACAAAAATGTGCCATTGATGGTTAATCGGGGTGAGAAGAGTGAGCGCCGCCCAGACTTTACTCGTGAAGAATACGCCACACTGATCCGCAAGCTGCCAAGCTGGATCAAACAGGGTAAAGCAGGCAAGCCCACAGATATGCGCCACCTTATGCGTGACTACGTGTTGATCATGGCCAATACGGGCATGAGGCATGGCACAGAGGCGCTGAACCTCATGTGGAAGCATGTGACCCTGTTTGAAGAAAAAGACCTGCAATACTTGGAGATGAGCGTGTCAGGTAAAACTGGGCGACGTGATATCATCTGTCGATCGGGAACTATCAATTACCTCCAGCGCATCCACGCAAGCAGCAAAGACATAAGGCACATCCCGTTTGAGGATCTACTCAAGCAGCGCATTAATTTGCCAGTGTTCAGATTACCCGATGGAACCGTATCCAAGAACATCCACCAGACCTTCCGCAAGTTCGTCACAGACACAGGGTTAATCACATGCCCGCGTACGAACCAGAACCGCACGCTGTACAGCCTACGTCACACCTATGCGACCTTTGCCCTGCTCAGCGACGGTATGGATATACACGCACTAGCAATACAAATGGGCACATCAATAGGCATGATTGAGCGCCATTACAGCCATCTTACACCGCGCCTCAAAAAGGATATGCTCACGGGCAAGCGGTATGAGTTATCGCGGGATTAGTGGCAGGAGACGGACGGAAAAGGTTCATGAACGTATATGCGGGAGCAGACATTTTCTGCACTCTGCACTAAAATCTCCTATGCGGACGGAGCCGACCTTGGCCGTTTTTGGGCCAATGACCGCTTTTTCTATGCTGTTCTTGCTGCGAAACGCGGCATGGGCGGATTGCGGTTATTCGTTGCGGTTGTAATATGGCAGACTCTTTCCAAGAAAACGGCCATTTTTTTATGCCTCTCAAACACCAGAACGTTATCAAATCGTGCATGAAATTTGTATTCGCCGACCTTATCACCAAAAGGGTTGGGGTCTAAATAGGCGCGATACCCGTTTCGTTTACCAGATGACATGCTACAGAATGAGCTTGCGTAACTTCGTTCAAATCAGGTTGCTCTGAGCGACAACGGTCTTGTGCGACGGGGCAACGGTTCGCAAAACGGCATCCTTTTGGCAAATCCAATGGATCGGGCGGATCGCCTGGGATTAGAATGCGCTTGGTTTCCGCGCGCCGCTTTTTATCAACAGAAGGCACCGCAGAGAGCAGCGCTTTTGTGTAGGGGTGTAGTGGGTTGTTAAACAACGACTTACGATCACCATACTCCACGATCTTGCCCATATACATTACGGCGATAGTGTCGCACATGTGCTGCACAACGCCCAGATCGTGGCTGATAAACAAGAATGTCAGGCCAAAGTCAGCCTGCAGTTTGCGCAGTAGGTTAAGTATTTGCGCTTGGACCGCGACATCTAAGGCCGATACGGGTTCGTCACAAATAATCAAATCAGGTTGTGTCGCAAGAGCGCGAGCGATGCCGATACGTTGTCGTTGACCGCCAGAAAACTGATGCGGAAAAAGGTGCTGTTGTTCGGGGTGTAGACCTACGGCTTCAAACAATTTGTCGACGATCCCTTGCCGTTCTTCTTTAGGAACTGTGTCTAAGTTGTCGAGTGGTTCACGGACAATTTTTTCTGCGCGGATGCGTGGATTTAGGCTTGAGTATGGGTCTTGAAAGATAAATTGCATCTTGGACCGTGCCTGACGCAAATCTTCGTCTTGGAGGCTTAGAAAGTCAGTGTCGTCTAAATTTACGCCTCCCTTATAAGCGTTGACCAATCGTGCCACGGCAAGTGCAGCGGTTGTTTTGCCAGAACCACTTTCGCCAACAATTGCCAGTGTTTCACCACTTTTGATTTGGAAGGAGATATCATCGACCGCATAAAGATGTTTTGCTTTGCCAAACAATCCACCGCGTTTGATAGCGAAACGGACAGTCAGGTTTTGGACATCTAGAAGCGGTTTGCTTTGCGTATCATCAGTCATCATACTGCCTCTGCATGCCAGCAGGCTGACCTTTGACCATCGCCAAAAATGGCCTCTGGCGGTCGTTTGTCCAAACACTTCTGGCTGACCATATTGCAACGTGACGCGAACAGGCAGCGATCTTGGCCAAACTCGCGCAGCGGTGGAACGATGCCTGCAATCTCGGTCAACTCATGGCGTTCGTCGTTAAGTGTGGCCATGATGTGCGGCACGCATGAAATCAGCCCCTTGGTGTAGGGATGGCGCGGGTGGTCGATAATTTGTTCAACCGGCCCTTGTTCAGCGTTGCGGCCCGCATACATGACGATCATGCGCTCTGCCATTTCAGCTACGGCACCCATGTCGTGGGTAATCATGATAATGGCGGTCCCAGTCTGGCGTTTGAGCTCATTCAGCAGATCAAAAATCTCTGCCTGAACGGTCACATCCAACGCTGTTGTTGGTTCATCCGCGATCAAGATCTTTGGTTCGCAAGCCAACGCTATCGCGATCATCACCCGTTGCCTTTGTCCGCCAGACATTTGAAACGGATAGTCTGTCACCCGCCGTTTGGCATTGGGGATACGTACGGCATCCAGCAGCTCAATCGCGCTGTTCCACGCGGCCGCTTTACTGAGACCCTGATGGGCGCGCAGGACTTCTGCGATCTGTTCACCAACTGTGTAAACGGGATTCAACGAAGTCATTGGTTCTTGGAATATCATTGAAATTTCGTTGCCACGAATGGCGCGCAATCGTTTTTGTGTGAGCGTGGTCAGTTCTTCACCATCAAATGTGATTGTGCCTGAAGCGATGCGACCAACTTTTTCAGGCAATAACCCCATTATCCCAAGTGCCGTCATGGATTTTCCGCAACCGGATTCGCCTACAAAGCTGATGCTTTCCCCAGCACCTAACTCAAAAGACAAATCATCAATCACTGGCGCAATGCCGTCGCGAAGGGAGAGTTCGATCCGCAAATTCTGGACCTTTAAAAGGGGTTCGCTCATCGCTGTCTCAACTTTGGATTTAGGGCGTCATTTAGTCCGTCACCGACCAGAGAAATGGCAAGAACGGTAACAAAAATCGCGATGCCTGGGATGGTCACCGTATAACTGGCATCTAGGATGTATTGGCGATTTGATCCGATTACTTGCCCCCATGAGACGACGTTTGGGTCAGTAAGACCAAGGAACGACAGACCCGCCTCAAACAAGATCGCAGAGCCTACCATAAGGGCCGCTTGCACAATGATCGGCGGCAGGGCGTTCGGTAGGATGATTTGAAACATCAACTTGCCGTTTTTGGCCCCTGATGCACGCGATGCTGTGACGTATTCCAATTCACGTATCCGCAAGAATTCCGAACGTGTGATGCGGGCCACGGCTGTCCAACTTACGACGCCGATTGCAAATGTGATCATGGGTAGCGATGCACCGAACAGGGCGACAATCACCATGGCAAATAGCAGCGTTGGCAGAACCTGGAAAAACTCTGTGATACGCATGAGCAGCTCTTCAACCCAACCACGGTAGAACCCAGCCAGTGCCCCGACAGTCACACCGATAAAGACGGACATGAAGGCAGCTGCAACCCCGATGACTATTGAAACACGTGCGCCGTGGATCAGTGCGGCCATTAGGTCGCGGCCCAAATAATCGGTGCCCAATAGGAAGCCGTCGACACCGGGCGGTGAGAACGGGGCCCAGACCATGTCGAATGGGTCGGTCGGGTAGATGTAGGGGCCAATGATGGCGGTGATGATGATCAAGGTTAAGACCACCAACGCCACCATGGCTGCGTGATTGCCGCGAAACATCTCCCATGCCTCGGCCATTGGGTGGCGGGCTTTTGGAGTTTCTCCGGTTGGGATAATGGGGGGGGTGCTCATCCTTTGCCTCCTACGCGCGGATCCACGAAACGCAGAGCTATGTCGGTTAAGAGGTTGCCAATGATTACAACGAGCGCTGAGAAGAAAAGGATGCCAAGGATTGTTGGGGTGTCGCGGGCGATGATGGACTGGAACGCCAGTGTGCCAAGACCCGGCCAGCTGAACACCGCCTCGACCAGCACGGCGCCAGAAATAACAGCTGAGAATTGTAAGCCGGCCAGTGTGATGACGGGGGAAAGTGAGTTTTTGAGGGCGTGTTTGTAGACAACTTCACGTTCAGACAGCCCTTTGGCTTTTGCGGTGCGCACGTAGTCAGAGCCAAGGACTTCCATCATCGTGGCACGGGCGAGGCGTGAATAGAGGGCGAGGAAAATCGACCCTAGCGTGATCACCGGCAAGACCAGATGGCGTACTATGTCAACGAAATGCACCCAGAACCCGCCTTCGATTGTCACGTCACGCATGCCAGCGACAGGAAAGAGTTGGATGTTAAGGGAAAAGCCGATTAATAGCAGAATACCCGTCCAGAATACCGGCGCAGAATAACCGAACAGTGCCAGTATCGTGACGAAGTGGCTGGCGATCCCATTGGGTTTGCGTGCCGAGATAACGCCTAAGATAACACCAATAAACAATGCAAGAATTTGGGCCGTAAACACCAACAGCAAAGTTGCGGGTAAGCGTTGCAAGATCAACTGCGTCACTGGTGTGTTGTAGAAGAACGAGTATCCTAGATCAAAGCGCAGCACTTTGCCCATGTAGCTGCCAAGTTGAACGAGAAAGGGTTGATCGAGTCCGTAGTCGACCCGAATTTGGTCCAATATTTCCTGATCCGCACCACCCATGGATTGGCTGATCGTGTCGGCCACATCACCGGGGGCCAGATGCATCATTGAAAAATTCAACACCAGAACAGCCATCAACAAGATAACTGCATAAACGATGCGCATGAGTAAAGATTGGAGGGTTGCCACGAATTTGGTCTTCTCTTGGTCAGAGGAATGCGCGGCGATCCCTAAATGGGCAGCCGCGCACAGGAGTGATTACTCTTTCAAGTAGGTCATATCGATGGGCGTTGAAGAGCCCCAGATACCCAACGGTGGGTTGCCGACCTTGTCGTTGTAGACGGTGTGATATGGCACTGTATTGGTGTGATAAACTGGCAGCTCATCCGCGATGATCTGCTGGAATTCACCGTAAAGCGCCTTACGTTTTGCTGGATCAGTTTCAACCGCAGCCATTGCCATCAACTCGTCTGCACGGGCGTTGGAATAACCTTGTGTGTTAGACCAAACGCCTTTGGCGATGTTGGTGCTGTCATAAGTGCGGTGTACGCCAATCACAGGGTCACCCCAGTTGAACACGGTGTCCCAAGACATATCAAAGTCCATCGTTCCCATCTTTTTGGCCCATGTTGGAAAGTCCGCAGAAGCGCGGACTTGCACGTCGATGTTCACCTTTTTCAAGGCTGCTTTGACGTACTCGACCTGCGGTTTCACGCCCGGCCAACCAAAGTCGATTGTTAGGGACATGCGTGTGCCATCTTTGACAGGGAAGCCGGCTTCGTCCAACAGTGCCGCTGATTTCTCAAGATCAACATCATAGCCTTCTTGCGCAGCATAAAATGGGCTGTCTGGGTGAATGCCTGATGTGGAATCTGAAGCTGTGCCTTGCATCAAAGCCTTGTGAATGAAGTTCTTATCGACAGCATAAGCAATCGCTTTGCGCACGCGCACGTCAGCCAACGGGCCTTTGGTCGTGTTCATCGCCAGCCAATCAACTGGCCCAATCGCGCCGTAACCGTCTGAGGTAACAGTCAAGTTGTCGACCTTTTTCAACCGGTTGATGATCCGGGGTAGCGATTCAAATGCGCCCATATGGATTTCACCGTTCTCATAGGCAATCGCACGTGCTGCAGGATCTGTGATGATCCGCATCACGATCTTATCTAGGTAGGGACGCCCCTCGATAAAGAAGTCGTCGAAGCGTTCAAGAATGACGTGCTCACCGTTTTTGAATTCGGTCAATTTAAATGGACCAGAACCAACAACATTCTCGTTGTTGCGGGCGTGGGTTTTCACGTCTTTGATTTTGCCGTCGCCATAGATGTGTTTCGGAATGATCGACATCAACTGGCCAGACATCGCCAACATCAATGCTGGATGCGGTCGCGACAAGTTCAAGATAGCTGTGTGCGCATCAGGTGTGGTAACGCTTTCCACCGGCGCGAACATGGATTTGAAGGGGTGGTTTTCTTTGATGACCTCAACGGAAAACGCGACATCTTCCGACGTTAGTGGCATACCGTCATGGAATTTGGCGTTCTTCACCAAGTTGAGCGTTACAGTCAGCCCATCCTCGGACACTTCCCACGTTTCGGCCAGATAAGGCTGAGGTTCCCAATTTTCATCATAGCGCAAAGGTGACGCAAACAGTTGCGCGCCTGGGAAGCCTGTGACGATACCAGATTGTACAGCGGAGTTTAAATTGCGGACATTGGACCCCAGAACTGTGATCAGTGTGCCACCCATTTTGGGCTCTTCGGCTTTGGTAAGTGTGGCAAATGACGCGGTGAGCGCCGTTGCCATCGCCAAGCCTTTGACGAATTTGTTCATTTAGATTCTCCCTAGAGTTTCGTTTTTGGTCTTTTTATAGGAAAAGCCTAGACCAGCCCGTTTCCGACACAAAACAGTTTTAATACGTTTCCTTGCATCATTTTGTGGGGGAATGGTTGGGTAACTTCACAACGATGCTATCAAATGCACCATCCCGTTTTAGATCAACGCACTGCCTGATGAACGCCTGAACAATATTGGGTTTTCGAATGCCTGCGAGGGTCACAATTCCAAAAGTGGGCACATGTAGTTTGTCCCGTAGGGGCAATACGCGGAACCGCGTGTCATCATATCGGTAATCAGGAGGGCAGATATTGAGCAAAGAATACCCATGGCCACCAGCCACTAAAGCGCGGGCAATTTCGGCGGACCGTGTTGAATGAACGATGTTGGGCTTCATACCCAATTGTTCAAAAATGTTCGTGAAATATGCCTTTGTACGCGGCAAATCCAACATGATCATGGGCTGTCCCGCTAGATCCTTAAGATAAACAGAACTATTTTGGGCTAATGGTTCATCTGCCGCAATCAGCACATAGGGTGGCGCACCAAAAAGTGGTGTGAAATCGTGACCATCCTCAACCATCTCGTCGTAACAAAAAGCCAAATCCGCTTCACCATTGGCCAGATAGAGCATGGTGGCCTCCATGTTGCCCTCAAGTAGCGTGATTGACGTGTTGGGATGACTTGCTCTGAATTTCTTGAGGATCGGCGGCAGGAATGACGGTGCAGCAGTTGCGTAGCATGAGACCCGAACAGACCCAGTTGCATCTCCGCCAACTGACATCATCTCGGTCTCAAAATGGCGGCTTTGGACAATAAATCCACGGATCAGTCGAAGGGTCTCTTTGCCAGCAGGTGTGACGCTGATCCCTTTGGCGGGGGTACGCACAAACAGATCAAATCCAATTTGGCTTTCCAATGCCCCGATCGCTGCAGTGATTGAGGATTGCGAAATGTTCAATTCTGTCGCGGCATTGGCGATGGAACCCAACCGGCCAGTTGCCTCAACATATCGCAGCTGTTTGAGAGTGAAGTTCATTGCTTGGCGCTTCCAACATAAAATAGCGGTTATTCAGCAGTAAAAACTATTTTTCGTATCAAAGAAAGCATCTTAGTCTGATCGGTAACGTTGCTAGCTGCCCGCTATTTGAGACACCCGTAAAAGGATACATCCCATGATCGACACCACAATTTATTCTGCCCGCAAGATCATAACGATGAACCCTGCGCGACCAGCGGTAAGCCATGTAGCTGTACGGGATGGCAAAATTCTTGCAGCTGGTGATTTGGCAGAACTTGAGACATGGGGTGATTACAAGCTTGATGAAACATTTGCCGACAAAGTCCTGATGCCAGGGTTGGTCGAGGGGCACGCCCATACGATGGAAGGCACATTGTGGCGCTATGTTTACTGTGGCTTCTTTGATCGTGGTGATCCGAATGGTAAAATGTGGGATGGTTTGCAAACCATCGAGGCCATATTAGGCCGGCTGAAAGAGGCCGAGGTTCAGATTGATGATCCTGACGCGCCGCTGTCTGGTTGGTCTTTGGACCCGATTTATATGGATAACACTCGCGTTACACGTGCGGATTTGGACAGCGTTTCGGTGACACGTCCCATTGGAGTTTTGCACGCGTCTGGTCACATATTGAATGTGAATACAAAGGCGCTTGAATTGGGTGGTTTGATGAAAACGGGCATCAACCATCCAGGCATCCCTTTGGGCGCTGATGGCTACCCGACCGGCGAACTTTATGGCCCAGAAACAATGACGCCTGTTGGCGTGCATGTTGGATTTAACCGATCCTTAACGGACAGCGACGAACAGGGATTGCGTGATTTTGCCAAGCTTTGTGTACGCACAGGTGTGACAACCATAACGGACCTTGCCGCAAGGTTAGACGATGAAGGTGTGGAGGCAATGTTAAGTGTCACGGGCGAGGATGATTATCCTGCCCGCGTGGTGCCCTTGCAATTCTTTATGGGGGCAACGCCAAAGGAAACTGTAGACAAGGTTGTCGGCTTGAAAGCACGCGCTACCGATCGGCTGCGATTGGGCCGTATCAAAGCCGTGGCCGATGGATCAATACAAGGGTTTTCTGCAAGGATGCGTTGGCCAGGGTATCACAACGGTGCCCCAAACGGGCTTTGGTACACGGCACCTGAGCAACTGGCCGAATTATACCGTTTGGCATTAGCGGCGGGCATTCAAGTCCACACGCACACCAACGGGGACGAGGCCACAGAGATGGTCCTTGAAACCCTCGCACCTGCTTTGAGAGATGTGCCAAGCCCCAATCATCGCTTTACGCTGCAACATTGTCAGTTGGCTGACGCGGCACAATTTAGAAAGATGAAAGAGCTGAACATGTGCGTCAATTTGTTTGCCAATCATCATTTCTATTGGGGGGACGAGCACTATCGCCTGACTGTAGGGCCAGAGCGGGCGTTGCGTATGAACGCCTGTCGAACCGCGCTAGAAACAGGTGTTCCTATGGCCATCCACTCAGATGCACCTGTTACACCACTTGGCCCGTTCTTTACGGCGTGGAGTGCCGTCAACCGATTGACGGCTTCTGGGCGGACGCAGGGCGAACACGAAAAGATTGGGGTAGAAGCGGCCCTTTATGCGATCACCTTAGGTGCCGCATATACGCTTCATCTGGATGACGAAATCGGGTCCATTGAGGTGGGTAAAAAAGCTGATTTTGCAGTATTGAAGGACGACCCCACTGAAATTGGTGGTGACAACCTAAAAGACGTTCGCGTTTGGGGGACAGTTCAAGGTGGGCGTATTTTTGAGGCTTCAAAACTGTGACAACACCACTGTCAGTCACCGTCATTGGCGGATATTTGGGGTCGGGAAAAACGACATTGGTCAATCATTTGTTGCGCAATGCAAATGGATTGCGGCTCGCTATATTGGTGAATGAGTTCGGGGAACTGGCCATTGATGAGGACCTGATCGAGGCAGAGGATGACGACATCATCTCAATTGCGGGCGGTTGTGTGTGCTGCTCATTTGGCAGTGATCTAACTGGTGCGCTGATGGACATGGCCAAGTTAAATCCCCAACCAGATCATGTGTTGATTGAATCCTCAGGCGTGGCAATTCCCAGCGCCATCGCTCGGTCAGTCTCATTGCTAACCGGTTTTTGTACGGACGGAATTGTAATTCTTGCCGACGCAGAAACCATACAAAGCAGTGCGGGTGATAAGTACATGGGCGATACGGTTCTGCGACAGTTAGCTCATGCAAACATTATCGTTCTGAACAAAACCGATCTGGTCAACGAAGCACACCTTGCGGAAACCAAGCGATGGCTTGGGCAGCAAACCGGTGGTGTGCGTATCATTGAATCGTCTCACAGTATTGTTGCGCCGCAGGTTATTCTTGACAGTTTCTTGGTCCAAAAGACTTTAGGGGCTCCGCACTTCGAGGCATCCAACCTTGAAATGATGACAATTACATTAAGGGAACCTGTAGACGTCAAAGACTTGGCCAAAAAGCTTGTAGATGACGATCTTGGTTTGATCCGAGCGAAGGGGTTTGTGACCTCTCTAAATGGACAAAAAACCCTAATTCAAGTTGTAGGACGTCGCTGGGAAACATCTTTGGCACCCGACAGCACATTGAACGGAATTGTATGCTTGGGATTCAAAGACGTGATATCGAGGCAGAATATAGAAAAAATTGGGAGTGTTAATTCCTGAGGCTATCATTGCTCAAATCAAAAAAAGTAAACTTCCGAATACCGGCAATGTGGAACCGAACTTATGATCCGAGTTGGCCTTTGGTGTGTCAAAATGCTGCGCACTTTGCCCAATGTCCGCTTCGATGAAGTTGCGCCCCAGCGTTGAGCGCTTTTGTGAATGACCGCTTTGGGCCGTTTGTTTGAAAGCTATTTTGGAGTTATCCCTGAACCGGTCATTGGTTCGCGGCGCAGCGTCTTGCAGTCTGGGCTCGAAGCCGCCGTTCGCTGCACCGTGTACGAAGGTCCGGTCTGGGCTGTTCACGTCGATCTGTCAGCAGGGGATTCTGGCAAGATTATGCAGCGTCGCCGCATGTCCGGTTCGAGTCCCGAGTTGTAAAAATTTCAAACCAGCAAGCGCACCAACAGCGGCACGATCAGGCTTGTCAGCAGGGCGTTTAGTGCCATGGCGATGCCGGCATAGGCCCCTGCCACAGGGTTTACTGAAATGCGCGGGCCGCCCCAATTCCATGTGCGGCAACACCGACGGCAAAACCTCGCGCCCGCCAGTCGGTAATCCGCAGCAAATTCATCAAAGGCGTGACTGTCACAGCCCTAATGATCCCCGTCATAATAACCAATACGGCTGTCAGCGCCGGAATACCTCCAATTGCTTCAGAGATGCCGAGAGCAACGGGCGCGGTAGTGGACTTTGGTGCCAATGAGAGCAGGATCTCCATCGGCAGGCCAAAGGCACGTGCGAGTATAATGGCCGAGCCTGCCGCGACGATTGAGCCTGTAAGCAAAGCCAGCACGATCGGCGCTACTGAGGTTCGGATTGTGCCCCGATTATCCCAAAGCGGCAAAGCCAACGCCACCGTAGCAGAACCTAGAAGGAAGTGGATGAATTGGGCACCCTTAGCAAGAACATCCACCAAACCTTCCGTAAGTTCGTCACAGACGCAGGGCTCATCACATGCCCGCGTACAGGACAGAACAGGACGCTGTACAGTCTACGTCACACCTACGCGACCTTTGCCCTACTCAACGATGGGATGGATATCCACGCGCTTGCTGTACAGATGGGCACATCAATCGGCATGATTGAGCGGCATTACAGTCATCTTACTCCACGCCTCAAAAAGGACATGCTCACGGGCAAAAGGTATGAGTTATCGCGGGATGAGTTTGCGGATCAGCATGACACTAGAGAGTTATGACGAACAACACGTTGGACGGATAGCTGCCGTTCGCTGCGGTTTGGATAGAGGTCCGCTGTGCGGACGAAGTAGCCGTACACTGAGCATGGATCGACGTCAGGGGTGACCAATAGAAATTAGCGCCCAAAGAGATAGACTATTGATCTGTCGCTTGGAGTAATTCTCGAAGGTTTAGGGTTTGAGCGGGCCGATCACGGAAATCGAGGGCCGAGTTTAGATCGACGAGGTGGCTTTGCATCAGTTCTTCGGCGTTTTGTTCGTCCCCATCGGCAATTGCCTGCACCAGTGCATGATGAGCGTGGCTTTCGCAAAGCGCACTTTCGCGACGCCAATAGAGCGCGATGACCAGCGAGGAGCGCGCGATCAATGTTTCGATAAACCGCCCAATCGTGTCCTGATCGGCAATCCGTGCGATTTCGATATGGAAGCGCCCTGACAGGTTCAGCGCGCGACCATTGTCACCCGCATCCAAAGCGGCATGTTCTTTGGCGATGTGATCTTTCAAAATTTCAATGTCACTTGGGGTGGCCCTGCTAGCAGCAGAACGAGCCGTGCGCGGCTCCAGCAACGCGCGCGCTTCAAACACTTCGCGGGCCTCGCGCGGTGTGGGGCTTGCGACGAAAGCACCTTTGTTCCGTTGGATTTCTACAAGCTGAATATGCGCGAGGGATTGGAGTGCCGCGCGTACAACAGTGCGAGACACGTTGTAGATTTCACCAATTTCGTCCTCACCCAGCTTTGTCGCTGGCGCGAGACGATGTTCATGGATCGCTAAAGCCAGCGCATCAACCACTTTTTGTGTGACATCTTTTGGTTTGGGCGTGGAGATGTGCAGTAACGACATGGGTGTTTCCTTCAGAATCACTGATGCCAGAGGCATGCTGCGTAAACAAGATGCAGCAATATTGTATACAATAAAGTATATACATTGTGTTCAAAATTTATGCACCGCAGAATTTATCCGCTCAATTTTGCGCCATTGGCCTGACTTCTTCCTAAAAACCGCAGGCACTGTTTGAACTTACATCATCACAAGCGCTCGAATGAATTCAACACAGGAGCGTACATGACTTTAAAACATGATCTGGAACTGGTCGACGTCACCAAGCGCTATGGCTCGACCGTTGCGGTGGAAGCGATACAGCATAGGTTCCAGCCGTCCTCATACACCTGCTTACTTGGCCCTTCGGGCTGCGGAAAATCATCAACCCTGCGGATGATTGCAGGCCATGAAAGCGTGACTGAAGGTTCGATTTTGTTGTCTGGGCGCGATATTTCCAATCTACCACCAGCCCAGCGTGGCACAGCGATGATGTTCCAAAATTACGCATTATTTCCACATTTGAGCGTACGCGACAATATCGCCTTCAGTTTGAAAATGAAGGGGGTGGACGTCAAGGAACGCCACATCAAAGCGGGCGAGATGCTGGAGTTGGTCGACCTAACGGCGCTTGCAGACCGACTGCCTGATCAATTGTCTGGCGGACAGCAACAACGCGTTGCGCTGGCCCGTGCATTAATTACTCGCCCTGAGGTCTTATTGCTGGATGAACCACTGTCCGCGCTCGATCCGTTTTTACGCATTCGAATGCGCGGCGAACTCAAAAAACTGCAAAAAGAACTAGGTATCAGTTTTATTCATGTCACCCACGGGCAAGACGAAGCACTCGCTCTGGCTGATGAAATCGTTGTGATGAATGATGCTGTGATCGAACAAGCAGGCCCTGCGCGTGACGTTTTCAACGCTCCTAAAACCCGATTTGTGGCGCAGTTTATGGGTGGGCACAATGTTATCTCGCTGCCCAATGGCTGTTTCGCAATTCGCACAGATGCCGTCACCGTCACTGCGCATAAAAAAGGTACCTTGAGCGCACAGGTGATGGCCGTTGAATACCAAGGCACCCACGTCTCTTTGATGTCGCATATTTCCGGCGACCAAGAGGTGACGGCCATTGTGCCCGAAGCAGAATACTTCACGACCCCGCATCAACCTGGCGACCAGATTGGTCTGCATTGGGATGCCAAAAACCTTCACCCACTGACCGCATAAACGCGGCAATTCACAACTAACAAGGAGACGAAAAATGACAAAGTTTACTTCCCGTACAGGCCTAAGCCGCCGCGCATTGTTGAAAGGTGCTGCATCCACAGCTATCGCTGCTGGATCAACAACTTTGGGCGCACCGATGCTTTGGGCGCAAAACATCAAGGACGTCACCATTCGCCAGTTCGGCACAGGGGTGTCCAACCTTAATGATGTCGCCAACAAAGTGAAGGAAGACCTTGGCTTTACGCTTGAAATGACTGCACTTGACACGGACAGCGTGACACAACGCGCAGCTACACAGCCCAACAGCTTTGACATTGCAGACATCGAGTACTTCATCTGTAAAAAGGTCTGGGCCGCTGGCAACATGCAGGCAATGGACACGTCCAAGATCGCCAATTACGACAAGATCGCCGGTACCTTCCGCAGCGGTCTTTTGACACCGACAAGTACGATCGCACAAGGCACAGCACCACATACTGTCGGCTTTACATCGGGCCAGAATGGTACGGAATTTATTCAAGAAGAATCTGGTTGGATGACCCTGATTCCAACGATCTACAACGCCGATACGCTAGGCATTCGCCCCGATCTGATCGGCCGTCCGATCAACAACTGGTCCGAGCTTTTAAATCCAGAGTTTAAGGGGAAAGCATCGATACTTGATATCTCGTCTATCGGTATTATGGACATGGCGATGGTCGTGGAATCCATGGGCGAATACACTTACCCCGACAAAGGCAACATGACCAAAGAAGAGATAGATCTGACGCTTGGCATCTTTACTGAGGCCAAGAAAAACGGCCAGTTCCGTGCGTTCTGGAAGTCGTTTGACGAAAGCGTCAACCTGATGGCGTCCGGCGAAGTTGTGATCCAATCCATGTGGTCCCCTGCGATCACAGCCGTCAAATCGCAAGGTGTCCCATGCGTCTACCAGCCTTTGGAAGAAGGCTACCGCTCGTGGGGCGGCGGCTTGGGCATCTCTGCTGCACTGTCTGGTCTGGAGCTTGATGCTGCCTATGAATACATCAACTGGTATTTGTCCGGTTGGGTTGGCGGCTATCTGATGCGTCAGGGCTATTACTCTGCTGTTCCCGAAACGTCGAAAGAGTTCATGACCGCAGACGAATGGGGATTTTGGTACGAAGGCAAAGCCGCCCAAGGTGACATTTTGTCCCCAACTGGCGACAAACTGGCCGGTACGGGCGAAGTTCGCGATGGTGGGGCCTTCCTTGACCGCATGGGATCAGTCGTGTGCTGGAACTCGGTCATGGACGAGAACCAATACATGGTCCGTAAGTGGAACGAATTTATCGCCGCTTAAGAACATCCAATGGGTGCGCCGACCGGCGCACCCACCCAATCCAACATAAAGAATACTCATGAAAAAGCTGTTAGAAAATCGCAATGTAACCGGCTGGCTGATGGTGTCCCCGCTTGCGGCTGTACTGCTCGTTTTTCTCGTTATGCCGATTGTACTTATCGTAATCGTCAGCTTTTGGCGTGCGACCGAATTTTCCATCATTCCGGCCTTTGAATGGGACAATTATGCTTTCCTGTTTGGGTCACCTGTAACCTACACCGTCTTTCTCAACACGTTCAAATATGCGTTCATTACATGGGCGTTTACCTTAATAATCGGATTCACCGTTGCCTACTATCTGGCATTCCACATTCGAAGCCTGACGTGGCAGGTTGCATTGTTTTTGCTCTGCACGATCCCATTCTGGACGTCCAATATCATCCGCATGATCAGTTGGATTCCGTTCCTTGGGCGTAACGGCATCGCTAATTCCACGATGATGTCTTGGGGCGTAATAGACGAACCGGTTGAATGGCTGCTGTTCTCAGATTTCGCCGTCATCCTCGCATTTGTGCACCTCTATACCTTGTTCATGGTCGTCCCGATCTTCAACACGATGATGCGGATCGATAAATCCCTGATCGAAGCTGCGCGGGATGCAGGCGCGAACGGTGCGCAAATCTTGTGGAACGTCATCATCCCCCTGACCAAGCCGGGGATCATGATTGGCACGATCTTTGTAGTCACGCTGGTGATGGGTGATTTCATTACCGTGCGGTTTATGTCGGGAAGCCAATCCGCCAATGTGGGCCGCTTAATATCGAACGACATTGCATTGCTTCAATACCCTAGCGCCTCGGCCACAGCGATTGTGCTGCTGGCGACCGTGCTGATTACCATCGGCATCTTGTTGCGCTTTGTCGACATCCGGAAGGAACTGTAATGGAACCGCGCCCAAGATCGTTCTACGTCCTCTCCGCGTTCTTCGCGCTGTTTGTGCTGTTCCTTTACGGTCCGACCCTGACGATTGGCATACTTTCGTTCCAAGGTGAGGGTGGTGGGCTAACATTCCCGATGCGTGGCGTGTCGATGTATTGGTTCTACGATCTGTTCGAACAACAGGCAGTTGGCGACATCTGGGGCAGCTTCCGTCGTTCCATCATTTTGGGCCTGATGGTCATGGCCACAACAGTGGTCGTCTCGGTGATGGGCGGCTTGGCCTTTCGCAAGAAGTTTGCAGGCTCGGGGATCCTGTTTTATCTGATCATTACGGCACTGGTGATCCCGTCGATCCTTGTCTCGCTTGGCGTTGGGTTGCTGTTCTCGCAATCGGGCCTGAACGTGCATTGGTCGACATCGGGCTTTGGTGCGCAGCTGACCTGGACGTTGCCATTCGGCTTGCTCATCATGTTCGCCGTGTTCAATCGTTTCGACAAAAGCTTTGAGGAAGCCGCTCGGGATCTGGGCGCATCTCCGTGGCAAACAATCCGCCATGTTGTGCTGCCAATAATTGCACCATCGCTGATTGGCGTCGCCTTGTTCGGGTTCACGCTCAGTTATGACGAGTTCGCGCGCACCTTACTTACGGCGGGCAGCTACAACACGCTGCCGCTGGAAATCTACGGGATGACGACCAATGTGACCTCGCCTGTGCTGTATGCGCTTGGCACGCTGACGACATTGTTCTCTCTGCTGATCATCGGGGGCTTCCTTGCCTTGGCGCTTCTGAGCAACCAGCGCAAAGCACGCGCGGGTAGTGACGCTGGAAAGGGTGTCTGATGATTGTCCTGATCAACCCAAACAGTACCAAGGCCATGACCCAAGCCATGGTAGAGACAGCATCAAAAGTGGGTGTAAAATTGATAGGTTGGACCTCCCTAGAAGGGCCTGCCGCCATCCAAGGTCCTGAGGACGGCGCGGCCTGCATCCCGCCCTTGCTGACGCTGGTGCGTAAAGCATCGGATGCGGGCGCAAAGACCATTATTATTGGCTGCTTTGACGACACTGGGTTAGACGCCGCCCGCAACATTGCATCATGTCCAGTCATCGGTATCGGTCAAGCCGCTTATCACATGGCTGTGCTTTCAGCGCGCAGGTTTTCAGTCGTCACTACATTGGCTGTTTCTGTGCCCATTCTCGAAGACAACATCCACGCTTACGGCTTCACATCCAAACTTTCCCGTGTGCGGGCCTGTGGTGTCCCAGTTTTAGATCTGGAAACAGATCCTGCCGGAACCGCCCCTGCCGTGATGGGGGAAATCAAACGTGCTGTCGCTGAAGACAAGGTTGATGTGGTGGTTCTTGGGTGCGCTGGTATGGTCCACATTCCTGCATATTTTTTTGGAGAGGAACATGTGCGGCTTATCGATGGCGTCACATCAGCCGCGCAACTTGCATTTCTTCTAGCTAAGTAAAGTTAAGAACCGGACTAAAGATTGGCATCGAAGACTTTCAGTAAACGCCCACTATACTGCCGGAAGCCGTGATTTGTACGGGCTGCAGCATTGGTCACTTAGGACTTTTAGTTGCCGTTCGCTGCACAGTCCACGAAGATCCGCTAAGGGCCGAATGTTTCTAAAGTAACTCCACCGCCTCACTCAGCTGCTCAGCATTCACGTCTATATACCTCTGTGTTGTGGATATATGTGAATGCCCCGCCAGCTCTGCCAGCAAGCGCACTCCCACGCCCTTGTTGGCCAAACTAGTAATGTAGGTGCGTCTTCCCGAATGGCTTGATGCGTCTTTGAGCCCTACAGCCTTGTAAATATCCAAAAACAGCTGACACATTGTGTTCGCTGAGAAGTGCCCGCCTTTCTGGCTCACAAACAAGGGACGCTGTGGGTCAGTAATACGTATACAAGCACTGTATTCCAGCAGTGCCTTACGAAAGCGCTGATTGAGATACACCGTGCGTGTCTGCCCGCCTTTGCTCTGTGCCGCTGATAGAATAAACTGGCTGCGAACGTTGCCTTCCTCATCAAACACATTGCCCACGGTAAGTGCAGCAATCTCCTTGGCCCTCAGCCCTGCGTAGAAGCTGGTAAGGATGATGGTCTCATCCCGTACTTGATGCCGACGACTGCGCGTATACTTTATCACGCGGCGCAGCTGAGCCTCGTTGAGCGTTTGTGCTTGGCGCATTGTGCTATCTCCTCAAAACCTAACGTTATGTTAGCTTTGAGTATAAAGTCTGAGATATTGGTCTTCCTACCGGAAAGACGCCTTGCCTGAAGTGTATATTTTACAATGACTTACGCAATAATCTCATACTATATACATTCTATGAGGTTTTGGGCTGTGTGATTGCGCTCCGGGAGTTTGTGCAGTTAGCAGAGCAGTTAATGGCGTTGCGCGGGCTTGGCCACATTGTCTGTGTCCAGTTGTAATCACGCAGGCCCAACTCAGAGGGCGCAACACGCAGCTGTAACATGCGCATGTTGCACCCTACGCCATTGGCTCATCTCCGAGCAGGCCGTAAAACACCTCGTACAGCTCAAGTTCTGTTGTGGCGTCATCAATCTCTGCCAAGGCAGTGTGCTGATAATATTGGACCATTGATTTTATTGGATAATAAGGCAAACACGCTGTTTGGAAACGCCATGTTTGAGTTTTTTGTCAAACACGCTGTTTGCAACAGGAGTGTTTGGTTATTTGTAAATAAACGCCATGTTAACACTGCATGTTAAAACACCCCTGTTTGAACTATAGTTGTCTCTAAGTTCTTAATTTGATGAGGGCATATTTGCGTTGTTTGTGTTCGGATAATTGTTTTTTGGGGTGACCAATCGGTTGGCTCTGACATCTATCAGCGGTTTAAACAATAATCTGATTAATACTCCTCCGCCAGCATGATGGTTAAAACTCGTGCAGTAACAGTCTCGTTGCTTGGATCTGGCGAGTGCATGCGCAGGTCAAGGTCGCAGTAATCGATCTTCCAGAATATCGTCTGGCCTTGATATCTAATCGCGCCGAAGTCATGCTCTCCATATGGGTCATTGTCAGGTGTGAAGGCATCATACCTGCGCACTTGATCCAAAAGGTCGGGAACATCTTTCAACCCCTGTACGCCTTGAGTGATCACGACACGACACTCCATGAAGGTCTGCCGTGCCTGATCATTAAGTGCTGCTATTCTAGTAGTAGCATCAGGCATTTGCTGCAGCTTTGGCAGCACCTGGCTTTAGGCGTGGTTGCCGCTCTGCAACCTTGGTAATGGCCGCATCCAACTCACCAGCAGCTGCTGCATTGAGGAACGCATCAAGTACCCCAGCCACGTCAGCTAATGACTTCACAAACACCGCGTTGTTGGTGCCATCAGCTGCAATCACACGCGCCCCATATCTACATTGTACGTACCAACCGCCATCTTGTTCAAAGAACCATGGGCGAATGCGACGATGCGTTTTGACCAGCACACGTTCACCCATGTCATTGGTCATCCACTTGTGTCGGTCAACGCGGTGATCTTCTTTTTTGAGTGCTGCGGCATGCACCAGCTTTTGCTCTTTAAGTCCTGCTACGAGCTTGTCACGTCGCGCTATAATTGGATCGCGCTTCATACTGCGATCAACTGTTTTGAAGTTTAGCTTTGCCAAATGTGTCATGTGTGCTCCTACCTGTTTGGTTACAGCTAAAGCGTATGTTCACTTTGATGCTTGGACTGCCGGAAAGACAGTCAAGCCACTGATTTAATGCAATAATAATTTATTACAGGTGATTGCGTATATACGTGTAGTATCGATGCTGTTTAATTGCATATGGTTGACCAGCGTACACACACCGAAGCTATGCCCATAAAAAAGCGTCTAACGGTTTGCTCCGCTGACGCTGTGTTTTTGTTATCTCTCTTTGTTTAATCATCTTCGTTTGAGCTTTTGTTGATGTTCTGTGTTTGAGCATCTTTGCTTTGTGATCTTTGTCTTACGATGTTTGTTCGAACAACAGCTCGTGAACAAGGATGTGCCAAGACCTGTGTCTTTGACATCTGTGCTGTTAAAACTGCTCAAGTGTTTGCTGCGTGAAGGGGCTTAGCCACGCTCCACGATCTGCAAATCACCGTTTGCCTCATATCGTGCCTTTTGAACGTCTAGTGCCTGTTGTGCTTGCCTAAGCCAGATTGGGCTGGCTGCCCTTTGAATGCGTTGTCCCTGCTGTTGGGCGTAGTGCTCACTCAATGAGTGCTGTGTCAGCAGATTAGACTGCTCAGCACCCCAACAAAGATTGTCCAAAATGGTATCACTGCCCATGCGCCAATGCTCGTGGGTGACGTAACTGGCCACAAATTCTCGGTCTTGCACTGGCATAATCCAGTTCTTAGCCAGCGGCGCTGTTTGAGCATGATGCTGCGCCCAGAGTGCATTGAGCAAACAACACATGTGTTCTGTGTCCTGCAGTGGGCTCGGCATTACGAAGTGAACATGAAAGTTCTCGTGATCTGACCCTTCATGGGCAAAGCACCAGCGCTGTACACGCATGTTCTGGCGCTCAGCCACTTTGCCAAACATCACGCGGTCTATTTTATTCCAGTAGCTGCGCAACAGTTTGTCGGCAGTCTCACGTCCAATAGTCCTGCCGTTCACAAACTTGAGCGTGCCAAACACGTTCCAGTCCTGTGCCAGAAGATGCTGCACCAAAGCTTGTCGTTCCTGTTTGCGTTGCTCAAATCCCATTGTGGTTCTCCGCATGTATTTATCAACGAGACAAGAAAACCTGGCAGAAAAGGCTGTAACTGATGAACAGCGCAGCAAACGGCCTACAAAAACCGCATCTTTGCTCAATAGAGATAAATACCAGTGCAAGCAGCGCATTGGAGGACGCATATGAGCATAAGACTATTAGAACACTTACGGGACGATTTGATCAAAACCGGCATTGTCACAAATACCCCTGAGTTTTGTCGCAGCTGGCTGGGGCGCAGCGAGGGTTACATCCGCGTGCTGCGTTATCATCAAATTGAACCAAGCGTGGAAACACTGACAATCTGCTCCAACAAGCTGGGGTATTATGCGGCGCGCTTAAATGGGTCAGATGCTGAGGATCACAAAGCGTGGGCCGTAAAGCTAATCAAGCTCAAAGCTCTATGTGACAGTGTCATTGCAAAGCAAGCTGAGGCAGTGTGGCGTGCACCTAAACGGATGGCGCTATGAGCCTGTGGCCAAAATGGGTTCTGCAGCCTCAAAAATATGCGCTGCGGTTTTTTGCAGCCAAGTACTTATCAAGTCTGGGTGGTCTTTTGCAGGCCCCAAGCATGCAGGGCAGGGGGCACGGCAATGGATGACCGTGAAGAGCTACGCCGCCTGATCGATGTGATTGAGAAAGGCTCAGGTAGTGGCAGTCTTGAGCAAGCCGTTGATGACATCAAAACATTTGCCAACACCGCGAGCTTTCTAGCCAACAAGCTTGATACGCGGTTAAAGGGTGGCGAGGTAGAGGCGAAGACCAAACCCAAGTCACGTATGGGAAAGGCGATAGCGACAGCGCCTAAGCCAGCAGCATCAACAGTTCCAAGTACGCCGACCGAGCCATCTTCAGCAAATACATCCAGTATGCCGACGGCGATCAGTACATCAACGTCCCAGGCTGACTTTGAGCGGCTTAAACCTCAAGGTTCGCAGCCGCCCGTTGGGGCAAGGTGATCGCTGTGGTGGTTGTTGCCGTCTGTGCTGCTGCTTACGGGGGCGACCTGTCATGGTCCGCTAAGTGTGGCAGCTAACGCGGGTTGGTGAATTACGCAGGGTTTTGGCGTGCAACTGCACGGTATGCGGTTTAACGAACACGTTTGATTTTGAGGTTATACTTTATGTCGACAGGTATAGTTTGAATGGTAAGCAGCCTTGAATGTCTAATTTGAAAGTGAATTAACTCAGCTAGGCACCTGCGTTGGTGTTTTAAAGATTACCCAAACCTTGCTGAAATGCGTTTCAATCAAGGCTCCAATCCAGAACCATTTTGATCATGAGAGATATTTAGAAAGTAGACAGACATATAAGCAAAAACGCAGTGCCGCTCTCATTGAGTGGTTTCAAATCTGCACTCCATAGATTTGTGTGATCGTGGTACTTTTAGGTGGGTTAGACTTTGTCTGACAACGCCCATTGAATACATATTGACTTATTAATGTTTATGAATATTAATATATCAAATACTCATAAATGGTATTGTTACTCCAGAAACACCATACTTACTCCTAAACGTTCGACTTGGCTGGGCCTTAATGGCCCAGCCTTTTTATGACAATGGCTACCATAATTCATGAGATGTTGAGAAAGGTAGCCAGTGATGGTCTTGTGGCATATCAGATAAAACGTGAAGCCCCTATCTTATCTACGAACGAACCCGTCTGCTAAATTAGTTCGATATGAACCCAAGAAAAAAATGAGCTTTATGGTGTGCTAATTCGTGGGCACTAACAAGCTCTATTCAACAGAGGAAACGTGATGCTTAGACCTTTAACGTTGGGACTACTGACTATTAGCCTGGGTGTGCTTTCGATTTTTGCGTACACAAAGTATAATAATCATTCGAGTGCATATGCCACTATGCACGAAATGCATCACGGTAAATCAGCACAAAGATCAGATAATAAAATGCAAACCCATATGCATGACGAAATGAACATGCCAGGCTTGCAGGGAAAAGATACCACGGAAACTGAAGTGTCTGATTTGCGAATGATTTTTCAACAACACACTGAAATTAAACGAAGCGTTTCTAATCTCCCAAATGGTATCTCGACTTTAACAGAGACTAGAAATCCTGAACTTCGGGATGCAATCGTTTCTCATGTTTCAATGATGATAACTCGTTTGGCCGAGGGTAAAAATCCAGAAGTTATTATTCAATCAACAACATTAGATGCCTTGTTTGAAGTCCATAATGAGATTGAAACAGAAATAGAACTCACTGACGAAGGTGTAACCGTAAGACAAACTTCGACAAACCCAAAAGTTGCCTTATTGTTGCAACAACACGCAGCCGAAGTGAGTGATATGTCCGAAAGAGGGATGCAATCTGTACATGATAGAATGGATTCATTTTAAATATTACCAATGACTAAAATACTCAGCATTCTAAACAGCTAACTCAGCATTGCTCATGCCGCGTGTAAGAAGCACCCTTTGGAGGAAGTAAAATGAAACCTAATAACAACTTTGATTTTGATGTTGAAGAACTTGCTCTTGTTGAAGATGCAATGCGCTATCGCTTGCGACGACTAACAGCTCGTAGAGCGACGGTTGTAAAAGAAAGCAACAAAGTTAAGATTGATGCTGAAGTAACGCAAATATCTTCACTGCTCGGCAAAATACATAACCAAAAAATATTTTACACTCCTAAGGCTGGTTTTGTTGGAGGCGGCTAAAAGATGTTGATCTCAACACTGCCTGCAAGGGTGTTGGCAATAAGCAGTAGCGGTGCGGACGATCCCGCTTTTCAGCCAGGAAAGCCATCTTTAGTTACGCACTAATTTTAAGCTGAACCGTACTGTTGCTCTTACCGGTTGGCGTTTTTTGATCGCATAGACTTATGCTGCCCCTATTAATATGATGCTTTCAATTATAAGTCTGTCAGCCCCAATAGGAAGCCAAGTTCGTCTGAGAACACCGTTTGAAAGGTTATGTTTTTAGCAAGTTGATGTCTTAGGTAAAAAGTCTACCGTGCTTTTAGATTGAGGGACTAAACCCCAGGATTAACTGGCGCAATCCAATGGCTGCTCCGATCATCATACAAAGCAACGTGATGGGCGCGCTGTATGCTAATACTGAAAACGCAGAAAGCCCTTGGCCAACGCTACATCCAACTGCAACCACAGCGCCAATGCCCATCAAGGCCGCCCCAAGAATTTGGCGGCGCAGCTCACGGGGATCTTCGCAGGCTTCCCATCTGAATTGGCCTCTAAATAAGCTTCCGGCAAACGCCCCCAAAATAACGCCCAGAACTGAGCCAGTGCCAAAGCTAATCGTGTTCCCAGACGAGGTCATCACATAAAGGACCGTTTCGCCAATAGGTGCAGAAAAAGTGTGGCTTACAACAGGGGTTGCTTCAAATCCGCTGCTTGCGATCCACTGTGTCCCAGCCCATCCCAAAACAATTGCCAGCCCAGCCACAGCACCCCAAAAAATATGGCCAACGGAATTGCGCATTTGACGGCTTAGCAATGTTGAAATCAACATTGTTAAGCCCAGAGTTGTTCCTACGATTTCAGTTGAGGTTCCTGTAAGTTTGGATAATGAATGTGCAAAAGTTTGGACTTGTGTTGAAGGCTCTGATTCACCAAACGCCAAAATACGCAAACCTGACAGAGGCCCTCCCAAGGTAACGTAGGCAGAGATACCCATAGTGAGTACGATCAAAAGTGAACGCAGATCGCCCCCGCCAAGACGTGCCAATGCTCCATAACCACAATTGCCTGCCAGTGCCATGCCATAGCCAAAAATCAGCCCGCCGATAATGCTTTCCAAAGGGTTCCAATTGCGGGACAGATAAAGCGTTTGTCCCAGGTCAAGGAGGCCCAGCATGGATAAGCTATAAGTGCCTACAACCGAGGTCCCAATCGCAATCCCCCACATTTGGAGTCGAAGTGTGGTTTCGCCGTAAAAAAGATCTTCAATCGCGCCCAGCGTACAAAACCGGCCGACCCGTGCAGCGAGGCCAAGAAAGATACCGCCGATCAATCCGACAATGGAAACTATGACAGGCTCGGACAGAACATCAAGCACCTGCGTCTACCATAATTTATCCTAACTATTTATCACGACAGAACAAATCATAAACGACTTCCATGATTTGCTTTGGGCGGTCATCGGCTAAACAATAATAAATTGTCTTTCCATCCCGCCGTGGTTTGACCAATCCTTCAAGGCGAAGACGTGACAATTGCTGCGAAACTGCGGCTTGTCTGGCAGACAAAAGATTTTCGAGTTCGGTAACCGATTTTTCCCCTGATGCCAGATGGCAAAGGATCATCAATCTACCTTCATGACTAATCGCCTTCAGGAAGTTGGACGCCTCCATGGCATTGGATGCAATTTTATCCATATCTTCATCAGACATGTTCGAATCAAAAACAGGCAGGCCCATATTTACCTCATCACAAAAGAAATTTAGGCTTCGAGAGCCTTTAATTTAAACGTCGTATACGCACCTCACCCCGATATATCAATCTTTGCCTGGATAAGCATCTGACCAAGTAATCCCCAAAAGAAATCTTCCCCTGGATACCCTTCAATCCGAGAGGCTTCCTGGTCGTCGACCATCAGTACAAACGTAGGGGTAAAATTCAATCCACGCGCAAAAGTCATATCTTCTGGAAGGGCTTCGTGAATGTCGAAGCGCTGCAAGGGTGCCGCGCGGCCCTCAGCTGTTTTGGGGTATATGGGCGCGATGTCATCATCCCAGCGGGCACACCAAACGCAGCCTTGCTCCTCCACCATAAGCAATACAGTTTCAGCCGCAGCGTTTAGTGCCGATGAAGTAATCAAAAGCGTGCTGAGCAAAATCGTGTTAAGTGACATGATAATTTGACCTTTGGATAACAAATAACATAATATGAATATGTGAATTACACAAGGATGCGCGCTCGATATGATGGAAATCACTTATTTAGGTGCTGCTTTTGCAGGTTTGTTGTCATTCCTGTCACCCTGTATTTTGCCAATTGTTCCGTTTTATCTTAGTTATTTGGCTGGCGTTGGCATGAACCAAATCTCGGAAGATGCCGTAACTGAACCGAAAACGCGCACCCGCGCTGTTTTGGCGGCATGCTTTTTTGCGGCGGGTGTAATCACGATTTTCATGGGGCTTGGTGTGGCGGCGACGGTGTTCGGCCAAATCGTGCGTGACTACTTTGACATCCTGAGATGGGTCGCAGCGGGCGTCATTATCGCGATGGGATTGCATTTTTTAGGAGTGTTTCGCATTGGGTTTCTTTACCGTCAATTGCGTACCGATACCGGTAACACGTCAAGCGTCAGCCTGATTGGGGCTTACGTGATCGGGCTTGCCTTTGCCTTTGGTTGGACCCCTTGCGTGGGCCCGGTTCTTGCTGCGATCTTGTTCACTGCGGCAGGTGCCGAGACAGCGGCAACTGGGGCGGGGCTGCTTTTTATCTACGGGGTAGGTATGACCGCGCCGTTCATTCTGGCTGCGATGTTCATCGGTCCATTCATGCGCTGGATGACCCGTTTCCGGCAACACCTAGGCCTGGTCGAAAAGGTCATGGGCGTGATGTTAATCTTGTTCGGCGTTTTGATAGCCACTAATTCGGTCAACTATATTGCGCAGTGGATGCTTAATCTTGCACCGGATTTGTGGCTCTTGCTTTAAATTAAGGAGGATTTTTATGAAGACCCCAATAGCAGCTTTTGCCGTCTTGATGGCAATGGCACTGAACACCTTTGCCGCAGATATCGGAGACGATGGCTTGCACAAAGCCCCGTGGATGCGCGACACCTTTAAAGACCTCATTGAAGACTTGGCAGAGGCGAACGATCAGGGAAAGCGCCTGATGATTATTATCGAACAGCGCGGCTGTATATATTGCAAAAAGATGCACGAAGATGTGTTCCCGATCGAAAAAATAGCCAAGTATGTTGAGGACAACTTCTTTGTAGTGCAGATCAATATGTTTGGAGACGTTGAGGTTACGGATTTTGATGGAGAGACACTTCCTGAGAAGGACATGGTCAAAAAATGGCGGTCTTTGTTCACACCAACGATTCTATTTTTCCCGCGTGAAGTCGCCGATGATGTATCTGCAGCGCAAGGGGCGGTTGCTACTATGCCTGGCGCGTTTGGCCCTCATACAACGTTTAATATGTTCAATTGGATTATTGAAAAAGGTTATGAATCTGGCGAAAGTTTTCAAAAATATCATGCACGTAAGTTCGCAGAGCAGTCCAAATGAACTTGCCCATGTGTTGGTGGGGTGCATCACATATGAAAATTCAATTAATTGAATTTATTGTTGCGTAATCACATTTCTGTGCGCTAGGATACACCGAATGCAATGTTTGGGAGGACGCATGAAACTTTTTTCTATTACGGCCGTTGTAGCTGGTCTGCTGGCAAGTGCTGCCTTCGCTGAGCCGGTTGCGCCCTCTGTGGTCAAATATGAAGACGGCGTTGTCATGGCGTCATTGACCGGCGTTGCTGGCGATCCGGTGAATGGCCGCGACGTATTCAAGAACCGCAAGCAGGGCAACTGTCTTGCCTGCCATGTCAACGCTGAGATGCCCGAAGAATCGTTCCACGGCGAAGTTGGGCCAGAGATGGCAGGTGTTGCTGATCGTTGGAGCGTTGGAGAATTGCGCGGCATCGTTTCGAATTCAAAAATGATGTTTGAAGGCACAATCATGCCAGCGTTCTACCGCGATACAGGATTTGATCGGCCTCTTGAAAAATTTTCTGGCAAAACAATTTTGACCGCTCAGCAGGTAGAAGATGTCGTTGCTTATTTGCGAACGCTTGCAGAATAATAAACCCTACCCATTGGGCAGATCCAAACGGAGACAGATATGGAACTGACACGTAGACAAACCCTGACCATCGGTTCAGGTACATTCGCCTTTGCGGCGCTCGCCGGGCTTCCTGCATTCGCTTCGCTTACGGATGATGCCGTTGCAGCAATGACGAATGGTGCGGAGCTTATCGACGGTGGTATTGATATAACTGCGCCTGAGATTGCGGAAAACGGAAACACCGTTCCAATCGCTGTGTCAGCACCGGGTGCCGTAGAGATTGCATTGTTTGCTTCTGGCAATCCAACACCAGCAGTTGCAACTTTCAAATTTGGTCCTTTGTCTGGGTCGCGATCAGGTTCAACACGCATTCGGTTGGCGAAAACGCAAGACGTCGTAGCGATCGCGAAAATGGAAGACGGCACATTCCGTCAAGCCTCTGCGACAGTCAAAGTCACAATCGGCGGCTGCGGCGGTTAAATTAGAAACAAGGAGAAATAACATGGCATCTGGTGTTAAACCACGCGTAAAGGTTCCTAAAAAGGCTACGGCTGGTGATGTGATCACAATCAAAACGTTGATCAGTCACAAGATGGAATCGGGTCAACGTAAAGATGGTGATGGCAACTTAGTCCCGCGGTCCATTATCAATCGATTTACGGCGGATTTTAATGGTCAAAACGTCATTGACGTCTTGATTGAACCGGCAGTTTCGACAAACCCATTCTTTGAATTTGAAGCCGTCGTACCTGAAGCTGGTGAGTTCCAATTTACTTGGTACGACGATGATGGGACCGTTTACGAGACCGGTAAAAAAATCGCGATCGGGTGATGCGATTCAGTTTAGGGAGGACAACGGGATGATGATGACAAAAACGCTATTGGGGGCCGCATGCCTTAGTGTGTTCGCATTAACAGTGCATGCTGAAGAGGGTGCAAAGCTCATAATTGACGGTGAAGAACTGACAATTCGGGCCAATGCACCTGCGCACGCAGAAAACATTGATGAAGTCTCTTCTGGATGGATTTATCGCTCGAAAGAAACCCAAGCCTTGCAGCTCGATGATTTCGACAATCCCGCCTTTGTATTCGTTGACCAAGCTATTGATGAATGGGACAAAGTGGACGGATCCGAAGGCAAAGCTTGTTCCTCCTGTCACGAAAACGTTGAGGATTTCGCTGGTTTGCGGCCCACGTTACCACGTGTCGATGACGGCAAATTGGTCTCGATGGAGAATTTGGTAAACGAATGTCGGACAGAACGGATGGGCGCTGAACCTTGGAAATGGTCAAAAGGTAAGATGACGTCAATGACTGCGCTTATCGGGGTTCAATCCCGCGGCATGCCTGTGAACGTTGCAATTGGTGGCGATGCGGCCCCGTTCTGGGATAAAGGCAAAGAGCTTTATTACACCCGCGTTGGTCAGCTTGATATGGCGTGTTCCAATTGTCACGAAGATAACTATGACACGATGATCCGCGCCGATCACCTTAGTCAAGGTCAGATTAACGGGTTTCCAACTTACCGCCTGAAGAATGCAAAGCTAAATTCATCTCATGCGCGCTTTAAGGGCTGTATGAGCAACATTCGCGCTGAACCGTACAAAGAGGGTGGGCCTGAATTTCAGGCTCTAGAATTGTATCTTGCATCACGTGGTCAGGGACTTTCGGTCGAAACACCTTCTGTCCGAAACTAAAGTAATATTTAAACCCTGCAGCTTTCTAGTTGCAGGGTTTTTTTACACCAATATTATTCAAATATGCGCATGTGTACGCAATTAAGGCTCTCTAATGATTTCTCGCCGCGATTTTTTGCAAACCAGCATGGCTGCTGCTGCGCTTTATGGTACATCAGGGTTCGGTAATTGGGCTCGGTTAGCAGCACAGCAAGCACTTACGCAAGACAAGTTGCTTGAATTTGATACCTATGGAAATGTTTCACTTATCCATGTGACTGACATCCATGCGCAGCTGAAGCCAATCTATTTCCGCGAGCCATCTGTGAACATTGGGGTAGGCGGCAACAAAGGCGCAGTACCCCATGTAACCGGTTCTGATTTCCGCAAACTTTACGGAATCGACGACGGCAGCCCATCTGCCTACGCCCTGTCACACAACGATTTTTCGTCGCTCGCGCAGGCTTATGGTCGCGTCGGAGGCTTGGATCGTGTCTCAACTGTGGTGAATTCAATTCGCGCTGCGCGTCCTGATGCCTTGTTGCTAGATGGGGGCGACACATGGCATGGGAGTTACACCTGTTACCAGACTGAAGGTCAGGACATGGTGAACGTAATGAACGCGCTTCAGCCCGATGCGATGACATTCCACTGGGAATTCACACTGGGTTCTGAGCGCGTCAATGAGATCGTTGGGGGTTTGCCTTTTGCCGCGCTGGGTCAAAACATCTTTGATGCAGAATGGGACGAACCAACAGAACTGTTCCCACCATACAAATTCTTTGAACGTGGCGGCGTTAAGATTGCGGTTATCGGTCAGGCATTCCCTTATATGCCAATCGCTAACCCTGGATGGATGTTCCCAGAATACTCATTTGGTATCCGTGATGAGCGGATGCAGGAAATGGTCGATGAGGTGCGTGCAAACGGTGCTGAGTTGGTTGTTTGCCTTAGCCACAATGGCTTTGACGTTGATAAACAGATGGCGGGTAAAGTGACTGGGATTGATGTAATCTTGTCCGGTCACACCCACGACGCACTGCCTGAGCCGGTTATTGTTGGCGAAACGATTATCGTGGCATCAGGATCCAACGGGAAATTTGTGAGTCGCGTAGATTTGGATGTACGCGATGGCCGTATGATGGGCTTCCGTCACAAGCTGATCCCAATTTTTTCAGACGTTATTGCCCCAGACGCTGAGGTTAGCAAACTTATCGATGAACAACGGGCACCATACACCAGCGCGCTGTCTGAAGTCATTGGCCGCACGGGCGATGAGCAAACCCTTTACCGTCGTGGCAACTTCAACGGAACATGGGACGATTTGATCTGTGATGCTTTGATTTCTGAACGTGAGGCCGATATTGCATTGTCGCCTGGTGTACGTTGGGGGCCGTCAATCTTGCCGGGGCAAGATATCACGCGAGAGGACATCTGGAACGTGACCTCAATGTCTTATGGTGAAGCCTACCGTACTGAAATGACAGGTGAATTCCTGCATGTGGTGTTGGAAGACGTGGCGGATAACTTGTTCAACCCTGATCCCTATTACCAACAAGGTGGCGATATGGTGCGTGTGGGTGGCCTTGGCTATCGCATTGACGTGACAAAGCCTCAAGGGGACCGGATCACCGAAATGACCCTGCTGAAAACAGGTGAAAAAATCGATCCCTCTAAGACCTATCAGGTCGCAGGTTGGGCTTCGGTCAATGAAGGGACTGAGGGCCCGAAAATCTGGGATGTTGTCGAGGCGCATATTGCCAAACAAGGCACCATCTCTCTTGATCCAAATAACAGTGTGAATGTGGTCGGCGCTTGAGCTGACTTATGTAATGGAGGCATTTAGTATGTCAGATAACGAAAAAGGAAATAGCCCTTCGCGCCGTGCGTTTTTGCGTGGTGCAGCCGCGGCTGGCGCAGGTGCGCTAACAACATCAGCGGCGACGGCTCAAACTGCTGACACATTGATTACAAAGGTCCAGCCTTGGGCGCAGGAATTTGGTGACGGTGTTGATGCAGCACCGTATGGTATGCCGATTGAGCATGAGGGCGACGTTATTCGCCGTAATGTGGAATGGCTTACGGCCGATACTGTAAGCTCGATCAATTTTACGCCAATCCATGCCTTGGATGGGACGATCACGCCGCAAGGTTGCGCGTTTGAACGTCACCACTCTGGTGCGATTGATCTGAAAAAAGAAGACTATCGGTTGATGGTCAATGGGTTAGTAGACACCCCGTTGGTGTTCTCTTACTCCGATCTTGAGCGGTTCCCGCGTGAAAACCATGTGTATTTTTGCGAATGTGCGGCAAACACTGGAATGGAATGGGCCGGCGCACAATTGAACGGCGCTCAATTCACACACGGTATGATCCACAACATGGAATATACTGGCGTTTCTTTGCGCACTCTTTTGGAGGAAGCTGGTTTAGATACGGCAGGCGATCTGAAAGACAAATGGGTCTTCGTTGAAGGTGCGGATGCCTCCTCAAATGGTCGTTCAATTCCGATGGAAAAGGCACTGGATGATGTACTTGTCGCTTTTAAAGCCAATGGTGAAGCACTGCGCAAAGAACATGGTTATCCCGTTCGCCTTGTCGTACCTGGTTGGGAAGGTAACATGTGGGTCAAATGGATCCGCCGTATTGAAGTTACAGACGCTCCTGTGGAAAGCCGCGAAGAAACAAGCAAATACACAGACGTTTTAGATAACGGGATTGCACGTAAATGGACGTGGGCAATGGATGCCAAATCTGTTGTAACTAGCCCAAGCCCTCAATCACCCATCACCCATGGCTCCGGCCCCTTGGTCATTTCTGGCTTGGCGTGGACTGGCCGTGGTACGATCACCCGCGTTGATGTCTCAAAAGACGGTGGCATGACTTGGGAAACGGCACGCCTTGCCAAACCAGGTGAGAAGATGGCTTTAACCCGTTTCTATTTCGACACTGAATGGGATGGCTCAGAGATGATGCTCCAATCGCGCGCTATGGATGATACCGGCTATATTCAGCCAACAAAAACGCAATTACGCGAGGTGCGTGGTCTGAATTCTATCTATCATAACAACTGTATCCAAACATGGTTGGTACGCTCGAACGGAGAGGCAGAAAATGTTGAAGTTTCCTAAATCCGCGACACTTATTGCTGCTGCGATCTTTCTCAGCGGCCCAGTCTCTGCAGAAAAACTTGGGCTTGGTCGTAGCGCCTTGCCTGAAGAAATTGCGGCATGGGATCGTGAAATCCGCCCTGATGGCACCGGTCTTCCGGTTGGATCTGGCGACGCGTTGGTTGGTGAAGAAATCTTTGCGGATCAGTGTGCTGCTTGCCACGGTGACTTTGCTGAAGGTATCGACAACTGGCCAAAACTGGCGGGTGGTGCTGACACCCTTGATCACGAAGATCCACTCAAAACAGTTGGATCCTACTGGCCATACCTGTCCACGGCTTATGATTATATTAAGCGTTCAATGCCCTATGGCAATGCAGGTACGTTGAGCGATGACGATGTGTATTCCATCGTTGCCTATATCCTCTATTCCAACGACTTGATCGAAGATGACTTTGTGCTTTCGAATGAGACATTCCTGGATGTTGAAATGCCGAATGCGGCGGGCTTCATCCTGGATGATCGTGCTCAAACAGAATATGTACAATGGTCAGGCGAGCCGTGCATGGAAAACTGTAAATCCGAGGTTAAAGTCACTATGCGGGCTTTGGTCTTGGATGTGACACCTGAAGAAGAAAAAACCGAAGTTGCCGCGGTAGTAGAGGCAGAAGTGGTTCCAGAACCAGTAGCAGCGCCAGTTGTTGAAGTTGCAGCGTTTGATGTGGAATTGGCTGAAGCAGGTGTAAAGGTTTTTAAGAAGTGTAAGTCATGCCACCAAATTGGTGATGGCGCAAAAAACAAATCTGGACCAATCCTAAACGGCATTTTTGAAAATGCTGCTGGCGCCGTCGATGGCTTTAAATACTCAAAAGCAATGCGCAAAGCTGCTGATGCAGGTTTGGTATGGGATAACGTGGAATTGGCCGCGTTTCTTGCGAAACCAAAGACTTACATGAAAGGCACCAAAATGTCTTTTGCCGGTCTTAAGAAAGAGAAAGATCAGTTGGCTATCGTTGAATTCCTTAAGTCTCTTGAGGATTGATAAGGTGAGATCTCATTTTCAATTGGTTTTGACACTCGTCGCATCCCTTGCGGCGAGTGCTGGCTGGTCCGAAACATTGGGTGACCCAGTAAAAGGGGCGAAGGTTTTCAAAAAGTGCCAATCCTGCCACCAGGTGGGCGAGGGCGCAAAAAACCGCGTTGGCCCACATCTGAACGGAATTTTTGGCAGCAAAGCCGGAAGTGACCCAACGGCTAAGTATTCAAAGGGGTTGATCCGCGCAGGTGATGATGGGTTGGTGTGGACCCATGAAACATTGGATGCCTTCATCGAGAACCCTAAAGCGCTGGTTTCCAAAACACGGATGAGTTTCCGCGGGATAAAGGGAGCCGATGATCGTTTGGATTTGCTGGCTTATCTGCGCGGGTTTTCAGATGAACCGTCCAATATTCCCGAAGCCGAACCAACAGCTCAAGGCAACTATCACAATCTTGATCCCGCAATCCTCGCGATTGTTGGTGATTCTGAATACGGCGAATACCTCGCAAGCGAGTGCATGACCTGTCACCAGACCAGCGGCGCAAACGACGGTATCCCGGGCATCAATGGCTGGCCGACCGAAGACTTTGTTGTCGCCATGCACGCTTACAAACAAAAACTTAGACCTCACCCTGTCATGCAAATGATGGCTGGGCGATTGTCTGATGAAGAGATCGCAGCCTTAGCTGCGTATTTTAAGGACCTCGAATAGGAGGCCATACTCTGGGAGGAGAAAAACATGAATTTTAACAGACGCTTATTCTTGGGAACCGGTGTTGCCGCAGCAACCACATTGGCTGCACCAAATGTTTTTGCGGCAGGTCACGGCAAGCCACGGGTTGTTGTGGTTGGTGGCGGTGCAGGTGGTGCAACAGCTGCGCGCTACATTGCCAAAGACAGCAAAGGTGCGATTGACGTCACATTGATCGAACCATCCCGCATGTATTACACATGCTTCTTTTCCAACCTGTATTTAGGTGGGATCAAAACCATTGATGATCTTGGCCACTCTTACGGTACTATGGCAGCTGGCGGCGTCAATGTCGTACATGACTGGGCTGTTGGCGTTGATCGTGATGCAAAGACTGTGTCTTTGGCTGGCGGTGGCTCTGTTCCATATGACAAGCTGATCCTTTCCCCGGGCATCGACTTTGTTGATGGCGCTGTTGAGGGCTGGGACCTGTCCTCGCAAAACGCCATGCCGCATGCCTATAAAGGTGGCTCGCAAACTGAATTACTGAAGTCGCAGATCGCTGCTATGCCGCAGGGCGGAACCTTTGCAATGGTCGCACCACCAAACCCATATCGCTGCCCTCCTGGCCCATACGAGCGGGTGTCGATGGTTGCGCATTACCTGAAAGCCAACAACCCGACGGCGAAAATTATTGTGGCCGATCCTAAGCCAAAGTTCTCTAAGCAGGGCTTGTTCCAAGAAGGTTGGGCGAACCACTATGACGGTATGATTGACTGGATCGGTGACGACTTTGGTGGTGGCAACGTTTCTGTTGATCCAAATGCTATGACCGTCACAATCGATGGTGAAGTAACAAAAGTTGACGTGTGCAACGTAATCCCTGCAATGAAAGCAGGCCGCATTGCTGAATTGGCTGGCGTGACTGATGGCAATTGGGCCCCTGTCAATGCAGCAGATATGTCCACCAAAGCGGATGCTGATGTTTACGTTTTGGGTGATGCGTCCCAGCAAGGCGACATGCCGAAATCTGGCTTCTCTGCCAACTCTCAGGCCAAAGTCTGTGCCAATGCAGTGCGCGGCGCTTTGACAGGGTCCAAAGTGTTCCCTGCGAAGTTCTCCAACACTTGCTGGTCACTGATCGACACCAACGATGGTGTCAAAGTTGGCGCGACCTATGAAGCGACAGACGAGAAAATCTCGAAGGTTGATGGGTTTATCTCGCAAACAGGCGAAACCGCCGAGATGCGCAAAGCCACTTACGAGGAATCTGAAGGCTGGTACGCGGGTATCACGGCCGACATGTTCGGATAAAAATGAGGGAGCCTTGGTTTGGATCAAGGCTCCCGCTCTATCTTTGGGATAGGTTGTTGAATGGGGGATTCATGATTAGATCGTATCTACTTGCGGCAAGTGCCGTATTGGCTTTGGCCGCTCCCGCATTTGCGCAGGACAACGCCACAACCTATCCATTTGACGGCTCTTTTGATGATGCAACCTTCAGCGTGGAAAGCGCGATCATCGGCCGGGGGCTGGTGATTGATTACGTCAGCCACACAGGTGAGATGCTGAACCGCACGGCAAGCGATGTTGGCAGTGATGTCAAGATATTTGAAGCAGCCGATGTCTTCTTGTTTTGCTCTGCGGTTTTGTCGCGCAAAGTTATGGAGGCCGATCCGATGAACATTGCCCATTGCCCATATGGTATTTTCGTCGCGGACCGTGCGGGCGAAGTCATTGTTGGCTACCGCAACTATCCCGAGGGACCAATGCAGCATGTGCAAGCATTACTTGACGATATCGTTCAGGAGGCAGTGGGGGAATAATGGACTATAAATCTTTTTTTAAAGGGGCGCTTGACGACTTGCGCGACCAAGGCAATTACCGGACTTTCGCAGAACTTGAGCGCCATTGCGGATCTTTCCCTCGTGCCACATCACATGGTGATAACGCTGCAGATGTCACCATTTGGTGTTCAAATGATTACCTTGGAATGGGGCAACATCCGAAAGTCCTTGAGGCGATGCATGAAGCACTCGATCGCTGTGGAGCAGGGGCGGGTGGTACACGCAATATTTCTGGAACCACGCATGATCATGTTTTGCTTGAGGCCGAGCTGGCAGATTTGCACGGAAAAGAAGCAGCGTTGCTTTTTACATCTGGTTACGTATCAAACTCTGCGACTATCAGTACGCTGGCTGGCCGTATCCCTGATTGTGTGATTTTGTCGGATGCATTGAACCATGCATCGATGATCGAAGGTATCCGCCATTCCAATGCCGAAAAGATGATTTGGGCGCACAACGATTTGGCTGACCTTGAGGCGAAACTGGCATCGTTGCCGCTGGACCAACCAAAGTTGATTGCATTTGAAAGCGTGTACTCCATGGATGGTGACATCGCGCCCATTGCCGAAATTTGCGATCTGGCTAAAAAATACAATGCCATGACTTATCTGGATGAAGTGCACGCAGTTGGCCTTTATGGACCACGCGGCGGGGGTATTGCAGAACGTGAGGGTCTTATGGACCGCATCACCGTGATCGAAGGAACGCTTGGAAAAGCCTTTGGTGTTATGGGTGGATATATCGCGGCCTCAGCCGAGCTTTGTGATTTCATCCGTAGCTTTGCCAGTGGGTTCATCTTTACAACTGCGATCCCGCCGGCTGTTGCCGCTGGCGCTGCTGCGTCAATCCGACATCTTAAGAACAGCAATATTGAACGGGACGCGCAGAAAGCAAATGTCGCGCTGGTTATAGAACGACTTGAAGCATTGTGCATTCCGCATTCCAAAAACCTGAGCCACATCATTCCAGTGATGGTTGGCGATCCCGTGAAGTGCAAATACATTTCTGATGTTTTACTGAAGGACTACGGTGTCTACATCCAGCCCATTAACTACCCAACAGTACCAAAGGGCACAGAAAGATTGCGGATCACGCCGTCCCCAGTGCATTCAGAGGCGGACATTTTGCATCTTACCAAAGCACTTGGGGAACTTTGGGAGCAATGCCAGCTCGCCCGCATGCCCATGGCCGCACAATAGATGAAAGAGTTTCCTGATCTTTCGCCGCTTTGGTGGCTGGGCAGCATCGGGCTTATTTACCTTGGTAAATATCTGGCTCCAGAGTTACATGCGAATTGGCCTGTTCTATTTATGATCTCGTGGGTGTGTTTTTGCGCTTCTTTGGTCCTGATTGGCTGGTCTGTACTATGGTTTTCCCGCAAAAACGCTGATTGAAACGCATCATTAGCCAAAATTTTAATTCTTGAAGGCCCCTATCGTATCTCGCGCAATTCAGTCTATTTGGCTTTGGGTGTAGCAGTGATGCTTTGTAAGGTATTAGATCGAAGATCTGCAGATCCCGAGGAGGAAGGCTTGCGCATCGTTTTTGAGAAGTGGCTGAGGGCTATTTAACACAGACACGCATTTGGCTCTGATCACTTAGATACTGCTGCTTGATGGTTTAGCCATCCTCCGTATCCTGTTTGTAAGATTAGAATGTTCTCATATCCTAAAACGCGGAGCCCAAAAGCAGATTGGGCGGACAGCGCGCCAGTGTTGCAAAACAAGATAGTTTTTTGATCCTTAGGTATTTCGTCTATACGGGAGAACACGTCGCGCCATTCGATATTGATTGCCCCATCAATTGAGGCTTGGGAAAATTCTTCTTCAGTTCGGGTGTCAATGAAGAAAAAGCTGTGGAATAGATCAGGAGTGACCTGCATTGGAAAAATAATTCCAGCCTCATACGTTGCAAAACCGGTGTAGTCTTCCATTGCTTCGAGTATTGTTTCTTGGGCGAAGGCGGTTGAGGTAAGTAATGAAAATAATGTGGCGAAAACGAGTTTCCTCAAGATGTCAGTCCTTTTTCAACATTGACGCTGTGTATCTGTTGCGTGCCACGGTGACATCGACAATTGGAAGATCACGAGCGATCCAACCTGGCGCTTTGCCATTCCCAAACATACCTTCAGAGATATCGATAATGCCCAAAATGCCGTTTTGCTCAAGGACGGTGGCGACATGATTGCTTCGCCCACCAGTAGCACAGATAAAGGCCAAGGGCTTTTTTTGGTATCTTTCAATTATGCTTTGCAGGTTTGCGCCAAAATTTGGATCATGCATTGTTACAGGCCAAGCATCTTTTGCGACGCCAGTTTCGGCCCATTCTTCGGGGCTTCGTATGTCGAGGATGATCAAGTTACCATTGAGAGCCGCAGAATAAGCTTCGGTGGCACTCATCCTGAGAGGCTGCGCGAAAACAACCGCAGCTGTGACAATTAGAAGGAAGTTGGCCAGACAAAAAACATTGACCTTTCTGAACACTGATCTTGAGAGGGCAGAGGCCATTACTCGAATTCCAACTGTTCATAAACGCGGCCTGCATTTTTGGTTGCCAGTTCTTCGAAAGTATCCAGATGGGCGTATGGCGTTTGGTCAATGTAATAGGCGTCGACCAAATCACCATCTTCCTCCAGAAGCGCGCCAATTTTCTCGTGCAAGTAAACAAGGTAATCGCGGGTGTATCGCCGGACTTGATCCATATTGGTTGGATGCCCATGCCCTGGAATAACATAAGTGGCATTCAACGATTCAAAATTAGCATCCCATGTTTCAATCCAATCAGCGGTCATCGTATTTGGAAAAATTGGCAGCATACGCTCGTGAAATGCCATGTCACCTGCGATCACTAGGCTCTTTTGTGGAAGCCAAACTACGATATCACCGGGGCTATGAGATGGCCCAAGATGCCGGGCCTCGATCTGTAAGCCGCCTAACTCGAATGCATAAACGTCTTCGAACGTTTCAGTTGGTGCCACAACTTGCGTTTGATCAGCACGTTCTTTCACACGCGTTTGCGCTGCTCTGAGGGATTGACCGCCATTCTCTTCAAACTCGTGGGCAGCATCGACATGGGCCACAACCTTGACACCCTGCTCTGCCCAATACCCGTTACCCAGCATCGCATGACCTTGCCCGTTTTCGTTAAAAACAAGCTCTACAGGTTGATCCGTAATTGCCTTGATTTCTTCATGCAGAGCGGCGGCCAGTTGGTAGGAGGCACCTGAGTTTACAACAACAACGCCCTCATCTGTCACGATGAAACTTAGGTTGTTATTATGGCCTGCGTTTTCGTAAGTGGGCGGTGCGGTCGCCCCGATCGCAGAAAACACCCCAGGGATAAATTCGACGGGTTTTGCGTAAAGGACTGAGTCTGGGTATTGGTCTGCGATATCTTCACTGGCAAAAGTGGGAGAGGCGCATATGAGTGCGATGAGTGCGGTTCTTTTCATTATGTAGCCTCCGGCACAAATGCGTAGCCGTCAGACATCTTGTCCACATAGCCTAGGCCGTTACTACCCAGATGGTAACCAATGACACGCATCTTTTCGTGCGCCAACTGGTCCATTAGTATGGTTCGTGTTGCGGCCGCGGTCTCTTGGTCTTGATCAGACCCAGAATTCCACTCCGGTTTGGCGAATGCTATATGATCGTTTCCGACACAGTCGCCTAAGATCATCAATGATTCAGACCCTTGGCGTAATTCCAGTGCCATATGACCGGGTGTGTGGCCAAACGTCGAACGTGCCATGACACCGGACATGATTTCATCACCATCCGAAAAGAATTCAATCTTGTCTTCGATCATTTGGAGTCTGCGTTGGGCACCAACAGCGAATGAAACACGTGCCGTCTCAATATTTTTGATAGTATTTGGGTTCATCCAATAGTCCCATTCGGCCTTGCCAATCATATAATTGGCTTCCGGAAACAATGGGTCATCAAAGTCATCAAGTAATCCCCACAGATGATCAGGGTGCGCATGGGTAAAGACGATGTCGGTCACGTCTTCAGGTGCGACTTTAAGTGCATTTAAGGAGTCTAAAAGAATACCAGAATTCGGAGAGAAATCAGGGCCGGATCCGACATCAAATAATATCGTACGATCGCCTTGGCGCATCAGAGTCACGTTGCATGGCGGGGTCAGTGCATCGGGTGACTGACCATATTTCTTCAAAATAGGGAGCAGTTCATCTTGAGGCATTGGTCCAAAGATAAAACTGCCTGGGAGGGTCAAAGATCCATCACTGACAATATCGATTTTGATATCCCCAAGAGCAACCTGTGCGTGCCCTATACTTGGCCCTAAGCCAAAGAGACCACTGGCACTTAATGCAGCACCACCTGCGAGGAACTGTCTTCTGGGGAAACTCATTGCACTCTCCAATAATTCTATTATCTGAATATGAATGATAGCTGTGAATGCGGCAAGTGATTTTGACAGCCTTACTGGACGTGACACTTTCGTGACGGGATTGTGAGCAAGCTTTCATTACCTAAACGTCATTACATCTCCACATAAAGATAATAGAATTTGTTTTGCATATATTGCCGGCTTAAAGACGTTAATTAATCCCTGCGTCCTGCCTATCTAGCCCATTGTACTGGTCAGCGCCTTGAATGCAGATTGTTTAGGCCCTGTTGAATTGACGGTGGGGATGAGCGTGTCTTTTGTTACGTTTGGCGTACTTGTGACCGCCTTTGGCTCTTCCATTGGTTTGACGCAGGATCGTTTGGCCCAGATAGATGTGCTGCTCATGATCGTCTTCGGGGTCATTTTACTTGTCCTGATGTTTTCACGCTAATTTGAAATGGTGACGGTTGGTGTCGTGGCTGGTGCTGATACGCAGATTAATCAACTAGATACATCTGGTTTAAAGGGGCAGTTTGTCAGTGGATTGTTGCTAGGCGCTGTTTGGTCGCCTTGAATCGGTCCTACTCTTGGTGGTGCCAATAGCCTTGGCCTCTCAGGGTACTAATCTTGGCTATGTTACCTTGATTATAATTTATTTTGCCTGGGGGTTTCGACCCTGATCCTTGGTCGTGGGCACAAAAACTGCGTATCCTTGCTGAAAGGTCCAAGCCGATCCTTGGTGTCACGTTTATTGCTGTTGGCATGATGCTTTATTTTCAATTCCACCACGTCAGCAAAGCATGGGCATTCGATGTCATGCTGATATGTCTTCAAGACCTGTTGGTCGTCCTTTATAAATCTTGAGAACCCTACGAATCGCATACATTTTTCGCGAATTAATTTTCAATAACCGTATTGCCCGTGATGGCGTCATCTGCTGATTTTGTAGACTGTAAGCCAGGCGTTGGCGGACAGCAAAGCTGTCTTTGTTGATTACTCTGCGATTTGGTGTGGAACCTGTAAACGGCAGGAGCGTGTGATCAACGCCCTTCGCGCAGCTGATCCAGCTTATGACAACTCCATGACTTTTATGAAGGTGGATTGCGGGGCATACAAAAATTTTGAAGTCGCTGTATTTCGAGAAATTCCATGTCGCGCGACATTGATTATCTTGTGTGGTGAGCAAGAATTGGGTCGCGTTTTCGCTGAGACCTCTGAAAACCAGATCAAAGTTTTGATGGATGTTGGACTGTAGAGCAGAGGGTCAGCCGTTGGAACAAGAAGTGCAAATTCGATTGCTGATCTTTGTTGGATTGTTTGACGTGCTCGCGTGTTTGGAGGCTTTGTGACCACGCTGCGTTCGCACCCAAAAGCGCACATGGCGCTGGCTTGCGAACTGGGCGATTGTCTTGCTGGATACATTAATGCTGCGCTTGTTGGCCCTAATGCTGCCGTTTCTTGCAGTCGGGGCCGCAATTGACGCACAGACTCAAGGTTGGAGACTGTTGAATTGGACACAACAGCCCAAGTGGCTAGAGCTCGTCCTTGCAATTCTTGTTTTGGATTTTGTCATCTGGGCACAACATTTGATCACTCACAAAGTGCCAATCTTGTGGTGATTGCACCGCGTTCATCATGCCGATGTCGACATTTATGTATCAACCGCTATTAGGTCCCACCCCATCGAAATTGGGTTTTTGATGTTGTTGAGAATAGGTGTGGTCTATTTACTTGGACCCAGTGCCTTGGCGGTCTTTCTGTTCGCAGTTATTTTGAAAGGCACTGCGATGTTCAATCACGCAAGCGTCCGGTTCCCATTATGGCTGGACAGGATTACCCAAACTGTTTGGTGACGCCAGACATGTACTGCGTTAAAATTTGGTTCAGCGAAATGAACATGGCAGCAGCTATGGATTTTCTCTTTCTATCTGGGATCCCCTATTCGGGACTTATATCGCTCAGCCACAAAATAGGCACAACGAATTGAAGATCGGGCTGCAATGGTAAGATGACCGACCGGCCAAGTTGGGTTGGTCTCTATCTCTTCCCTTGTTGCGCAAGCCTTAGGTCAAATTGATAACTTTCATTTGCTTTATGCGCAGGTATCAAATACTTATATTTGAATAATTGATTTCTTAAGTCTTCATGTTGGTGATCCTAGACTTAATGCCCTCACATACTGCGCAGGTCATGCGCGCTTTGAAGCATCGGTAATATCTCAATGAAATCACTGTGGGAGTACGCTAATCCAACTAGATTTATGTCGTTGTCAAAGCGCATCCTTCCTTGGGTGGCGGTACTATCCGCAATTTGTTTAGCAACTGGCTTGATCTGGGGGTTCTTTTTTACTCCCGACGACGTTCGACAGGGGGCAACTGTCAAAATCATTTATCTCCATGTCCCGACAGCATTTATGGCAATCAACGCTTGGTTCATGATGTTGGTCGCTTCTTTGATCTGGCTCATTCGGCGCCACCATGTTTCTGCGCTCGCCGCGCGCGCTGCTGCACCCGTCGGGCTTGCAATGACGTTGGTGGCTCTTCTGACAGGTGCAATTTGGGGGCAACCGATGTGGGGGACCTACTGGGTATGGGACCCACGATTGACGTCCTTTTTGATCCTAGCAATTTTTTATTTGGGCTATTTGGCTTTGTGGTCAGCCATCGAAGATTCCGATACAGCGGCTGACTTGACGTCGGTTCTTTGTCTTGTCGGATCAGTCTTTGCCCTTTTGTCCCGATACGCAGTGAATTTCTGGAACCAAGGGTTACACCAAGGTGCTTCCTTATCGCTGGATAAGGAGGAACATGTTTCAAACGTTTTTTGGCAACCTCTCGTTGTCTCTATCGCTGGTTTTGTTTTGTTTTTCGTAGCTCTTGTGTTGTTGCGCACGCAGTCGGAAATCATGAATCGTCGCACCAAAGCACTTTTGGTTAGGGAGCGGACGCTATGATGCCAGACCTAGGGAAATATGCAGTCGCAGTGCTTTTGGCTTATGGTGTCTCTGGGCTCGTTCTCGCAGCCTTGGTGCTGCAAAGCTTGATCCGCCATCGCAGTTTGCGCAAAAAACTATCTGACGTCGAAAATCGACAGCAGTGACCTGAGCGCAGGCAAGAATTGAGATATGTTTAAGTCTTCCATTATGGTTCTAACGACCAGCTGAAAGTGAGCAAAAATGAGTTTGAAGAAGAAGCGCAGGGTCCAGATTATTCTGGTAGCGGTTGTTGGCCTTGCTCTGGCAACTGGGCTGATTGGCTACGCGATGCAGGATGGGATTAATTTCTTTAGATCACCCACACAGGTTACTGAGGCACCGCCGAAAGCCCAAGAGACCTTTCGCATCGGCGGCTTGGTCGAAGAAGGCTCTTTAAAGGTTGTTGGTGATGCTGCAGTGACCTTTCTAGTCACGGACGGCAATGCGTCTGTCCCTGTAACATATAAGGGCCTTCTTCCAGACCTTTTTAAAGAAGGGGAAGGAATGATTGGTTCTGGAAGGCTGGTAGACGGCACGTTCCAAGCTACGGAAATTCTTGCAAAACATGATGAAGAATACATGCCTGTTGAAGTTATTGATGCCCTGAAGGCGCAAGGCGTTTATCAAGAAGATCGCAAAACACGCACAGAGCCCGTTAAGAACGGAGCAGGAAATGGTACCTGAGCTTGGCCAGTTCGCCCTTACCCTTGCGCTGTTAACTGCGGTTGTTCAGGGTGTTTTGCCCATTTGTGGTGCCGCAAGAAACAATGCCCTTTGGATGCGCAGTGCGACATCCACCGCTATACTCCAACTTGTGCTGATCGCCATTGCGTTTGGTGCGCTCATGCGTTCATTTGTGGTAAGTGATTTTACAGTTGTAAACGTCGTTGAGAACTCGAATTCCATGAAGCCAATGCTGTTCAAGGTCGCGGGCACTTGGGGAAGTCACGAGGGTTCCCTTTTGCTGTGGACCCTTATTCTTGCGCTCTTTGGTGCTGCAGTTGCTGTTCTAGGCCGTAACATTCCGACGGGCCTCAAAGCGCGCACATTGAGTGTGCAGGCATGGGTCAGTATCGGTTTTCTGAGTTTCATGTTGTTCACATCAAATCCCTTTGATCGCGTGTTTCCCGCGCCTCTGGACGGCAACGATCTGAACCCGCTTCTGCAAGATGTTGGGTTAGCTATGCACCCACCACTTTTGTACATTGGCTATGTTGGATTTTCGATTGTATTCAGCTTTGCCGTTGCTGCATTAATAGAAGGACGAGTTGATCCCGCGTGGGCGCGATGGGTGAGGCCGTGGACGTTGGCCGCTTGGGTTGCATTAACGGGTGGCATCGCACTTGGATCGTGGTGGGCATATTACGAGCTTGGCTGGGGCGGCTGGTGGTTTTGGGATCCGGTTGAAAATGTCAGTTTCATGCCATGGCTCTTAGGGACTGCGTTGTTGCATTCAGCCATCGTCACAGAGAAACGAGGTGCATTTAAGAGTTGGACCATTCTGTTGGCCATCTTGACGTTTTCATTGTCGCTTTTGGGCACATTTATCGTCCGATCGGGGCTGCTCACATCCGTGCACGCATTCGCCGTGGACCCAGAACGGGGGATATATATCCTTGGATTGTTGGTCGTCTCTATCGGCGGGTCGTTGACGCTCTATGCCGCCCGCGTCCACAAGTTGGAACCGGGTGGGCTATTTGCGCCGGTGAGCCGTGAAGGCGGGCTTTTGATGAATAACTTGCTGCTTACTTTAGCGACTGCGACGGTTCTGTTTGGCACGCTCTATCCATTGTTTCTTGAAGGTCTTACCGGCGATAAAATTTCAGTTGGGCCGCCCTTTTTCAATGCCAGCTTCATTCCAATCATGCTGCCGCTCGTCCTTATCATGGGCATTGGGCCGTTCTTGTCGTGGAAGCGGGCCGATTTGGCAGGGGTTATTAGTCGGCTCAAATGGGTGATATTGATCGCATGGATAGCGGCGCTTGTGGTCTGGTATATCCAGACAAAGGGGCCGGCTCTTGCGGTCTTATCAATGGCAATCGCTGTGTGGCTTCTCGTTGCGACTTTGCGGGAATGGTCGTCTAGGATCAGACTTGGGCAAGTCGCGTTGACTGACAGTTTGGATCGTTTGCGTCGAGTGCCGCGTGCGGCACACGGAATGACACTGGCCCACGCCGGTCTCGCAGTCTGCATGTTTGGGTTTGTAGGTTCGTCTGCATGGAAGTCTGAAGAGGTGCTATTTGTTCAGGCTGGCACACAGGTTCAGATTGCTGGATTTGATGTGACGTTTGAAGGAGTCAAACAGATTCAAGGACCCAACTATATTGCTAGTGTCGGGACGCTGAATGTGATGCGCAATGGCCGTCTTGTCACGGTTTTATATCCTGAACGGCGCAGCTATCCAGTTGCGCAGTCCCAAACAACAGAAGCCGCAATCAGATCAACTCCAGCAGGCGATCTGTATGCGTCAATCACAGAACCTGTAAATCAAGACGTTAAGGGAAAGTGGACTTTGCGCATCTTGTATGAGCCGCTTGTCGGTTTTGTCTGGTTTGGCTCTTTGATGCTGGTTCTGGGCGGGCTCCTGTCACTGTCTGATCGTCGTTTGCGGGTAGGAGCCCCAAAACGCAAGGCGCGTTCTCAAATCATACCAGTAGCGGCGGAGTAGATCTTGAAGAAATTCCTTCCATTACTTCCTTTATGCGCTGCGATTGGTATCGGGATTGCAGGTTGGTGGGGCCTCAACCCTGATCGTGATCCAGGTGCAATCCCGTCGGTTCTGATTAATAAGCCTGTTCCAGAATTTGAGTTGGCCTCTATCACTGGAACAGGCATCCCAGATTTGAAGACTCAGGATTTGTTAGAAAACCAAGAACCCATTTTGGTCAATTTCTTTGCGTCGTGGTGCTTGCCTTGCCGTGCGGAACACGCAGTTCTTGCGCGTATGGTGCGCGAAGAAGACCTGAATTTAGTTGGTATTAATTACAAAGACAAACCTGCAACTGCGGCCAAGTGGCTTGCGGAATTGGGCAACCCCTATCGCCGGATTGGATCAGATCAAACAGGGCGTGCTGGGATCGAGTGGGGAATTTCTGGTGTGCCAGAAACGTTTATTGTTGGTCCTGGGGGGAAGGTCATTTTTCGCTATGTAGGGCCAATTTCTAGTGATGAGGCGATCGGTAAAATCCGCGAAGCTCTCGCTGCTGCAAGAATGGATAAGCCATGATCAGAATTTTGCTTGTCCTCATGTTATGCGCGACAACGGCAAACGCTGTAGAGCCTGACGAAATCCTCTCAGATCCAACGCTTGAGGCACGCGCACGGGCAATTTCAGCCGATTTGCGGTGTGTTGTTTGTCAAAACGAACCGATCGATACCTCGAATGCTGGTGTGGCGAGAGATCTACGATTGCTGGTCCGTGAGCGTTTGGTTGAGGGGGACACGGATAAGCAGGTCTTTGAGTACGTCGTCGCTCGTTATGGCGACTATGTCTTGTTTAAACCACCATGGAAATCGACTACCTATGCGCTTTGGCTGACCCCTATTTTGCTTGCTATTCTGGGCATGTTTTCAGTTTCGCTAATCTTAAAGCATTCAAGCAAAGGGTTCGCCACAACAAAATCGCTGAGCCCCGAAGAAGAGGCACAATTGTCTGAGATCACGAAAACCAAAGAGGATCGAGACACAGAATGATTTATGTATTGGGCATCATTCTGGTAGCCATGGTTCTTTTGGCATTTGTTGTGCCAATTATCCTAAATAGAACAGGCGTGGTCTCGCATTCTGAAAGTGCGCATGCGATGTTGACCGACCAGTTGGGCGAAGTTGAACGAGATGTTTCGCGTGGGTTAATTTCTCCGGAGGACGGGCGTTCAGCCACGGTTGAAATCCAGCGCCGTATCATTGCCACCCATCGGAAAGAATCACCAACCTCCGCGTCTTCTAGCTCTGGTGTGTGGGCGATGGTGTTGGCCGCTGCTTTCGTGCCAATTGCTGCAACATTTCTGTACCTGAGTATTGGATCCCCAATGATCCCAAGCATTATTTTTGCAGATTTCAGCGGGGAACGGGACGTCCTGACCAAGCAAGATGCGCTAACGCAACGGCTCTTTCTTCAGCTCTCCTCTGAAGAAAATGGCGGGGAAACCGAAGGCTGGTTGCTTTTGGCCAATGCCTATATGGGAATGGGAAAATACAACAAGGCTGCAGATGCATACGGCCAAATTTTAGACCGCGATGAGGTAACATTTGAAGAATTTGGGCAATTTGCAGAAGCATCAATCTTGCACGAAAATGGTATTGTGACGCCGATGGCGGAGCGCGCCTTGAACAGGTCGTTGCAAATGGAACCGGGCAACATTGCAGGCATTTACTACAAGTCATTCGCCCTAGCGCAATCGGATCAATTGGGTGCTGCCTATTCCTTGTTGGTCTCTCGGCTTGCCAGAGCAGACGGAATAACTACATGGATGGAATCATTTATTGCGCAGGCAAATTTCTACGGCGAAAAGCTTGGAAAAGCGCCAATCTCACTTTCAAATTTTGCCCCTGTTCTAAAGGGGCCAACCGCAGAGGACGTTGCAGATGCGTCTGATTTGTCAGTGGAAGATAGAAACGCATTTATCTACTCAATGGTAGAACAGTTGGCCGCTCGTCTCGAAGATGAACCCGACGACTTGGACGGCTGGCTACAATTGGCACGCGCCTATACTGTGTTAGGTGACCAAGATCAGGTGGTGCTTACGTATCGTCAAGCCGAGCCTTTGATTGAGGTGTTGCCAGACAGTGATCAGCGAAAGATTTTGGTGCGTGCCGTTTCTGAGGCTGTAATTGCTGATCCCGACAACCAGAGTTCTCTGCCTAGCGTGATTGCTCAATTGGGTTCAAGGAGCACTAATACAGTGCGCTATGGATCAGCCGGAAATGTACGAGTGGAGTTTATTAATGACCCAACAGCTGACCATTTTGAAATAAAGATTACAATCGCAGATGGTTGGCACGTGAACGCTCATTTGCCACTGGATGATTATCTGGTCCCAACATCACTTACTCAAGATGGCTCAGCTATTATCGACACAATTTACCCGAGCGGAACGATCAAATCACTTTCTTTCGATGAGGCACCTTTGGCCTTGTATGAAGGAGCGTTTTCGCTTCGATCTAAGAAATTTGAAGGAGCCATGATACCTCCCAGAAAAATTATGCTCACGTTTCAAGCTTGTAGTGATGAGGTTTGCTTGCCGCCTGAAGACATGATTTTTGTGCTGTGGTGACTAAGTTTAAGGTGTACTTTGGTATGTAAGGTTTCATGTAGATTAGATGAATAAACCGCATTGCGATTAATGTGTTTAACACAGCTATTTTGCTCTAACTCCAACTGACAGTAAAAACACACTATTAAGCACACCTCAAATATTGTCCTATAAACTACTGTTATTAAATATTTAAATTACACCACCTACATTGAAAATCCTGGTGTCGGTGGTTCGATTCCGCCCTCGGGCACCATTTAAGTCAGCAATAACAATGACTTAATTTGGTGCTAAATTTCAAAAATCGCCAAAATCAAAAATACACTTTAAACACACTTTTTGCCGTGTTGCTGACTGTTTTTAGGGCTGAATCACGGTGTTGAACATAGTGATAGGTATCAGCGTGTTAGCGGCAGTAATTGTGCTGCTGCCTCGTGAACATACTTTTACTTGAGCGCTTGGCGTTGGCTATAGTTAGAAGCCAAGATCTTTTATTTAGTCTTTTGACGCATAACGCCGAGAGGCTTAACATTTGAGAGTACTGGGTTTTTACCTTCATAAACCCGCATAACTCGGTTTATTGCTTCGGCTTGTGTCTGTGCCGAGCTGATGTGAGTGACGCTACCCTTGTCAGTATCGATCCTTATTTCAAATCGAGGGTGGCGCAGCGTTGACGGCATCAGACGGTCCTGTCGTGGAGTTAATAATAAAGATACTTTTTAAGTTGGGTTGATAACACAATACAACCTCAAATTCTCAGATTGGCACCTATTGGACCACCCTTTTAAACACACTTTGGTAGACTTGTTGGCTAGTTGAGCCGTATTGTAATGGCAAGGAGCATGACATGCGGCAGCTGTGTGATGATACACATCTGATACTGGGCGGTGAGGTTCAGGTGTATCGCCGTGAGTGCAGCAAGCGCTGGCAGGCAGCATTCTTGATTGCTTGGCATACGATCCGCATCAGCACTGGCAAACGCGATTTGGCTGAGGCCCAGGAGTATGCCCGCGACGCGTTCCTCGAGTATAGGTTTCGACACAAAAACGATTTACCCGTCGTGACCAAGAAGTTCTCTGACGTTGCAAAGTTGGCCATCGTGGATATGCGCAAACAGCTAGATGCTGGCATAGGTCGTAAGGTGTTTGCAGATTACATCGTGTGTATTGAGCGCTACCTCATACCTTATTTTTGAAGCACAGTTCGTCACCTCAATCGATTACCAAAAAATCCAAGACTTCTATGAGTGGCGGCGTGCAAAGATGGGGCGTGAGCCAAAGGCAAGCACGCTTAATACTCATAACTCAGCCATGAACCGTGAGACTTGAGCTGACCGATAGTTGTCCATTCGGGGCTGCCAAGTTAATCATACGCTTAATAGATTTTTGGGAGTTTTGATTATGAAAAACAGACGGCTTGGACATGAAGGACCAATGGTCTATCCGATTGGCTTTGGAGCGATGTCATTTTCTGATTTCTATGGCACAACCAGTGAGCGCGAAAGTCACGCGATTTTGGATATGGCAATGGATGCTGGCGTCAGCCATCTCGACACATCAAATGTTTATGGAATGGGCCGATCTGAGACAGTTATTGGCAACTACATTAAAGCTAATTCGCAAGCGCAGGATCATTTTGTTATCGCGACCAAGGGCGGGATCACTCGCAATCCGACTGGTCCAGGCAATATTTTCAATAACTCCCCCAAGCATTTGAAAACCGAACTCGAAAACAGTTTAAGACGTTTGGGTGTGGAAGCTGTTGATCTTTATTATCTCCATCGTCGTGATCACAATGTTCCGATTGAGGAAGTGACAGAGACGCTTGCCGCATTTGTTAAATCTGGCAAAGTTAAAGCGATCGGATTCTCAGAGATAGCACCCACCACGCTGCGCCGTGCTCATGCTGTTCATCCTGTGGCTGCTGTGCAATCTGAATATTCGCTTTCGACTCGTTCACCTGAACTAGGCCTTATCCAAACTTGCGCAGAACTTGGCGTTTCGATGGTTGCATTTTCACCTGTAGGCCGCTCCTTGCTGACCGACCGTCCAATAAGCATGGCTGCCGCACAAGATCTTGCCTTCTTAAAAAACAACCCTCGCTTTATGACGCCAAATTATGAAGCAAATTTTCTTGCCACTGCAGGGTTCCGATCACTGGCAGCAGATAAGGGGCTATCTGCTGCGGGCCTAGCCATTGCATGGCTCCTAGCACAAGGTGATCATGTCCTCCCAATTCCAGGCACTCGCTCTGTCTCGCATTTTGCCGAGCTCTTACAAGCCTCCAACTGCACTTTGACATCTGGCGAGCTTGAAGTAATTGAATCCATTTTACCAATCGGCTGGGCTCACGGGGATCGATATTCTGAAGCGCAATGGATCGGACCAGAGAGATATTGCTAATTAACGCCATCTTTATTCACGCACTAACCATACAAATGGGCACATCAATCTGCATGATTGAGGGCCACTACAGCCATTTGAGGTCTCGCTTGAAGAAAGACATGCTTACAGGCAAAGGGTATGAGCTCAGCAGATAAGCATAGCAGGAAAAGGGTTTAAAATGAACGACACCGTTGATGCTTCATCAAAATATCAGGACAGCCTTCCAATCTCGTCAGATACGATAATGGAACAGCTTGATAATTGGGGTATTACCTACATCCGTTCAGAACATGTGCCTTTGAGAACCGTAGCGGACTCCAAAAAGGTTCAAGGACAGTTTTTATCCTCAGAGCAGGGGGGAGGTCATATCAAAAATCTCTACCTGCGTGATAACAAGAAGCGCAACATATTATTGGTCGCTGAACAGGATAGACAGATAGATCTAAAGACGCTGCATACCAAACTGGAAACTGGACGATTGTCATTTGGATCTGCAGAAAGATTGATGCAAAATTTAGGGGTTCGCCCTGGAGCTGTAACACCGCTCTCAATGATCAATGGAGTGGAAGCAGGAGTGCAGCTGTTCATCGATCGTGGATTAAAAAGCTGTAAGCAGATTTATGTCCACCCTTTGGTTAATGATCGAACACTGGGCATAACGTTGGAAGGGTTGCAGCAGTTCTTTGATAAAATCAAAGTCGAACCTGTTTGGGTAGATTTAAAGTAACTCCATTGTCTCATTCAACTGCTCAGAAACTACATCTATGTACCTCTGCGTGGTGGATATATGCGAATGCCCAGCCAACTGCTGCCAGCAGGCGCGCTCCTACGCTCTTAGTGGCCATTGAAAATAAAAATCGAGTTCAGCTGCTAAGTCGCCAAAGCGGATATTGTAGGGTTGAGCTGCAATCGCATGGCTCGATGATCTACTATCCGAATAAACCACCCTTTTAAGAGCTGTAGCAACCGATCGCTAAATTCCGATCATTCCGGCGGTAGTCAGCAATAAAAAAGCGCCTCTAGCCAATTGAAGTATTGCATATCTAAACGTCCTTGCTGTCTATTTTTCGTTCTATGTCTCAAGATCGCTGAATGACTAAGCGCGCCGTTACACCCGTTGCGGAATCTTCAAATTTCAGCCGGCCGCCATGCAATTTAGCGATTGTTGCCACAATTGTAAGACCAAGTCCGTGGCCATCTATCGTCTTGGTGTTCTCACCACGTTGGAACGGTGCTAAAAGCTCTTCTATCTCAGCGGCAGAACTTTCAGAACCTTCATCTTCGATGATGATGGTTGCGGACTGCGCGTTTGCTTCTAGGGATACCGTAGCGCGGCGTCCGTATTTAAGTGCGTTCTCGACCAAGTTTGTGATTGCCCGTTCAAGCGATACGGGACGCCCATAAACGACTGTGTCGCGATCATTGGACATCACACCGTAGCCTTGCCGCGACATGAAGATAGATCTCCCACCTTGAACGATGACGTCTTCGGCTTTGCGCAATGTCACTCGGCGACCCACATCCTGGTAATTGGCAACGATGGCGTCCAACAGCGACGTCAGCGACAGATTACGCGGCTCTTCGGCACCCATTTCCACATGGGTATAGGTCAGCACGCTTTCGATGATGCCTGTCATGCTGTCGATGTCGGTTTCGAATTTGCTGCGTAAGCCGGGGTCTTGGATCAACGCGGCGCGCAGGCGAAGCCGTGTGGCGGGTGTGCCAAGATCGTGGCTCACACCTGAGAGGACGGCGGCACGGCCAGCCAATTGCTCGCGTTCGATTTCAAGATAGCTGTTAACTGCTGTTATAATTTCTTGCAGTTCTTGTGGGCCTGTTGGGTCATAGCGAGTGGGGCCGCCAACGCGCCGGCGGTTGCTCAGCTGTCCCGCAAAGGACAAGAATGACATGGGCAAATTCAACGCGACGGTCATCAGAACGCCGGTGGCGACCACCGCCAAAAGCGCTGCGAGTATGCGGCGATCAGGGGGGGCAGCGGCGCACCCCCAAACCGCGTCGCCTTTTACTTCAATCCAGTCGGCATCTCCCATGCGAGCCACTACAAACGGATCGCTACATAACGTGGCCATTTTGCGGGTGATCGCGCCCATGGTTTCTGCCGCCGTTTGCCCGTCGCGGTGCGGTAGATCCGCAAGACCGTAGGTTATTGCAGGTGAAAGGATAGCCATTGTGACAGAGGCCCCGGTGATCTGATTGGCAACATCGGGCAAGATTGGGACAATCGTGATCCGCGAGGCAGGCGAAGCATCCGCAATTTGGCGGAATGATCCGTATGTTGCATGTATCTGGTCGTCGGCAGGTAGGCGTACGAACTCTATGCCTTCTGGGGGAGCGGTGCCGTTTTGCATTGCGTAATACAAAGTCACACCAGCATCGTAGGCCTCAGTGCCATGTGCGCGCCAATCTGAAGTAGATTTTGTCCACATCCAAACCGTACCACCGCCCATAATAAGCGCCGTAAAAACCAACATTGATCCCATCATCCGCAGGCTGTTTAGAGGGTTTCTCACGTGTCTGACACTGCGACATCTACGGCGAATACATAACCGACCCCGCGTTCCGTCTTTAGGATTTGGGGCTCCTTCGGGTTCGCTTCGATCTTGTTACGCAAGCGACCTACCAAAACATCAATCGCGCGACCCGTCGCCTCACTGGGAGACTGGCCCTCGCCAGTGGCATCTAGGTTGGTCGCAATTTCCTCACGTGTGAGGGGGATATGCGGGTTTGCGAGCAACACTTGCAACAATGCGGTTTCGCGGTGCGATAGGGCGACTTGCACTTTTACAGGCGACAGAACGTCGCCTGTCTTGGCGTCATACGTCCATCCATCGAAGTGAAATGTTTTTGTATTGCGACGGTGCACCAAGGACGCCGAGCGGCGCGCGCGCGACAGCACTGCTTTGACCCGCGCCAGCAACAAATTAGGGTTAAACGGTTTGGCGATATAATCGTCAGCGCCAACCGCATACCCTTCCATACGCTGATGATCGGCAGACAAAGCAGACACCATAATAATCGGCACGTCCTGTTCACGCCGCAGCCGCTTACAAATTTCCAGTCCATTCTCGTCGCCCAACATTACGTCGAGCAAGACCAGATCAACGCGGCCCGCATCGATGTGGCTGCGGACTTCCATTTCATTGGCCGCCGGAAGGGCAATTGACCCGTTCTGTCGAAGAAACTGAGTCATCATCTGTCGCATATCAGGGTCATCATCGACGACAAGTATACGTGGAATCGCCATGTTTCACTTTCTCCAACGCACGGTAAGGTTTCTTATCGGACAAGGGTGCGCCATCTAGTTATGTAACAGAATGCAACAAAATCTAGATCAAAGTAACAGCGTGTAACAAGGCACGTCAATTTCTGCATTCACGGGATGAATACCCGTCATCTAGCAATTGCATAGATACAGGTGTTGCCGTCATGTTGTTGGCATTCGAGCCGCAAGGAGCGGTCTTTTCTGGGAGGAAATCGAAAATGAAATCTTACGTATTGAGCACCGCATCCGCGATCGCTGTTTGTGCCGCTGGCGCGGTATCTGCTGACGGCCACGCTGAAGCAGAAGTTTTACACTACTGGACATCCGGTGGCGAAGCTAAATCGGTCGCAGTTCTGCAAGAAGAGTTCGCTGCAAACGGCGGCACATGGACTGATATGCCAGTCGCTGGCGGCGGCGGTGACGCGGCTGGTACAGCCCTGCGTGCACGCGTTCTGTCCGGCAACGCGCCAACAGCAGCACAGATCAAAGGCCCAGCCATTCAGGAATGGTTTGCAGAGGGCGTTCTGGCTGACATTTCCAGCGTTGCAGAAGCCAACGACTGGGCAAACCTGCTTCCAGCCTCCATTGCAGCACACATGCAGTGCGATGGCACTTGGTGTGCAGCACCAGTAAACGTGCACCGCGTTGACTGGATCTGGGCCAACACAGAAATCTTGGCCGCTAACGGCATCGAGATGCCAACAACTTGGGACGAGTTCAACGCCGCAGCCGAAACACTACAAGCTTCTGGTATTATTCCACTGGCCCACGGTGGTCAGGCTTGGCAGGACGCGACTGTGTTCGAAACTGTTGTTTTGGGCCTCGGCGGCGCTGAGTTCTATCAGGCAGCTCTCGTAGACCTCGACCCAGAAGCGCTGACATCTGACACGATGATTGCAGCGTTTGATCAGATGCGCACCATGCGCGGCTATGTTGATCCAAACTTTTCTGGTCGTGACTGGAACCTCGCCACAGCAATGGTCATGAACGGCGAAGCCGCTTTCCAGATCATGGGTGACTGGGCAAAGGGTGAATTCCTCGCTGCTGGTAAAGTTCCAGGCGTTGATTTCACATGTGCGTCCACTCCGGGTGACGGCTATCTCTACAACGTAGACAGCTTTGCGATGTTCTCTGTTGAAGGTGACGGCAAAGCCGCGGGTCAGGAACTGTTGGCTGAACTCATCATGGGGCCAACGTTCCAAGAAGTGTTCAACATGAACAAAGGCTCCATCCCAGCCCGCACAGACGTTGATCTATCCGGTTTTGATGAGTGCGCTCAGATTTCTGCAGCTGACATGGCGTCCACAAACGAAGGCGGCACTTTGATGCCATCTTACGCACACGGTATGGCACTGTTTGGCGCGCAGTCCGGCGCAATCACAGACGTTGTTACAGCGCACTTCAACTCTGACATGTCTTCCGAAGAAGCAGTTCAGATGTTGTCTCAGGCTGTCGCCAACTCTCAGTAATCGTTTAAAGATTGCGAAAACGGCCCTGCCCCGATCTGGGGCAGGGCTACCAAACAAAGTGGGACTTCATATGATAAGATGGTTGCAAGATAACATGCCAAAAATCGTTTTGGCACCTTCATTCATCGCCGTCATGGTATTTGTGTACGGTTTTATCGCATGGACAGCTTGGGTGTCGTTGACCCGCTCGCGTCTAATGCCGCGCTACGAGTTTGATAGCCTCATTCAATATGAGCGCCTAGCTGACTCACCACGGTTTGAAACTGCGATGGTGAACCTAGCGATCTTTGGCACACTATTTATCGTGATCGCCATGGCGTTGGGTCTGCTTCTGGCGATCCTGCTGGACCAGAAAATCCGCACCGAAGGCGCGATCCGCACGATTTATCTTTATCCCATGGCCCTGTCGATGATCGTCACAGGCACCGCATGGAAATGGATCCTGAACCCTGAACTTGGCATCGAAGCCACCGTCAAAGGCTGGGGTTTCGCCAATTTTGAATTCAACTGGCTGGTTGATCCTGACATGGCGATCTACACCGTTGTGCTTGCCGCTGTCTGGCAAAGTTCCGGCTTCGTTATGGCGCTATTCCTTGCCGGGCTTCGCTCTGTGGATGAAGAAATCATCAAGGCCGCGCAGGTCGATGGCATCCCCACTTGGCGCGTTTATTCCGCGATCATTATTCCGTCGATGGCCCCGATTTTCCTCAGCGCGTTCATCGTGCTGGCCCACCTCGCGATCAAAGCCTTTGACCTTGTCATCGCGCTTACTGGCGGTGGCCCGGGTTACGCGACCGATCTTCCGGCCACCTACATGTATGCCATGGCGTTTTCGCGCGGTGACATCGGGCAAGCGGCAAGTTCGGCCATGGTCATGATGCTTGTCGTGTTCACGATTGTTGTCCCTTACCTCTATTCTGAATTAAGGACCAAAGATGACTGATATGTCTTACGCCCCGACCCGCACCCAAAGCCCGACGACCAAACTGGTTCTGCGCTTTATCCTCTACATCTTGCTTGGCGTCTTTGCGCTGTTTTATCTCATGCCGCTGTTTGTGATGATTACAACGTCGCTGAAGTCTTTGGATGAAATTCGCACAGGCGATCTGGTATCGCTGCCACGCGAAGTCACTTTTGATGCTTGGCGCACGGCTTGGTCTGGTGCCTGTACGGGTATTCAATGTGAAGGCGTGCGCCCCTATTTTCTGAATTCTCTTCTGATCGCCATTCCTGCCGTTCTTATCTCTACGATCATCGGCGCGTTGAATGGCTACGTTGTGGCGCAATGGAAATTCAAAGGCGCGAACATCTTCTTTGCATTGTTGTTGTTTGGCTGCTTCATTCCGTTTCAGGTCGTGCTGCTGCCAATGGCGATCGTGCTGGGCAAATTGGGGATCTCTGGCACCATACCGGGTCTGATTTTTGTCCACGTGATCTATGGCCTCGGTTTTACCACGCTGTTTTTCCGCAACTACTATGTGAGCATCCCGTCTGAGTTGACGAAAGCCGCCATGATTGATGGTGCAGGGTTCTTTCGTATCTTCTGGTCGATCTTCCTGCCGCTGAGCCTGCCGATCATCGTTGTATCCGTCATCTGGCAGTTTACCCAAATCTGGAACGACTTCCTGTTTGGAGTGAGCTTTAGCCAAGCTGGTACCCAGCCTGTGACGGTTGCTCTAAACAACATCGTAAACTCGACCACTGGCGTCAAAGAATACAATGTCGATATGGCCGCAGCGATCATCGCTGCCCTGCCGACGCTGCTTGTCTATGTCGTTGCTGGCAAATATTTCATCCGCGGTCTGACCGCTGGTTCTGTAAAGGGATAAAACAGATGTCACCTATTCTCGAAGTTAAAAACCTCTACAAGAACTACGGCGCAACCGAGGTTCTGAAAGACATCAATGTGTCGATCGAAAAAGGGGACTTTTTGGTCCTCGTCGGGCCCTCCGGTTGTGGTAAGTCAACGCTGTTGAACTGTATTGCCGGGCTTGAGCCGATCACGGGAGGGGACATGTTTATCGGTGGTCAGAATATGACCAACGTCAGCCCCAAGGACCGCGACATTGCAATGGTGTTTCAATCCTATGCTTTGTATCCGACCATGACCGTGGCCAAGAACATCACCTTCGGTATGAAAGTTCGCGGCATCGATCAGGCAACGCAGGACGCCAAACTCAAACACGTTTCCACACAGTTACAGATTGAACCGCTTTTGCATCGCAAGCCGGGCCAATTGTCCGGTGGTCAGCGTCAGCGTGTCGCGATGGGCCGTGCCTTGGTGCGTGATCCAAAGCTGTTCCTGTTTGACGAACCACTATCCAACCTTGATGCCAAACTACGGGTTGAGATGCGCACCGAGATTAAGGCGCTGCACCAACGGCTTGGCGCGTCCATGGTTTACGTTACGCACGATCAGATCGAAGCTATGACGCTGGCGACCAAGATTGTCGTCATGAAAGGCGGCATCATTCAGCAAATCGGCACACCAGCCGAGATATACAATCGCCCTGCCAACTTGTTTGTGGCCGATTTCATGGGCAGCCCTGCGATGAACCTGATCCCAGCCAAGACAAATGCTAACGGCAAAGGCATGCAGATTGAAATCGCACGCAAAGACGCCGATCCGATTGTTTTGATGGACACGCGCAATATCGACTTGCCCGAGAAGGTCATAATTGGCGTGCGTCCCGAAGATATCGTAGACGCTGCCCTTGCCCGCACCGACGACACGCAACAAGCGGATTGTCTGATCGACATTGTTGAACCCGCAGGCGCAGATACATTTGCTGTGATGCAGCTTGGCGGTAAACACGTGACCGCGCGCTTGCATGCTGAAACAACAGCTGCCGCAGGCATGGCTCAGCGACTGGCGTTTGATCTTGGAAAGGTCTCATATTTTGAACCCGAGACCGGCTTGCGGCTGAATTAAACGCATGCGTTTGGTGGCAGACATTGGTGGGACGAATGCACGATTGGCTTTGTGCAAAGACAGTAAAATCGTCCCGCAAACTGTTCGCAATTTCAGCAATGATGACTGGCCGCACCTCTACGATATTGTAGCGGCCTACCTGAAAGAGCATGCGCCCATGCCTCTGGATGACATGGTAATAGCCGTTGCGGGGCCTGTTCAAGGCGATCAAGCGCTGCTGACAAACCGGAAGTGGAGAATTCTAAAGACCGAATTGCTCCAACGGTTCGGCTGCAAGCAGGTGGTTCTGATCAATGATTTGTCTGCACTTGGATATGCGGTCCCTTCAATGCTCACAACACAGTTACGGCTCATCTTCAATGGTCCCACATTGGCGTCCAAAAACGGGCAATCTTTGGTCGTCGGAATCGGGACGGGATTTAATGTTAGCCCTGTTTTGAGTGCCCCCGACAGTGTTCATTGCTTTGTTGCCGAAGCAGGGCATATTTCTATGCCGAAAGGGGTGTCTGACATGCTTAAGGCAATCGGTCATTCGCCATGCCTGTTTCCAACGATCGAAACACTGTTTTCAGGACGCGGCTTAACAATGTTTTGCCAGCATGTTTCTGGTGACGATACCTTGCTTGGAACCACTGCGGTCCAGTCTTACAAGACGTCAAGCAATCCTACCATTTCTAACGCCATTGATCACTACGCGGCTCTGATTGGACAGCTGTTGCGTGATCTGTCGCTGGTCTACATGCCGTCCTCAGGCATCTATCTTGCAGGCAGCGTAGCCAGGGCTGTAATAAGTATATCACCGGCCCGACTTATCGATGTCTTTGCGCAACCTTGCGGCATCCTTGGTGACCGCACACCTAGCCTGTTCACAATCGAAGACGACTTTGCTGCCCTCTATGGGTGTGCCGTACATGACCGTAGATAACGAGGTTGATGGAAGCTTCTAACCCAAGCCGCATCGCAGAAAGCAAAAATGTCAGTGACCCTAGGCTTATGAGGCCGTTGCGCCAACTTTGGATGTTTCGAGATGGTGGAATATTCAATGGGATCAAAAGGGTTCGCTTACGCATCTGATGACTATTATCACCCTGGTGGTCTGAAACACACTAACATTCCAAATGATCAAGTTCTGCTTTCGAGTTCTTTGATTTGCCGCTTGGCCCGGAAGCAAAAGTCAGAGATTCGGCAAAGTGTGTTTCGCTGCGTGTGCATCTCTAAGAAAGCGGCTGTTGGTTGAGAATCCTCCAAGGTCGATTTTGTCCCGCACAGCAGACCTCTATGCAAAGTGCAGCGTAAGCCCGGTTTCCGCCCTTGGTGTCTCGTAGCAGTCTATCAATAAGAACTGACGACGGGCAATTTGCGCCGGAGAAAATTCACGATCCAAACACACACTTTGGTAGACTTGTTGGCTAGTTGAGCCGTATTGTAATGGCAAGGAGCATGACATGCGGCAGCTGTGTGATGATACACATCTGATACTGGGCGGTGAGGTTCAGGTGTATCGCCGTGAGTGCAGCAAGCGCTGGCAGGCAGCATTCTTGATTGCTTGGCATACGATCCGCATCAGCACTGGCAAACGCGATTTGGCTGAGGCCCAGGAGTATGCCCGCGACGCGTTCCTCGAGTATAGGTTTCGACACAAAAACGATTTACCCGTCGTGACCAAGAAGTTCTCTGACGTTGCAAAGTTGGCCATCGTGGATATGCGCAAACAGCTAGATGCTGGCATAGGTCGTAAGGTGTTTGCAGATTACATCGTGTGTATTGAGCGCTACCTCATACCTTATTTTTGAAGCACAGTTCGTCACCTCAATCGATTACCAAAAAATCCAAGACTTCTATGAGTGGCGGCGTGCAAAGATGGGGCGTGAGCCAAAGGCAAGCACGCTTAATACTCATAACTCAGCTATGAGCCGTGTGTTTGAAGAAGCCGTGGCGCAGGGCTTTATCGCGCACAATAGCGTGCCATTGATGATAAATCGTGGTGAGAAGAGCGAACGCCGCCATGCGGCACTGCACAGAAGCGCTGAACCTCAAGTGGAAGCATGTGAAGCTGTTTGAAGAACGAGACTTGCAATGCTTGGAGATGCACGCACTAGCCATACAAATGGGCACATCAATCGGCATGATTGAGCGGCACTACAGCCATTTTACGCCACGCCTCAAAAAGGATATGCTCACCGGCAAGCGGTGTAAGCTATCGCGGGACGCTTTTGAGGGGACGGACAGCGAGAGTTGATGATCGTGCGGCGCGGGTGTAGCAATATCAGGTGAGTAACAGCCTATGGGTCAAGTCCCCTGAGTTGAATATTAAGCTAAGGAAATACAATGGCCAATCATTTGTATGATGCAAATATCCTAGAAATTTTGGTATGCGACATCGCTTCTGCTTTAAAGCGACCAGAGGCTCTTGTTCGGCTGACTGCTGCATCCGTTGATATCAAAGTGAGGATGGGATGCGTGTCGCTAGACGAGGCGATCGTATTAATTAGGTATTTTTCGGACCGTTCCTTTGACCAAGAAGAGTTTTTGGCCAACCAAACGCTCAAATTGCAGGCTGCCAAGGGGCGTGAGTTAGAATTGAGCGTCGCGTTGGAAATCGTAAAGCAAGAACGTTCATCTTTGGAAAAGCAGGCAAACGTGCTTTCTGAGCAATTAGATCGCTCAAATAGGCGAAGCGATCGTTTAGAACAAAAGTTACACGATTTAACCGCATCATTCGCTCACCTTGTCTCTCAGCGTGATCGCTTGGTTGCGAAGACACAATCTAAAAGCAAAACTACACTTCAGTGGCGTAATGGCAAAGCCGTGTTGTTGCTAGAGGAACCCGTTAACAGTCATCTAATTAATCGAATGGATTATTAGCTTAATTACTTTGATGGGCTTGGTGCCAAGGTCGGTGTGAAATTATAGATTTTGGCTCACCCCAAACAGATATGTACAGCTTACTTTGACCATTATTATTCAGATGAGCAGGCTTAATTTCTACGATTAGCAACCTTAAATGCGCTGCAATTTGTAGTGCTGGCTTTAGCAGGTCAGATGCTTGATCTCCCAATTTTCCCGCAAAAAATTCCTCGAGTGACCCAAGCCAAAAGGAAGATACGATGGGAGGGCCAGCACAACTATGATAATACCATTATGGTCGAGTATTAAACCGATGGGATCACCCGGCTTTACAGATGCAGGAAGTTTTTTAGCAAATAAGGTGTACTGAGGCTTTGTGAATGAGTGGTGGCATGCTGCTTCACTTCCTTAGGTGATCCGACATTTAAACTTTCTGAGCAGATGGCAGCGTTTCTGCAGACCCTGAAAATCTTAGTTTGCGATGTCGACTAGAATATTTCTGGAGTTCAGTGCTGACAAGATACCACCAAAAACACTTCTTGCAGTGATGCCCTCCTTGAGAGCCTCATCAATTTGAGTGTGTGAGGATTTAGGATCGCAAATATTGAGCAATACACGTGGGCCATTCTCTATTTCGCAGACGATCTGCTTTCCACCTCCAAGTGTAGTTCGCAGCCCTACAAAATCGTTACTGTATTTTGAGTGATAAAACATGAAGCGATCCCCTTTTAACTCATCTCAAAAGGAGACTTTTTAATCAAAATATCAATTACTTGAATTTTGCATCCGATGTAATGTGATGTCCTTGCAACAAAGGCGTTACTACTATTAGCACACAACACCAAATGTTGCGGTTATGAGTTTCTTGAGGACTTCACTAAATCACAATAGTATTACTGCTCCGCTTGAGCAGCCCCACTTGAGTGCCCCAATTTTAGAGTAAGTGCATGATTGCCTTTGGCCCATGGGCACGATGGCCTCTGGCGGAGGTGGGCGGTAACCCAATGCACTGTGTGGTCGTTTGATGTTGAAATGGTTCCTCCATCTTTCAATGATTTTGGCTTCACGCAGGGAATAGAAGATTTCGCCGTCGCTTTGAAAAGACTGCAGCATGTTTCCCAGAAGCACAATGCACCGATGAAGTTACTGGAAATACCTCTACGCAGGTTGATTTCTTGATATGTGAAGATGGTGGCACGGGCGCGCGTATCGTACGAAAAAAGGGTGCATATGCTCATCCATATAACCTGTCGATCGATTCAGTGGCTTTACTTGGCGCTTATCTAGATTTTGTTGCTGCAGCAGCTGAATCAGAGTTTAATGCTGGATCGGTGACCAAAGTAACTTTGAACGGTCTGTTTAAATGATAAATCAACTTTTAGCATGACCTGAACGCCCACTCGGGGGCATAAGTATAAGTTGGCATTACATCTCAACCCTAACGGGCATCAATAACGTTGCGCGACTCAGTTTACGCGACACAAATGCTTTTCGGGTCTAGTAGACAATGGGTTGCAACACGAAACCAAACGACGCCATCATTTCATTAATGTGTGAGCGTTTCATTTTCAGGGTAAAGCTGGAATCTCTGGGCGAAAACGTATATCCTTAGGGCAACATAACAAGCGGAGGCGTCCCGTGCTCGATACTGCTCGAACTCCCATCAAAAATTGTACCATAACGCAGTCATCCCATCTGGCAAAGTTGATCCTGAGTGTTTATGACCCAAATTGCTAACCGGTTTGTCTGGTCGAGCCGTTCAAAAATTGACCAAATCGAGAATGTTGGCGATCCATTGGAGTTTGCTGATCAGACACAATCAAATTCCAACCACCTGCGCGGCATCAAGATGTTGCACGAAATTCGCGCGTTGATAGAAAGCCGATCGTCGTTTCGGATTCATCCTGATGGCCCTACGGCAATCAAAACTAGCGATGGGGCGTCTGGTGGTGTCCTTGAATGCGTGACATCGGGAAGCAGCGGCGTACCCAAGATAATACGCCGGTCCCATCGCTCGTGGATTGCCAGCTTTGAAGTGAACGCCAGTCTTTTTGATTTGTCATCTGGTGATACCTATGCTGTGTTTGGTTCATTGTCGCATTCGTTGTCGCTTTATGGCGTCTTGGAAGCTGTTCATATTGGCGCTGATTTGTGTCTGTTGGCCGGTCTTCGGGCCGACCGGCAGCTAAAAGCACTACAGAAAACCCCAGTCACCACGCTTTACGTAACACCTACTCAGATTGAAAATCTGATCACTGTAGCCGATCAAAATCTGCGCATTGAGAGCGTGAAACGGATCTTTATCGGGGGTGGTGCCCTCAGCACGCTATTGGCTGACAAGTGCAAGTCGATCTTTCCTGCTGCAGACCTAAGCCCTTTCTACGGGGCTTCTGAAACGAGTTTTATCACATTGGCCAACAGCCAAAGCCCCGAAGGATCTGTTGGCACCGCTTATCGGGACGTCGAGATTTCAATTCGCGAGGCCACAGGCCAAGTCACAAACGAGATTGGAGAAATATGGGTGCGCAGCCCATATCTGTTCATTGGTTACGCCGACCCAGTTGCCAGCGATACCCGACATCAAGACGGATTTGTAACCGTTGGGGAATTTGGCTCGCTAGACCAAGCGGGAAACCTTTTTATAAAAGGGCGCAAAAGCCGAATGGTTACGATTGCCGATCAGAACGTTTTTCCCGATGAGATCGAGCAATTTCTGATGACGCATTACGCCGCAGGCCCAGTAGCCGTTGTGGCGGTGCCTGACGAAAAACGCGGCCACAGATTGGCCGTCGTGGTCGCGGGGCAGGCTCATCAGGCAGATTTAGATCGGGCGCTCCAAATGTGCCGTAAAACGCTTGGAGCACATCACACGCCCAAGTATACTTTCTTTATAAGGGACCTACCTCAATTGGCATCGGGGAAATTGGACTATAATGCAATTTATGCATGGGTCGAGGACCAGCAGTGATACGGTCATACATCTTATCCGCAGTCAGAAGCGCTGTGGTCCCACGCAATGGTGCGTTTTCGCATTTAACCCTCCATGATTTGGCCAAGCCTGTTGTTATGGAGTGCATACGCAGAAGTGGCATTGGTGTTAATGATATCGATGAAATCATTGTGGGTAATGCCCTTGGAGCAGGTGGAAACCCCGCAAGATTGATCTCACTTTCTGCTGGCTTGGGCGAGCATGTTGGGGGCCTAACGATTGATCGACAGTGCTGTAGTGGGTTGGATGCTATCAATCTGGCCAATGCCATGATTAAATCTGGATCAGCACGCATTGTGATTGTCGGTGGCGTTGAAAGCTATTCGCGCCGCCCTTTACGGTTGCAGACGTTTCACGATGGACGCCCGCCTATCGTCTATGATCGACCGCCCTTTACACCTTGGCCAGAGCGTGATCCAGATATGGCGCATGCTGCAAACGAACTTGCAAAAAGTTTGAATATCTCACGGCAAGCGCAAGATGCATGGGCGATGGAAAGCCATCGAAAAGCGCAGGATTCGCACGCAAGAATGGCCTCGGAAATTGTTCCAATTGAGGGTGTTACAAGAGATGTGTTTACCCGAAATCTGTCTGAGAAAACGTGTGCGCGCATGTCGCCTAATGTCGGCAGCATTACTCCAGCGAACACCAGTGTTGCTGCGGACGCGGCAGCATTTTGCATCGTGGCTAGTCACGATGTTGCAAAATCCATGCGTGGCAAAAGTGTGGAAATCATTTCGGGACAGACGATCGGCGGTCAACCAGACTGTCCGGGGATCGCCCCAATTGCGGCAATCCAACAGGTTCTTACAGATGGGAATCTACAGCCTCATGAAATTGATGTCGCGGAGATTATGGAAGCCTATGCTGCACAAGCTATCGCCTGCGTTTCCCAAACAGGCCTGAACAAAGATCTTACCAATTTGGGTGGAGGCTCCCTCGCACGTGGCCACCCGATTGGTGCGTCGGGTGCAATCAACGCAGTGCGTCTATATCACGAACTGATAGACGCTGGTGGGAATGGCATAGCGGCAATCGCTGCTGCTGGCGGCTTAGGGACCGCATTACTTCTGCGTGCTTAGTCCTTAAACCCTGTGAAACTTGAGAAACTCTCCAGCGCATCGCGATCTGTTCGGAATTGGTTCACCGGGGCAGAGTCATCTGCGATTCCAAGTGCTATGCCACAGACAACAAGTTCGTCATCAGGCAAACCTAACTTTGTGGGAATGAGATCGCCAAAATTTGCCAAAGCGCCAATACCAGTTGTCGCGTAGCCGCCGGCCTGCGCTGCCATGAAAAGCGCCATCATCGCCATACCAAGGTCCATAAAGCAGCCTTTGCCCATGTCTTTGTGTATTGTGACGACGATACCAACAGGCGCATCAAAAAAAAGGTAGTTTTGATTGAACTGTTCTCTTCGCCCTGCAGTGTCGCGACGATTTATGTCAAGTGCGGAATAAAGTGCATATCCCGCCGCGCGTTGTTTTGTTTTTAAGACTGCTGGCATAGGTTGTGGGAAATAGGAGTACTGCGATACGTAGGGGCGTTCTGTCGCCACGGCCTCATGTAGGGTCGATTTAAGAGTATCGAGCGCGTCTCCTGTGAGCACATGAAATTTACCCGGCTGTAGATTGGCACCACTTGGTGCCAACCGAGCTAATTCTAAAACCCGCACGACCTCTGATTTTGAAACAGGCGTCCGTTTGAATTTCCGAACGGATCGCCGTTCTTTCAGTAGTTTCTCAAGTTCAATAAAAGTCATGCGCGGGAGAGAATACTTTGCGGCCTGGCTTTGGCAAGGGCCGCTGTGATGACGCCTGCAAGGATCGCTTTGACGAAATCTGCAGGTAAAAAAGCAATGACTAAGAGAGCGGCTTCAGGGATGGATTTCCCGAGAACAATCGCGAGCCCAGCGATACCGAAAACATAAAGTACAATAACGCCACCAACGACTGAACCAAGCCCAGACACTAGCCCTAGCGGTGCAGCGCGCCATTTTTCGACGATAAAACCGGTTACAAACGCGGCTATAGGAAATCCGATCAGAAAGCCGGCTGATGGCGAGACAAAAAGGCCAAGCCCACCACGACCGCCGGCAAGCAAAGGTAAGCCCAATGCAACAAGCAACAAGAATAAGAGTACAGCCAAGGCCCCACGCTTGGATCCTAAGACGGTACCACACAGCATAACCCCGAGGCTTTGTGCTGTGATGGGCACGCCAAACCCCAAGGTGAATTTTGGGATCAATCCCAATGCAGCAATCAGAGCGGCAAAGAGGGCTATCAGTGCAAGATTTCGTTCCATGATCGGTTCCTTCTGAGGTGTCTATAGACCACCGCGGGCCTTTATCGCATCAGCCACATACTCTGCATCATCAATGGCTAAAACCGTAAACGGCATAACGATTTTCCAACTTGGCTTTCTATGAGACCTGGCAGACCATGATTGAGTGAGCTGGCCGCCCTTATCAATAAGTACAGGGGTAAATCGTACAACCAAGGCAATGCCTATTTCAAGCACACGCGTGTTCATTCCAAACCTTCTGAGAGGCGTCGATATCCATCGTATGACCTCAATCATTTCTGATAGTTTTGTTGTCATTGTAACGAGGTTCGCTATTGCAACGGCGGACAATAACCGCAGCGTTACGACCAGACCTTCCACCTTTGCGCCAGTCAAAACGTGCCAAACCAAGATGATGGCGATGAATGGCCACAGGGTAAAAAGCCGTTGCAATCCGGGTTTTGAAAACTGTTTTCCTGGCAGGTGATAAAGCACAATAGATGCCCCGAATACCGCAGAGTGGAAAACGAGTGAATTTTGCGAGAAAAGAATAACCGTCGCAAAGCACAGTGAACCCAGTTTTAGTCCAGCGGGCCAGCGATGAGCCCATGTTTCAACCGATGAGTTCAGAGATATCATCTTGGGTTCCTAGGGCATTCATGTGTTTTGTAAAGTTAGAAAGGGTTGATGCTGCAGAACCGTCTTCCCTAATTTGCCCATTGTCCAGCCAAATGACTCGCTCGTAACCTTGCAAACTCTCGGGGTTATGAGAAATATGGATCAACGTTGCATCGATACGATCAAAATAATAGGTCAACTGCAAACGCGTTGGAATGTCTAAACCCGAGAAAGGTTCGTCTAGAATAACGACTTGGGGTTTCATCGCTATGATGGCCATCAAGCAAACCAACTGCTTTTGTCCCTGAGAAATTTGATGTGTTTGGGCTTTGGCCCAGTGCCGCTTATCGAACGCCTTGAGAACCCCGTGAACCTGATGCTCTGTTTCAAGTTTTGAACAACCCATCTGGATCAAGCCAAAACCAAGTTCTTCTTCGACCGTCGGAAATATGATTTGATGATCGGGGTTTTGAAACAAAATTCCGACCGACCGAAGCGCTGCTTTGCGATCTTTGACAACGTCGATACCGCAAATGCGGACTTCACCTTGATCAGGGGCGACAAGGCCTGACAGGACGCGCGCAAAGGTGGTTTTCCCAGACCCATTGCGACCAACGATACCTATCCGCTTTTCGCGAGCAGAGAGTTTAATATCTTTCAACAGCGGTTTTTCGTTGCGTGACAAGGTAACTCCCGTCATTTCAACTGTGGCCGCCAGTTCATTGAATTCCAAAATCAATGGGTCCTTATGCTTTTTCGTTGCTCATTGAAGCTTCAGAGGGTGTTGCTAGCGAGGCATAGCCTTCGGCATGGGAAAAGGCAAAGTGGATCTGGTGAACTCCGCAGCATTTGGCAGATCAGGCTGCTTTAAGGCCTTATCTGCGAAATGCATGGGGTCCGCTTGCCCACTTCTCTCCAAACGCTCTTTGGACCATATCTCCATAATTCGTTTGTATCCATCGCGATGAGTATCAGATAGCCCTAACAGCAGGGTAAATCCTGACAGGCCGTGAAATTAGATGGCTGAATGTGCTTGTCAGGGAAATGGTTCAAACAATTACTTGGTTTCATTCTTTAACAGTCAGGTTGATCGGTTAAGCTTTTTTATCTGCTTTCACAAAGCCCCTATACCCACTAGGCGTCATTAAACTTCGTAAGACTGGGATTATCATGGCGCAAAAATCCACTATTTATAAAATTGAACTGACCGTTTCTGATATGGACCGTCACTATTATGAAACCCATAAATTGACTGTTGCCAAACATCCCTCGGAAACTGATGAACGTTTGATGGTGCGTGTCCTCGCTTTTGCACTAAATGCCCACGAACATTTGGAAATGACAAAGGGACTGTCGACTGATGACGAACCCGACATTTGGCAAAAAAGCTTGAGCGGGGAGCTTGAACTATGGGTGGCATTGGGGCTGCCAAGTGAGAAGATTGTTCGTCAATCCTGCGGCAAAGCCAACGAAGTAATTGTGTATTGCTATGGCGGCAGTGCGGCTGATGTATGGTGGCAAAAGATTAAGAATAGCACCACGCGTTTTGACAATCTTCGGGTGATGAATTTATCAGAAACGAATACGAGTGAGCTCGGGGAGTTGGCGAGCCGCTCGATGAAATTGCAGGTCAATATTCAAGATGGTGATGCAATGGTGAGCGCCGATGATAGCGTTGTTTACGTTACCCCAGTAGAGTTGAACCGCACGGGACATTGAATTGCGGCTATGAGAACAAGTTGTGTCGCTAAAGCTAACGTGATTATACAGGGTATCTGAAGGGGTCACTGAAATGTACAGCTGACGTCTGTGGTTGTTTCCAAGCTTTTTAGGATGTGTGACTGGACTGTTGAAAGACTGATGGATGTTTGTTCTATGAAAGTTATCGGGTGATGAATTTGCAAGTTGCACTCAAAGCTGTGCATCGACACATGTGAGGTATGGGTCTATCCAGTTTGGCACCGACCCATGACATTGCATTCTGGAGGTTCTGATGGCTGATACCGATGAAACAAATACTAAGACGCATTATATTTGCCAAACGTATGTTGAGAAAAAGCAAGGTTCTGGAGTGGTGAGTTTGGCGATCGATAAACAGTTTGAATATTCCACAGCTTCAGATGCCAAAGAACGTGCAGAACGGGAATACCGCAACGAAACCTGTGTGGGGGCGGATGCCTACATGATCGTTGAAGACTCGCAATCTGATGAAGTTGGGACGCCTGATTTTCTTGTGCGTCTTGGCAATGTGCCAGACGATGATGGGTCCTGATCCAACTGTTTGGCTCAGAATTACATCAATTAGTTACCCGCGATTGTGCATGATCTTGAACGATCGCTGGTGCTCTTTAAATTCTGGATCAACGGTCTTGGTCAGCTGAGCGATTTGGGGTTTCTTCATCAATCGTTCGGTCAGTATGAAAGAAAAGATTGCGGCGAACATTCCCCCAGCCATCTGTCCAATTAGGACACCTTGAGCGCTCCACAGCTGTGCGCCAAAGTAAACGATAGAGAGCGTGCCCAGTTGACCCACATTGAATAGAATGGATGGCTTAGATTGTTGTGGGCCGCGTTGGCGACGAAGATAATAATGTTGAATATCCATGCCAGCGAGAATGGACCCAGAATAAGAAGATTAGATCGGGCGTTGCACCGCTTGCATGGAGCGGGCCCGCGATTGGTGCGCGTGCAAGGTACAAGACAAACGCCTCAGGGATCACTTAGGCGACAATTAAAACCGTGCTGCTGTTAAACGCAAAACGTATGCGCCCATGACGAAATCAGGTGCTTTAGGTGTCGCGTTTGGCAATCCAGTCGTGGGCAGGGTCATTTTCAAAACGCCATTTGCGCAAGGGGCCCGCCATCACATTTAGATAATACAATTCATATCCATAAGGGGCACCGCAAGGGTGGTGGCCTTTGGGTACTAGAACCACATCGCCGTCCTTGGGTGCCATGGTTTCATCCAACTCACCGTCTTCGGTATACACACGTTGAATTGCAAATCCCTGAGCGGGATTGAGACGGTGGTAATAGGTTTCCTCGAGGTAGGTCATGTCAGGGTAGTTATCTTCGTCATGGCGGTGGCTTGGGTAAGACGACCAATTTCCAGAAGGTGTGAAGACCTCGGTGACCAGCAGGCTGCCTGCAACGTCACGATCTTCCATCGCGATATTGTTGATGAACCGCTGGTTTTGTCCAATGCCACGTCGGGTCAATTCGATACCATCTGGCCCTATGCGTTGAGCTGGATAGTCTCCTTTTGCGGGGGCACTACAAATGGCTAAAACACAGTCAGTGGTGGCTGTTGCTGTCCAGTCGCTATCGCCTGGGACATAGGCGCAGTGGGGGGCTGTCTTTTCGAAAACAGACATGCGGTCACCCATTTTACCAAAATCGATGCCTGCGGCTTGGACCTCGGCGTGGCCTTCGACAAGAACTAAAATTACTTCGCACTCTCCAGTTGTTTCATTGGCCGTTTCACCTGCTTTAAGGTGATAAAGGCCAAAGCCAACATACTCCCATCCGGCCGTTTCTGGCGTAATGTCGTGTACTTTTTTGGATGTATTGGTTGGGGAGCGAAGAAGGTTTACCATGAAAAAACTCAATTCATTAGTGTTGGATTTATCGGTTTTCCGATGAAGCTTTTTCGTCATCGGGTAAAATAAAATCAATGAAAAAGACGTAAGATGAATAGATGCCTATGCCCGCCATTAGCAACGCCCATACGGGGTTACCTGCGGTCGCCTCGACGACCGTCCATCCTGCAAGGACTGCAATCAGGGTAATTCGTCGCCAAAGTGGGCGGAAAAAGGGGTGGCGCAATTCTAGGGCGTTTGGCCGCCGTTTGGTCATTGTGCCACTCCAATCATTAAACGGTGCCGCCTAAGGAACCTTCAAGCGAGGCTAGCTCTTGACCGCCAGCCATAAGGTCTTGAAGTGCTTCGGGTGTTATGCCGCCACGTTCCGCTGTGCCGTGTGTCGTTCCGCGATTTAGAACCGTAAACCGATCCCCTACGGCTAAAGCATGACGCACATTGTGCGTGATGAAGACAACCGCCACACCTTCTTTGCGCACCTTGTCGATAGTTGCTAAAACATTGGATGTTTGGCGTACGCCCAGTGCAGAAGTTGGTTCATCTAAGATCAATACTTTTGCGCCGAAATGCACTGCGCGTGATATGGCAACCGTCTGGCGTTCACCGCCGGATAAGGTGCCAACGGCCTGATCTGGGCCGCGCAGGTTGATGCCCATTTTACGCATGGCTTCCATGGTTTCATGGTCTGCTTTTTCACGGTCATAAAACGGGATGCCCGCGATTTTCTTTGTTGGCTCATTGCCCAAGAAGAAATTGCGGCTAACAGACATGAGTGGGATCATGGCAAGGTGCTGGTGCACCGTTGCAATTCCTGCTTCCATAGCATCGCGTGGGTTCTCAAATTTTTGGACGATGCCATCCACAACAATTTCACCATCAGTAGGTTTCACAACACCTGACATCGTTTTTATGAAGGTTGATTTACCCGCGCCGTTGTCACCTAAAAGACAGTGGCATTCGCCCGGATAAATCTTGATCGAAACACCTGCGAGCGCGATCACTGGCCCGTAGGTTTTTCGGATGTTGCGCATCTCGATGATGGGCGTGGCTTCTGTTTGAGCATTCATATCAACGCTCCCCTGTAATCAAGCGGCGGATGTATGTGTTCAGGATCACTGCGCCAAGTAAAATGACACCAAGGAACACGCGGAAGAGTGAGCTTTCGACCCCAGCAAAGAAGAGACCTTGTTGCACGACACCAAAGATCAAAGCGCCCAGTGCCGCACCGATGACGGACCCATATCCACCAGTCAAAAGCGCGCCGCCGATGACAACTGCGATGATGGCTTCGAATTCTTTAAGCAAACCACGGTCAGCCCCAGCAGAGCCAAATTCCATGACCTGACATGTTGCAAATACTGTCGCGCAGAAAGCTGTGAACATGAACATCAGTATTTTAACTCTGTTCACAGGAACACCTGAATTACGCGCGGCCTCTGCGTCGCCACCAGATGCAAAGACCCAGTTGCCGAAACGTGTTTTGGTTAAGAGAACATGGCCAAAAACAACCAGACCAAGTGCCCAAACGATCAACATTGGAATGCCGTCAACCACTGGCTGACCCGCACGTGTGCCGCGTTCGAAGACAGCGATCACACCTTGGTCACCCAGATAAACAAAAAGACCTTGGAAAATTTTACCGCCAAACAACATGCCTAACCAATCGCCTTCTGCCGCTTCACGAATGCCACCGATGATTGTTTTGCGTTCGATTGTTTGTGGAAGGAAAATAGTGAACCCGCGTAGAATAAATAAGAAGGCCAAAGTTACGATAAAGCTAGGAAGACCTGTGCGGATACAGATCAAACCGTTCAATGCGCCGATTGCGGTGCAGATTACGAAAGCCAATATGATTGACATCCACATTGGCCACCCAAATGTGACCCCGAAAATTGCGATCAACATACCGGCGAAACCGATCATAGAGCCAACGCTTAGGTCAAATTCACCAGCAATCATCAACAGGCAGGCTCCCACCGCAATAATCATGAATTGGGCTGAAACGACAGACCAGTTCATCATGCCCCGCGCGCTGAACATACCGCTGTCGCCAGCTAAGAAGATAAAGACCGCAAATACTGCGATCGTCCCGATGATTCCACCAAGTTCGGGGCGTATCAGCGCGTTGCGAAACGACGACATCTCTTTGACGCGTTCGTCGGTTCCAGTGGTCGTCTCGTTGGACATTTCATTCTTCCTGTAGGTCTTGTTAGAAACAATAAGGGCGGCGCCTTCGTTTAGAAAACGCCGCCCTCAGTTCAGATTTTAGCGGTATTCACCAGCAAATTTTTCAACCATTTCTAGGCCAGAAGCTGTCACGAAGCCTGGGCCAGAGTTGATGTTGTTGCCTGGCAAAACTCCGTAACGGTGGTAATTCGCCATCACAACAACCGGCAAGTAAGCCTGCAAGAATGGCTGTTGGTCGATACCCCAGCTGATAACGCCAGCTTTGATGCCGTTAACGATCTCTGCACCTAGGTCAAATGTGCCAAAGTAGATGTCGCCAGCCATGCCGTTTTCATCAAGAGCCAACAATGTTGGGTCTGCAGAGGTTGGACCTAGTGTAAGAACAGCGTCTGTTTCTGGGTTAGCAGTCAAGTAAGCCAATACGCGGTTCTTAATCTCAGCTGGATCTTGGCCAGAGTCGATCATTTGGTTGCCAAGCTCGATACCTAGACCGTCTGCAAAACCTTGGCAGCGATCCGTTGAGGAAGGTGACGAGATGTAGTGGTTAACACATAGGAAGCTTCCAACGCCGTCGCCTTTAGCGCGAAGACCAGCAGCTAGACCTGCGTCGTACTCAGGTTGGCCAACGTACATAAGTGCGCCAACTTCACGTGCCTGGTCCGGCGTGCCAGAGTTCATGATGATGACGTCTACGCCGCTTGCGACTGCGTCCATGATTGGGCCTTTAAGCACATCATAGTCGGCAAGTGTTGTAATGATGCCGTTTGGACCAGAAGCAGCTGCCTGCTCGATGATGCGTGCCATGTCACCCAAGTCACCAGTTGGCGGGTTGCGGTATTCAACCTCAACGCCCATTTGATCACCAGCAAGTGCGATGCCGTTTTTGATTGTGTTCCACCAGCTATCGCTGTCAGGCGCGTGGCTGACAAGTACGTATTTCAGATCATCACCGTGGCCATCAGCGACTGCTGTGAGTGGTGCTGCAAAAAGCGCTGCGCCAATCGCGAGCGACTTGATTACTGTTTTCATGAGGTCCTCCCAGACTTTTCTATTCTTTTGTGACACGCGGCATGCCCGCCAACAGCGAAATCTAACCATACCAGTATTAAGATTGCAACCGGTTGCAAAAATTGTTTTTACCTTTTCCTTTCTCAAACATATAACGCTATAAAAATAGGGAGCAACTAGGTGGCGATAACACTGAAAGAAGTGGCTGAACGAGCGGGTGTTTCACGATCTGCTGTGTCGCGAACCTATACTGACGGTGCTTCGGTCTCACCAAAGACTCGAAAAAAGGTTGAGAAAGCGGCGAAAGAGTTAGGATACAGCCCTAACGCTTTGGCGTCTTCACTGACCACTGGGCGAACCAAATTGATTGGTCTGATCTCAAACAACTTTCACAACCCCCTGTTTTTGGAAGTGTTCGATCTCTTCACCCGCCGATTGCAGGAAAAAGGGTTGCGGCCTTTGTTGGTTAACCTCACCGATGAAACCGATCCCGAAAATTCGCTGCGGATGCTCAAACAATATTCTGTGGATGGTGTGATCGTGGCTTCGTCAACGCTTTTGCCCGAGTTCGCGAAGGCGTTTCATGACGCAAAGATTCCTGTGGTCCACTCATTTGGTCGCTTTGCCAGTGCACCAGACGTGCATGTAGTGGGTGTTGATAACGTTGAATGCGGACGCATGGCTGCACGCACATTGTTGGCGCGCGGTTACAAACACATTGGTTTCCTCGGTGGCCCAAAAGGTGCGACCTCGACCATTGATCGGCGCGCAGGTTTCATGGAGGTGATTGGCCAAGCCAAAGGCATCAAAGTCAAAGTGTCTAATGCGGCAGCTTATTCGTTTGAGGCGGGGAGGGCCGCTATGTTGAAAGAATTAAAAGCCAGTCCTGCAGAAGCATATTTCTGTGGGGATGACGTTATGTCGATCGGGGCTCTAAGTGCGATCGAATCAGCTGGTTTGGCTGCACCCGAAGATATTGGAATTATTGGGTTAAATGACATGGAAATGGCGAAGTGGGAAAACATCAATCTAACTACAATTCGTCAACCTATTAAGCAGATTGTCGACAGTTCAGTTGAATTGGTCATTGCCGCTTTGGAAGACCGCTATCGCCATCCTGAGGCACGTTTGTTTTCTTGCCAAGTGATGGAACGTGGAACGCTTCGGCCGCTTTGATAGGGCCGAAGCTGGTAACACTATTTTTGGAACATTGGCGGACGTGCATCCACCCAAACGCCTTGCTGTTTTGCTGAATCAACCGAAGCATAAACAGCCGCCATTGAACGTAATCCGTCCACTGCTGTGGGATAGTTGGCCGAGCCACCGCGCAAACGTGCCGCTAAATCCACATAGATGTTTGCCACAGCCAAAGGGAACCCTTCAGGGTGTGCAATGCCGACACGCGTCATGCGGTTCGCATCATCTGAAAGACCACCCTCGCCCTTTTCAATGATTTCGATTCGCCCGCCTTGTTTGTGGAAATACACCTGATTTGGTTGCTCTGATGCCCAGCGAAGACCACCTTTTTCACCAAAGACCTGGATATCCAAGCCATGTTGGCGGCCCAGTGCAATTGTCGACGTCCACAGGCGACCAACGATGCCACCATCTGTACGGAAATTGACCATCGCATCATCTTCCAAAACACGTCCCTCAACGGTTGAGGCAAAGTCTGCAGAAAGAGTACGCACTTCATCTCCTGTGATGAAGCTCGCCAAGTGTAAGGCGTGGATGCCGCAGTCTGCCATTTGTCCCGAAACGCCCGCTTGGGCCGGATCATAGCGCCAGCGTACACGAGGGTTGGTCGCATCATCGCCTGCTGCGTGGTGGCCATGGCTAAAGTTGGTCACAACCGTGCGAATCGCACCCAGTTCACCACTCTCGACCATCGCACGCATTTGGCGCACCATAGGGTAAGCGCTGTAACAGTAGTTGACTGCGCACACTTGGCCCGTGGCTTTGGCGATCTTTACGATCTCTTCGCCTTCTTCAACGGTCATCGTCATCGGCTTTTCACAAAGCACGTTAAAGCCAGCCTCTAAGAAGGATTTTGTGATTTCAAAGTGAGTGTTGTTAGGCGTCGCAACGGTTACGAGATCAAGTCTGTCCTCGCGGCCTTTTTCGCCTGCCAACATCTCTTTCCAATCGCCGTATGCGCGGTCTTGTGCAACGCCAAGAGACTGTGCATAGGCTTTGCCATTGCTTGGATCAACGTCCAAGGCACCAGCAGTAAAGGAAAAATGACCGTCAGCTTGTGCGCCTAGACGGTGGGCCGGTCCAATTTGGCTGCCTTCGCCGCCGCCAATCATACCCCATTTCAATTTTTTCATTCTTAAGTTTCCTTAAATAAATCCGATGGATTGCAGGTAAGCGCGATTAATTTTGGCGTCACCAAGAGCATCGGTGTCTGGTAAGGTTGGGTCGCAATCTTGTTCGACAGTGCACCAGCCTTCAAAATTGTTTTCGAGTAGGATTTCACGCACGCGCGGGAAGTTCACATCACCGTCACCAAGATTGCAGAAAATACCCTGACCACAGGCGTCGTAAAAACCAGTACCTTTTGCAAGTACGTCAGCCTTCACAACTGGATTAATGTCTTTGAAGTGCATGTAGCTGATCCGCGAAATGTAACGTTCCATGAAGGAAATCGGGTCAAAGCCAGCGTAAGAGTGATGGCCTGTATCAAAGCAAATCTTTAGATGTTTTTCGTCTACTTCATTCAACAGGCGGATCAATTCAGGTTCGAAATCCATAAAGCCTGCAGCATGTGCGTGGATACCAACGGTCAGGCCGTATTCTTCAGCACTCATTTTCGCGACTTGTGCGATGCGATCACGGTACACGCTCCATTCCGCCTTATCCATCTGCTCTGCATCATCTGCGCGGCCAGCTGTAGGGGCGCGGCGCTCGGAAATAGAGTCGATCAATACGAGATGTTTTGCGCCATGGGCAGACAATGCTTTGCATGTGCGAATTGATGCATCCAAGACTTCGTCCCATTTCGTGGGATCATGGAACGGGCGGAAAACCACGCCACCGATCAACTCCTGATCATGTTCGGCCAATGCATCTGCAAGAACCGCAGGATCTTCTGGCATGAAGCCAACAGGTCCAAGTTCAATACCTTTATAGCCGGCTTCTGCGTTTTCACTCAGCACGCTGCGCCACTGTGGGTTGCGCGGATCATCCGCAAACTCGACACCCCATGAGCAGGGGGCATTACCAATTTTAATTGTCACGAGCGTGGTCTCCTTTAATCGCTCTGAACCGGGGTCCAAGACCCCGATGTTTGGGATGAACGCACAGCAGATATGATGCGCGAAACGTCTAAGCCATCAGCAAAAGTAGGCCAGCGCGGTGACTTGTCGGCAATTGCCTCAAGAAAGTCGCGGGCTTCGATGATGATCTGATCTTGATACCCTGTGCCGTGGCCCGGGCCTTGGCAAAAGGGTTCGTAATCTGGGTGTGCTGGCCCGGTTAGGATTTTACGAAATCCTCGTTCGGCTTCAGGACCTTCGGCCTTATATAACCAAAGTGCGTTTTGATCTTCTTGATCGAAACGGATCGCGCCCTTTGTGCCTGTAATTTCGTAAATATAACCCATTTTGCGGCCTGTCGCGATACGGCTAAAATACATATGGCCCATTGCGCCATTGGCAAAGCGGCACATCATTTGTGCGTGGTCGTCGTTTGTGACAGGGGAGCCGCCGCGATCTTTATGTACGGTTTCAATCTGGCCCATAACGTCATCAATCGGCCCGAGTAACGCAAGGGCAGCGTTGATCATATGTGGCGCAAGATCGCCCATCGTTCCATTCGCATCGCCATCAGTGCGCCAGTTTGCGGGAATGTCGGGATCGGCCAAGAAATCCTCGGTATGTTCGCCGCGAAACCATGTGATTTGTCCAAGTGCACCATCGGCAATCAATTGCCGCGCGTATTGCGAGGCAGGTGTTCGAATATAGTTGAAGCCAATCATATTCACGAGGCCGCTATTTTGGGCTGCCTCAACCATAGCCTGCGCCTCATCTACCGAGGCACCTAAAGGTTTCTCGCAAAACACAGGTTTCCCAAGCGAGAAAGCAAGCTCTGCAGCGGCGCGGTGAGTCGATTGAGGTGATGCGATGACGATGGCTTCGACCTTCGGGTCGCGTACCAATTCTTCCCAATCGTGGGCGGCGCGGGCGAATCCGAAGGAATTGCGATATTTTTCTGCAGAGGCCAATGAAGACGCCGCAACCATTTCAAGGCGTGGCCGCAGACGCGTATTAAATACAGCACCGACAGCAGCATAGGCCACAGCGTGGGCTTTGCCCATGTAACCGCCGCCAATTATGCCAATTCCTATTTCTTGCATTCTGCCTCCCTAAAAACCGATTGCAACCGGTTGCAATCTGGGTATCTTTAAATCAATAAGTGCGTCAAGCGCGATCCAGCATTTGGGTCAATAAATTGAACTATTCAGAGAGGGACCGACCTGATGGGTGAGAACACCGTTCGTCTGACGACAGCACAAGCAATAATCCGGTATTTGAATGCGCAGTTCATTGAAATTGATGGAGCGCGTCAACGCCTTTGCGGTGGTGGCTTTGGTATCTTTGGACATGGCAACGTCACCTGTCTTGGAGAGGCGTTGTTTGATCATAAGGAAACGCTGCCGTTATATCGTGGTCAAAACGAACAAGGCATGGGATTTGCTGCAGCTGCTTATGCGAAATACCATCTGCGTCGTCGGTTTATGTTCTGCACGGCCTCTGCAGGACCGGGCACTGCGAATCTGTTGACGGCTGCGGCGCTTGCGCACGCGAACCGTTTGCCCGTGCTGATGTTGTGTGGCGACACGTTTTTGACCCGTTTGCCCGATCCAGTTCTTCAGCAGCTTGAGCATTACAATAACCCCGCAATGGGGGTTAATGATTCGTTTCAAGCCGTATCACGCTACTGGGATCGCATCACCCATCCGGCACAGGTTATCCAAACTTTGCCAGCTGCATTGGCGACAATGCTTGATCCCGCCGATTGTGGGCCTGCATTCTTGGGTTTGCCCCAAGATGTTCAAGGCTGGGCATATGACTATCCTGTTTCATTTTTTGAAGAAAAGACCCACCGAATTCGCCGCCAAGCGCCTGACGCTGATGAGTTGGCGGATGCTGTTGCGTTGCTCAAATCGGCTGAACGCCCCGCTATTATTGCTGGTGGTGGTGTGCAATATTCTGGCGCGGTTGCGGAATTGACCCAGTTTGCTGAAGCCCACCAAATTCCTGTGATTGAAACCATTGCCGGTCGTGCAAACCTCGTGAACGAGCACGCGCTTAACATCGGCCCTGTAGGGGTTACAGGATCTGATAGCGCCAACTCTGTTGCGGAACGCGCGGATGTAATTTTGTCAGTTGGTTCAAGGTTGCAAGACTTCACCACCGGTTCTTGGACTGCTTTTGCGCAGGATGCAAAACTGATCTCGTTGAATGCGGCGCGCCACGATGCGGGCAAACACCAATCGTTACCGATTGTTGGCGATGCAAAATTAGGACTGCAGCAATTGGCCGAGGCGATGGGTGGATATAAAGCGCCATCTAGTTGGACAGATTATGCCGTGGGCGTTCGCAAAGAATGGGATGCCTATGTTGCTGGCAACGTGAGTGTCGACAACGGGCCAAATTCGTACGCAAAAGCAATTGGTATTGTGAATGCATTGGCTGATAAACGCGACCGCGTTGTCGCTGCAGCTGGCGGATTGCCTGCTGAGGTGACAGCGAATTGGCGTACGCTGGATATTGGCACTGTGGATGTTGAGTTCGGGTTTTCCTGTATGGGGTATGAATTGGCAGGCGGGTGGGGTGCACGTATTGCCCAATCTGAATCAGAACCAGATGCAGACACAATTGTATTCACAGGCGACGGTTCATACATGCTGATGAACTCAGACATCTATTCTTCTGTCCTGACGCAGAAGAAGATGATTGTTCTCGTACTGGATAATGGTGGCTTTGCGGTCATCAATAAGTTGCAAAACAACACTGGCAATGAAAGCTTCAACAATCTTCTTGCCGATGCGCCAACGATCCCAGAAGCGTTTTCTGTAGATTTTGTCGCTCATGCTGCATCAATGGGGGCGCATTCCGCATATGTGGACACGCCCGACCAATTGTCCGAAGCGTTTAAGGCTGCAAAAGCTGCGGATAAGACAAGCGTGATCGTTATGAATGTTGACGCTTATGAGGGTTGGACAACTGAGGGTCACACATGGTGGGAAGTTGGCACCCCACATGTGACCGACAACCCAAAGGTTCGCGAAAAGCATCTTGAGATTGAAGCAAGCCGCTCCAAGCAAAGAAAGGGTGTTTGATGCAGGTTTTAGAAGGCATCAAACAAAAGAACTTTCTTGTGATTGGTCGCGTTGGAATGGACATGTGTCCTGAACCTGCGGGCAGTGCGGTTGAAGACGCCACTACGATGATGGTTGCGATGGGTGGGTCATCTGCCAATATCGCGGCTGGATTGGTCAAGTTCGGGATGAAGGCTTCATTGGTTACGCGTGTGTCTGACGACGCAGTGGGGCGTTATTGTGTGAACCAATTGGGCCATTACGGAGTTGATACGACGCATGTAAAGCCGATCGCAGGAGAGTTCCGAAATTCATTAGCCTTGTATGAAACTCGGGTCGAAAACCACAATTCGGTTATTTATCGCAATGGAGCAGCTGATTTTCAGATGAGCATCGAAGATGTTGAGGCAGTTGATTACAGCCAATTTGGCGCGTTGATCACTGCAGGCACTGTCTTTGCCGCTGAACCATCACGCTCAGCCGCATTTCGCGCGTTTGAATTGGCCAAAGTGGCAGGCATACCTGTGATTTTTGATGTGGATTACCGCCCATACAGTTGGCCGTCGCAGCAAATGGCAGAAGAGGTTTTGTCTAAAGCGGGCGATATGTCTGACATCATTGTTGCGAACGATGAAGAGTTTGGATTTATGGCTGGTGGTATTGAAAAAGGATTGGCCAAAGCCGAAAGTCTTGCCAATTTAGCCGCCAGCATAGTGGTTTATAAAATGGGCCACCTTGGTGCGATTACCTTCGCCAATGGGTCTAAAACAAAAAGCGGAATTTTTAAAGTTGACGCACTGAAACCCACGGGGGCCGGTGACAGCTTTATGGCTGGCTTTATCGCCAGTCTTGCCGAAGGATATGAAATGGAAGAAGCCGTTTCACGTGGTTCTGCATGTGCTGCCATTGTTGTGGCCAAACCGGGCTGTGCACCTGCGATGCCAAATAACACATCTCTCGAGGCCTTCTTGGCCATTCACCCAGGGGCCAGCACTCCCGTTTGATCTGAAAAGGATTCCCGATGCATATCGCCCCATTTAATAACCAAAACAAACCAATTGTTGACGTTGATGATCCACTTGTTCCGTTGAATTTCTTCAACATTGTAAAGCTCAAAAAGGGCGAAAGTTACGGTTATTCCGTGCCGGGCTTTGAAACCTGCATTGCACCAGCGACTGGCTTGATCGACGTAACCACCGGTGGCTTTGAAGCAAAACAGCTGGGTGGTCGCGGTGTTGATGTTTGGGACGGGGAACCTGAAGGTGTCTATGTCCCGACAGGGATGGAGGCGCGCTTTACCTGTCTGTCTGATGAAGCCGAAGTGTTTATCGCGGGCGCAAAATTTAGCGAGGTTCTTGAACCATTCGCTGTGCGTCATGATGAAATCGATCTTGTCCAATACGGATCGGACGACACTAAAACCCATCGCAAGATCAAACACATTCTTGGCCAAAAACAACATGACCGCGTTGGTCGCCTTTTGGTGTCTGAATTGTTCACAGTCGGGGCCGGGGGCTGGTCCGGTTTCCCAAGCCACAAGCATGATACCAATCAGCTACCGACAGAGACGCGCCACGATGAAACCTACAATTTCCGCTTTAAACCGGATTATGGCTCTGGTCTGCAAATGTTGCAGCGCGAGGATAATGAACCAGGCGATGCATACCATATCATGAATGGGTCTACGGTCTGTATTGATAAAGGGTATCACCCGTGCTGTGTTTTGCCGGGATATGAGATGTATTACTTTACCATTCTTGGTGGATTAACACAGCGATCATTGGTTCAGAATTTCCAAGAAACGCATAAAGAACAATTACATACGATCCCTGGGATCCTTGACATGGTTGCTAAATTCAAATGACACTTGCGACACTAAAAGACGTTTTGCAGCCTGCTCTAACAGGTGGGTATGCTGTGGCTGGTTTGGTCACATTGGGTTGGGAAGACATGCGCGCCTACGTGAATGCAGCCGAAGCCGAGGGATTACCTGTTATATTGCAGGCGGGTCCATCTTGTCGTGCAAACACGCCTTTGCCGATCCTTGGTAAAATGTTCCGCACATTGGCCGAAACTGTATCCGTACCTGTCGTAGCGCATCTAGATCATGGCTATACGTTTGAGGAATGCCAAGAGGCGCTCGATAGTGGTTTTACCTCGTTGATGTATGATGGATCGCGCAAACCGCTTGCCCAAAACATTGATGAAACTGCACGCATTGCGGAACTCGCTCATGCCGCTGGGATTTCATGTGAAGGTGAGATCGGGTTCGTCGGCTATAGTGAAGGCGAAAATTCGCTTGGGACCGACCCTGAAGAAGCTGCGATTTTTGCCCGTAACAGTGGTGTTGACGCGATGGCTATTTCAGTCGGCAATGTTCACCTACAACAGAACCACGAGGGTGGTCTGGATGAGGTGCGCATTCGAGCCATTGAAGCGCTTACAGAAGTACCATTGGTCATACACGGTGGTTCAGGCGTACCGCTTGAACAACGCCAGCGTTTGGCGCGAACATCCAAAGTTTGCAAATTCAACATTGGTACCGAGCTTCGCTTGGGTTTTGGTAAATCTATCCGTCAGATATTGGCTGATGATGGCGAAGTGTTTGACCGCATTCAAATTCTCAAACAGGTCGAACCAGACCTTCAGGCTGCTGCGCAATTCGCATTGCGTGGCATAGCTGCCGCTAAAAACTAAAGGAAATACTATGATCTCAATTGGTCTTTTGGGCTGTGGCCGCATCGGGCAGGTTCATGCACGCAGCTTGGCGCGCATTGCATCGGCGAACCTATTAGCCGTTGCGGATTTTGTACCTGCGGCAGCCGAAGAATTGGCAGTACAGTATGGTGCAGAAGTGCGTAGCGCTGAAGACATTATTGCCGCGTCTGATATTGATGCGGTGATCGTAGCAACGCCGACAACTCTGCATTACGACCAAATCCATGCATTGGCCAAAGCGGGCAAAGCGATCTTTTGTGAAAAACCGATTGATCTGTCTTCTGAACGGGCAGCTGAATGTAAAACTGCGGTTGAGGGTGCGGGCGTTGGTTTTTTCACAGCATTCAATCGTCGTTTCGACCCAAATTTCTCGCACCTGAAGACACAGCTTGATGCAGGTGTGATTGGCGCAACAGAAATGGTTGTGATTACTTCGCGCGATCCGTCCCCACCTCCAGTTAGCTATATCAAGCAGTCAGGTGGCCTGTTTCGTGATATGATGATCCACGATCTTGATATGGCGCGTTTCCTATTGGGCGAAGAACCTGTTGAGTTGTTCGCCACAGGTTCATGCCTTGTCGATCCAGAGATCGGTGAAGCAGGGGACATCGATACAGCTGCTGTAACGCTAAAAACGGCTTCTGGTAAAATCTCGCTCATCAACAACTCGCGGCGCGCGACGTATGGATATGATCAACGTATCGAAGTCCACGGTGCTGACGGCATGTTACGCGCAGCTAACAAACTTGAGCATTTGGTTGAGCAAGCAGGCGGTAATGGATTTACCACAGCGCCGAACAAGCACTTCTTTCTTGAACGGTATGAGGCGGCCTACATTGCAGAGATGGAAGCCTTTATTGCGGCTGTCAACGCGGGCACTTCGCCAACACCAGGTATCGCGGATGGGGTGGCTGCACAGCGCCTCGCAGATGCAGCGGCAAAATCCCTTGAGACAGGGCAACCTGTTAAATTGTGATATTAGTGTTTTGGCGGCGAATTGAATCGGGCTTTGCCGCCAAATAGGGCGTAAAGCATATTTTTCGCAAGGCTATGACCGTGGTAAAGACGTCGCGCCAATTTGTGCCAGCGTGATACTGGTTTCATCGCGCAAGACATCCCAAAGACGTTGCAACCCTTCTTCGCCTCCCGCTGCGATTGCGAACTGAAGGATGCGGCCTAAGAAGGTGAAATCAGCGCCTTGATCGTATGCTTTGACAACATCCTCGCCACTGCGCAGGCCTGAGTCAAAAAACAGTGGGAAATCAGGTCCAACCGCTTCACGAATGTCAGGCAAAACTGAAATTGGCGATGGGGCGCTATCAAGTTGTCGGGCACCGTGGCTGGATACTTGGACAGCATCCACGCCTGCATCCCGCAGCATGATCGCATCTTCAGCATCCAACACACCCTTAACAACCAAGTTGCCGGGCCACATGTCGCGCAGTTTGGCAAGCGTGTCCCAGTTGGCACCTGCGCGGCTTTCTGTGCGGTCAAAGGAATACCCAGACATGTCAAAGTTCGCCATTTCAGGGCGGCCTTTGAATAGCGTGGTCAAGGACCAGCGGGGGTGCAGTGCAAAATCGATGAATTGTTTGGGGCCAATGCGGAATGGCATTGTAAAGCCGTGGCGCAGCTCGCGAGGGCGCCGGCCAACTTCGGCAACGTCTACGGTGAGGACGATGGTTTTGTAGCCAGCAGCCTTAGCGCGTTCGACCAGTTTGAATGTCCCAACGCCATCACCACTGAAATACAGCTGGAACCATGCGTTGCCTTCAGCGGCTTCGATTAATGGCTCCATCGCGGTTGAGGCGACTGTGGATACGCCTAACGGCACGTTTTCACGCGCTGCAAGGCGGGCCAGCATAAGGTCAGCGCCAGCGCCTGAAAGGTTGCACATGCCCATCGGGCTAATCCCAAAGGGGGCGTTGGTCTTTTGGCTAAATACTGAGGATGCGAGATCGCGCTGACTAACGTCGCGCAGTATGCGAGGCCGCAAGGTCAAAGCGTCAAAGGCCGAGCGATTACGTGCTGCCCCTGTTTCACGCCCTGCGGCCCCGTCGATGTAGTCGAACACCATCCAAGGAAGACGGCGCTGGGCAATCCGGCGTGCGTCTTCGCTTGAATGGATGTTCAATGTCATCTTAGCTGGCAACCGCTGTCATAAAACGATCGCGGATCACGACAGGGTCTTTGGTGATTACAGGCAGTTTGATGTTGCCGCTGTCACACTTAGACACGATGATCGTCATTTTTTTGCTGTCAAGTGCTGCTTGCAAAACCTTGCCGGTGTCGACGTCCTGACACTCAACAACATTCTCACAACCACAGGCCTTAGCCACCGCTGTTAGGGATGTCTTCATGCCAGCGTATGTTGGCTGATCACCCGTTGAACCGTAAGAGCCGTTGTCGATGATCAACAGAATGTAGTTGTCGGCAACGTTGTTGGCGATTGTTGGCAAGGTGCCAAGGTTGGTCAAAACAGAACCGTCACCATCAATTGAGATAACAGTTTTGTTTTGTGACAAAGCAAGACCAAGACCGATGGACGAAGACAGGCCCATGGTGCCCAACATGTAGAAGTTGGTTGGTTGATCATCGATCATGTGCAGTTCTTGGCTTGGAAGGCCAATGTTACAAACGACCAATTGGTCACGAAGGATTGGCGCAATTTCGCGCAGGATTTCAGAACGGATCATTGGTCGCCGTAGCCTCCCCAGAAGGACGCATCCGTAAGGATCGCCACAGGTTTGTTGCACATGAATGTGTATTTCAGGATCGCATCCAATTCGTCCGCATCAGATTCCTTGTGGAAGTGATAGGTTGGGATGTTCAACTGGTTCAGTAATGCCTTTGTGTGCACAGCCATTTCGACCTGACACGCCACTGGCTCGCGCAGTTCGCCGCGGTATGAAATCAGCATTGGAAGTGGCATGCGGTAAAACTGTGTCAGTGTCGCCAAAGTGTTGATTGTGACACCGATTGCTGTGTTTTGCATGATGATTGCTGGGCGTTTGCCACCCATCCACGCACCAGCGCAAAGGCCCATGCCTTCGTCTTCTTTGTTCGCAGGAATGTGAAATATTTCATCACGTTCTTCGACTTCTTCGATAACGCCGGCAAGTTGCTTGCAGGGCACCGTCGTGATGAATGAAACGTCGTTTGCGACGAGGTCATCTACGATTTTTTTAGATATACTCACGGTTGAGTAAGCTCCTTTGATAAGCAACCAAATGGATTGCGGGATTAAATATGAGGATTAAGGATGATTTTTGGCGCGGCGGTTAGGCCCGCGAGAATGTCTGAAAAGGCAGATGCTCCATCTGAAAGTGGGCGTTGTTCGGTCCAGTCCAAGGTCCCTAAGCGCCCGTCGAAAATGGCGGCTGCAGTATCGCGAAAATCTTGAGCTGTGTAAGTGTATGTGCCAATGAAAGTGATCTCTTGCAAGGTCATGCGACGTACATCTAAACCACCTGTGCCTTCGCCCAAGCCGATATGCCCAATCACGCCACCGGGGCGCGTATGTGCAGAAGCTGTTGCGCGTGTCGCTGCGTAACCCACGCCATCGATAACCAGATCGAACATTGCATCTGCTGACAGGTCATCGGGCGAAATCGTCGTTTGGCCGCATTGCGTGTTCAAAACATCACGCCGTAAAGCGTTTGGCTCAACGATAGTCACGATGTTGACGCCTTGGGCCGACAATGACAGGGCGGCACCCAGGCCAATGGCACCACCACCGATTACAAGCGCAGTTTTTGCCGAGCCGTACAACGCTTCTTTGGCAAGTCTCACAGTATGCCAACCACATGCGATAGGTTCTGCAAGGGACGCAGCATCTAGTGATACATGGTCTGGCACAGTTACAAGGTTCTCACCGCGCATCGCAATGAATTGCGCAAAAGCACCTTCGCGCGGCGGCATTGAAATGATCATTCGTTCTGGGCACAGGTTGTCACGACCAGATTTACAGGCAGGGCATGTGCCACATGAGACCAACGGATTGACCGTTACACGCTCGCCATCACGCGGTCCGCCAACAATAACGCCAGCTGCCTCATGCCCTAGGATCAATGGCGCAGGGCGGCGATCATCATGGCCAAGGTATGCATGCATATCAGAACCACAGACACCAACCGACATTACCTTGATCAAGTGTTGATCGGCCTCAGGTGTTGGAACTGGGACATCGCGGAAATCCAGTTTTTCAGGGCCGTCATAAACCAATGCTTTCATTTCGCTGTATATCCTCCGTCAACCATAAGGACTTGCCCGGTTACAAAGGCAGATGCGTCCGAACATAAGAACAAGAGTGGGCCATCAATATCTTCGAGCCTACCATTGCGCCCAACACAGGTTTGGGCCGCGTTGCGGGCTGCGCGCTCTGGGTCAGCAAAGACTGGCTCCGTCAGTTCCGTTGGAAAGAACCCCGGGCCAATCGCATTTGCGTTGATGCCGTCACCAGACCAACTTTCGGCCATTGCGCGGGTCAACTGGCCAATACCTGCTTTGGATGCGCCATAACTAAGGCCCGCAGGGAACGCACGTGTGGTTTGAAGCGATGCGAAGTTAACAATGCGTCCCCAACCTTTGGCTTTCATCGCTGGAACCAACGCTTGGGTCAAAAAGAATGGGGCCGCAAGGTTCAGGTTCATTGTGACGTCCCAGCCCTCGGTGGTCACATCATCTGCCGTCTCACGGGTGTTAATTCCCGCTGCATGCACGATAATGTCAGGTGCGCCAAAAGGTTCTGTGATCCGTGCTGCAATGTTGCTTATCTGATCACGTTGCGACAGGTCTGCCGCGACAGTTGCGGCGTTTGCTGCTGTCGTTTCTGCCCATGCTGTCAGTGCTTCGGCGCGGCGAGCAACGCCAACCACTTTTGCACCAGCCGCTGCCAATGCGATGGCCGCTTGTTGACCAAGGCCAGCACTGGCCCCGGTCACACAGGCCACACGGCCTGTCAGGTCAAACATTTGGGCGACTTCATTCATCTGCGGTAAGATCAAATGTTTCGTCAGGGAAATACTTCTCTAAACGAACATCTGCAGCCCGCGCGTGACCTTCCATGCCCTCAAGGCGTGAAATGCGAGCTGTCGCCTCCGCAATGCGTTTTGAACCATCGCGTGTTGTGCGTTGCCATGTCACTATCTTCATGTATTTGTGGACAGACAAGCCGCCTGTGTATCCAGCGGCACCAGATGTTGGCAGAACGTGGTTCGTGCCAGATGCTTTGTCACCGTAAGAAACGGTGGTTTCTTCACCCAAGAACAGCGAGCCATAGCAGCTAAGACGACCCAACCACCAATCCAGATCTTCGGCCTGAACAGTCAGGTGCTCTGGTGCATATTCGTCGGATACAGCGGCCATTTCTTCGCGGTCTGCACATAGGACCACTTCGGCATAATCGCGCCATGCTGCAAGGGCATTTTCGCGGTTCACCTCTGGTAGGTCGTCGATCAAAGTAGGTACGCGCGCCATGACATCTTCGGCCAATAAGCGATCATCGGTGATTAACCAAACAGGAGAATTATAACCGTGCTCTGCTTGGGATACCAAATCGGTCGCAACGATATGTGGATCGGCTGTTTTGTCCGCTAGGATCAAGCTGTCAGTTGGGCCCGCAATCATATCGATGCCAACGCGACCAAATAGAATACGCTTTGCTTCGGCCACAAACTGATTGCCAGGACCAACAAGGATGTTGGCTTTGGGCAGCCCAAACAAACCAAATGTCATTGCTGCAACGCCTTGGACACCACCAAGAGCCATAATTGTATCAGCACCACAGATATGGGCCGCGTAAACGATCGCTGGTGCAACGCCGACGCCGGGACGTGGCGGGGACGTTGCCGTAATGTGGCTACACCCTGCAACTTTTGCGGTTGTCACAGTCATGATTGCAGATGCGATGTGGCTGTAACGACCACCCGGCACGTAGCACCCTGCAGCATCAACTGGGATAGCCTTTTGACCTGCAATCATACCCGGAACGATTTCGTATTCGAAGTCGCTAACTGTGGTTTTTTGTGCTTCGGCGAAGCGACGTACGTTGTCGTGGGCGAATTGAATGTCTTTTTTCACCTTTTCTGGAACCATGTCACAGGCCGCAGCGATCTCTTCATCCGTGAGGATAATATTGCCATCGTAGTTATCGAATTTTTTGGCGTACTCGCGTACTTTTTCGTCACCACCTTCGTTGATATCGTCCAGTATAGTCTGAACAATATCGTGCACATCAGATGCGCCTGACTGTGCAGTTAAAGTTGCTTTTTTAAGGTATTTTCTAGCCATGTTTTTCATGCCTTACTTATAGATTTCTGGAAGTAACGTTGTGGAGATTGCTGGGACGAATGCGATTAATAAAACAACGACCAACATGCACAATACGAAAGGAATAGCTCGCCAAGCAATTTTTAGAATCGACTCGCCGGAAATGCCAGAAACGACAAACAGGTTCAATCCAAGGGGGGGCGTAATAAACCCGACGCCCAGTGCAGTAATCATCATAATACAAAACTGAATTTCATTCATACCTATGCTGTCCGATAATGGTTTAAGAATTGGAGCTAAGATTACGATGTTTGGAGTGGTTTCCATTACACAGCCGGCAGCGATCAGGATGCCGATCATCATGAGTATGAGAATGGTCGGATTGTCGGTCATTGCTGTGGCCGTGGATACAAAACCCTGCGGGACCCCCATGATAGCAAGCGCTTGTGCCAATGGTAGTGAGAAAGCGATAATCGGTAATATGATCCCGTTGACCTTAGCGGAACTCATCAGCATAGCCGGAAAATCTGCAAGCTTAAGCGTACCAATAGTAAAGCCAATAATGATGGTGACAACCACTGCTGTTGCCCCAGCTTCAGTGGGAGTCAGGCGACCTGAAAAGATGCCGTAAAAGATAATTGCGGGAACAATAAAAGCATACCAGCCCGATGCGAATGCGCGGCGCAATTTGGAGAAGTATTCGGTTGCTGTTAGATTGCCACCCCCTTCGTAGCTGTAAATGCGATTGACGATGATATTGGTAATTAGTATCGCCATCAGGATCGACAAACCTGGTATAATTGCTGCTAGGAATAGGGTGGAGGCAGAAATTCCAAGAATGAGACCAACGATTATGTAAGCAATCGATGGTGGAATTAAAATTCCAGTACAAGCGCCTGCTGCTACCAACGCGCATGCATATGGGCGAGGGTAACCACTTTCAACCAACCGGTCGATGGTCATACGGCCTACTGCCGCGGCACCCGCAGCGTCGGAACCTGAAATTGCGGCAAACATACCACAGACTAAAACTGTCGCGGAACCGAATCCACCTTTTGCGAACTGTGTCAAAGCTTCGGCCACATTCAAAAACTTACGAGATAGGCCTGTTCGTACAAGTATGTCGCCGGTGAGTATAAACAGTGGAATGGCTGTTAGTGCGAAAGCGTCAATGCCGTGAAATAAGCTTTCACCCAATAGTGCCAAAGGTAAATCCCCGGCCATGAGCAACATCAACGTCGCCGCCACGCCGATGGAAGCCCATATAGGTACTGCCAATGCGCAGAGCAGAACAAATAGGATTACAGGGAGATAAAAATCCCATCCAAGGACTACGATTGTTTCTATAGGTCCAAACAGCATGCCTCTGTCCTCAATCAAACAATTTGTCGCCTTCGTAGACGGGGCTTCCGTCACGAAGAGAGCTTATATCGCGTAGAAAAGATTGGGTAAGGCGAACAATCATGAGTGCAAAACCCAAGGGCACTGCCATGAAAAACCACACCATGGAGATACGAAGGCCATGACTGACCGATCCGAATTTCCAGGATACATGAACCGTTTCCCATGACCAATAGAGTGCAATTGCTGCGATGATGAACATCACCAAATCACCGAATATGTAAATAAGCGCTTTCACGCGTGGGCCAACGTAATGAATCAAAACATCAATTCGGATATGTGCACGCTCTTTAACTGCCGCAGCCGCTCCAATCCATGCCAAATAAATGAACGAATACCGTACAATCTCTTCACCCCATATCGAAGAGTAAGCGAAGATTTCACGGCGTAAGACCTCGATGGCCATCGTCAGTACAATCATTACATAGAAGACTAAAAGCATCCATCGCTCGGCGTTCTTATCTAGTTTGTGAAGCAATCTCATGAGAAACCTCTCTAGTGGACGCTGCCACTAGTGGTGGATTGAACGCGTCGGGATTAAATTTGTGTTCGATTTGCCCTATGCGGCGCGCAGCAGCTTTGATGCGCGCCGAAAAATTTAATTATGCATCGTGGACGTAGTAGCGTCCTTGGGTGCCCGCAGCTTCTTCGATCTTGGCGAAGGTGTCCATGGAACCTGCGAGATCTTTCTTAAAGCTGTCCCATTCGGATAATTGGTATCCACCAGCCGCTTGCCATTCAGCCAACTGGTCATCAGTCAATGAATGGAACTCTACGCCAGCTTTTCGCAATTCTGCCATTGCGAAATTTCGCGCAGAAGGCACCTTGGCAAGGTTCTGTTGACGGGTGATTTCAGCCGCTTCCATGATGCCATCTTGAACATCGGCAGGCATAGAATTGAACCATTCGAGATTACAGGAGTAAACCTGTGAGTCTGGTACTGCCTGTGTGAATGTTACGTGTGAAAGCAAGTCTTTGAAACCAAATACGAGTAACGCGCCAACAGATGGGTCGAGTGCGTCTGCAACACCTTGCGCAATTGCTGATGGTGTTTCACCCCATGCAACTGGTGTTGGGTTCGCGCCAACCATGCGATAGTATTGCTGCAACATTGCCGAACCAGGAACGCGAAATTTTACGCCATCTAAATCACCTGGGGTCATCACAGCACCTGCTCCACCCTTACGAACAGCAACAACTCTTGGGTCAATATTTACGTAGAACAATGCTTTGAAGCCAGCTGCTTCTACCTTCGGGTTCACTTCTTGTGCCCAAACATCTGAGTGTACAAGATTGGTGAAGCGTTGATTGGAGCCGCAAAGATAGGGCATGTTAATGAGGTCTACTACGCTTGCAAATGGTGCAAAGTTAGACAGCGAGTGCTGTGCGGCCTGAATTGTACCCGTTTGCACAGATTGCGCCAAAGCGCCGCCTGCACCAAGCTGACCACCAGGTGCCAGCTTTACGTAAACTTTTCCGTTTGTGGCATTTTGAATGTTTTCTTTTAGATCTAGCTGCATGATGGGATAGCTGCGTGTTGCTCCCAACACATATGCTGTCGCTATTGTCATCACATGATCAGCGGCTTTTTCGCGATCGTTTTCTTCTTTTGCAGTTTGTGCTGTGGCTTCAGTTGACCATAACGATCCCGCAGCACCAGCTACTAAGGCTGCTGTAAATGCGCCTGAGCTTGCTAATTTTAGGAAATTACGGCGCTCAACTGTCTTCACTTTTTTGGTATCCTTGAACAATTTAGTGTCCTCCCTGGACTGTTATTGCAGCGCTATTTTTTAGCGTCAGCTTCTTTTTTTAGAATTGCGAATACGAATAATACTGCGGCACCTGACAAAACTAACATTTCGCCTACATCGTTTAGAAATGAAGAATTGAAATAGGAACCAAGGCCCACATTCGCACTGAAAACTGCAAATAATAGCACTGAAAGCAGTAATTGCATGCTGTAGCCTCTCGTAATCGGGGTCTCAAGTTCGGTCAATGTAAGCCGTTACAATAGCCAAATGCAAGAGCTTACATTTCTATTGCGGGTATTTCATTTTTTTTATAAACTTCGTATTGCGTTAATAGGGTCAAAGCTGGGCCTTGATTGTGGATATCAATGTCAAAAGAACAACCGACCCCAACCTTGCAAGATGTTGCAACTGCGGCAAAAGTTTCTACTGCGACGGTTTCGCGTTGTTTGAACTTTCCAGATCAGGTCAAAGAAAAGACTCGCACTAAAGTTCTCAAAGCTATCAAAATGCTGAGCTATTCGCCAAACTTTGGTGCACGTGCGATGGCGTCGCGTCGGACAGACACAATAGGTGCAATTATACCAACAATGGGAAATGCTATTTTTGCTCGTGGTCTGCAGGCTTTTCAAGACGAGCTTCATCAACATGGTTTTACTATGTTGGTTGCCAGCACTTCTTATCGCGAGGACATCGAGGAAGAGCAAATTCGCGCGCTTGTTGGGCGTGGTGCTGATGCCTTACTGCTTATAGGGCATGCGCGCAGCCCAGAGGTCTATCGCTTTCTTGAAGCTCAGGCGGTGCCTGCACTTGTAACGTGGGCTTTTGATGCTAGCCTATCACGCCCTTCGATTGGCTTCGACAATCAGAAAGCTATGTGCAGGATGGCTAAGAAAGTGATCGATTTAGGTCACAGAAATCTCGCACTAGTTTCGGCAGAAACTATCCTGAACGACCGAGCAAAAGCGCGCCAATTGGGAATAGAGGATGCACTGGTTGCGGCTAACCTTTGTGCTAAAACGTTACATATTGTGAAGACAACGTACGGTATCGAGGAAGGCGCAACTGCATTTGAACAGGTGATGAAAGCAGCACCACAGACGACTGCTGTTTTTTGCGGTAATGATGTTTTAGCTGTGGGTGCCTTGCGAAAGGCACGAGAGTTGGGTTTCAAAGTACCGCAGGATGTATCAATCATCGGCTTTGATGACATTGAATTGGCAGAAATCGCCTATCCTGCACTTACAACTGTCCACGTTCCTCACCGTGAGATGGGGCGGAGGGCAGCAGAGGCCCTGATAAAACTGTTAAATAATGGGACGCAAATCGAAGCCGTTGAGCTTGAAGCGAGCCTAGTTTTTCGTGATACACTTGCGCCTGCTAGAAACTGAGTTGCAAACGATAAATGTGGCTGTTTCAGCAAAACTCTTTCTCCTACGGCTTGGACCTACTATTTCGTAAGCTACATCAAGTCGGCCACCCGTTGAAAAGTTGGATTACGCCAGCTTTGCTGAGTACTTTGTCTCTTAGCGTTGTTGGATTCGCTTGTTAATTTCCACAGAACATTTTTATGGCCTTCGAGCAGCTCACCAACATGATGTAACGGCAAAAAGGTCACATGGGTGAAAGCTGTCCACATTTTTTCTAGAGCTCTTCAATTACTCCATAATTTCCTGAGGAAAACACCAGAGGCTTTCCAGTTCTTACTTGTGCGTTGTTGACTTGTCCAATTACGATCACGTGGTCCCCAGCGGGATGTGTTGCGACGTGACTGCATTCAAAACGTGCAATGCAGCTCTCTATCAATGGGACGCCGTGTGGGTTGAGACCGTGCTCTATATCCCCAAATGCATAACCGTTTTTAGCGAAAGCTTCGCAGATGTCTTTTTGCTGGTCTGACAGCACATGGATTGCGAAATGTTTGGCATGTGAGAAATGTTTGAACCGGCTGGAGCTGATCCCCGGCGACCACATCACCAGTGCGGGATCCAGCGAGAGGGAGGAAAAGCTGTTTGCTGTCATCCCGATCACGCCGTCATCCGTCTTTGTGCTGATCACGGTGATGCCGGTTGCGAAACGCCCAAAGGCGTCCCGCAGCAGTCGCGTGTTGTCGCCATCAGGTGCGAAGTTTTGCGCCGTTTGATCTGTCATTTCAGGTGCCATATCTTTCATCAAGCGACCTCGCGGCCCAGTGCTGCTGTATAGATTTTGAACCACGTGATGCGGTCCATGTTGACCTTCAGCGCATCTGAAAGGCCAGAGATGCGGGCTAGGTTGTTGGTACCCATGACAGGTAGTACTTTTGCCGGGTGTGCCAAGATCCAAGCCACAGCAACTGCCGCGCGGTCCACACCGTTTTCTTTCGCTATCGCATCAAGAGTTTTCATCACGTCTGTGTTGCCGTTCATCAAAGAGCCACCCCCCAAAGGGGACCATGCCATCACATGCTGGCCGTTCTTTTGGTGATAGGCTAGGTCGCCGTTGGTCAGGCATTCATGCGCTGTTGCAGACATTTCGATCTGGTTGGTGACCAGCGGGTTTTTCATGCCAGATTGCAACAGGTCGCAATCCCACGGTTTAAAGTTGGACACACCGATGTTGCCAACCTTGCCCGATGAAACAAGTGCATCAAGGGCCGCGCCGGTTTCGTTGTGATCCATAAACGGGTCGGGACGGTGCACCAGCAATAGGTCGATATGGTCGATGCCCATGTTGGTCAGGGATGCATCAACCGATGCGTTAATGTGCCCGGTGGAGGTGTCGTAATATTTGACAGGTGCATCGCTATATTTGCCGCATGGCGCGATGATGTCGAATTTGGTCACGATCTCCATCTTGGCGCGCAAGGATGGCACGGCCCGCAGGGTTTCGCCCAATATGGCTTCGGCGGAATAATCGCCGTAAATGTCGGCTTGGTCAAAGCTGGTGATGCCTTGATCAAGGCAAGCGTTGATTTTCGCCTCAACGTGTTTGACAGAAGTGTCGGCATCGTCCGCAACGCGCCACATGCCATACACAATACGGCTAAGTTCAAGAGAGGGGGAAAGTGTGACGCGTTCCATTAACGACGTACTCCTGCAGCAAGGGGGGTGAGTGGGGTGGCGGCTGGTACTCGACCATATGTATGTGGAAGTGAACAGGTTTCCAGATGTGGCATGACCAGTTTGCCGAAATATTCGGCTTCCTCAATATGTGGATAACCAGAGAAGATGAAGGCGCGAATGCCCATTTTTTTGTACTCTTCGATTTTACTTAGAACTTGATCCGGAGAACCAACCAATGCGGCACCGCAGCCAGAGCGCGCACGACCAACGCCAGTCCAAAGGTTTGGTTCGATATACCCGAATTCATCGGCCAGTTCACGGTTCTTGGCCTGATGTGAAACACCAAGGGAGGTAGAGTCCAATGCACGTTCACGGATCATACGGCCATATTCGTCATCCAACTTGGATGTGATGTATTCGGCGTATTCTTGCGCCTCTTTTTCAGTGTCGCGCACGATCATGTGGACGCGCAGTCCGTAATCCAATGTGCGGTCATATTTTTCGGCTACTTGGTTCACAGCCTTCATGCGCCCCGCCAATGCATCTTGTAGTTCAGGCCACATCAGGTAAACGTCACAGTGCTGACCACACAGCTCTAGCGCGGCTGGGGAATAGCCACCAAAATACAAAAGTGGGCCGCCTGTTTGGTATGGTTTTACGGGGTCTGTGGTGAGGCCCTTAAAGTCATATACCTCGCCGGAATAATTGATCTCGTCCTGTGTCCATGCCTGTTTGAGGATTTCAACAACTTCGCGGGAGCGTTGGTAGCGATAATTGCTGTCTTCTTTTTGGCCGGGGAAATCAGAACTGATAATGTTGACGGTCAAACGCCCTTCCAACATGTGGTCCAACGTTGAAATGGTGCGCGCCAGCATGATCGGTTGCATCTCTCCACAGCGCACAGCCGCCAGCAGGTTGATGTCTTTGGTGATTGGTGCACAGCCTGCCACGAAAGACAGTGTGTCCTGACCTACTTGATAAGAGGAGGGGCACAGGATGTTGCGAAAACCCTGCTGTTCTGCGGTTTTAACGATGTTGCTGCAATGTGCCCAACTGGATCGCAGGTCGCCATCAGGCACACCCAGAAACTGATAATCATCCGAACAGAGTGCTGAAAACCACGAGACCTCAGAGGCCGTCAGATCGGGCGATGTGATTGGTACAACTGTCATTTTGAAACCTGCGAAAACTATTCAATTTCATATTGCATAGCAATCGATCTAGTGTAAATCAATGGTGTATCAATTGTTTGATTTCAACGTCTGAGCGCGATGAGGAGCCCCGTGACTGAGCAATCTACAAATTCTAATGCGCTGCCCAAATATGTGCAGATCAGCGAGCTGCTGATACGTGACATCGCGGCTGGGCGATTGATGGATGGAGAGCGGTTGCCGCCAGAGCGGGATATGGCAGAAGGGCTGAACACTTCGGTGGGTACTCTGCGCAAAGCCCTTGCTATACTCGAGAAAAAGGGGATGCTGGATCGTCTTCAGGGCTCGGGCAACTACATCCGACACGGCGCGGATGAAGCCAGCATATACAGCATGTTCCGTCTTGAACTGCCTGAGGGTGGAGGTTTGCCGCGCGCGGATACTTTGGACGTGCAGGCCTTGAAAAAGCATGCCGATTTGCCCCCGTTTGGCACCACAGATCACGGCACGCGGATTCGCCGCCTGCGGTATCTGAATGAAACAATCATTGCGATTGAGGAAATCTGGCTTGATGGTGGGGCGGGCACTGCACCACTTAATGGGCTTTCGGATTCGCTGTACCACTTTTACCAAAAACATCTGGGGTTCTGGATTACCTCGGCAGAGGACCGCGTTAGCGTGGCCGCTGTACCAGATTGGGCCCCTGACACCTTCACAAAACCCGCTGGTGCGCTGACAGGATATATTGAACGCTTGAGTTGGGCAGACAGCCCCAAAGCGGTCGAGTTTTCACGCACTTGGTTTGACCCATCACGCGCAATCTATGTGCAAAGACTGAAATAGGAATACGAACATGGCTAAGCTAATTAATTACGGCATCATTGGGTGCGGCATGATGGGACAAGAGCACCTGCGCAATATCGCCTTGCTGCCTGATACTAACGTGGCTGCCATTTTTGAGCCCGATGCAGGCATGGCGGGGATCGCCAAAACTTTGGCACCGAACGCGCAGTTCTGTGACAGTACTGATGCCTTGTTGGCGATCGAGGCGTTGGATTGTCTGGTGATCATCAGCCCAAACTTTGTCCATCTGGAACAGTTGGAACAGATCGCCCAAACGCGGTCTTTGCCAATCTTGGTGGAAAAGCCACTGTTCACCGATCCAAATGCATTTGCCCGTATCAATGCCTTCTGCGACACCTATCCATCTCCTGTTTGGGTCGCGATGGAATACCGCTATATGCCGCCCATCGCAGCGCTGCGGGCTGAGGTGGAAGAGGCCACTGGCGGGATCAAGATGCTTTCGATCCGCGAACACCGTTTCCCGTTCCTTGAAAAGATCGGTGACTGGAACCGCTTTAACGCCAAATCGGGTGGCACATTCGTTGAGAAATGTTGTCACTTTTTTGATCTGATGCGCTTGCTGACCCAATCAGAACCTGTGCGGATCATGGCCAGTGCGGGCCAGAACGTGAACCATCTGGACGAGGTGTATGACGGTCAAACGTCCGACATCATCGACAATGGTTATGTCATCGTGGATTTTGAGAACGGGATGCGCGCGATGCTGGAACTGTGCATGTTTGCCGAAGGATCACGTTATCAAGAAGAGGTGAGCGTGGTTGGCCCCAAAGGCAAGATCGAGGCGCTGGTGCCAGGGCCGGGCCGTTTTTGGCCTGCACATCTGGGTGACGCCCCAATCCCGCAACTGATCGTCAGCCCGCGTAATCCAAGCGGGCCTGAGGTGCGCGACATTCCTGTCGATCCCACTTTGCTAGATGCAGGGGATCACAACGGGTCTACATTTTATCAACACGAAGGCTTCTTGGCCTTGGTGCGCGGGGAACGTGATGTGGCCGATGTGACGCTTGATGACGGATTGCGGGCCGTGGCGATGGGTATGGCCGCGCAAGAAAGTGCGGCAACAGGGCAAAGCGTGCTTTGGGCTGATTTTATGAAGCGCTAAATAGTGCGGGCTTTGGCCGCTGCGGCCAACAGCCCTTCACTGATGGCGTGTGACAGCGGAGACGCCATCATGGTGGTCAACCCAGCGGCTGTTGTTCCCGCGTAATCGACCATGTCGCGCACCTGATCCGCTGGTGTGGTTGGGTCATCGTTCAAGGTCAAAGCGCTGGCGAGAAACAACTGACGAATGGCGCGATCTGCGACATCTGGCGCGATCCCTTGGGCGGTGGCGTGATCCACCATGCACTGGGCGAAATATGCAACAAAGCCGGGTACAGGCCCTGTCATCGCAGTGAAATGGTCGATTTGTGCCTCATCAAATATCTCATCAGTTTTCCCACAGGCTTCAAAAATTTGGGTGGTGAGGGCCTTGTCTGCGGGTGTTGCGTCGGGGCTTGCTATCCATGGTGAATAGGCCGATCCGTTCGCTGCTGCGGGGCTGCTCATGGCCCTGATAATGCGCTTTGATCGCGTTTTGAGCGCCAGTTGTTCAAGGTTAGCACCTGCCATTACGGATAAGATCAATTTCTCTGGTGCATCTGCTGTTATTCCATCGAAACGGGCAGGAGGCGCGCAAAATAGGATAACGTCACAGGCGTTAGCCAATGCCTGATTGTCGTTGGTGACAGTGATGCCTGACTTGGCTTGCTCTGGCGTGGCGGTGCCGCTGGTGTTGGAAATCCATAAGTCAGCAGGGGCGACAACGGTCTGTGCCAAAAGCGCCGTTGCAATCGCAGAGCCCAAGCTGCCCGAGCCGCCAATGATCCCGATTGTGAAAGTAAGAGTTGTCATGATGGTGTCCCCAATGCGCTTTTGGTCGAGCATTGGGGACACCGCGTTTCTATGTCAATTGTTGGCTTTTCGGTCGCCCAACTTAAACGTCGCGGTTCACGATGTTTTCCAGCTTTTCTTGCTGGCCTGATGCGGGTTGCAGATTTGGTGGCGGGGGCTGTTCTGTGTTAGATACAGCGCCCACCATCGACTTCCATGCAAACGCCTGTGATCATGCTGGCCTCATCAGAGCACAAATAACAGGCCGCGTTCCCCATATCTTCGGGTGTGGAAAAGCGACCCAAGGGGATTGTAGATAAGAACTTGGCCCGCATCTGGGGCGTGTCTTCACCCATAAAGCTTTTGAGCAATGGGGTGTCACCGGCAACAGGGTTCAACGCGTTAACGCGCACGCCAGCAGGGGCTAATTCAACGGCCATCCCTTTGGTGGCGTTGTTCATCCAACCCTTTGAGGCGTTGTACCAATTCAGCCGTGGTCGTGGGCTGACGCCTGCGGTTGAGGCAACATTTAGGATCGCGCCTGCGCCTTGGGCCCTCATCAAAGGCACAATATACTTGGCTGTTAGGTACACGGACTTGCAATTTACGGCGAAAACTTTGTCAAAGTCGTCCTCAGTGACGTCTTCCATAGGCGCAGGTAGGTGTGTGACACCTGCATTGTTGATCAAAATGTCGATCTGACCAAAGGCATCTAAGGTCGATTGCACCATCGTGGCGACGTCTGCATCACGTGCCACGTTCGTCTGAATGGCTTGGACCGTGTCGCCAAGTTCAGCCGCAAGTTCATTGGCCATATCGATGTTCAAGTCGGGGATCATCACACGCGCACCCTCAGCCACAAACTTGCGCGCAATCCCTGCCCCAAAGCCAGAGGCACCGCCCGTTACAATCGCTACTTTGCCTTGCAGTCGCATGTTATTTTCCTGTCAGGTCTAGTTTTAGAATGTGGCGTTCGTTGCCGTCTTGATTTTGAGAGGCCTTCACTGTGCGTTCGTGTTCGAACCCCATTTTGTCCCAAAAGGCGCGCGCGCCAGTGTTCACATCCAGCACCGCAATGCGAATGCACGGCGCGTTGTCGGCGCGGGCCTCATCGATAACGTGTTTTGCGGCTTTGCTTCCCAAACCATCGCCGCGCGCATCGGGGTCTAAAATCAACAGTCCCATGTACCAATGCCCATGTTTTGGATAGTGGCGAATGTTGCCTGCAAATCCCGCCAGTGTGCCGTCAGGGCGTTCCAATCCGCGTAGGAACCTGTCGCCTGGTCCGCAAACGGGTGGGGCTTCGTTTAATGTGGCGTGCACAAACCCGGGGTTGTTGGCTTTGCCCGTTTCCATTTCCACATAGTCGCTGGCGCGGTACATCAGATCGGCGACGCGGGCGTAATCGTCTTTGGCGTCTAATGTTACTATTTTGATATCATCCATGATATGCTGCCACTGCCTTGAGTGTTGAAAAACCGTATAGTGCCTCGAACCCTTTTTCGCGTCCATGGCCAGATAGACCTACGCCGCCAAAGGGCAGTTCAACACCACCCCCCGCGCCGTAGTTGTTGATGAACACCTGACCAGCACGCAATCGTTTGGCAAGGCGCATCTGACGCGCGCCGTCTTTGGACCAGATCGAGGCGACCAGGCCAAAGTCAGTGCCATTGGCGATTTTGACGGCGTCTTCTTCGGTGTCAAAGGGGATCACCACTTGGACGGGGCCAAAGATTTCTTGCTGTGCCAGTTCGTGATTTGGATCAACATCCGCGAACAAGGTTGGGGGAACATATGCGCCCCCGATCGGGGCATCTGGTGCCACAGCGCCGACAGCAACCTTGTTCAAATCAGCGCCACGGGCCAAGAACCCTTCGACAATTTCCTTTTGGCGCAGGGACACCAGTGGTCCCAAATCCAGATCATCGCCTGCGGGGCCAACGCGCAATTCACCGTAACGTTTTGCCATGCGCGCAACGACGTTATCATAGACCCCGCGTTGCACCAAGATGCGCGAGGATGCGGAACAGGTTTGTCCTGCATTCTGAATCCCTGCGTTCACAAGGAAAGGCAGGGCGGCGTCTAGATCCGCATCATCAAACACCAGTTGCGGGGATTTCCCGCCCAGTTCCAATGTGACAGGAACCGCATTTTGGGCCGATGTTGATTGGATCAACTTGCCCACACCGACAGAGCCCGTGAAGGAAATGTGATGCACCAATGGATGGGCTGTGAGGGCGGCACCCGCTTCGGCCCCCAGGCCCGAAACCACGTTCAACGCGCCATCAGGTAATCCCGCTTGGCGACAGATTTCAGCAAAGGCGAGGGCGGTTAAACAGGCCTCTTCGGCAGGCTTCAAAACGGCGGCGTTGCCCATGGCAAGGGCGGCACCAACAGAGCGTCCGATAATCTGCATCGGGTAATTCCACGGGATGATATGCCCCGTAACCCCGTGAGGTTCGCGCATGGTATAGACGGTATAACCTTCGAGAAATGGGATCGTCGCACCGTGAATTTTGTCCACGGCCCCTGCGTAAAATTCCATATAGCGGGCAAGGGCAACAACATCTGCGCGGGCTTGTTTGACGGGTTTGCCCACGTCCATGGATTCAAGGGCGGTTAATTCGTCAATGTTTTCAAGAACCAATTCACCAATGCGATGCAGGATGCGGCCCCGTTCAAACGCTGCCAATTCACCCCACGCACCTTCCAGTGCTGCATCTGCAGCGGCAACCGCGCGGTCAATGTCCGCCGCATTGCCCCGTGCGATGTCGCATAAGATTGTGCCGTCGGATGGGTTTTTTAACGCAAGCATTTGGCCCGACAGCGCTGGCACCCAATTATTGGCGATAAAGCAATGGGTAGGGTCGATGTTAAGGGGGCGAATAGTCATCTGGATGTCCTGTCGCAAAGCGTCTCCCCCTCAAGCGCGAGGGGCGTTTTAAGGTTAGATTACCGTAACACTACGCATATGCAACACAGGGCGATTAGCGCCGTAGATTAAGTGTCCGCTAGGATCATCTTGGCGCAGTTTTCGCCGATCATGATTGCAGGGGCGTTGGTATTGCCAGATACGATTTCTGGCATGATCGAACAATCTGCGACGCGCAAACCGCTGATGCCATGCACGCGCAGTTTCTGGTCCACTACGGCATCTTGCCCGCTGCCCATCTTGCAGGTGCCAGTTGGGTGGTAGATCGAAGCGGTGTTGTTGCGCGCCCAATCAAGGGTGGCGTCATAGTCGTCGATATCCAGGTCCGCGTGGGGGCGGTATTCTTGGGAAATTTTGTTGTCGAGTGGCGCGTGTTTGGCGATTGTGCGTGCGATGTTCACGCCTGCCACAACCGTGCTGCAATCGGTTTCGGTGGACAGATAGTTTGGAATGATTTTGGGATAGACCTGACCATCGCCTGAGGCCAAACGGATTTCTCCACGGCTTTCTGGGCGCAGCTGACAGACCGACATAGTGAACGCCGAGAACTTGTCGGCCCCCCTACCAGGGTTTTCGGCAGATAGGGGTTGGACGTGGAATTGCACATCTGGCGTTTCCAAGTCTTCGCGTGTTTTCATGAAGCCGGTGGCAAGGCTGGCGGCCATCGTCATTGGGCCTGTGCGGGTCATCAAGTATTTAAGGCCAATCTTGGCCTGCCCAAACAAACTGCCAACTTCGTCGTTCAACGTTGGTTCATTACATTTGTAAACCAAGCGAGCCTGCAGGTGGTCCTGCATGTTCTTGCCCACGCCGTTTAAATCTTTCTTAACCTCAATGCCGTGCTCTTGCAGTTGGGCGGCTTCGCCGATGCCTGATAACATGAGCAACTGAGGGGAGTTGATAGACCCGCCGCTTAGAATCACTTCGCGGTTGGCTTTTGCCACCACTTCCATACCGCTGCGATCTTTATAGGTCACACCTATGGCCACACCGTTTTCGATATTCACCTTTTGCACTTGGGCATGGGTGACGATCTGCAAATTTGAACGGCTGCGGGCAGGGTTTAGGTAGGCAACGGCCGTGGAACAGCGGCGGCCGTTCTTTGATGTCAGTTGGAAAAAGCCAACGCCCTCTTGGGTTTCACCGTTGTAATCGGGGTTGAAAGGGTACCCCGCCGCTTGCGCCGCTTCGACCCATGCGTCCGTGATAGGGCGTTGAATGCGCATGTTGGATACAAACAATGGACCGTCGTCACCGTGATAGTCATTGGCACCGCGTTCGTTATTTTCTGCCTTTTTGAAAAGTGGAAGCACATCATCCCATGACCAGCCCGTGTTGCCCATTTGGGCCCAGCGATCATAGTCCTGCGCCTGACCGCGCACATATAAAAGACCGTTAAGCGAAGAAGAACCGCCCAGAACCTTGCCACGGGGCCATTCAATGGAACGGCCATTCAGACCTGCGTCTGGTTCTGTCTTGTAGCACCAGTCAACGTTTGGATTATGAATCGTCCTGAAATAGCCAACTGGGATGTGAATCCACGGATTTAAGTCACGACCACCGGCTTCTAACAAAATAACATTGCAAGCAGGATTAGCGCTTAATCTGTTGGCTAAGACACAACCAGCAGACCCTGCACCAACAATAATATAGTCTGTTTTCACAAGGATACTCCTGACTGTCACAATTAAGTCTATACAGGTAGAATTTAAAATACTTCTAATTTTTGATAATAAAAATATCATTAATTGATAGTGAGCGGGCGTCACTGGGGTGCCGTACTTCAGGCTGCTGCGCTGCACAGTTCCATACTTGATAGCTTTGATCTCACCATGGATCTCGGTTGCACTTACACCTTAATTGGCACTATGGCTGGTGCCAACCAGATAGGGCGAGTGAATGCCAAACGATATGGCCGACCAAAAAGGACAGATTCCAACAAACTTACGGCTATTGTTACTGTTGGAAGAAGTCGCACGTGCAGGCGTCCCTGTAACGCCTGCCGGTTTGGTCGAGGCGTTGGGCCTACCAAAACCCACTGTGCACCGACTGTTTAACACCGCCGAAGAAGAAGGTTTCCTACAGCGCGACATCGATGGACGGTCTTATGGACCAGGTCCACGCCTGCGCCGCCTTTCAGTGAATACGCTTAGCTCACAACGCCTACGCACCCTGCGCCTGTCCATCTTGACCGAAGTTGTCGAACAGATGGATGAGACCTGCAACATCTCGGTCCCAGACCGCGAACACATGGTGTATCTTGAGCGGATCGAAACCAAATGGCCGCTGCGCATTCAGTTACCAGTAGGGACCAGAGTGCCGTTACACTGCACGGCTTCTGGTAAAATGTACCTCAGTTCGTTGAACCCACGATACTTGGATCGCTACCTTGCGACCCATAAACTGGAACAGCACACCAGCAAGACAATTACCGATGTTGCAGCCCTCAAGGCTGAACTTAGTAAAACGCGCAAACGTGGTTATTCCACGGATGACGAGGAATTCATGTACGGCATGGTTGCGGTGGCTGTTGCTATCGTGGATGACCAAGGACGCCTTGTGTCTACATTGTCAGCACATTCGCCTTTGCAGCGAAACAACTTGGTTAAAATCACTGAAAATATCGGCACGCTAAAATCAGCTGCAGAAAAATTATCGGACTTGTTGCTTACTTGAGGATGTCGATCTGTTGACAACACCCCTTGGTGTTCGCCAAAGATTGCAACAATGGACCAGCGGTTCCTATTCAATAAATAACAGGAGATACGCATATGATGCGCACCCGTGCAGCAGTTGCAGTGGCAGCCGGTCAGCCACTTCAGGTGATGGAAGTGAATCTTGACGGTCCACGTGCAGGCGAAGTTTTGGTTGAAATCAAAGCAACAGGCCTATGCCACACAGACGAATTTACCCGTTCAGGCGATGACCCTGAAGGGATCTTCCCTGCAATCTTGGGCCACGAGGGCGCAGGCATCGTGATCGAAATCGGCGAAGGCGTGACGTCTTTGGAAGTTGGCGATCACGTGATCCCACTTTACACACCAGAATGCCGCGAATGCGAATATTGCTTGAACCCTAAAACCAACCTTTGCCAAAAAGTGCGCAGCACACAGGGCCAAGGCTTGTTGCCAGACGGTTCTACACGTTTTTCGATGTTGGATGGCACACCGATCCACCACTACATGGGTTGCTCTACTTTCGCGAACCACACAGTTGTTCCAGAGATCGCATTGGCGAAGGTCCGCAAAGACGCGCCATTTGACAAAATCTGTTACATCGGTTGTGGCGTAACAACTGGTATCGGTGCGGTTATCAACACGGCCAAAGTTGAAATCGGTTCAAAGGCTATCGTCTTCGGTTTGGGCGGTATCGGCTTGAACGTTGTTCAGGGCTTGCGTCTTGCGGGGGCGGATCAAATCGTTGGTGTCGATCTGAATGATGACCGTATTGAGATGGGCAAACGTTTTGGCATGACCCATTTTGTGAACCCATCCAAAGTTGAAGGCGATCTGGTTGAGCACCTTGTTGAATTGACAGGCGGCGGCGCAGATTACACGTTTGATGCAACCGGCAACGTTGGCGTTATGCGAACAGCGCTTGAAGCATCACACAAAGGTTGGGGCGAAAGCATCATCATCGGTGTGGCACCAGCTGGCGCTGAAATCTCAACACGCCCGTTCCAATTGGTCACTGGCCGTACATGGCGCGGAACTGCTTTTGGTGGTGCCAAAGGCCGCACAGACGTTCCAAAAATTGTTGATTGGTACATGAATGGCAAGATCGAGATCGATCCAATGATTACGCACAAGTTGACCCTTGATCAAATCAACGAAGGCTTTGAATTGATGCATGCTGGTAAATCTATTCGCGCTGTCGTCGAATTCTAAATTAAGCCCATTTTTACGAAGGTTAACGCTGAAACCAGGGTTGAAAATTTATGAATTATCGTTGCCTCTGATGAGGTGACCAACTGTGCAGTTCGTGGGTCGAATTGCACAGTTTTGCGTTTGTGGGGTCTATTTTGGCTGTTTTGGCGTTTGGCCACTGTACAAAACACTTTTCAGACTGCGCAGTTTGTCGTGAAAATCGTGGCGAACGCACAATTGACTTTGTCTCGAGACGCTACGGCGGGGTGGCTTTTTGGCCCTGGATACATATATCTCAAGCAACCCAATTGAGAGGCTTTTTGCGATGAAAATTACCGTCAACGGCACCCAGTACGACATCGACGTTGAATCCGATATGCCCCTTCTTTGGGTGCTGCGCGACGAGTTAGGGATCACTGGCCCAAAGTACGGCTGCGGCATTGCCCAGTGTGGTGCCTGCACCGTTCATATGAACGGTGAAGCGGTCAAATCCTGCCAAGTCGCAGCAGAAGACATCGTTGGAGAAGTCGTTACAATTGAGGGGCTTGGCACACCTGATGCGATGCATGCAGTGCAATCCGCATGGGTTGAACATCAGGTCGCACAATGTGGGTACTGCCAGTCTGGTCAAATGATGACGGCGGCTGCATTTGTGCTGGAAACACCAGCACCCACTGATGAAAAAATTGACGAAGCAATGAGCAGCAACCTTTGCCGTTGTGGTACTTATCCCCGTATCCGCGCTGCTGTGAAAACAGCCGCCAAAAATCTAAGTGATGCCTAAATCCATGGGAAAAATCAAAACAATCGCCCGCCGCTCTTTTTTAACCGGCTCCGCTGCCATCGTCGGCGGAGTTGCATTCGGCGTTTACCGCTACAAAACACCTTATGCGAACCCGTTGTTAAATGGCCTGCCAGAAGGCGAAGCCGCACTAACAGCCTATGTGAAAATTGATGCGTCTGGCATCACTCTAATCACGCCACGGGCGGACAGCGGGCAGGGCGCGTATTCAGTCCAGGCCATTCTTATAGCTGAAGAGTTAGATGTTGAATTGGATCAGATAAATGTTGATCCGGGCATGCCAGACAAAGCTTATTATAACACGGCCCTTGGGGCAGATGGGGCACCCTTTGCCCCGACAGATGATAGCTTTGCAGCGAACACGACCCGTGCGGTCATGGATTCAATGATGAAATTTGCTGGTATGCAGATTACTGGTGGCTCAACAACCGTTCCAGATTCATACGAAAAACTGCGCGTAGCTGGTGCTGTCGCCCGTGAAACGCTCAAAATGGCGGCAGCTGAAAAGACAGATATCGCCGTTGCTGATCTGAGGACAAAATCCGGCAAGGTGATCACGCCAGATGGCACTGAAATTCGCTATGAAGACTTAGCCGCGATTGCTGCGACCTTAGACCCAGTAGAAGACGTCGCTTTGCGCGATCCAAACACATGGCGCATTTTGGGAAAACAACACCAACGTTATGATACAGTTGCAAAATCTACAGGCACCCAAGCCTATAGCATCGATTTCAAACGTGACGGTATGGTGCATGCGATGGTGCGCACTAACCCACGTCGTGGTGGTGAAATGATCAGCTTTGATGATACCGAAGCGAAAGCGATGCGCGGCGTTCAAAAGGTGCTCCCTATCACGGGCGGCGTTGCCGTTGTGGCCGACAACACGTGGCGTGCAATTCAAGCCGCGAATGCTGTTGAGATCGAGTGGGGAGCAGCGCCGTATCCCGCCGAAATGGATGCGCATTGGCAGGCACTGTCTGATAGCTTTAACGACGATCAACAAGACAGCCGCCAACGCGATGATGGCGATGTCGTTGCTGCATTGGACGGCGCAGATGTGATCGAAGCCGAGTACCGCGCACCCTATCTGGCGCACGCACCGCTTGAGCCTATCAGTGCAGTGGTTGAAGTGTCTGAGGATCGTGTGGACGTATGGACAGGTACGCAAATACCGCGTTTCGTTCAGACCAACGTGTCAAAGGTGACAGGCGTCGATTTTGATGATGTGCACGTGCATGTTTTGATGATGGGTGGCAGTTTTGGTCACCGCCTTGAAGACCGTATAGTGAAAGAAGCCACTGAAGTTGCGATGCAAATGCCGGGTATTCCGGTTAAGCTGACCTACTCACGTGAAGAAGATATGGCGCACGACGACACCCGCCAAATCGCTATGGGACGCGGGCGCGGCAGTGTTAAAAATGGTCAAGTCGAAACGATGGATTTGGGAATCGCGATGCCGTCCGTGGTTGCCAGTCAAATGGGCCGTCAGGGTCTGTCCCTTCCGGGGCCAGATACGCAGATTGTTGCGGGCGCATGGGAACAACCACTGAGCATTCCAAACTACCGGATCACAGGTTATCGTGCGCCAGAGCTTGCGCCGATCTCAAGCTGGCGTTCCGTTGGCGCCTCCACAAACGGATTTTTCCACGACGTGTTTTTGGATGAACTTATCCACGCAGCTGGTGCTGACCAGATGGAAGAACGCTTGCGCCTGTGCTGGCATGAACCATCGCGTAAGGTATTGGAAAAGGTCGCTGAAATGTCCAATTGGAGCGCACCTTTGGCACCCAAAAAAGGACGCGGCGTTGGTTTTTGCATGTCCTTTGGTGTGGCTGTGGCCGAGGTCGTTGAGGTGACCAATACAGATGACGGCATCAAGCTAGACAAGGTTTGGGTTGCGGCCGAGGTTGGCAAAGTGGTTGATCCGAACATGTTTGAAAACATGGTACAGGGCGGTGTCAACTGGGCTTTAGGCCATGCTATCATGTCTGAGATCACCTATTCTGATGGTATGACTGAGCAGGAGAATTTTGATACGTTTGAATCTTTACGGATGTATCAATCGCCAAAGATTGAGGTAGCAGGTTTGGAAAACGGTGATCACGTGCGTGGCATAGGCGAACCCATGGTTCCACCAGCCGCCGCTGCATTGTCCAATGCGATCTTTGCGGCAACGGGCCAACGTATTCGCGAAATGCCGATGAACAAGTTTATCGATTTCGTATAAAAATCAGCGTTGGCCTTCTTGGGATAGGGCCAACGCGTTGCATGGTCCAAGAACGACCTGTGGGGGGCATAAAATCACTTGACGCTTGGTTTAAATCATCGTCGTTCGACGTATGGACATTTTTCAAAACACCCCCCGCACACATGTATCTGGTTTGGACGATGTTCCAGTGCCCAGCATCGATCACCAATCCGTTGCAGACCTGATCCAACGCTGCCCTGAGGCAGCAGAAACTCCGCTTCATGATGTGGTCAGCTTGGCTAATGATTTGGGCGTTGCATCCGTTTGGATCAAGGACGAGCGCAATCGTATGGGGCTGGGCAGTTTTAAGGCATTGGGTGCTGCATATGTGATTGCACATGATGCCAAAGCAGGACGCGCTAAGGGTCGTACATATGTAACAGCTAGTGCTGGCAACCATGGTATGTCGGTCGCGGCGGGCGCATCGGCCTTTGGTGCATCTGCCGTTGTTTATATTGCCGAATCGGTGCCCGAAGTTTTTGCTGATCGATTGCGCGGCTTGGGTGCGCAGGTGGTGCGCGAAGGTGCGATCTATGAAGACAGCATGGCGGCGGCGTTGAAGGCCGCCAATGACAATGGCTGGGATATCCTATCGGACACATCATGGCCGGGGTATTACGAGCGCCCACATCGTTTGATGGAGGGCTATTTGATGCTAATGCGCGAGGCGATTGCGCAGGTACCAGAGGTCCCCACCCACATCTTTTTACAAGCAGGTGTGGGCGGTTTGGCCGGATCATGTGCTGCGCTGGCACGTGACGCGTGGGGTTCTGTGCCAACGATTGTAGTGATTGAACCTGAATTGGCACCCGCCTTAGTGGCCTCTGTTAAGGCGGGTAAATTCGTGACGGCGGAAGGTTCAGTTTCAAACATGGGTCGTTTGGATTGTAAGGAACCATCGTTGATCGCCCTTAAAGGATTGGCGCGTGACGCGGATGTGTTCATCACCTTGACTGAGGATGAGGGCACTGCGGGCGCCGATTTGGCACAGGCACATGGTTATTCATCCAGTACATCAGGAGCCGCTGGTTTGGCGGGTTTAATCACAACGCAACAAGCTTTAGCTATCGGTGGCGATGCGCGGGTTTTGTGCATTTTAAGCGAAGGTCCTGCATGACTTTGACACCAGAACGCGGATTTAATGAGGCGGAGTATCGCAATCGCTTAGCGCGCGCGCAGGAGATGATGGCGAAAACAGATATGGCTTGTCTGTTACTCAGCACTGAACCCGAAGTGCGTTATTTTACGGGTTATTTGACCCGCTTTTGGGAAAGCCCTGCGCGGCCGTGGTTTTTGGTTGTGCCAGCCGTTGGTGATCCGATTGCGGTGATTCCATCCATTGGCGTAGCTTTGATGTCGCGCAGTTGGATCAAGGATATCCGCAGCTGGCGCTCCCCTGATCTGCAAGACGATGGAGTGAGTTTATTGCGCGATGCTTTGGGGGAAGTTGCTGGAGCTGATGGAAAAATTGGTGTGCCCAGCGGGTTAGAAACCCATGTACGAATGCCTATGCACAGCTGGAACGCGCTGCAACAGGGCTTTTTGATTGTGGACGATGCCGAAATCATGGTGCGTTTACGCAAGACTAAATCACAGATTGAAATTGCCAAAATTGCGCAAGCGGGTGCCATTGCAACCCGTGCCTTTGCGCGTGTACCGGAAATCGCGCATGCAGGTGTACCGCTGGAAAAGGTGTTCCGCCATTTTCAAATGTTGCTGCTGGAGGAGGGGGCTGATTGGGTGCCTTATCTGGCAGGAGCGGCGGGTCAGGATGGGTATTACGACGTGATTTCTCCTGCGACTGAGGCACCGCTGATGCAGGGCGATATCCTGATGTTGGATACTGGCGCTGTATGGGACGGATACTTCTGTGATTTCGATCGCAACTTTGCGGTTGGGGCAGCCTCTGCGATTGCCCAGTTGGGCCATAGCAGTTTGATTGAGGCTGTTGATTCTGGGATGGCAGCTGCAAAACCTGGTGCGATGATGTGTGATTTGTTCCATGCAATGGCAGGGGTGGTGGCTGGTGACAGTGACGCCGTAGCGAATGCAGGGCGTTTAGGCCACGGGTTAGGGATGCAGCTGACAGAGTGGCCGTCGATCATCCCGAGTGATCGCACTGTTTTAGAACCGGGTATGGTGCTGACCCTTGAGCCATCGGTGGAGACTGTTGATGGGCGTATCATGGTGCATGAAGAAAACATCGCGATCACCGAAACGGGTGCGGTGTTCTTAAACGCGCGCTCAGGACGTTCGTTGGTCAGCGTATGAGTGTTTATCGCTACACCCTTGCCCCCAATGATGCGCCGCCCATCGGGCTGATCGTGTTGCAAACCGACGAGACCATTGAACGCGATATGCGCCGTCTGTTGGGGGACGCGCCGCTGTACGTGACGCGGGTTCCCAGTGCGCCGGTGGTGACATCTGAAACGTTGCAGCAGATGGCCACTGAGATATCGGGGGCCGCTGCATTGCTACCTCAGGCGGCAGAGTTCAGCGCGATTGGTTATGGTTGCACCTCTGGCACAGCACAGATTGGACCCGATCAGATTGACGCGCTTGTGAAAGCTGGGGCACCGACTGCGGCAGTGACCGAACCGGTCAGCGCCCTGATTGCGGCCTGCAAACACCTTGGCATCAAACGCTTGGCGTTCTTGTCGCCCTACATCGCCGAAGTGTCGTTCCATTTGCGCGAAGTGTTGGACGGGGAAGGGGTGGCGACACCTGTATTTGGTAGCTTTTCTGAGGGGATCGAGGAAAAGGTCGTACGAATTGATGGCCTCTCCATCATCAACGCGGCCCTTGATCTGTGCAAAGACGCGGATGTGGATGGGTTGTTTTTATCCTGTACCAACCTGCGCACGCTGGACGTGATCGCGCCGTTGGAAGTGGCACTTGATATTCCAGTTCTCAGCAGCAATTTGGTGCTGGGCTGGCATCTGTGTCAGCTTGGGAACGTTCCGTTCAATGGGCTGGGCAAGTTGGGGTAGGTCTATTCCATCTCGATGAAGTAGTGTAAGATCGCTGATCTGGTTGAGGGTTTTGGCATGCAGATACGTGTATTGGAGCAGCGGTTGAAGCGAACCACCACGTGCAATTGTGCTTTCGGCAAGGGAAGCCTGATTGCGGTACGTGATCTATGTGCGTTGGGCGTCGCGCAACATCTCTTTGCTGGGCACTTCACCGGCCCCAATATAGGCGTCGCGTTCACGGGCTGTTGCGATGGCCGTTTTCCAGATGCCATTGAGCACGACTTCAACCTCTTTAAAGTCACGTAAGGCGCAACTATTCATGTCTGATTGGGTCGCGTGCTCATGACAGTTTGGTGACTGCGCATGGGTACAGATCGGGAAAACGGCGAGGGCTGCGGCGAAGATGATGGGTTTCCTATGATCTGGCGCTTTCAAAGGATGGGTCAGCGGGTTGCTCTAACTGTGACGGTTTCGCGGGGTAAGACAAAGAATAAACTGCGCCAAAGCATCTTGACCCTTCCTCGGGTTTGGCATACCCCAACGCTCAGCGCGGGTATGGTGAAATGGTATCATAAGAGCCTTCCAAGCTTAAGGCGCGGGTTCGATTCCCGCTACCCGCTCCAAAATTCTCCACAATAGATGTGCGCGATCACTTAGACGCGTTTTCTGGGTTCTTGACCTCAGTACTACAGGTTGCCAAAAGCGCTGCAGCTGCAAAAAGGAAATTTCATGGCTGACTCTTCATCGCATACCAATGTGACACCGTCCCCAGTTGCTATGAACGCTACAGATGAACGTGAAAAATCCAAGAAAATTAGCGGCCTAAGCGCGCTATGGCCGTTTATGTTGCCCTATCGCTTGCTTATGGCGGCCGCCATTTTTGCACTTATTTTGACGGCGATGATTTCCTTGGCATTACCGTTGGCCGTGCGCCGTGTGATCGATAATTTTGGGAGCGCTGATGGGGCCGTTCTGGATCAGTATTTTCTCGCTGCTATCGCTATTGCTGCCTTGTTGGCGCTGGGCACTGGTCTGCGTTACGCCTTGGTCACGCGATTGGGCGAACGGGTCGTCGCGGATATACGCAAAGCGGTGTTTGACCGTGTGATCGGCATGTCGCCAACGTTTTACGAAAACATCATGACTGGCGAGGTTCTAAGCCGGATCACGACTGATACAACGCTGATCCTAAGTGTTATTGGATCGTCTGTTTCGATTGCGCTGCGCAACATGCTAATTTTTGTTGGTGGTCTCGTGTTGATGATGCTGACATCTGCAAAGTTGACGGCGCTGGTATTGTTGATTGTGCCCGCTGTTATCATTCCTATCCTTGTACTTGGTCGCCGTCTGCGGTTGATCAGCCGTGAGAACCAAGACTGGATTGCCGCATCTTCGGGTAGTGCGTCTGAGGCGCTGACCGCAGTGCAGACAGTACAGGCATTCACGCATGAAAAGATTAGCCGCCGTCAATTTTCTGATGTAACTGAGCAAAGCTATAATGCGGCCAAACGCCGGATTGCGACCCGCGCGGCGATGACGATGATTGTTATCTTTCTGATTTTCACGGGCGTTTTAGGCGTTTTGTGGATTGGTGCGAACGATGTCCGTGCTGATGTCATGAGTTCAGGTGCGTTGGTCCAGTTTGTGATCTACGCGGTGATGGTTGCAGGGGCAGTTGCGGCGCTTTCTGAAATTTGGGGCGAATTACAGCGTGCAGCAGGTGCGACCGAGCGATTGATCGAGTTGCTGCAAACGGTTGATAGTGTTCAGGATCAGGAGGTTCCGCTCTCGTTGGCCAAGCCTGTGCGTGGGCGTATCCAGTTTGAGAACGTGACCTTTTCATATCCTGCGCGTCCTGCAGTTAAGGCGTTGGACGAGGTTGATTTGATGATTGAGCCGGGTGAAACCGTTGCATTTGTTGGTCCGTCTGGTGCGGGCAAGACCACAATCATTCAGATGATCTTGCGTTTTTATGATCCTCAAACCGGTCGTATACTGTTGGATGGTCATGCGCTGTCTGATCTTGGGCGCGATGCTTTTCGCGAACACATCGCGTTGGTTCCTCAAGATCCAGTTATTTTCGCAACTTCTGCACGCGAAAATATCCGCTTTGGTCGCCTTAACGCTACAGACGAGCAAGTCGAAACCGCTGCAAAAGCTGCCGCTGCGCATGAGTTTATCCAAAGCTTGCCCGAAGGGTATGACAGTCCATTGGGCGAACGCGGTGTGATGCTGTCAGGTGGCCAAAAACAACGCATTGCGATTGCCCGTGCAATCCTGCGCGACGCCCCCGTTTTACTTTTAGACGAAGCGACATCGGCCCTAGATGCTGAAAGCGAAGTTTTGGTGCAGGCCGCTGTTGATAGCCTAAGTGCGGATCGCACGACCTTGATCGTAGCGCACCGTTTGGCGACCGTGAAAAAGGCGGACCGTATCGTTGTTTTGGACGCTGGACGCATTGTCGCCTATGGCAAGCACGATGAACTGGTCGCTGAAGATGGACTGTATGCGCGGCTTGCGCGTTTACAATTCACAGATGGTCACGCCATAGATTGATTTGGCAGATTATTCCCCTTTCAATCGGGGGTAGGTCACGAAAATGTTGTACTATAATTTAAAATGGGAGATTTTCGATTGGTTTGTGGAGCTTTATTAAAGGCAGCGGCAAGAAATTATTTGGTTGCGGCGATGAGCCTGCGCCAGACGGCGGGACGTTGCCGGACGAGATCAAAGAACTTGGTCTAGACGCAACTGGCATGGAAATCACTTTTGAAGGTGACACCGTCAAATTTTCAGGTGAAGCTGTGAGCGAAGAGATGAAAGAAAAAGTTATCTCGGCCGTCGGTAACGTCAGAGGTTTGCCTTTGTTGAAGACAGTGTCCCAAGTGCTGGCGAACCTGTGTGGCACACGGTTGAAAAGGGCGATACTTTGTGGGCGGTCTCTTCCAAGATTTTGGGCAACGGCGCGCGCTACGAAGAAATCTTTGAAGCGAACAAGCCAATGCTGACACACCACGTCAAGATCCAGGTCAAGTTTTGCGTATCCCGCAAGCCTAATTGGGTTTGGGTGTCCGAGACGAACCACGGGTAGCTTACGGATAAAATAGCAGGACGGTCCAAAATTGGGCCGTCTTTTTTCGTTGCTAGCCTTAACTTGACGTGGCGTTTACCTGCGTTGAATTCTTACTGTAATCCTTGCGTATTTTCCCAATCCACCGCATCTTATTTTCAGAGAATTTATCACCCCCGTCAGAGGGGTGGATTTGGGAGGAATAAACATGGCTTACGAAGGTATGACTGATCGCAACCGTATCGAAGCTGAGATGCCATGGGAGGCGCGCGACCTGCCGGTAACGCTGTATGGTCTTATCAGTCGAACAACTGAAAAGTTCCCGTTAAACAATGCGGTGAGCTATCAGATTTTTTCTGGCCCAAAAGACAAGGCTGAGACATTCAACTGGACCCAGTTAAAAGACAAAACCACCCAAGCCGCGAACCTATTCCGTTCGCTTGATATTGGGCCAAAAGATGTTGTCGCCTACATTCTTCCCAACTGTAACGAAGCGGTTCTTAGCCTTTTAGGTGGTGGTGTTGCAGGGATTGCAAACCCGATTAATCCGCTGCTGGACGAAGAGCAAATTGGCGCGATTTTGCGCGAGACAGGTGCCAAGGTTGTCGTAACTTTGCGCGCCTTCCCAAAGACAGACGTGGCCGAGAAAACTGCTGCTGCAGTTGCTTTGGCTCCGAATGTAAAGACAGTCTTGGAAGTCGACCTGTTGCGTTATGTGACCCCGCCAAAAAGCTGGATCATCCCTTTGATCCGCCCAAAGACGGCGCAAGCACCTGGCGTGGAGTACAAAAACTTTAACACAGAGCTTAACGAGCAAAATACGACACTTGATTTCGAAGACGTTCAGCAAGATCGCGTCGCCTTCTATTTCCACACTGGTGGCACGACAGGGATGCCAAAGGTCGCGCAGCACCTTTATTCTGGCACGATCTACAACGGTTGGGTTGGCGCAGAAATTTTGCTGGATGAGAACGACGTTATGTTGTGCCCATTGCCACTGTTCCACGTGATGGCCTGTCAGGTTATGTTGCTGGGTGCACTGGCCAGTGGGGCACATGTCGTGTTCCCAACGCCACAAGGGTACCGCGGTGAAGGTGTTCTGGATAATATCTGGAAATTGAGCGAGCGTTGGAAAGTGACCTTCATCGTATCCGTTCCAACGGCATTGGCTGCAATGATGCAGCGTGCAGTGGATGCAGATATCAGCTCAGTTAAAACTGCATTCTCGGGTTCCGCGCCTTTGCCTGTGGAGCTGTTCAAACGCTTTGAGGAAACAACAGGCGTTACCATCGTCGAGGGCTATGGCATGACTGAGGCGACTTGCCTTGTGTCTGGCAACCCTTTGGACGGTGAAAAGAAAATTGGCAGTATCGGGATCCCGTTCCCTTACACTGACATTAAAATCATTAAGAGCACAGACAACGGCTTAATCGATGCCGAAGTCGAAGAAGTTGGTGAGATTTGTGTTTCTAACCCCGGTGTTTATGTCGGGCACACCTATACTGAAGCTGAAAAGAACAAAGACCTTTATTACAATGAGAAATACCTGCGCACGGGTGACTTGGGCCGTGTGGACGAAGATGGGTACTTGTGGATCACTGGACGCGCCAAAGACCTTATCATTCGTGGGGGTCACAACATCGATCCTGCCGAAATCGAAGAGGCACTTTTGGGGCACCCTGCCGTTAGCTTTGCTGGCGCAATCGGCCAACCTGATGCCCATGCCGGCGAATTGCCCTGTGCGTTTGTTGAGCTGGTCGATGGCGCGACAGTCACGCCTGAGGAGCTGATCGCACATTGCAAAACACATGTGAAAGAGCGCGCAGCGCAGCCTAAGCATATCAAGATTATGGATGAATTGCCAAAGACGGCTGTTGGAAAAATCTTTAAGCCGGACCTACGTAAAGACGCTATTACCCGTATTTACAATGAGGCACTGGAGACCAATGGATTGGAATCCCGTGTTGTGAGTGTCATCGACGACAAAAAACGCGGTCTCGTGGCACAGCTTGAGGCGAATGGTGTTTCTGATACTGCGATCCAAACCATCCTTGGTGGGTTCATTGGTAAATGGGAACATGCGGAAACCGCAACCTAATGACCGATTATAGTGCGCTTTTGGACGATGAGGTTTGGGCCTTTTTGAACGAAAGCGCACGTCACTATCCCGATGATGCGGTGGGCCTAAGCATCGCCGATCAACGGTCGCTTTATAACAGGATGTGTGTGGCCTTTGATCAGGGCCGCCCAGCAAATATTACCGTTAGTGATGTGCCTTTGGGCGGCGTCCATTGCCGCGTTTATTCGCCGTCAGCCCCTGCAGCCGCGACGATATTCTTTTGCCATGGCGGTGGCTTTGTTGTTGGCGGTCTTGATAGCCATGACAGCGTCTGTGCAGAGTTTTGTTCGATTACAGGATTGCGTGTTGTCGCTGTGGATTACCGCCTGTCGCCAGAACACCCCCATCCAAATGATTTTGAAGATGCTTGGGCAGCGTTTGAGGCAGCTTGTGCTGCCTTTGAGGGCGCTATTGTCATGTGTGGTGACAGTGCTGGTGGCAACCTTGTTGCGGCTGTGACGCACCATGCACGTGGTCGCATTGACGGCCGTATTACAGGGCAATTGCTGATCTATCCGGGGCTTGGTGGGGATCAGAGCAAAGGCAGTTATATCACGCATGCACTGGCACCGGGGCTAACCACGCAGGATATGGAGTTCTATATGAACATCCGATCTGCAGGGCAGGACAAGTACGGCGATCCAACCTATGCACCCTTGCACGACAAGGATTTTACGAACCTTCCAACAACGGTAATTATCACTGCAGAATGTGATCCATTGTCAGACGATGGGAAAGATTACCGTGATGCTATGTTGGCCGCTGGGGGGGAAGCCATTTGGATCAACGAAACGGGATTGGTCCACGCATATCTTCGTGCGCGGGTTATGTCAGCGAAGGCAGGCGCAAGTTTCGAACGTATGACACAATCGTTAAGCGCGTTGGCTAAAGCTGAGCTACCAAAGTTTTAAGACAAAAACGGCTTGGCTTTCATGCTGTCTGGAATAGGCGCGCCCAATCGGGATAGGATCGTTGGGGCCAATTGAAGCTGATCAATGACGGTGCCTTCATCTGGACCCTCTGCATCTCCAAAATAGTACAACGCGGCCTCTTGCTGTAGTGCACCACGTCCACCGTGGTGACCACGTTCGTCCTGTCCGTGATCTGCAGTGACAATCACCTCATACCCCGCATCGCGCCATTTGGTGATAAAAGGGGCCAGCATCTCGTCCATAACAAAACATGCGTGGTCCATCTCGTGGCTTTCGTGCTGAAAACGGTGGCCCATGCTGTCGAGCGTACAGGTGTGCAACATCCCGTAATTTAGACCAAACCGCAGACAAAGATTGGTCAGAGATCCAAATAAGTCGATGTCGCTTGGTGTCATCTGATTGGCGTGTCCATAGCCCGTCATGGTGTGGAACCTACCATGATTAATCGTGTCGCTTTCGGGTTCGTCGTATTCGACATCGCGCACAAAGTCATAGGGGTGACGGTTGAAAAACTCGGACCAAAAAGAATGGGCAACCGCGCCAGTTGTGCCGCCTGCCAGCCGTGTTTGTGAGAAAACATCAGGGTAGGACAGACGAAACACGTTGCCGTTGCCCGTGCAGCCGTGTTCCGCCGGCGTCACGCCAGTATGGATAGAGGCATAGCAACTGGCAGAGATTGAAGGGAGAACCGATTTGATCTTCCAAACCCGCGCATCACCTGAATCCACCCAACCCTCAAGATTGCCAAACAGGCGACGCCAATTGCGATAAGGGACACCGTCTAGGATGATAAGCAGCAGTTTGTTTTCCATGTACGTCTCTTCGTCGCAATATGATCGGTTTATCTAATTCCCACCGCTTTGCATTTTGCGATTGGCTATCACATCTTCAAGCCAGCCCAGTTTCATTTCTGGAACAGAGGACAGCAACAGATCAGTGTAATCGTCAAACGGTGGTGAAAGCACTTCGGTCTTCCCACCATAGCGCGCAACCTCGCCTTGATACATCACGGCAATGCTATCGGCGATGGCGCGGACCGTCGCGATGTCGTGGGTGATGAACAAGTAAGCGACGTCCTCAACCTTTTGCAAATCAAGCAGAAGCTTAAGAATGCCATCGGCGACCAATGGATCAAGGGCAGATGTGACCTCGTCGCAAATAATCAATTTAGGTTTGGCGGCGAGGGCGCGTGCAATACAGACCCTTTGTTTCTGCCCACCTGATAACTCAGCCGGATAACGGTCAATAAAGCCGTCACCCATTTCGATCTCGTCCAACAGTTCTTTGATCCGCTTTTGCTTCTCTGCGCCCTTCAAGCCAAAGTAAAACTCAAGTGGACGTCCAATGATTGTGCCCACGGTCTGGCGCGGGTTCATTGCTGTGTCCGCCATTTGGTAGATCATTTGCAGTTCACGAAGATCATCTTGGCTGCGATTAGCCAATTCTGGGGACAGTTCACGCCCACTAAAGTTCACAACACCTTCGCGCGCAGGCAAAAGGCCCGTGATCACACGTGCCAGTGTTGATTTTCCAGATCCGGATTCACCCACAACCGCCAATGTTTGACCGGCGTGTAAATCAACGTTGATGTCCTTTAGAACATCAAACTTTGTACCACGATAACGGGCCGTGATGTTTTGAACCCGCAGCAATGGCTCACCGCTTGGCGTTTTCTCTTTGTGGTCAATGGAACGGACGGAAACCAACGCTTTGGTATATTCATCAACCGGTGCGTTGATGATTTGATCGGCAGTGCCGTATTCGACCATTTCGCCCTGACGCAGCACCATAATGTGGTCAGACACTTGGGCGACGACGGCTAAATCATGCGTGATATAAAGGGCGGCAACACCAGTGTCGCGGATTGCCTCTTTGATTGCTTTTAGGACGTCAATTTGCGTTGTCACATCTAGCGCAGTTGTTGGTTCGTCAAAGACCACTAAATCGGGTTCAGGACAAAGCGCGAGCGCAGTCATGCAGCGTTGTAACTGACCGCCTGATACCTGATGTGGGAAACGATCACCGATAGTTTCAGGCTCTGGAAGGTCGAGTTTGCGAAACAACTCAACAGCGCGTGCTTGTGCATCACTTTTTGAGAATTTGCTTTGCGAAACAGCGGCCTCGATCACTTGCTCCATGATCCGTTTGGCTGGGTTAAAGGATGCTGCTGCTGATTGAGATACGTAGGTAACTTCGGCACCGCGCAGGTTGCGCACATCTCGCCGATCTGACTGCAAAACATCACGGCTATTTACGAAGACTGTGCCGCCTGTAAGTTTCACACCACCGCGGCCATAGGCCATTGTCGCCAATCCGATGGTTGACTTGCCCGCTCCGGATTCACCGATAAGGCCAAGAACCTTACCCGCCTCAACATCAAAATCGACGCCGTGCACGATTTTGATGTCATGTGGTTTGGCATCTGGAGGATAGACAGTTGCGCCAATTTTAAGGCCACGAACTGATAGTAATGGAGAACTCATTAGCTACGCCCCCCTTTGAGTGAGGTTGTGCGGTTCAACACCCAGTCGGCGACCAGGTTTACTGAAATTGCCAATGTTGCGATGGCGACAGCAGGGTAGAGGGCCGCACTGATACCAAAGTTAATACCGTCTTTGTTTTCTTTCACGATCCCGCCCCAGTCTGCCAATGGTGGCTGAACGCCAATACCAAGGAAGGACAGGGTTGAGATGAACAGCACCATAAAGATAAAGCGCAAACCCATCTCCGCAATGAGCGGCGACAATGCGTTTGGCAGAATTTCACGGAAGATAATCCATGCTATTTTCTCACCGCGTAGACGGGCGGCTTCGACGAATTCCATCACTGAAATATCTACGGCTACTGCGCGAGCAAGGCGGAATACACGGGTGGAATCCAATAGGCCCATCAGGACAATCAATGTCACAACAGTCACGTCGATCGCGGATAGGATTACCAGTGCTAGGATCAATGACGGAATCGACATCACGAGGTCCACAAATCGCGACAGAGCCTGATCAACCCAGCCACCAGAAACAGCCGCAAAGAACCCAAGAACGGAACCAGTGGTAAAGCTGAGGATCGTAGCGGCAGTTGCAATAAGAATAGTCGTTTGGCCACCGTAGATCATGCGGGTCAACAGATCGCGACCAATTTGGTCGGTCCCAAGCCAGTATTGGGCGTCAATAGTGCCTTCAGGGGCCGTGCCGAGTAGGAACCCAAGGCGGGAGGGTTCCCATACTTCGCCAACTGTTTCGGCCATGCCGTAGGGGGCAACCCATGAGGCGAAGATGGCGCAGAAGAAATAGACGCCTGTTATGAATAGGCCGATAATGGCGGACAGCGGTATACGCATCAGAAAATCCCCGCGTTGGTATTAGGGTGCGCTGAATAAAAGGCGCGGGAAAACAACTTGGCTGGAAACAGCGATGGCAACACGCTCATTTTGGGTGCCTCAGTCTCGGATTGGACAGGATCGATACGATGTCCGCGATCATGTTCAGGATGATATAGACTGCGGAAAAGATAATACCTGAAGTCAGAACAACCGGCACGTCGCGTTTAACCACAGCATCAACCAAATACTGGCCCATGCCTGGGTAGGCAAACACAGCCTCAACCACGACAACGCCCACAACGAGGTAGGCAAGGTTGATCATGACGACGTTCACTATTGGCGCAACAGCGTTTGGAAAGGCGTGTTTGCGAATGACTTCAAAGCTGGACAGCCCTTTTAGTTCTGCAGTCTCGATGTAGGCAGATTGCATCACGTTCAGAATGGCCGCGCGTGTCATGCGCATCATGTGTGCCAGCACAACCATCGTAAGGACCGCGATAGGCAGGGAAATCGAGTGTAATTTTTCAAGCAGCGGCATGTCCGGTGGGACATTGGCAAATGATGGTGCCCAGCCTAGCTTGACTGCGAAAACAAAGATTAGAATATAGGCGATCATGAATTCTGGCAGAGAAATCGCGGCCAGCGTTGATCCAGAAATTACTTTGTCAGGCCATCTGTTAAGGTAGCGCACAGCGACCAGCCCAAGCATGATCGCAACGGGAACTGATATAAGCGCAGCCCAGAAGGCCAAAAACATCGTTGCGCCCAGTCGTTTGCCGATTTGTTCTCCGATAGGCAGCTTGTTGGAAAGGGCATTGCCCATGTCGCCAGTAAGGATGCCACCAATCCACTCTGCATAGCGTGTGATGGCCGGCCGGTTTAGCCCCATCTCTTCGCGCAGGTTGGCAAGATTTTCAGGCGTAGCTGATTGGCCTAATTGGGCCTGTGCCGCATCACCGGGCAAAACTTCAGTTAAGCCAAATAAAAGCGCAGAGGCGGCGAAGAGCAAGAGGATGCCCAGCGATAAACGCTGGGCAACCAATTTAAGAATGGGGTGCATGAGTCTGGCTTACGCTTTCCAAGTCTTTGCAAATGCATACCAGTACATTTGTGGTCCTGATGGATTGGTTTCCCAACCTTGGATCTCAGTAGAGAGCCCATCTACAAAGTCGTTGAACATTGGGACCATAACGCCGCCTTCTTCGTTCAACATGCGACCCATTTTTGAATAGATCTCTTTGCGCTTGCCTTCGTCTAGTTCGGCACGTGCTTCTAGAAGCATCGCGTCAAACTCTGGACGTTTCCAACGTGTGTCGTTCCAGTCAGCTGAAGATAGATACGCTGTTGAGTACATCTGATCTTGGACCGGACGACCGCCCCAGTAAGATGCGCAATATGGTTGAACGTTCCAAACCTCAGACCAGTAACCGTCATTTGGCTCACGCTTGATTTCGAGGGGTATACCAGCTGCTTGGCAAGTTTGTTGGAACAACGCTGCTGCATCAACGGCACCAGGGAACGCACCATCTGCTGTGCGCAGAATGATTGGCGACCCGTCGTGGCCAGATGCCTTGTAGTGTGCTGCTGCTTTTTCTAGATCGAATGAACGCTGAGGAATAGTTTCATCGAATAATGGGTATGCTTCGTTGATTGGCATGTCGTTGCCAACCGAGCCATAACCTTGAAGAATTTTGTCGACCATTTCTTGGCGGTTCATTGCGTGCTTCAGCGCAAGACGAAGTTCATTGTTGTCAAACGGTGCTGTGTCAACGTGTGCAATGAATACGTAGTGGCCACGACCAGAAGTCGTTTTCACGTCGATTGTAGGTGCACGGCCCAATAGTTTAGCGATTTTTGGTTCAACACGGTTGACTGTATCGACCTGACCAGATTGCAATGCTGCAGTACGTGCTGTTGCATCATTTAACACAATCAATTCGACCTCATCGTAGTGTCCCATTTCGTCCGCAGCCCAATGGTTTGGGTTCTTCTTAAACGTCATGCGAACACCTGGCTCATCTGTCTCAAGTGTGTACAAACCAGTACCAATTGCAGCAGCTGGGTTGTCAAAGCCACCGTTCGGTTGGATGATCAAATGGTAGTCTGCCATGAGATATGGAAGATCTGCGTTGCCAATAACGAGCGTCAGTTCAAAAACGTCACCATCTGTGCGCATCGATTCGATGCCCTTCATGATACCTAAAGCGCCTGATTTTGAGTCTTCATTCGAGTGACGCTGCATAGTCGCTAAAACGTCTTCGGCTGTTACTGCTGTGCCGTCAGAGAATGTAATACCTTTGCGGACTTTGAAACGCCAAGTTTTTGCGGCGTTGGAGCCTTCCCAGCTTTCAGCAACTTTTGGTTCGAGACCATTTGGACCAGGGTAAACAAGAGCTTCGCCCCAGATGAAGCCACCAGCAAGAGGCGCGTCGGAAGCCCATGTTGCAGGGTCTTGTGAATTTGTTGACTCACCACCTGAAACTCCCATGCGGAAAGTTCCACCTTTGACGGGGCCCGCTGCATAAGCGGCGTCAGCCAATATTGTTGAAGCGACAGCAGCTGTCACACCAAGTGCAGCAGCTTTGCTCATAAATTCGCGGCGCGTCATCGTGCCGGCGGTAACTTTCGTGGACAGTAGTTTCAGTTCATTACTCATATCGTGATCTCCCAATTGGTTAATTAGTGGCGTCTGATGCGCGCATTTTTGATTGGTGTGCGCTAAGGTTTGCGCATTATTCTGCTACTCGCAAGGGTTAATACTTTTTAATGACGGTGATGTGTCAGATGCCATTGCGCGAAATTTCATCATTTAGGTCACGTTGATAGATAAGTTGATCATTTTCAAACGCTTCGATTTTAGCCGAAAGGTAAAAAGTGTCCTTATCAGACCACATTTCACAGCGTGCTTCTGTGCGCAATCTAATGTTTTTGCGCTCTAGCTCGTCTGTCCAGTGGCAGCTACCTTTGGCTGATAACGGATCGTTGGGGTGGATTTGCCAATGTTCGCGTGCAATAGAACCATTGATCAGGCCGTGATCTGCATCGCGTACTTTGCCGAAATCATCCACGATATGGAGGTGAACAATACCGGTGTTTAGGTCGGTTTCTTGACGACGACTGTTTGTGTCTTCACGGATTGTGGTTGTTTCCCAAGGATCGGCCGCCTCTGGCGGTGGAAAGGTGACAGTGCTGTCTGCGACTTCGTTCAAGAGGGGCAGGTTTATAGAGCCGCTATGAATTTGCAGGCGTGTCGCTTCGGGCGACGGCCATAACAATGGCCAGTAGGCGTTGGAAATAGAAACGCGGACACGGTGCCCCGCTGGGACAGTGTAGGCGCATTGATCAAGGTTTAGCTTAACGCTGATGGGCTGGTTGATGGGTAGCGGTTTGGATTGCTCATGCCCGTCACGATGACACAGGTTTATCACACCATATGTGATCCGTGTGCTGGCCCCGTCGGGATGAATGTGGTTCAGTCGCACTGCCAGCTGCGCAACAGGCTTATCGCTGCTGAGCTTTAGCGTGATTTGAGGGGCACCGGTAATCACCAGGTTGCTATTTAATGTGTTTCCGTCCCATATCGTTGATAGGGCATCGTCACGGCGTTGATCGCCGGGCATTTCAGGGCCCAGCCAGATTGCACAATATTCGCCGGAGTCCGCTCCGCAATCTTGGGGTGATGTAACCTTGGCATCAATCTTGGAGGGTTCATCCCTTAGGCCATCATCACCCAAGAAATATGTCCGAATTTCTGCTGGGTGTTGATGATCGCGTCCAGGTGTCTGAGCGACCCATCGTCCTGCGCGTTCGATGTACCAAGTTTGCGGGCGTACACCGTCCATTTGATACAGGCGCAAGTCTGGATCAGTCTCAACGCCAGTCTCAATCCCTTTGAGCCATTTGTCCCACCAACGCAGTGCTTCTTGTAAAAAGCCGATACGCGGCTCGGGAATGGCGAAATGCGGGTATTTATGAACCCACGGGCCAACAATCCCTTTGGAGCCTTCGATGTTCTCAACAACATTCGAAACCGTATTCTTATAGGCGTCACCCCACCCGCCGATGGCGAGTACTTTGGCTTTGATCGTGCTGAAATCTTCGCAAACTGATCCATGTTTCCAATACTCATCACGGGTTTGGTGACGCAGCCACGTGGCAGGTAAAAACGGTTCGTTCTCAAGCCGATCCAACCACATCTCACGCCAGTCGTTGCGCAGTGCAGGGTCCGGTGCGCGACCTGAGTAGGACCACATCGTTGCGCCCCAACCTAAGTTTTCGTTCAGCAGGCAGCCACCTTTATAGTGAATGTCATCGGCGAAACGGTCGACGGTTGAACAAAGTGTGATGATCGCCTTCAGCTCTGGTGGGGTCATTGCGGCGACCTGTAGTGAATTGAAGCCTCCCCAACTGATGCCCATCATTCCGATGGACCCATTGCACCAGTCCTGTGCTGCCAAATGTTGAATAACCTCAACTGCGTCATCTAGTTCTTGTGGGGTGTATTCATCTTCCATTAGGCCGTGGCTGTCACCGTTGCCACGCATGTCCACACGGGCACAAGCATAGCCGCGCTGGGCAAAATAGGGATGGGTCAATGCATCACGTGCAGTTGTACCGTCGCGCTTACGATAAGGCAGGAACTCTAGAATGACTGGAACGGGGTTTTCCAAAGCATCGGTAGGTTTCCAAAGTCGTGTCGAAAGACGGGTGCTGTCTGAAAGGGTAATACCGTAGTCGGCGTCTTCACAGATTTCGCGCAGGCTGATTTGAGTCATACCTGACGGTGGTTCTATAGCCGGATTCTGTCAATAGCCTAGCTCGAGCAAACTTCGGCAATCAAAAGATCCATTACATTGGTGTTGGTTGGGCCTGTACGGATCAGCGCATTCTTGGCATCCAGCCAAGGCGCAATGTTGGCTTGTTCAATGGCGAGGTGGCCACTTGCATCCCATGTCTGACCATCCACCAGCGCGCCTGCCGCATCTGTCGGTCCATCGGTACCGTCTGTGCCTGCAATTAAAACGCGGATACCAACCGTGCCTTTGATTTCGCGGGCAATCATTGCGGCAAGCATCATGTTGCGGCCACCAAGCCCGGGATTGGGTGGGAGAATAACAGTTGGTTCTCCGCCCATTATATAAATGCCGTCTTTTGAGGCGTGCAGCCATGCTGCGATCTTTGGTGCTAAAGTTACGACGTCTTCATACATATTCTCAGAAGTACTAATCACCGGTGTCCCTGCTTTTTCAACGGCGGCTTCTCGTGCGATTTGATTGCTGGCGACGATATGGGAAGAGTATTCAAAATCGTGGCTGGTAGGTGCGGCTGCTATGCCTGAGCCAATTATCCCAACATCATCGCCTTGGACGTCTGATATGGCCAAAGTTGTAACTTTTCTGCCCTTAAAGCTTGCCAGTGCTTTGCCGCCCTTGATCTGAGAAATTTCCTTGCGCTGCGCGTTCATCGCATGGATGTCTTTGCCAGAGGCCAATAACGTCTGCGTCTCTTTAGATAGGTCAGTAAGTGTCATTCCGTCAGGCAAAACCTCTGCTAAGGAAGATGCACCACCTGAAACGAGAAACAGTAAGTGTGACCCCTCTGGGCTGCCCGCGATGGCATCATGTATTGCAGTTCCTGCAGCCAATGATGCCTCATCCGGGACCGGGTGCGCAGACTCTATAATCTTCGCGTGTTGGGGGGCGTCTTGGGTGTGGTTGTATTTGGTAACAACTAGAGTGGGCAATTCGCCGAAAACATCATGTACCGCGCAAGCCATTGAAGCTGCTGCTTTACCAACTGCGATGACCAAATCAGGTCGGTCAACATCATGGATTTTCAGTGCCAAATTGACTGATGAACGGCCCTGAACTGCGGCGACACCGGCGTTCCAAAGGGCTAACAGGTCGGCATTTTGGATCAATTCGTGCTCCTTTGTGACATTTTGTGATCGGTTGGCGTTTAGCGAAAAGTCGATGAAATAGCCTAAACAACGAAAAATCCACCGCTATATCTGCTTCTAACCTGTCTAAATTGTGCGTCGGACAAAAAATAGATAAACTCTTGATTCTGAGTTGGGCTAAGCGGAGTAAACTAGAGTTGAAACAGGATCTCTAAAAATACGTAATTATTACAAAGCTTGAGCAAAGCGATGGGCCAATTAGCGCCTGAGTTATAAAAACAAAAGAGACCCCCGCGTCTATTTTCTATCGTGTTTATTGCTTTGTACCAGCGCGGCGTTCAGCGTTCAGTTTGCGTGAGTAGCCCGATTGAATGACTTCAACCGCGACCAACACCAAAACTGAGAAGTAGAATGTCGTTTTGGACATCGGGATGACTTCGTAGCCGAACAAGCGCAGTGCCAATGCATCGTCGTGCATCGCATGTGCCGCTGCTTGACCCGCCTCACCGATCAAAACCACACCAACGATCAACAAGATGAACAGGCCAAGGACCTCATACATGCGGTTGGCTTCAAGGAAGCGTGTGACGCTGTCAGCCAGCAAAAGCATCGCTAGGCCTGAAAGCAAGATTGCAGTGGCAAGGATTGGGAAGACATCGGTGATTGCGAGGGCAGATAGAACTGAGTCGAAGGAGAAGATCAGGTTCATCACCACGATCATCAGCACAACTTTTTTTGCTGACTTTCCTGATTTGTTGGCCAAATCGGTATCAAGGTGTTCGATCGACAGCATGTGGCCGATTTCTTTGACGGCTGTGTACATGATGAAGATACCGCCAAGGATAAATACGCAGGTGGCAAAGTTCACACCGCCCGTAATCACGCCAGTCCAGTCAAGGGTAACAAAGGGTTCTGCCATCGCATCGATGAGCTGGATCATCACAAACAGCAATACAACGCGTAGTGCAACGGCAATTAGGATGCCCCAACGCCGCACAGCAGCTTGTTGGGCAGCAGGTGCCCGTTGGCTTTCGATGCTGATGTAAAGCAAGTTATCAAAACCCAAAACAGCCTGCAAAAAGCAAAGCATGAGCAGGTTACCAAGGTTTTCGATGGTCAGTAGATCGGTCATTTGGATTCCCCAAGCGTTATTAACGTGTTAAAAACTTGACGCCCTTTTAGCGCATAGGGTGGGGGCGTAACATTTGTTATGCTGAGCCGTTAAGTGGAACTTCCACCATTTCGGCACCTTTAGCGGTTGTTTGGGCCTCTAGGTTTACCAAATGGCTTGCCTGATGGACGACCTGCTGGCTTGCCAGTGCTAGAACCGGCTGGACGGCCAAACGACTTTCTGGCTGGTTTGCTTGTCGGACGGCCAGCTGGTTTGCTTACTGGGCGACCTGTTTGCTTTGTGCCTGGGCGTCCCTTTGGCTTGCCATAGCTCCAGCCATCTTCGCGTTCGTCGTACATATCTGCTTCGGCACGATCAGGACGGCCGTGTTGTTTGCCGAATGTCTTTGTCGCGCCTTTACCACGGCCCATCGATTCCACTTTGGCCTTAGCTTTACGTTCGGCCTCTGAGCGGGCCATGTTGCGCGTACGTCCCTGTTCGGACGGTTTGCGTGAAATGGGTTCTTTGTGTGGTGGACGTTCGCCGCGTTTGACGGTTTTTCCCTTGGATGTCGTCGCTGAGTCATCAGCGGCACCAGCATCAAGGCCAAGTTGGTCGCGCATGACTTTGCGGCGGATTTCTTCAACTTCGCCTTGCTTTAGATCGCCCAATTGAAACGGGCCATAGCTGATGCGGATCAGGCGATTTACTGTCAGTCCAACGTCTTGCATTGCACGGCGAATTTCGCGGTTCTTACCTTCGCGTAAGCCCACAGTCAGCCAAGCGTTCGCGCCCTGTTGGCGGTCAATCGTAACTTGCATGGCTTGATATTTTTCACCGTCCACGATGACACCGTTGCGCAAGGGCGCAAACGTATCCTCAGTGGGGCGGCCATTTACGCGCACGCGGTAACGGCGCAACCAACCCGTTGAAGGCAATTCCAGTTTGCGTTTGATCCCACCATCGTTGGTGAGCAGCAAAAGACCCTCAGAGTTAATGTCGAGACGGCCAATCGCGAGAACGCGCGGCAGGTTTTCAGGCATTTCGTCATAAATGGTCTTGCGACCTTTTTCATCGCGGTCAGATGTGACAAGACCCGCAGGCTTGTGATATAGCCAAAGACGGGGCGCATCTGGTTCGCCGACTTGTTTGCCATCCACAGTGATACGGTCGGCGGCTGTCACGTTAAGTGCTGCGCGCTCAACCTTGGACCCGTTTACGTAAACGCGGCCCTCCTCGATCATTCGCTCAACGTCACGTCGACTGGCGACGCCTGCGCGAGCGATGACTTTGGCAATACGGTCGCCTGCAGTAGCAGAAGTGGTGGTTTTATCTTTTGAGTCTTTTGTCATGTCGCCCGCTCTAAACTATCCTGTGCACTTGCGAAAGCACGGGTTTTGATGGCAATTGAAACTATGGTTTTTAAATCCTTTATGTCCGAGGCGCTGGTTCAAGCGCGCGCTGCCGCTGATCGGGGCGAAGTGCCCGTGGGCGCAGTGATCGTGGATGGGGTAGGACAGGTGATTGCATCGGCTGGAAACCGCACCCGCGAATTGAATGACCCAACAGCTCATGCCGAAGTGTTGGCGATACGGGCGGCCTGTTCGGCTTTGGGCGTTGAACGCCTGCCAAGTTGCGATCTGTACGTTACGTTAGAGCCATGCCCGATGTGCGCCGCTGCAATCAGCAACGCCCGTATAGGGCGGCTGTATTACGGCGCGAGCGATCCTAAGTCCGGCGGGATAGAGCAGGGGCCGCGAGTGTTTTCACACACACAATGCCACCACGCGCCAGAGGTTTATGATGGGATTGACGCGGGTGCGTCGGGGGATTTGTTGAAGGCGTTTTTTAAGGGGCGGCGTTGAGGGGCGAGGCTGATATGGATTTCCAGTGAGCCTCGGGGCAATCAACAGAACCTGATCTTGGATTTCGATGCGCATGCTCGCGTGGCCAACCAGATAATGTTCATGGTGGGGTCCTGTTTATTGCGTGGTTGGCCATCCTGTTTAAAAATATAAGGGTGATTAGTCGCTCACTTGATGGACTTCGATTATGTTGCCATCGGGATCGTAAAAGAAGATTTGGTGCCATTCGACGGCCGCAGAGTGTCCATAGTCAGAGTATGGGACGCCTTTTGCTTCAAGATGGTTTTTGAACGCTTCGATGTTATCCGTTCGATAAGCGATGTGGCCTCGTTCAACCGGATTGACGGCGTGACCGGTTTTAAACCCGATGCTCAGGTCCTTTTGCGCGATGTGGGTTTGAATCGCGCCATCAGTGCGAAAGGCCAGCTGGCCTGCATACCCTTTGGTTTTCTCTTGTTTTGGAACGTCGACGGTGACGGGTGGCAGCATCAGAACATCGTTATAAAACGCATCCATTTGGCTGACATTTTCGCTGCTAAAGCTGACATGATGTAGGACCAGTTTCATTTCCACACTCCCTTGGCTGTGCAGTCTTAAGTAGTTCATAAACTTCCTGAGGCGTCCATACCCCTGACCCAAGCGAATTCAGGAGTAACCACCCACTTGCGAGGGGGACGTGGGCACGTTAAACCGCGCACAAGCAGATAAGGGATCCCCATGTCGATTGATACAAGCACCGCCGCCCGCGTCGCCAAATTGGCCCGCATTAAAGTTGAAGACGATGCGCTGCCAGCATTGGCCGCTGAGTTTAACAATATTCTCGGCTTTATTGAGCAACTCAATGAGGTGGATGTGGATGGCGTTGAGCCGATGACATCTGTTACCCCGCAGCGCCTTAAGCGCCGTGGGGATGTGGTTTCGGATGGATCGCAGCAGCAAGCTATTTTGAAGAATTCACCTGATGCGCGCGAAGGTTTCTTTGCTGTGCCTAAGGTTATGGAGTGAGCCACGTCTGAATGACGCGCTCAAGCAGCCCTGCGCTGCACCCTGATTTGAGAAAGATGAAAAGATGACAGATCTAAACACACTTGGATTAGCTGAGGCCCGCGACGCACTTCGTGCTGGCTCTACCACGTCTAAAGAATTGACTGAGGCTTGTCTGAAAGCCATCGAGGATGCAGGTGTGCTTAACGCATTTGCCCACCACACCCCTGAGATCGCGATGGAACAGGCGGCAGCGGCCGATGCCCGTATTGCTGTGGGTGATGCCCCTGAGATGTGTGGCCTGCCAATCGGGATCAAAGATTTGTTCTGCACCAAAGGTGTGCCGTCTCAAGCGGGTTCACGTATTTTGGAAGGCTTCTTGCCAGAGTATGAATCAACCGTGTCTGGCAACTTGCTGGGCAGTGGTGCGGTTATGTTGGGTAAACTCAACATGGACGAATTTGCCATGGGTTCCTCTAACGAGACATCCGTTTACGGCAACGCGATCAACCCTTGGAAAGTTGACGAGCGTCAGCTGACCCCAGGTGGATCATCCGGTGGATCTGCGGCAGCTGTTGCGGCTGATCTATGTTTGGCTGCGACTGGGACAGACACCGGTGGTTCTATTCGCCAGCCAGCGGCTTTCACGGGCACTGTAGGCATCAAGCCAACCTACGGCCGTTGTTCACGTTGGGGCGTGGTCGCGTTTGCCTCTTCCCTTGATCAAGCTGGCCCAATGACCAAATCGGTACGCGATGCGGCGATCATGTTGGAAACGATGTGTGGCTACGATCCAAAGGACAGCACCAGCGCTGATTTGGCAGTGCCGAACTTTGAGGCCCTGATGACTGGTGATATTCGCGGCAAGAAAATTGGTCTGCCAAAAGAATACCGCATGGACGGCATGCCCGCTGAGATCGACAAACTATGGGCCGATGGTGCTGATATGTTGCGTGACGCGGGTGCTGAGATTGTTGATATCTCGCTGCCACACACGAAATATGCATTACCAGCGTACTATGTGATTGCGCCTGCTGAGGCATCTTCGAACCTCGCACGTTATGACGGTGTTCGCTACGGTCACCGCGCCACATTGGACGCGGGCGATGGCATCACAGAGATGTACGAGAAAACCCGCGCTGAGGGATTTGGACCAGAGGTGCAGCGCCGCGTAATGATCGGGACATATGTATTGTCTGCTGGTTTTTATGACGCCTATTACAACCGCGCCCGTCGCGTACGCACGTTGATCAAGAAAGACTTTGAAGACGTGTTTGCGACTGGTGTTAATGCAATCCTGACACCTGCAACGCCATCTTCGGCCTTTGGTTTGGGTGAAATGACGGATGTTGATCCGGTGCAAATGTACCTTAATGATGTGTTCACAGTTACTGTGAACATGGCGGGCTTGCCAGGGATTTCCGTTCCAGTTGGTCTTGATTCCAAAGGTTTGCCAATGGGTCTGCAACTGATTGGTCGTCCATGGGAAGAAGGTGATCTGCTGTCTTCCGCCTATGCGCTTGAGAAAGCTGCGGGTTTTGTAGCCAAGCCAACCAAATGGTGGTAAATTGCGCAAAAATTTAGCGCACTTAAGCGAACCAGAGGCAGAGAGTATGACGATCCGATTGATAATGATGGCTTCAGCACTTGGAACTTTGGCTGCTTGCCAACTTGCACTTCCTGAAAGTGGAGCAGGTGCACAGCTTGATGCGCCATTGACGGTTCAGTCGAAGTCACTGCCGTCTAGCAACCAACAAAATCAAGAGATTCAGGCGGTAACGTCAGAGTCTGCGCCTGTTGCTGCAACGGTTTTTAAGCAGACGAATTCTGTTGCTGACGATACTTTGGCGGCGCTGGGCACCAGTGGTTCACTTACTTCCGTTGAACCCGGGCGACAGTTGGTGAATGCCAGCCCGTCCAATCCTGCACCAGTTACAGTGAATAATGCGGGCATCTCTGATGAAAATGATTTTGGTGCTGTATCTGGCCGGCAATCTATCGAAAGCGATAAGGCGCGTATTGCTGCCAACCGAGCGCAATACGCGATTGTTCAGCCGACAGCATTGCCAAGCCGCAGTGGTTCTAATCAGCTAAATGTTGTGGCCTATGCACTGGAAACGCAACATCCGCGTGGAACGCAGGTTCACCGTCGTTTAGGTTTTGCATCGGTTGCGAAAACACAACGCAATTGCGCGAAATACAATTCGGCAGATGATGCTCAGCTTGAGTTCTTGACCCGCGGTGGCCCTACCAGAGACCGCCTAGCTTTGGATCCTGATGGTGACGGTTATGCCTGTGATTGGAATCCAGCAAAATATCGCAGGTGATCGATCGAATCGTCTCTTCCAACTTCGGTTCATGGCGTGATGCCCTTCGCCCTTCGTTGATCGTTTTATATTTCACTGTTTTCAAGACAGCAGAGGCCGGCATTGAACGGCTGTGTGATCCCGCATTTGAAGTTCTGCACATCACGTAGTTTCCAATTTGGGTCAATCTTGATAGCGGCTTAACACTCCAACCCATTGACGAGCGCTCAAACAAAACGCAAAAGGCGATTGCGCGGAAGGCTGGATGGTCGCGGGGTTGGTAACAATCGCGAGGAAAGTCCGGACTCCACAAAGCAATGGTGCCGGGTAACGCCCGGCGGGGGTAACCCTAGGGAAAGCGCCACAGAAAATAGACCGCCTGTGTGCGGATCGGGCAACCGATATTACACGCAGGTAAGGGTGAAACGGTGGGGTAAGAGCCCACCGCGGGACGGGCAACCGGACTGGCAAGGCAAGCCCCACCAGGAGCAATGCCAAATAGGGACCGCGTGCGACGCAAGTCGCGGGGCTGCTTTTGCCCCAGCAGGTCCGGGTTGGCAGCTAGAGGTGCGCAGGTAACTGCGTGCTAAGATGAATGACTATCTCGGGTGTGGTAACGCATCTAGACAAAATCCGGCTTACAGGCCTTCCGCGCATATCTACATTTTTTGTCATTTAGGGCCCGAAAGGGCTGCGAATCCGATGATGTGAAATGATCAGCTTTGGCAGTGTATCGCTGTTGGAAATGTAGTACCGAAGCCTTGTGTGCAGTGTTTTTTACAGCATCGTGGTTTTTTTTCTGCTGCTGACCGATGATCTTCCTGCTTTTGCGGTTGACTCGGATGGCGGGCGAGGTAGAAGCCATAATCTAAGAATTCACGCGCGGTTCCGCTTTTTCAGGAACCTACGCAGCAGGAGAAGTAACATGGCTAAGCCAACCACGATTAAAATCCGTTTGAACTCGTCCGCGGGCACTGGCCACTTCTATGTGACCAAAAAGAATGCACGTACAATGACTGAAAAAATGGTCGCACGTAAGTATGACCCAGTTGCACGTAAGCACGTTGAGTACAAAGAAGGAAAAATCAAGTAAGATTTTTTCTGACTACGTATACAAAGGCCGCGCATTTATCGCGGCCTTTTGCGTTTTGGGACTTATTGTGAGTTGGGTTCTTCCGAAGGTTAATACTCGAAGCCAGAGTAGCCGTTCTTTTGATTTACAGCTTCTGGCTTGTTGACGAATTTGTCCCAGACCCCGCTCGGCCGCCAGATGCCGTCCATCCTAGTAAGCGCCTGTTGTCTGTCACCGCCTAATCCCTCAAGCGCGTAACGGTAAAAGAATGCTGTGACGCGGACGTTGTAGATTCAGTGCACGTGGATCGATTTCCCGTTGAGCCGCTCAAGTGCTGTGCAAAACGCGTCAAAGTCCGCTTGGGCTGGGTTGTTGAAATCTACGGGAATATAGATATCGTTGATGGCGAGGACCGCTAAACATTACGCCTCATCATCCAATGCGCCGTCCTTGCTATGGGGGGCAAGATTGATGACATCCCCCACGCCAAGTGTCTTGATCACCGCGGATTGAGCCTCTGTCGGTTGGCCCCATAGGGTGGTGATGGCGTCAATGCGCCGCCAATTGATCACACCGGTTGGGTCAGTCTTATTATTCCCAGTCGACCAGGTCCGCAAATGTTGCGTGCGGCGGATAAGTCAAATCTCTCGCGAGCAGGCGGGGTTTACGGTTTAGCGATCGGAAGGCGCTGTGTCTTTGTCGAGTGCTGCAAAAGCCATCAACTCTTCGCGCGTGTACTTAGTGTATACGCGCAACTGACTTGGGCGTTGATGTAGCCGGCTAACCCCATCTCGACGTGCTTTTAGGGGGCGTATGGGGCGCGGAACAAAGCCTCCACCGCAATTGGGGCAGACGTTACTGAGGATGTTGTTCACGCAGTTTGCGCAGAACGTGCACTCATAGGTACAGATCATGGCATTGGCAGCTTTTGGTTGCAGATCGCAATCACAGCACTCGCAGTTTGGTCTTAGCTCCAGCATCGTCTTCTCCTGCCGTTAAATGAAAAAGGGCCACCCAATTGGGCGGCCCTGATTACATCAAATGGTGTTGATGTTTATTCTTGTTGGCCCATGAACATCAGCAAGAACTGGAACATGTTCAAGAACGAGATGTACAATGACAACGCGCCGTCTGAAGCTGCTTTGTCCAACCATTCTTGGTCACCGTGGTGAGCATGTGCAACGTATGTGCGTTTGATGTCTTGTGTGTAGTAAGCTGTTAGGCCTGCAAAGATCAAAACACCGATCGCTGAGATCGCCATCATCATTACAGAAGACTGCAAGAAGATGTTGATAACCATTGCAACAAGTAGACCGATCACACCCATCATCAGGAATGTACCCATGCCAGACAGGTCTTTCTTCGTGGTGTAACCATAAAGGCTAAGACCAGCGAAGGCGATTGCTGTGACCAGGAACGTTTGTGTGATGGAATACGGTGTGTAAACCAAAAAGATTGAGCTCATTGAGACGCCCATAACGGCGGCAAAGATGAAGAAACCCAATTGAACAGCAGCAGCCGAACCGCGGCTCATCAATGCGCCCCAGCCAAAGAAGATAAAGGCCAGTGGTGCGAACATGACAACGAAGCGCAATGGTGAAGTGTACAGCAGGCTGCCCAAACCGGTCAGGTAAGAACCCTCACGCAGCGCATATACAGCGCCTTCAGCGTTGGTTGCTGCAGCTGACGGGTCAGACGTGACCGCCAAGCCAGCGATGGCCCAGGCTGCCAATGCCGTGATCAACATGCCGATAGACATTTGACCGTAAACTTTATTCATGTGGGCGCGCAGACCCGCGTCGATGCTGGTAGCATTTGCACCTGCCGCGCTGCGGATTGTATTCACGTCAGCCATTTTTGACCTCCAAAGGAAAATGTTAGGGGCAGAAAAAACCTCTACCTTTTGTATAGTTGTAAATATCGGGGTGCGGGGCGCATGTTTCAAGTCAATTCTGCCTGAAACATGCTTCAATGTTAGCGATTATTTAACCCAGTGCTACATGCGCCACGTATTTGGCGCGTCCCAGAAGGGACGGGCGGCTTCGCGTTTCGCGGCTTGGCGTGTTAGTCCGACGTCTTTTTTAAGCCGCATCATCCATTGTGGCAAGGGCGCAGCGGCTGCGCCAAACGTTATAAAGGTGCCGCAGAGAGGTGGCCGAGCGTGGAGAAGAGGCATAGCTGCTGCATTGTTTAATATGTGTCATGGTATTTCCGTACTTAACGGATTTTGATGATTTGAGCCAAAAGGATAAGACTTGTTGATGTGAAAGCGTGATTGTCTTGTTTTAGAAAAGTGAATGGTTGTGATGCGATCCCTAAAACCCTACGGCGTTGCGTAATTGATCTTGCCTGTGTTTTGGGTGGCGCAGCTTAATACGGGCAATTTAAAAACTGATTTACCGCAGGCTTGTCGAATAAGCCTGCTGAGAACGATTGCAATTTGGGGGGCAAAATGGCACCCCTTTTTTATGACATATAGACATGAAGTACACGACGAACTTGTATCAGTCGCCAATGCTTTGGCTGATGTGGCACGCGCTGTCATTCTCCCTTACTTTCGAACTGCTGGACTATCGGCTGAAAATAAACTGACGACTGGATTTGATCCGGTCACTGTCGCTGATAAAGCCGCAGAACAAGCGATGTGCGATCTTTTGGCCCAAATGCGTCCTGACGATGCAATCTTTGGAGAGGAGTATGGAGCAAAATCAGGCACCAGTGGCCTGACTTGGGTTCTGGACCCAATTGATGGAACACGTGGTTTTGTGTCTGGTACGCCGACATGGGGCGTCTTGATCGCGGTTGGGGATGATGCTGGTCCGCAGATCGGCGTGATTGATCAACCCTATATCGGCGAGCGCTTCATTGGCACGCCGCAAGGTGCTAACTTTATAGGCCCACATGGTGAGGGCGCTATCCAAACACGCGAGCAGCGCCCGCTACATGAAGCGACTGTTTTTACAACATTCCCCGAAGTGGGTTCCCCGACAGAACGGGCAGGTTTTGAAGCCGTGGCCGAGAAGGCCCAGCTGACACGTTATGGCATGGATTGTTATGCCTATGCGTTGTTGGCGGCAGGTCATGTTGACTTGGTGATTGAGGCCTCGTTGAACTCGTACGACATTCAAGGCCCAATAGGACTGATCCACGGAGCAGGTGGCATTGTCACCGATTGGCAAGGCGGCCCAGCCCATAATGGTGGTCGAGCCCTTGCTGCGGCAAACCCGGAAATCCATGCGGAAGCGTTAGCAATTTTGAGAGAATTCCCATGACCGAAGTTCTAATCCAAAATGCGGATAGTACCCTAACCATGGACGATGCGCGCCGCGAGTTAAGCGGTGCGGACGTTTTGATCCGCGACGGTCAAATCGTTGAGGTTGGGCATGGTCTGCGGACAACTGGCGAAGTTATCAACGCTGCGGGATGCGTAGTCACACCTGGCTTGGTGAACACGCACCATCACTTGTACCAAACGCTGACACGCGCGGTTCCGGGTGGCCAAGACGCGTTGTTATTTGGTTGGCTGCAAACGCTTTATCCAATTTGGTCACACTTTACCCCCGATCATATGTTCACATCGGCCCAAGTGGGGTTGGCGGAGTTGGCGCTGTCAGGCTGCACGTTAAGTTCTGACCACTTATATCTATACCCCAACGGTTCACGGCTTGAGGACACGATTCACGCCGCAGCCGAGTTGGGTATTCGTTTTCAACCCACACGTGGTGCAATGAGCATCGGTGAAAGCGATGGTGGGCTGCCACCTGACGGCTTGGTTGAACAGGAAAGTGCCATTCTAGAAGATTGCATTCGCGTTATCGATGGGTTCCACGACGCCTCCGCGGCTTCGATGTGTCGCGTTGGTGTGGCCCCTTGTTCGCCGTTTTCCGTCAGTACAGAACTGATGCGCGATGCTGCTATCTTAGCACGTGACAAGGGCGTCATGATGCATACCCATCTGGCTGAAAACGATGAGGATATCGCCTATAGCCTTGAGAAATTTGGTAAACGCCCGGGGCAATATGCCGAAGACTTGGGTTGGACGGGCCCCGACGTATGGCATGCGCATTGCGTAAAGCTGGACGCGGAAGAAATTGCGATGTTTGCGCGCACAAAAACGGGAGTTGCACATTGCCCGTGTTCCAATTGCCGTTTGGGCAGTGGCATCGCGCCTTTGCGCGGGATGTATAATGCAGGCGTTCCTGTTGGTCTGGGCGTTGATGGATCAGCGAGCAATGATGTTGGCAACCTGATTGCAGAGGCGCGCCAAGCGATGTTGTTGCAGCGCGTCGCGCTTGGGGCGGACGCGATGAGTGCACGCTGCGCACTTGAGATCGCAACACGTGGCGGGGCGGATGTTCTGGGACGTCCTGAATGCGGTCGGTTGGCTGAGGGCTGTCGCGGTGACGTGGCGATCTGGGACACAACAGGTATTGAAAGTGCTGGATCGTGGGACCCTGCAGCATTATTGTTGGCTGGGCCGACTAAGGTGCGCCATTTGATTGTTGAGGGCCGTCAAATTGTTCGTGATGGTCAGGTCGCAACGATTGATTTGAATGCTGTCATAAAGCGTCAAAACAAGTTGGCACGTACTTTAAAGGATCAGCTATGAAGTATCCGTTTGTAGCACTTTTGCTTTCGTTTTTATCGGAAGCCCGTTTTGGCTGATCCTGTAACCACGCAGATCATCAACAAAAATCGTAAAGATAAACGCGGCAAGGCAATTCGCTATTCCCCACAGCTTGAGGCAGTTGTAGCTGCACATGCTAATGACATGGCAAGCCAAGGTTATTCTAGCCACACCGGCGCAAACGGATGATTCATCGGGGATCGCACAACGGCGCAAGGGTACAAGTGGTGCTTTATGGCAGGAAATATCGTGCGTGGTCAGCAAAGCCTCGAAGAGGTGATGGCGGGCTGGAAAGCATCCAAGGAAACTACAAGAACATGACCCATAAAAAGGCAGGGGGATTTAGATTGGCCTGTGGACCTGACAACTATTGGGTTATGGTTCTTGCTGCATCTTGCTAATTAGCTGCGTCGCTGCCCTTGCACCCAAACATCTGTAATTGCGCGGTCATCTCCCATCATTAGCGTTGGGAAAATAGCCTCCCACACATCGGTCGCCCGCGTGCTGCGTTGTGCTATGGCAGGGGTGGACGCCAGGTCAAGAATACAAATGTCTGCGTCATTGCCAGCTTTCAAAGAACCAATGTAATCTTGCAAATGAAGGCTTCGGGCTGATCCAGCTGTCGCCAGCCAAAGCAACTGACTGGCATGTAGGGCAACACCACGAAGTTGGGCAATTTCATAGGCAGCTGCCATTGTGCGCAGCATTGAAAATGAGGACCCGCCACCTGTGTCGGTTGCCAGTCCCACTGGGATTGAGCGTGCTTTCATCGCGGCCATGTCAAACAGACCTGAACCTATGAAGGTGTTTGAAGTCGGGCAGTGCACCACCGCGCCGCCCATTTCAGACAGGCGGTCCATTTCGCGTGGTTCCATGTGGATCGAGTGGCCGTAGATGCCGCGCTCCCCGAGAAGGCCATATGCCTCATAGGTATCTAGATAATCACGGGCGTCAGGATACATGCCTTTGACCCATTCGATTTCATCTTTTTGTTCGCTGAGGTGCGTTTGCATCAATACATCGGGCCGTTTAGCCCATAGTGCTCCCAAGGCTTCAAGCTGTTCAACGGTTGAGGTGGGGGAAAAACGCGGGGTAATCGCGTAATGGGCTCGCTCAACGCCATGCCACTTCTCAATCAATGTGAGGCTATCATCATATGCTGACTGTGCCGTATCGCGCAGCCCATCGGGCGCATTTCGGTCCATGCAAGTTTTACCAGCAACAACCCGTTGGCCACGCGCAAGCGCGGCTTCAAATATTGCGTCCACGCTTTCTGGGTGGATAGTTGCATATGAGCAAACCGTGGTTGTCCCGTTGAACAGCGTCAGGTCCAGATAACGTCCTGCGATTTCAGCTGCGTACGCTGGATCCCCAAACTGCATTTCCTCTGGAAAAGTATAGGTGTTGAGCCAATCAATCAGACGTTTGCCCCAACTCGCGATGATCCCGGTCTGTGGGTAATGGACATGCGCGTCGACAAACCCGGGCAGAATAAGTTTTTCACCGTATTGCGTCACTTGCGCGTCTGGATGTGTGGCCTGCAACGTGGCCGCATTGCCTATGGCTTTAATCTTACCGTCACGGATCAAGACACCACCGGAGCTGTTAACGTGAACAGCGTCTTGCCATGCCCCGATAAAGGGGTCGCCCGAATAGGTCAAAACCTGACCGCAAAGTAAATTTTGATTTGTCATGGACCACACTTAATCTGGCTGGAGCATACGGTAAATGACATTTCGCAGGCGCATCCCATTGTCACGATCTCGCCCCCCGCATATGGTTTGAGCAACATGAGTGAAAACACCCAAATATCTGCCGAAGGGCCAGAAAACGTACGTGAAGATGATGCGTATCTGCTGAACCGTAAAAACGTCAGTGCGATCCTATATGCTGTGGATATTAAGGATAAGGCTAAGCTAAGCGAGCTGATGGACCCTCTGCACGCTGCTGATATTGCTGACCTTTTGGAGCAAATTAATGCGTTTGATCGCTCGCGTCTAATCCGATTATACGACCGTGAGTTTGACGGTGATATCCTGTCAGAGCTGGATGAGAGCATCCGCGAAGAGGTTATTGGGGTCCTTACACCTCAAGTGTTGGCTGAAGCTGTGCGCGACTTGGACAGTGACGATGTTGTTGATCTGGTCGAAGACCTGCGTGAAACACAGCAAGAGGCGATCCTTGAGGTTCTTGAAGACGTTGATCGTGCGGCGGTTGAGCAAGCCCTAAGCTACCCGGAGTTCTCAGCTGGTCGATTGATGCAGCGCGAGGTCGTTATGGCCCCAGAGCATTGGACTGTAGGCGAGGCGATTGATTATTTGCGCGGCTCTGATCCAGATGCCTTGCCTGATCAATTCTATCATCTTGTGTTGGTTGATCCACGCCTGCATCCGATTGGTAATGTCACCCTGGGTAAGATTATGCGTTCAAAGCGTGAGGTTTTACTCACCTCGATCGTTGAGGACGTGTTCCAAATCATTCCTGCGGATCAGGATGAAGGTGACGTCGCCTATGCCTTTAACCAATACCACCTAATTTCTGCCCCCGTTGTTGACGGCGAGGGCCGATTGATCGGCCTGATTACCATTGATGATGCGATGGCTGTTCTGGATGACGAGCACGAAGAAGACATTATGCGTCTTGCCGGTGTTGGTGAGGGATCGCTGTCTGACCGCGTCATTGAGACAACCAAACAGCGTATGCCATGGTTGGCGGTTAACTTGATCACTTCGATTGCGGCCTCGATGGTGATCGCGCAATTTGAAATGGCGATCACACAAATCGTGGCCTTGGCGGTGTTGATGCCTATTGTGGCATCCATGGGCGGCAATGCCGGAACTCAGTCTTTGACCGTTGCCGTGCGTGCGATTGCAACTAAGGATTTGACCAGCGCGAACGTGTGGCGCGTTTTGCGTCGTGAAGTGTTGGTTGGACTGGTGAATGGTTTGATCTTTGCCATTGTGATGGCTGTGGTTGGAATTGTCTGGTTTGGCTCCCCGATGCTTGGGGCTGTAATTGCTGCGGCTATGGTTGTGAATATGGTTGTTGCCGGTTTTGCGGGAACTGTAATTCCCGTTCTGTTAGAACGTTGGGGTGTTGACCCTGCGCTTGCGTCGGGTGCGTTTGTGACAACTGTGACTGACATCGTTGGTTTCTTTGCATTCCTTGGTCTTGCTGCGATGATATTATTATGAGCGAGCTTGCTCAGGTCAAAGCGGCGGCGCGCAAGGCTGGCTTCGCACGTCGAAAAGTTGCGTTTGGTGAACAATCTGGTGGAGCGGCTGGGCATTTGTCTGCTTTGTTGGCTGGATATCGCGGTGTACCGATGTCTGGCTACATGCCGATACGCACTGAAATTGATCCATTGCCTGCGATGGCCGAAGCGGCGGCTTATGGCCATGTTGGGGTTCCGGTCATTGTTGAAGCGGGCCATCCTTTGCTGTTTGCACGGTGGGAACCGGATGTTGAAATGAAAGACGGACCATTTGGTGCGCGCATACCAGTACTGGATGAATTTTTTGAACCAGAGATCGTGATTGTGCCGCTTGTTGCATTTGACAGTGATGGGGGGCGTTTAGGTTATGGCGGTGGGTTCTATGATCGCACGCTTGAAATCTTGCGGGCGAAACGAGCGACTTTGGCCATTGGATTTGCATTCTCGAGGCAGGAAGCCGCAGGTTTGCCTTTAGAACCTACAGATCAGCCCCTTGATATGATCGTGACCGAAACGGGGATAATCACACCAAAACGGATGTGATTTGATAGCGATACAATTCAGGCGAGTTAATAAATAGATCAATTCAGGTCGGCAGTATGAATCCCTCTTGCCCCAGCGGCTTAGCCCGCCTAACCAATACTCCATGAAAATATTGTTCCTTGGGGATGTGATGGGCCGCGCCGGGCGCCGCGCCATTTCTGAAAAATTGCCTCGCTTGCGTGAAGAATGGAAACTAGATTTTGTCGTTGTTAACGGCGAAAATGCGACGGGTGGCATGGGGCTGTCAGGCGCACATGCCAAGTTGATTTTGGAAGCCGGTGCAGATTGCATCACGCTGGGTGATCACGCCTTTGACCAAAAAGATATGCTTCAGTTTATCGAACATGAACCGCGCGTAATCCGTCCGCTGAATTTTTCCAGAGCGTCTCCCGGCAAAGGGGCACGTTTGTTTACTGCCAATAACGGCCGCAAAGTGCTAGTCGCACAAGCGCTTGGTCAGGTGTTCATGAAACGCCCATTTGACGATCCATTTTCTGCGATTGAACCTGTGTTTAAGACTCACCCACTTGGTGGTCAGGCCGATGCAATCATTGTTGATTTTCACTGCGAAGCGACATCTGAAAAGATGGCGATGGGGCATTGGTGTGATGGACGCGCCAGCTTGATGGTCGGGACACACACGCACGTGCCAACCAGCGATGCGATGATCATGCAAAAAGGTATGGGGTATCTGACGGACGCGGGTATGTGCGGGGACTATAACTCGGTCATCGGTATGGAAAAATCCGAACCGCTGCGCCGCTTTATAACTGGTATGCCCAAAGATCGGTTTACACCTGCAGCTGGCGATGCGACCCTATCAGGTGTCTACATCGAGACAGACGATAAGACTGGTAAGGCGACACGCATTGAAATGGTACGCCAAGGTGGTGCGCTATCTCAAGCGGGCCCAAAGGGCTAGATGAACCAACGCCAACTTCTTTGGTATAGCCTTGTCCTGATCATCTTAGGGATGGGTTGGAGCTTTACCCAACCGATGTCCAAGTTGGCAGTGAGCGAAGGCTATCAACATTTTGGCCTGATATTTTGGCAGGCGTTTATAGGGGCGGCCCTGTTGGCGGTTGTTAGTTTGATCCGTGGTAAAGGTCTACCCTTGGGGCCTGCGCAGTTGCGGGTCTATTTGATTATAGCACTAATTGGTACCGTGATCCCCAACTCCGCGACTTATCAAGCTGCGGTGCATCTGCCCTCAGGTATCTTATCCATTCTGCTTTCTATGGTTCCTATCTTTGCCTTTCCTGTTGCACTTGCCCTTGGTAATGACAGATTTGAGGCGCGCCGGTTGGGCGGGCTGTTCCTTGGTTTGGCTGGTGTCATGATGATTGTTCTACCCTCTGCCGGCATCCCCCAAATGGGATCTGCTTTTTGGGTGATGATCGCGCTAATAGGTGGCGCGTGCTACGCATGTGAGGGCAATTACGTCGCGAAATGGGGCACTGCAGGGATGGATTCAATCCAAGTTCTGATGGGTGCATCATTGGTTGCAGCTATTATTTCACTGCCTCTGGCGTTGGCCACGGGGCAGTGGATCGACCCAATGCCGCCCTACGGTATTCCGGATTATGCACATATCTTAGGCTCTTTGATTCACGTGATGGTTTACGCCGGTTACGTATGGCTGGTGAGGCGTACGGGGCCCGTATTTGCGGTGCAGGTCAGTTACCTAGTGACGGTCTTTGGCGTGTTTTGGGCCAAGGTCATTTTGAACGAAACTTATGTGCCGCAAGTTTGGCTGGCGCTTTTGGCGATGTTGGCCGGGATGTATTTGGTACAGCCGCGCAAGCCAAGTGAACCGGTTGCGCCGAGTGCCTCGATGGATCAAACTGGTCGCAATTAAAATAGGTAGCTCCATGGCGTTCTTTGAGTTCTCGCAAACAGGTAGTGCAATTCTAACTCTCACTGTTGTTGCGGTCATGTTCATCCTGTTTTTACGCGAAACCTTCCCCACAGAAGTTGTCGCAATCACAGGCGCGGCTTTGATGCTAGGATTAGGGTTGTTGCCATATGAAGATGCCCTTCAGGTGCTTTCAAACCCAGCGCCTTGGACCATTGCTGCGATGTTCATCATTATGGGGGCGTTGGTGCGCACAGGTGCACTAGAGGCATTCACGGGGCAGGCGGACCGTATTGCGCAAACCAATCCTGCCTTGGCTATTGTGTTGCTGATGACCTTTGTCGTGCTGTCATCAGCGATTGTGTCGAACACGCCGGTTGTGGTTGTGATGATCCCTGTGTTTGTTCAGCTTGCCAAGACGATGGGCATTGCCTCGTCTAAGATGCTAATCCCGCTAAGCTACGCTGCGATTTTGGGTGGGACACTGACTTTGATCGGGACATCGACCAACTTGTTGGTTGATGGTGTCGCCCGTGCCCAAGGGTTGGCTGGATTTACGATTTTCGAGGTTACACCGCTGAGTATCATCCTTGTGATTTGGGGCATGATCTACCTACGCTTTGTCGCACCGATGTTGTTGCCGGATCGCGAAAGCATGTCGGACTTGTTGTCCGATAGGTCCCGAATGAAGTTCTTTACTGAAGCGGTCATTCCCCCCGAATCTAACTTGATCGGACGCAAAGTCACTGGCGTTCAATTGTTCAAACGTGAAGGTGTGCGCTTAATCGATGTAATTCGGGGTGATAGGTCGTTGCGCCGCAATCTTCAGGGTGTTGAGCTGGCCGTGGGCGACCGCGTCGTTTTGAGAACCCAAATTATTGAACTGTTGTCACTGCAGCGAAACAAAGAACTAAAGCGTGTTGACCAAGTTTCTGCGGTGGAGACCACAACCGTTGAGGCATTAATTGCACCCGGTTGTAAGATGATTGGCCGTTCATTGGGTTCAATGCGCCTACGCCGTCGTTTCGCGGTTTATCCATTGGCTGTTCATCGCCGTAACCAGAATATTGGGGGTCAGTTGGATGATTTGATTGTCAAAGTGGGTGACACCCTTTTGCTAGAAGGTGCGCCTGCGGATATTCAACGTCTGTCGATTGAGATGGAAATGGTTGACGTGTCCAAACCGTCTGCGCGTGCGTTTCGTCGAAGCCACGCGCCGCTGGTTATTGCGGCGCTTATTGGGTTGGTGACCTTGGCAGCACTTGGTGTCGCCCCAATCTTCTTACTGTCAATTCTAGCGGTTTCGTTTGTTATGATAACACGCTGTATAGATGCGGAAGAGGCGTTTTCCTTTGTGGATGGCCGTCTTCTGGCGTTAATTTTTTCGATGCTTGCCATTGGGGCGGCACTTGAGGCATCGGGTGCCATTGCACTGATCGTGAATGCAATTGCGCCGGCACTGGGCAATTTGCCGCCCTTCCTCATTATCTGGGCTTTTTATTTGCTGACCTCGGTATTGACTGAATTGGTTAGCAACAATGCAGTGGCCGTCGTGGTGACGCCCATCGCTATTGGATTGGCCACAGCCCTTGGGATTGACCCGCGTCCGCTTGTTGTGGCGGTTATGGTTGCGGCCTCTGCCAGTTTTGCCACGCCAATCGGGTATCAAACCAATATGTTGGTTTACGGTCCGGGTGGCTATAAATTCACAGACTTTATGCGTGTTGGCATTCCCTTGAACCTAAGCATCGGAGTTCTAGCATCAGCGGTTATCCCAATTCTTTGGCCCTTGTGACTTTGTCCTATAGTGACCTAAGATTGTTAAATCACTTTGATCCCATTTTTCACCCGAGGTTTTACACATGAAACAAGTTATCAAAGAAACGACAGACGAAGATCTGATCAAGAAATTCCTTGAGGAAGGGGGCAAAGTCAGTCGTGGCAAAACCAAACCAATGCCAAGTGACCTGGGCATCAGCAACAACAGCTGGGGCAACAAGATGACCAAGGAAGAAAAGGCCGTTGTGAAGGCTGCTGAAGTGGCTGCAAAAGCCAAGAAGTAGTTCAATCTTTTGTAGCTGCAATATTGAAATATGTTTTGGGGCCTTCGGGCCCCCTTAATTTTGATATACTAAAAAAAGGGTGCCACGACGGCATACATCACGATGCTATAGACTAGAAATGGTAACCGCATGTCCGAAAACCCACCTAATTGTGTTGAGACGAAAGAGGCGAGTGCGATTGAGGGGGAATTCGCGCCTGTATTGTACGCTGGTTTCACTTGATCGGCGCTGTGGGCTTGCTCTTGTGCCGTGACGTGCCCTATAGAAACGTCCAAACGTAATTACCTTATCAACGCTGGAGGCTCCTATGGCAGGCCACTCAAAATGGGCTAACATTCAACACCGTAAAGGTCGTCAGGATAAATTGCGCGCCAAGCTATTTTCCAAAATGGCAAAAGAGATCACTGTGGCCGCCAAAATGGGTGACCCTGATCCAGACAAAAACCCACGTCTTCGCATGGCTGTCAAAGAAGCTAAATCCAGCTCTGTGCCAAAAGATGTGATTGATCGGGCCATCAAAAAATCCCAAGCGGGTGAGGGCGAAGATTACGAAGAAATCCGTTATGAGGGCTATGGCCCAAATGGCGTTGCTGTGATCGTTGAAGCGATGACAGATAACCGCAACCGTACGGCATCAACAGTGCGCTCTACATTCTCGAAATGTGGTGGCAATTTGGGTGAAACGGGCAGTGTCGGTTTCATGTTCGACCGTAAAGGTGCGGTTGAATATCCGGCGACTGTTGGCGATGCGGACACTGTTATGATGGCCGCTATCGAAGCGGGCGCTGAGGACGTTGAGTCATCAGAAGAGGGCCACACTGTTTGGTGTGCCGACACAGACTTAAGCGAAGTCTCAAATGCGCTTGAGGCTGAACTGGGTGAGTCTTCTTCAACCAAATTAGTTTGGAAGCCGACCATCTCTACAGAGATGGACCTAGAGGGCATGGAGAAACTGATGCGCCTTATCGATGCGCTTGAAGATGATGATGATGTGCAACGCGTTACATCGAACTTTGAAGCCAGTGACGAGGTTATGGAGCAGCTTTAAGCGCTTGGTCTTGTTAATAATTAATGCAACGCTTTTCCTTTCAGAGGGCGGCATTTTTCGTTTGATTGTGGTTTGGGCAATTGGACGACAGCACTGCTTCAATAAGTATTCGGAACTCGTGCATGTACCTCACTTTTCTCCAAGGCTTTGCTCTTAGCATCACATTGATCTTCGCGATCGGTGCTCAAAATGCGTTTGTCTTGCGTCAAGGGCTGCGTGGGGCACATATTTTTTGGGTGTGCTTAGTGTGCGGTGTTCTTGATGCAGTGCTGATCTTGGCAGGGATCATCGGTTTTGGGGCGCTTGCAAAATCATTGCCCTGGTTTGAAACAGCGATGCGCTACGGCGGAGCCGCGTTTTTACTATGGTATGGTTGGACGAATGCGGTCTCTGCATGGAGAGGTGGCAGCTCCCTTGAGGCAGCCGATGGGGAGGACCAATCTCTGAAAAGCACACTGGCTACATTGGTTGCGCTATCTCTGCTGAACCCGCATGTTTACTTGGATACGGTCGTGTTGATCGGTTCGATCTCTGCGCAATATGAGGACCGTGTTAGCTTTGGCTTTGGCGCAGTAACCGCCAGTTTTGCGTTCTTCTTTGCCCTTGGGTACGGGGCACGATTGTTACGCCCGATTTTTGCTAACCCACAGGCATGGCAGATTTTGGATGCTTTGATCGCGCTGACGATGTGGGCTATAGCGATCAAACTGGTTTTCTTTTGATACCTTGCGGTCGTCTCTACTTTGAGCGTTGATGGTGCCATGATGAAATTAAATCCCTCTCGCCACCGCGCTGGCATCTTTTGGATGTTTGTGACGGGCTTATGTTTTGTAGCTGTTACGGCACTGGTGAAACATATGGGCAGTCGCGTGCCACCAGCTGAGGCTGCCTTTTTGCGGTATTTGTTGGGTTTGGTATTCTTGTTGCCAATGTTGAAAGACTTGCGCGAGGCCCGTTTGACCCCTCGCCAGTGGAAGTTGTTTGGAATGCGCGGCATATTTCACGCAGGCGCAGTGATTTTGTGGTTTTACGCTATGACCCGGATTCCGATCGCTGAAGTGACCGCGATGAATTACCTTTCACCTGTATATGTGACAATTGGTGCCGCAATCTTTTTGGGTGAAAAACTAGCGATGCGTCGGATTGTTGCGATCCTGATTGCATTGTTTGGTGCTGCAATCATTTTGCGCCCGGGGTTTCGAGAAGTGTCATCCGGACATTTGGCGATGCTGGTGACTGCGATTGTATTTGCTGGGTCTTATCTTACAGCAAAGATAATGGCAGGCGAGGTCAAGCCGACCGTGGTCGTTGCTATGTTGTCCATTTTTGTGCCTATCGGGTTGGCCCCATTTGCGATTGCTGTTTGGGTAACGCCCTCCCTCAACGAGCTGATGCTATTGCTCTGTGTCGCTAGCTTTGCCACGGCGGGCCATTACACGATGACCTTGGCGTTTGCCGCAGCGCCGGTGACCGTTACGCAGCCCATCACATTCCTGCAATTGGTTTGGGCGGTGTTGCTGGGGGCAATCTTTTTCGGCGAACCAGTGGACATTTGGGTGGTGTTTGGTGGTGTTGTAATTCTGGCATCTGTCACTTTCATCACATGGCGTGAAGCAATAATGAAGCGCAGTCCTGTGACCCCTGTTGTGCATGAGACAAAGGTATAGGTTTTTTGTTGATTGACGAGTCAATCAAGTGCGGGTTACGATTGGACTTTCTATATTAGGGGATTGTGAATGCCTAAAGTTGGAATGGAACCGATCCGACGCTCGGCATTGGTGCGAGCGACGATCGCTGAAATTGGCGCTGCTGGGAACTTAGAAGTGACCGTTGGGCAAATTGCTAAACGGGCAGGGATGTCGACCGCGCTTGCGCACCACTATTTTGGTGGCAAGGATCAGATTTTCTTAGCTGCTATGCGCCACATTTTGCGCGAATTTGGAGCCGAGGTTTTGCAGGCTTTGGGCCAAGCAACCACGCCTTTCGCGCGTGCCAGTGCGATTATCCAGTCTAGTTTCGCAACGTCTTGTTTTGCGCCAGCAACGATCAGCGCGTGGATGACCTTGTACGCACAGTCGCAAAGCAGCGTAGAAACCAAACGGTTATTAAAGCTGTATCAGCGCCGCCTGCACTCGAACCTTACCCATGCTTTGCGCCCCATTTCCAAACACCCAGAACGGGATGCGCACACCTTGGCTGCATTAATTGACGGGCTCTATCTTCGTGCTGCTTTGTCCAGTGCCTGCGACCCCAAAGATGCATGTGATGCCGCGCTGCAAACCCTTCAAACTTTGATCGAGAGCGACCAATGAGCAAGCCGAATATACTGATTTTTATGGTCGATCAATTGAACGGCACGCTGTTCCCTGATGGGCCCGCTGAATGGCTGCATGCGCCAAATCTGAAAAAGCTGGCAGCGCGGTCGACCCGTTTTAAAAACGCATACACTGCGTCACCCTTGTGTGCTCCGGGGCGTGCTGCATTCATGTCTGGGCAATTGCCATCTGATACTGGCGTTTATGATAATGCGGCTGAATTCATATCGTCCATCCCTACCTATGCACACCACCTGCGCCGTGCAGGCTATCAAACCTGCCTGTCTGGCAAGATGCACTTCGTGGGCCCTGACCAGATGCACGGGTTTGAGGAACGATTGACCACAGACATCTATCCTGCTGATTTTGGATGGACCCCTGATTATCGCAAACCGGGTGAGCGGATTGATTGGTGGTATCACAACATGGGGTCTGTCACTGGCTCTGGCGTTGCTGAAATTTCCAACCAAATGGAATACGATGACGAAGTTGCATATCACGCAACCCGCAAGGTTTACGACTATGCACGCAGCAAAGATGAACGTCCGTGGTGCATGACTGTAAGCTTTACCCATCCCCATGATCCATACGTTGCCCGTAAAAAATATTGGGATTTGTATGAGGATTGTGAATATCTTTTGCCGACCGTTCCAGCGATGGATTATGAAGATCACGACACCCACTCTAAACGCATTTTTGATGCGAACGACTGGCGTAGTTTTGATATCTCAGAGGACGATATCAAACGGTCTCGTCGTGCCTATTTTGCCAACATCAGCTATCTTGATGATAAAATCGGTGAGGTGATGGAAGCGGTCGAAGCAACACGCCAAGAGACGATTATTATGTTTGTTTCCGATCATGGCGACATGCTGGGCGAACGCGGGTTGTGGTTTAAGATGTCCTTCTTCGAGGGATCGGCGCGGGTTCCGATGATGATCTGTGCGCCGGATATGGAGCCGGGTTTGATCACAACACCGGTGTCCAACATCGACGTCTGTCCAACTCTGTGCGATCTTGCTGGCGTTGATATGTCAGAAGTTGAACCATGGACCACAGGCCAAAGCGTCAAACCAATGGGGCAGGGCGTCGAACGCACCGAACCCGTTGCGATCGAATATGCAGCGGAGGCGTCGTATTCACCGATGGTTTCACTGCGGTATGGAAAGTGGAAGTACAACCGCTGCAAGTTAGACGCTGATCAGTTGTTTGATCTGGATAAAGATCCGCATGAATTGACCAACCTTGCAGAGGTTGCAGAACATCAAGGAACTTTAACGCAGCTGCGTGCAAAATCTGAAGCCCGATGGGACTTGGATAAGTTTGATGCAGATGTCCGCGCAAGCCAAGCCCGTCGTTGGGTTGTTTACGAGGCCCTGCGCGAAGGTGGGTATTATCCTTGGGATTACCAGCCACTGCAAAAAGCATCTGAACGCTACATGCGCAATCACATGGACCTAAACAACGTCGAAGACGACGCCCGATACCCGCGCGGCGAATAGCGCTGCGGCCTACATCCCTTACCCCAATTTTTTGCGCCGGAGGCGAACGATACCATGAGCTACCCAACACAACCAACAGCCAGCCACTTTATCAATGGTCAATATGTCGAGGATACAGCTGGTACCCCAATCGACGTGATCTATCCTGCAACAGGTGAAAAGATCGCGACCGTTTATTCTGCGACCCCTGCAATAATTGCACAGGCGTTGGATGCAGCAAAATCGGCCCAATCGGCGTGGGCTAAAATGTCGGGAACAGAACGCGGTCGCATTCTGCGTCGCGCGGCGGACATCATGCGCGAACGCAATCATGACTTGAGCGTCCTTGAGACGTTTGACACGGGTAAGCCGTACCAAGAAACCATCGCGGTTGACGCCACTTCTGGCGCAGATGCGCTTGAATACTTTGGTGGTATGGCTGCGACACTAACTGGTGAGCACATCCAACTGGGAGAAGACTGGGTTTACACGCGCCGTGAAGCTTTGGGTGTTTGTGTGGGCATCGGTGCCTGGAATTATCCAACGCAGATTGCCTGCTGGAAAGGTGCGCCCGCGTTGGCTTGTGGCAACTCTATGGTTTTCAAACCATCTGAAACCACACCGCTTTGTGCACTAAAGGTTGCGGAAATTTTGGTCGAAGCAGGTCTGCCCGCAGGTATCTATAATGTCATCCAAGGTATGGGTGATGTCGGTGCTGCATTGGTCACCGATGATCGTGTCGACAAAGTTTCGCTGACAGGCTCTGTACCGACTGGCAAAAAGGTTTATGCAGCCGCGGCTGCGGGTATCAAGCATGTGACGATGGAACTGGGCGGCAAGTCCCCGATGATCGTCTTTGAAGATGCAGACATCGAAAATGCGGTGGGTGGTGCCATCTTGGGGAATTTCTATTCCTCTGGTCAGGTCTGTTCAAACGGCACCCGCGTGTTCGTTCATAATTCTATCAAAGAAGCATTTCTAAAACGTCTGTCTGAGCGCCTTGATACCGCTATGATCGGTGACCCCCAGATTGAGGAAACCAATTTTGGTCCTATGGTCAGTGAGCGCCAGCTTGAGATTGCTTTGGGGTATGTCGAGAAAGGCAAAGCAGAGGGCGCGCGTCTGGTTTATGGAGGCAACCGTCTGGATCGTGACGGGTTCTACATGCAACCTACAGTCTTTGCGGATGTCAAAGATGACATGGTCATTGCGCGCGAAGAAATCTTTGGTCCTGTGATGGCAGTCCTTGATTTCGAGGATGAAGATGATGTGATGACCCGTGCCAATGACACCGAATTTGGTTTGGCTGCGGGTGTGTTTACCAAGGATCTATCACGTGCGCACCGCGTTGCGGCGAATTTTGAGGCAGGTACTTGTTTCATCAATTCCTACAACGATGCACCAGTCGAAGCCCCGTTTGGTGGTTCGAAAAACTCTGGTGTTGGGCGCGAAAACTCAAAGGCTGCGATCAATTACTATTCACAGCTAAAGTCGGTCTATGTGCGTATGGGCGATGTTGAGGCACCGTTCTGATGGCTCAAATGCAAGCTGATTACGTCATCGTCGGGGCCGGGAGTGCGGGTTGCGCGATGGCCTATCGATTGGCGGAGGTGGGAGAGTCCGTTTTGGTCATAGAACATGGCGGGACAGATATAGGGCCGTTGATCCAAATGCCCGCTGCGCTTTCATACCCGATGAACATGAAGATGTATGATTGGGGGTATGAGTCTGAGCCCGAACCACATTTGGAAGGTCGTCGTTTGGCGTGCCCAAGGGGTAAGGTCATCGGTGGGTCATCATCCATTAACGGGATGGTTTACGTGCGTGGACACGCCAAGGACTTTGATCATTGGGCCGAAAGTGGTGCTGACGGTTGGTCTTATGCAGATGTGCTACCATACTACAAACGCATGGAAACGTGGGACGGTAATGGTCACGGCGGTGACCCTGAATGGCGTGGCAAAAACGGTCCTATGCATGTGACGCGGGGGCCACGTAAGAACCCCTTGTTCAAGGCCTTCGTCGAGGCAGGCAAGCAAGCAGGCTATGAGGCGACGTCTGATTATAACGGTGAGAAACAAGAGGGCTTCGGCCCGATGGAACAGACCGTTTACAAGGGGCGTCGTTGGTCCGCTGCCAATGCATACCTGCGCCCTGCGCTAGAGCACGACAACTGTAATCTCATGAATGGCTTGGTTGAAAAGGTCATCATTGAGGATGGCCGCGCGACGGGCGTTGCCCTTGCGGGCGGAAAAACGGTCACTGCAAACCGCGAAGTCATCATTGCGGCCTCTGCCATCAACTCGCCCAAAATTCTGATGTTGTCTGGTATTGGCCCCGCTGAACACCTTAAGGACCACGGTATCGAAGTGGTCGCTGATCGCCCGGGCGTTGGGCAAAACCTACAAGATCATCTTGAGTTGTACATGCAGATGTCGGCAAGCAAACCAATCACTTTGTACAAGCACTGGAACATATTCTCCAAGGCGTGGATTGGTGCGCAATGGCTGTTCTTTAAGACAGGCCTTGGCGCCTCAAATCAGTTCGAAAGCTGTGCGTTTATTCGGTCAAAACCTGGTGTCGACTACCCAGATATTCAGTATCACTTCTTACCCATCGCGGTGCGCTATGATGGCCAAGCGGCAGCAGAAGGGCATGGGTTTCAGGCGCACACTGGCCCTATGCGTTCGGTATCACGCGGTGCGGTCACGTTGCGGTCTAGCGATCCTGCGGATGATCCAAAGATCCTGTTCAACTATATGTCTGACCCGTCTGATTGGGAGGACTTCCGCAGGTGCATCCGCCTCACGCGCGAGATATTCTCCCAAGACGCGTTTAAACCGTTTGTGAAGGGTGAAATACAACCGGGTGCGGATGTGCAAACTGATGAAGAACTGAATGCGTTCATTTCAGAGCATGTGGAAAGTGCATACCATCCTTGCGGCACTTGTCGCATGGGGCGGCGGGATGATCCAAATGCGGTTGTCGATCCCACAGGCCAAGTTATTGGCGTTGAGGGGTTGCGGGTTGCGGACAGCAGCATTTTCCCACGCATTACCAACGGCAACTTGAATGGCCCATCAATTATGGTTGGCGAAAAGATGTCGGACCACATTTTGGGCCTTGATCCGCTGGCGCGTTCAAATGATGAGCCGTGGCTGCACCCGAATTGGGAAACTGTACAGCGGTAAGTGCGTTATCACATTGGTAACCTTTATTACCGAACCCGCTTGAATTTATGAACGGCAACCCGCATTTTTTAACCTATGTTAAGATTTTGCGCGTTGTTCGTTTTCATCGTTGTCCCCTCTCTCTCACTTGCCGATTTTTCGGGCCGTGTGAACGTCATTGATGGCGATACCATCGACGTGGGCGATGTCCGCGTGCGTATCCACGGGATCGACGCACCGGAGAAAGGGCAAACCTGCCAATCTGAACAGAACCTAAAGTGGGCCTGTGGAGAATGGGTTAACCAACAGGTCCGTGTCCGTCTTCAGGGACAAAGGGCAACCTGTAAACGTGTTGATACTGACAAATATGGGCGGGCCGTTGCGACCTGTTTTGTCAACGGAGAAGACATTGGGCGTGGCCTGGTCTCAGACGGATTGGCCTTTGCTTATCGTAAGTATTCGATGGCTTACGATCTGGATGAAAAAGGGGCGGCAGTGAATGATCGCGGGTTACACAGCAGCCGCGTCCAAGACCCTGCGCAATATCGCAAGACCCGTGCAAAAGGGCGCATCCCGCCGGATCGTAATTGTGCGATCAAGGGTAACATTTCCTCAAGTGGTAAACGAATTTACCACGTTGCTGGGCAACGATTTTATGAACAGACAGGTATTAACACCAATAAGGGCGAGCGGTGATTTTGTAGCGCGGATGAGGCGAGTAAGGCCGGTTGGCGGAAGGCGCTTCGTTAGTCGACGCCGTAGGGCAGCACATCGCGCGTGTCTGTATCCACGAGCAACTTGCGCTCTAGTGGTGGCACGGAACGTTGATGGCACGTTTTACGTTCGCATATTCGGCATGAAATTCCGATTGGTTCAAATGCGTCAGCGCGGCTAAGATCCATGCCATCTGCATAGACAAGTGAGCCCGCATGCTCGACCTCACATCCCAAAGCGATAGCAAAGCGGCGAACAGGTGCGCCGTATCGTCCAGCGGGTTTTGAAACGTCGCGTGCCAGACTGATATAGCGTGCGCCGTCTGGGGTTTCGGCCAGTTGGCGCAAGAATTGTGCGGGCAACTCGAACGCGCGGTGAACGTTCCAAAGCGGACATGCGCCGCCGAAACGTGCAAATTGTAGGCGTGTTGCAGAGTGGCGTTTTGTGATCGTTCCAGCCTGATCAACGCGTACAAAGAAGAATGGAATGCCTTTGGAGCCTGGGCGTTGCAGTGTTGAAAGGCGGTGGGCAACCTGTTCGATAGAGGCCCCGAATTGACCTGCTAAAAGTTCAACGTCATGCCTGCATTCGTTCGCAGCAGTTAGGAATTGAGTGTAGGGCATAAGGGCTGCACCTGCAAAGTAGTTGGCAAGTCCGATCTTGGCGATGCCACGGGCCTCTGACGTTTGGAACCGGGCAAGATCAAGGGTGGCCTCTAGCAGCGCATTTTGGCGGATCAATGCGACCTGCAGCAAGATTTGGAAGGTTTGTGTTTCTGTGGCGCTGCGGTTGGAAATGCGCAAAACCTTGCTGCTGGGATCGTAGCTGCGAACTCTGTCATCATTGGTGAATTCAACCTTTACGCCAACCTTTTGCAGGGCCGCAACCGCTGCAGCGCGCACGTCCACTGCGCCTTCAAGCGAGCTAGAGAAATGTTCGGCCACACGGTCTACTGAGTCGATGTAGTTGTCGCAATAATGAAAGAAATCGCGGACCTCTTCCCACGGGCTGGGACGGGTGCGTGCATCTTCGCGCCCCAATGCTTCATCAAGGGAGGCAAGTCGTTCGTGGGTTTGTCGATAGCTTTGGTGGAGCTGAATAAACGCGCGGGCAAAGGTTGGAGCGTTGGATGCCGCAAGGCGTAGATCAGCGATTGGCGGCATGTCTGCGGTGAAAACTGGATCTGAAAGTGCTTCCTTGAGGTCGCTGACCAACCGTTCGCTGTCACCGATGCTAAGTTCGGTTACATCAAGGCCAAATTCACGTGCGAGTGCCACCACAACAGAGGTACTGACGGGGCGGTTATTGTTTTCCATTTGATTTAGGTAGGGCAGGGATACGCCCAACTTGGCGGCAAAGTCTTTTTGCGTCAGGCCAATGCGGGTGCGCAGTTCGCGTAGTTTTGCGCCTGCGTAGATTTTCTGGGTCGCCATACGAGTACCTTTGCAACTTTGCACTTAACTAAGGGTAACTTTGCAAAGTGAGAAGCGCAAGATATCCTGAGGGTCAATCCTTCGCGAGACGTGCTTCGCGGCGATAAACCGATAGTATCGCAAGGACGGCTGAAATTGATGTGATCATCATGATTATGATCAGTGGATAGGCACCAGTTTCGGGTTTGAGCAAGAACACTGCCAGCGATGCAAGTCCCGCGCCCCCACCAATCATAATTGCGCCGCCCAATCCCGATGCGGTACCTGCGAGATGTGGGCGTACCGATAGCATGCCTGCGGTTGCGTTCGGTATCACCATCCCGTTGCCAAGGCCAACGAGTGTCATAAGGCCAAAGAAAGTCACGGCTGATCCGAGGCCAACCAGGAACAATACCAGCATCAAGACGGTGCCAGCCGTGACTGCGATTGCACCCCAGAGGATCAGTTTATTCACGCCCAAACTCTTGGCGTTACGGCCCGTATACCAGTTGCCCACAAAATACCCGACAGCGGGGGCACCAAAGAAGATGCCAACCCATTTGGGTGACATGCCAAACACGTCTGAGCCGACAAAAGGCCCACCACCTAGGTAGGCAAAGAATGCGCCCGAGCTGAAGGCCGAGGCAAGGCAGTAGCCCCAAAACCGTTTTGATTTCAGGAGTTCTGGGTATTCTCTGAATTGCTGTGAAAGCGTCAATCCTGATGGTTTCGCGGTTTCGCCAAGGTCGCGCCAGACAAGTACAAAAAGGGCAGCACCCATTATGAGGAAGGCCCAGAAGATTGCGTGCCAGCCAAAGAATTCGTCCAATATACCGCCGATTGCGGGACTGATCATCGGAACGACGGCCATACCCATTGTTACATAGGCAAGCATTGAAGCGGATTGTTCTTGGTCGAATGAATCCCGAATGACTGCACGACTTAGAACCATACAAACGGCTATAGCGGCTTGGACCATTCGAAATAACAGGAACGTAACTATACTGTTGGAAAAGAGGCACCCAATGGTCGCTACGAGAAAGACCGCGATCCCAACCAGGAGAACTGGACGACGTCCAAAACGGTCAGAAATTGGTCCGATGAAGATTTGCAGTGTTGCGCTTATGATCAGGAACAATGGCACCGACAGCGCCATGATCGCATTCGAAACACCGAAATACTCCGACATGTGTGGGAGGCTTGGCAAAAACATATTCATTACCATCGCCGACATGCCTGCCAGAACGATCAGTGTGAATATATGCGGTGGGGTATTGCGATCCATAAAGCGGGTCTTGGGTTTATTTTCCATGTAAAAGAGGTATGTAGCTTGCTGAGTGATGTCCACTAGGGGCGAGAAAATAGGCGGTATTTTTGCAACTTTGCAGTTTGCAGAATTGGATCTGAATAGTATTTGCAAATATTCCGAATGACTCTTTGGTCTGGGTACAAGCCTTGATACACTATGAGAAATTCGCAAGCGGGGCTGAAGATGAAAGATATCCTTACAGAACTGAATGACCGTCGTGCCCAAGCGCGCCTTGGTGGTGGTCAAAAACGCATTGATGCACAGCATGCACGTGGCAAACTGACAGCGCGCGAGCGCATCGATTTGCTGTTGGACGAGGGCTCCTTCGAAGAGTTCGATATGTTCGTTAGCCATCGTTGTACTGATTTTGGTATGGAAAATCAAAAACCTGCGGGTGATGGCGTTGTTACGGGCTGGGGCACAATTAATGGCCGTATGGTCTATGTCTTTTCCCAAGATTTCACAGTGTTTGGCGGTTCATTGTCTGAAACCCACGCTCAGAAAATCTGTAAAATCCAAGATATGGCGATTCAAAATGGCGCGCCAATTATTGGCATCAACGACTCTGGTGGTGCGCGAATCCAAGAAGGTGTTGCTTCGCTTGCGGGCTATGCTGAGGTGTTTCAACGCAATGTTCTGGCCTCTGGTGTCGTTCCACAGATCAGCTTGATCATGGGGCCTTGTGCTGGTGGCGCTGTTTATTCTCCTGCGATGACCGATTTTATATTCATGGTAAAAGATACGTCTTATATGTTCGTAACTGGACCGGACGTTGTTAAAACAGTCACCAACGAAGTTGTCACTGCTGAGGAATTGGGCGGGGCCTCAACCCATACCAAGAAGTCATCCGTGGCCGACGGTGCGTTTGAGAATGATGTTGAAGCATTGGCCGAAGTGCGCCGCCTTGTAGATTTCTTGCCGTTATCGAACCGTGAGAAACCACCGGTTCGCCCGTTCTTTGATGAGCCGGGTCGTGTTGAGTTATCCCTTGATACGTTGATCCCAGAGAATGCGAATACGCCTTACGACATGAAAGAGCTTATTCATAAACTTGCGGACGAAGGTGATTTTTATGAAATTCAAGAAGATTTTGCTAAGAACATCCTGACTGGTTTCATTCGTCTAGAAGGCAGTACCGTTGGTGTTGTCGCCAACCAACCAATGGTTTTGGCAGGTTGCTTGGACATAGACAGCTCACGCAAAGCGGCGCGTTTTGTGCGCTTTTGTGATGCTTTTGAAATCCCAATTCTAACACTTGTAGACGTCCCTGGGTTCTTGCCTGGTACCAGCCAAGAATACGGCGGTGTAATTAAACACGGGGCCAAGTTGTTGTTCGCTTACGGCGAAGCAACAGTGCCTAAGGTCACTGTTATTACACGCAAAGCTTATGGTGGAGCCTATGACGTTATGTCATCCAAGCACCTGCGTGGTGACTTTAACTATGCGTGGCCGACGGCTGAAATCGCAGTGATGGGTGCCAAAGGCGCGACTGAAATTATTCACCGCGCTGATCTGGGTGACTCAGACAAAATCGCGATACATGCTGCTGAATATGAAGAACGTTTTGCCAATCCATTTGTGGCGGCTGAACGTGGCTTTATCGATGAAGTTATTCAACCGCGCTCAACACGTAAACGCGTAAGCCGTGCGTTTGCATCGCTTCGTGGTAAATCGCAGAAGAACCCGTGGAAAAAACACGACAATATCCCGCTCTGATCGATGAAAAAAGGCTGGCATATTACGAAGGATGACGGGCAGGTGACGGTATCACGTCAGCTTCCCGCTCGTTTTGATGTCTCTGCAAATACGCAGTTGGCAGGTGGCAGTGCTGTGCGTATCGCCATGCAAGTTCGCCAAGATATGTGGCGTGCGCTGCAGGGCTTGCGGGGCTTTTCACCTGTTGTTCAGGTGACATTAGTCGATGGTGCATTGAACATTGAGGCTGGTGGTCGTGTAATGGGTAATGTGGCGTCAAATTTGGAAGCAGATATTCAAACGGTTTTGGAAAATCCCGATAACCGTGCGCGTTGGTTGAAATGCGCAGGATATCAAAAATTTAAGGGTGCTGTATAATGACGCCATTACGTCGGTATTGCGTCTGTGCAATTGCAAGTTTGTTTTCTTTAACGGTTCCTTTTGTGGTTGCGGCAAAAAATATGCCTTCGGGCCAGTCTGTGTTCTTGCGTGAAGTGCTGGTTGATACTGTGGATGGTGAGAACTGGCTTCGGTTTCGTTTTGTCGCACCCTCAATAAACAAGGATATGGGCGGTGTGGCTTATGACAGTGCTTTTGAAGATATCCAACATCTTTGCACTGAAATCGTGGTGCCTTACATCGCTGAATATGACCTGAAAAGTGATTTGGTTGTTGTCTCGATTGCGGATCAAAAAAATGAGTTTGGAGAAACGAACCCGGAAACAACACAGTTTTTTGAAGCATTTCGGGTCAAGAATAATATCTGTATCTGGGAGGCATTATGATGCATCCACAAGATGTTGCGACAGAGGCATTGCCCAGAGTCCGTTATGAGACTTTCGAGGCACAAGTCCGCCGATTAGAATCGGGCGGATATATTTCAAACAAGGATTCCACTATGTTGCCTGCAGGGATTTCCCAAGAGCCCCATACCTCAAGTAAAGGTGCGTCGACACATTCCGTGTCAAAGCCCCAATTTAAAAGTGACAGGAGACTTAGATGTCAAAGAGCATCAAACTATTGGCAACATTCGGCTTTATCGCTGTCGTTGCTGCCTGTGCGCGCGAGCAGCAGGTCGAAGAATTTGTCGTCATTGATCCAGCCTCAATTTCGGTTGAGCCAGTGCACACAGGCAAATACAAGTAATACACTTACGGGGCGGGCGTTTGCGCCCACCCCGACCACACCCCTTATTGATGATCAAGTGGCGGGGGGGGCGGCATCATGCTGAAACATCGCGGTTTCCCGGGCCGACTTCGGGGCACAGATTTCCAATTCACATTACGCCGCGCTAATCCTAAAGGGGCGACCGCACTTGCACGCCGCGAGCGTAAGAATGACCGCAAACCGGCAGACCGCCGTGCTGATGCAGGGTTCATGGAAGCATTGTGGGAACAGTTTGGCGAGCATCCGTTTGAGCGTGGAAATCTAGATGCAGGACGCTTGTCTTGGTTGTTTGGTCGTGAGGTCATTCCGGCTGACGATAACTTTGATCCGGAAGACTATGACGCATTGCTCGTCATAGACGTGAACATTGCGCGCGCAAGTTTTCCAGAAGCGATTGGGGAATAGGCGCAATGTTGCTGCAACCTGCCATAAACCAGCAAAGCTTAGCCGATTTTCGCGCTTTGAATATGTGTGGGTTGGCGGGATGGGCATCGGCGTGCAACCCTAGGCATGTACAGCCTGCGCCCAGAAACCGCTCATGTGAGTGCACAAGTTTGCGTACCCCTTCCCCTTATGGGCAGCTCAAGTGTTTTAGCCTTGGGTTGCCCGGTTTTTTTGCACGCAACACTCTGATATTGCGTGTTTTTGTCGAAATGAGCATGTGCTATAATTCTGTGTTACACCGCGTTGCGAACCTGTCATCTGTTTCTTCGAATGAGGAACTAGGAGAACAGAGATGCCAATCGAGCTATACATCGCCGCGATTGGTGTCAGTGCAACCCTTGCCGGTTGTGGAAAAACAGGAACAGACCAAGCCTTGCTTGGTGGAGCAGCGGGTGCTGGTTTGGCCGTCGTTACTGATGCTAATCCGGTCAAAGGTGTTGTCATTGGCGCAGCAGGAAATTTTCTTTACTGTCAAACCTACCCAAATAAGTGCAACTGAAAAGTGTAATGTTTCGCGGCAACAACGTTCAGTCTTTAGTTTACGTGATGTTAAATCGCATCAGTTTGTGCTGTGGTTTCCTCAATGGGCGAAAACAGCCCTGTTTAGAGGAAGTTATTATGAAACGAGTGATCAGCATTTTTGCAGTTTCAGCAATTTTGCTGACCGGTGCATGTACGAAGCCAGAAGGCGCATCCACCCGCGGAGAAATTTTGCTGTTAGAACCGCTGACCGCAGAGTAACAATGCTACGCCTTCGGGCGATTAGCAAACAAGAAAACGCATCGATCGTCCCGCTTACGTGGGGCGGATTTTGCGTTGTTCGATCCCCTTCCAGTCCCGCCATATTGAAAAGGACATCACATGTTCAATAAAATCCTGATCGCCAACCGTGGCGAGATCGCCTGCCGTGTTATCAAAACTGCTCGCAAAATGGGTATTGGTACTGTCGCCATCTATTCTGATGCTGATAAGCAGGCTTTGCATGTGCAAATGGCCGATGAAGCAATCCACATCGGCCCACCCCCAGCCAACCAGTCCTACATTGTTATTGATAAGGTGATGGAAGCGGTCAAAACCTCGGGTGCCCAAGCGGTGCATCCAGGGTATGGTTTCTTGTCCGAAAACTCCAAGTTCGCCGAGACTTTGGCGGCTGAGGGCGTGGCCTTTGTTGGCCCACCAGTTGGTGCGATTGAGAAGATGGGGGACAAGATCACCTCCAAGAGGATCGCCCAAGACGCGGGTGTGTCTACGGTCCCCGGTTACATGGGTTTGATTGAGGACGCGGATGATGCGGTCAAAATTTCCAATCAGGTTGGTTATCCTGTGATGATCAAGGCCTCTGCCGGTGGTGGTGGTAAGGGTATGCGCATTGCGTGGAATGACGCAGAGGCCCGTGAGGGGTTCCAATCGTCAAAGAATGAGGCCGCCAATTCCTTTGGTGATGATCGCATTTTCATCGAGAAATTCATCACCCAGCCACGCCACATCGAAATTCAGGTTCTGTGTGACAGCCACGGTAATGGTATCTATTTGGGCGAACGCGAGTGTTCTATTCAGCGCCGTCAGCAAAAAGTCGTTGAAGAAGCACCATCCCCGTTTTTGGATGACAAAACTCGCCGTGCGATGGGTGAGCAGGCTGTGGCATTGGCCCAAGCTGTTGATTACGCATCGGCTGGAACGGTTGAGTTTATTGTTGATGGCGACAAGAATTTTTTCTTCCTAGAGATGAACACACGCTTGCAGGTGGAACACCCTGTGACCGAATTGATCACCGGTGTTGATTTGGTGGAACAGATGATCCGCATCGCCAGTGGCGAGGCGTTGACCATTTCCCAAGACGACGTACAATTGAATGGCTGGGCGATTGAAAACCGTCTGTATGCAGAAGATCCGTATCGCGGTTTTCTGCCCTCAATCGGTCGTTTGACCCGCTATCGTCCTCCTGCTGAGCAGGCTGCTGGTCCGTTGCTGGAAAACGACAAATGGCAGGGCGATGCAGCGGCTGGTCCTGTCGCGATCCGCAATGATACCGGCGTTTATGAAGGTGGCGAGATCAGCATGTATTACGATCCTATGATCGCCAAGCTGTGCACATGGGCCCCAACCCGCGACGAGGCGGTCGAGGCGATGCGCGTGGCGTTGGACAGCTTTGAGGTTGAGGGCATTGGCCACAACTTGCCGTTCCTATCAGCCGTGATGGATCATCCGATTTTTATGGCAGGCGAGATGACAACCGCCTTTATCGAAGAGCAATATCCTGAAGGTTTTCAAGGTGTTGAACTGCCAGAGATAGATCTACGCCGCATCGCTGCAGCAAGTTCAGCAATGCACCGCGTCGCCGAAATTCGCCGTGCGCGCGTGTCTGGCCGTATGGATAATCACGAACGCAAGGTGGGTACGGATTGGAACGTTGCGTTGCAGGGTGCATCTATGGATGTGGTGATCGACGCAGATCACGACGGATCTAATGTCACCTTCACGGATGGCACTACAATGCGCGTTTCTGGAGTTTGGACGCCGGGCGATCAACTGGCCAAGATGACGGTAGATGGTGCGCCACTTATTCTCAAAGTGGGTAAAATCAGCGGTGGCTTCCGCATTCGTACACGTGGTGCGGATATGAAGGTTCACGTGCGCACAGAGCGTCAGGCCGCGCTTGCGCGCTTGATGCCAGAAAAAGTTGCACCTGATACGTCCAAACTGTTATTGTGCCCGATGCCGGGTCTGGTTGTTAAATTGAATGTAGAAGAAGGCGAAGTGGTCGAAGAGGGCCAAGCGCTATGCACCATCGAAGCAATGAAGATGGAAAACATCCTAAAGGCTGAGAAAAAGGGCACTGTGTCCAAGATCAACGCCAGTGCAGGTGACAGCCTTGCAGTGGACGAAATCATTATGGAATTCGAATAAGCAATGGACCGTGCTTACGCCACTTCGCTAGAAATGATAGCGTGGGGTCAGCTTTTGCTGGCCTCACGCTTTTTCTCGCGGAGTTCGCGTTTACGCAAAGGCATTTTGTCGATGCTTCGGGTGATTTCGCGAACGTCCCATGGGAACGGTTTGCGTAGTTTCACACCGCCATCTTTGCCGATTATAGCTAACATGAAGCCACGTGGACGTAGTTTTAGCCGCAATTGGGATTTCGCGCTGGGGTCTGTATCTGTCAACACAACTACGTCGCGTTCCTCTAGATCGTGCAGTTTTGCCAGCAACAATTCAATCTGCTCGGTGTATCGGGGGTCGGCATCGCTGTTGGCAAAGACAACAATGGGCCGCTTTTTCCATATAAATTGGTTCAAATCGGTTTCTGAAGTCTGCGAAAAAACGATGTTTTCGGTCACTGCGATGGCGTCTTCCGCCATTGCTTGGCCGGAAAATAAAGCTGCTATAACAAAAGGTAATATGTGTTTCATGAGCACTCCTGTTACTATCGACATAGTACCTTTATCAACGATTACGACCCGCCAAAGGTGCAAATGTTGCGTTAATGCGTTGGGTACCATTTGACCAAACACAAAACGCGCAATTGCGCGAAGCATATGCTGACGACATGCACTGGCTTATTTCAGGTGCTGAAGGGCTGGAAATACTGACAAAAGACACGGACCACTACGGAACGGGAAATATCCCGCAGTTTGGCCCATTTGATGGAGGACAACGACATGACAAGCAAAAAAGACACGTGGCGGGGCATCGCTGAAAGCGAACTTCGTAGCCGCCCGGTAGATGACCTGACATGGAAAACCCTTGAGGGGATCGATGTCCAACCGATCTATACTAAAGAAGACCTGAAAGAGGTTGATCATCTGGGCACGATTCCGGGGGCTGCACCATTTACGCGCGGCGTGAAGGCCACGATGTATGCAGGGCGTCCATGGACCATCCGCCAATATGCGGGTTTCTCAACTGCAGAAGAATCGAACGCCTTTTATCGCCGTGCTTTGGATGCGGGTCAGCAGGGTGTTTCAGTTGCCTTTGATCTGGCCACTCACCGCGGGTACGACAGTGATCATGAACGTGTGGTTGGCGACGTCGGCAAAGCCGGTGTTGCGATTGACAGCGTTGAAGATATGAAAATTCTATTCGACGGAATTCCGTTGGATAAAGTGTCAGTTTCTATGACGATGAATGGCGCAGTTATTCCAATCCTGGCCAGCTTCATTGTTGCGGGCGAGGAGCAGGGGCATGACAAATCTGTGCTAGCGGGAACCATTCAGAATGATATTCTGAAGGAATTTATGGTGCGTAACACCTATATTTATCCGCCCGAGCCATCGATGCGGATCATTGCCGACATCATTGAATTTACGGCCAATGAGATGCCTAAATTCAACTCAATTTCGATCTCTGGTTACCACATGCAAGAGGCTGGCGCGAACTTGGTTCAAGAGCTGGCGTTCACTTTGGCCGATGGGCGCGAGTATGTCCGCACGGCGATAGCCGCAGGTATGGACGTGGATAAATTTGCGCCACGCCTTAGCTTTTTCTTCGCGATCGGAATGAATTTTTTCATGGAAGCGTCCAAGTTGCGTGCAGCGCGTTTGCTGTGGCATCGCATCATGTCCGAGTTTGAGCCAAAGAACCCGAAGTCATCCATGTTACGCACGCACTGCCAAACTTCTGGCGTATCTTTGCAAGAGCAGGACCCATACAACAATGTGGTACGCACGGCATATGAAGCTATGGCTGCGGCCCTTGGGGGCACGCAATCCTTGCACACCAATGCGTTGGATGAAGCGATTGCTTTACCTACTGATTTTTCGGCCCGTATTGCACGCAACACTCAGTTGATCCTGCAAGAAGAGACAGGCGTGACCAATGTGGTCGATCCATTGGCAGGTTCTTATTATGTTGAGAAGTTGACCCATGATCTGGCTGGAGAAGCATGGAAGCTGATCAAAGAAGTTGAGGCATTGGGTGGAATGACCAAGGCCGTCGCGTCAGGCATGCCAAAGTTGCGTATCGAAGAGGCTGCAGCGACACGTCAGGCCAATATTGACCGCGGCACGGAAGTGATCGTCGGTGTGAATAAATACCGTCTGGATAAAGAAGACCCAATCGATATTATGGACATCGATAATGATGCGGTTCGGACTAGTCAAATTGCCCGCCTCAACGGCATTCGCGCCAGTCGTGATGCAGCTGCCTGTGAGGCAGCCTTGGCTGAATTGACACGTCGAGCTAGTGAGGGTGGCAACTTGTTAGAGGCGGCCATCGATGCGGCACGAGCACGTGCCTCAGTTGGGGAGATTAGTACAGCGATAGAAGACGTATTTGGGCGCCACCGCGCGGAAGTCAAAATGTTGTCTGGTGTTTACGGCGCTGCCTATGAGGGCGACGCGGGTTTTGCTGCGATCCAAAAGTCTGTTGAGGATTTTGCTGAGGTAGAGGGGCGCCGCCCGCGTATGTTGGTCGTGAAGATGGGTCAAGATGGGCATGATCGCGGTGCCAAGGTTATCGCGACGGCGTTTGCTGACATCGGTTTTGATGTGGATGTAGGTCCGCTGTTTCAAACGCCTGCAGAAGCCGCACAGGACGCAGTTGATAATGATGTGCACGTGATTGGGATCAGTTCTCAAGCTGCAGGTCACAAGACGCTGGCACCACAATTGGTAAAGGCCCTGAAGGATGCCGACGCTGAGGATATCATTGTAATCTGTGGCGGTGTTATCCCGCAACAGGACTATCAATACCTATATGATAATGGAGTTAAGGCGATCTTTGGGCCGGGGACTAATATTCCGGATGCTGCGCACGATATCCTTGAAATTATTCGTAAAACCCGATCCTAAAGAGCAGACGGGGGCGATCTAGAAAGGGGCAGCCAATGGCTGCTCCTTTTTGTTTATGCAGATGCGGGTGCATTATCTTGGGGTAATTGGCGCGAGGCCAGCATCAACGCTGTGTAACCTAGGACACCGGATACAATCGAACCGCTAAGCACGCCCAAGCGAACTTGGTTCATCATTTCAGCGTCTGCAAAGCTTAGGCCACCAATGAATAGGGACATTGTGAAGCCGACCCCAGCCAAGCAAGAGATGCCGTAGATGTGCAATGCAGTCGCACCATGTGGCATCTTCGCGATGCCTGTTTTGACCATCAACATTGTTAGACCAAATACACCAACCTGTTTCCCGACGATCAGGCCTAGTGCGATGCCCAATGGAAGAGGGGCCAGTAGATCACTGAAGGTCATACCTTTGAGGACAACACCTGCGTTTGCGAAAGCAAAAGTCGGGATGATGAGGTATAATACATACGGTGTCAGGCCATCTTCAAGAGAATGGAGTGGCGACTTGCCCCATTTGTCTTTGAGTGGAATACAGAATGCCGTGACAACGCCAGCCAAGGTTGCGTGAACTCCAGATTTAAGAACGAAGTACCACATGATCGCGCCTAAAAGCAGGGCAGGTGCGATACGGTGCGCACCTTTGATATTGAGCCATAGCAAGCCGGCCAATGGAAGCAATGCAAGGAATAGGTAATCTATCTTAAGTTCTGCAGTGTAGAACAAGGCAATGATAATGATTGCGCCAAGGTCATCCAAAATTGCCAGTGTTAACAAAAATACCTTGAGTGATGCAGGGGCGCGGCTGCCCACAAGTGCGAGAATGCCGAGCGCAAATGCAATGTCGGTAGCTGCAGGAATGGCCCAACCGCTAATATTTTCAACGATGTTCCAGTTTAAGAGTACGAAGATCAAAGCTGGTAGGGCCATGCCGCCGATGGCTGCAACGCCCGGCAAAATGATGTCGCTTGGGTTCTTGAGTTTGCCCTCGAGGATTTCGCGCTTTAGTTCCAAACCTATCAGGAAGAAGAAGATCGCCATAAGGCCGTCGTTGATCCACAAGATCAGAGGTTTAGAAAGGCCTTCGCCGTTGATCAAAACAGAGAATTTTGCGCCAAGTACGGATTCATAAAGACCTGACAATGCAGAGTTAGCAACGATCATCGCTGCCAATGCTGACAGCATAAGCAGGATCCCTCCCGATGCTTCATGGCTAAAAAACCGGTCGAGGGCTCGTAAAAACATTTAATCGCTCCGAAATTGTCGAGTATGGTAGAGCAGATAAGGTTTTGCCCCTCGAAATCAATGTAAATTCCTGCAAAACTAATTTTATTCTTGGATTATTTTCGCAATGCAAAGTTATGAGGCGATCCCATGCTGCTAGATCATTTGGCGGTGTCCGGCGAGACACTTGAACAGGCCCAGTCCTATGTCGAGGAGGCCTTGGGCATTTCGATGCGGCCAGGTGGTGAGCACGCTGTTTTTCATACGCATAATAAGCTGATGGGATTGGCAGATGGGCTGTATTTAGAAGCGATTGCGATCAACCCTAACGCACCTAATCCTGACCGGCCAAGGTGGTTTGACCTTGACCGGTTTTCAGGGAATCCGCGCTTGAGCAATTGGATATGCCGCAGTAATGCGCTTGATGATGATATGGCTTTGTTACCTGATGGGGTTGGGGAAGCTGTTTCGTTACAACGCGGTGATTTGCGTTGGCAGATGGTCGTGCCCGCCAGCGGGGTTTTACCCTTCGATAATCAGTGCCCCGCTCTGATCAAATGGCAAACAGCGACGCATCCCGCTGAGATTTTGCCACCCTCAGGCTGTCGTCTGCGCCGCCTTGTCGTCGCGCACCCACAGGCAAAAGAATTGGAGACTGCAGTGAAAAAGGCGCTGGTGGACGCTCGTGTTGTGTTTGAGGTTGGGTCCCAAGATTTGATGGCAGAATTTGATACGCCGCATGGAATACGACGATTATGATCCGTTCGGCCGTTATTGCTGATGCGCACCCTATCACCGTGCTATGGAACGATTTTATTCGTGATACAGCCTTTACCTTTACCACTGAACTGAAAGTACGCAGTGACGTTGAAGCTATTATCACGGATCCTGAAAGGAGTGTCTTGATCTGTGAGCAAGAGGGCGTGTTTGAGGGTTTTGCGTTGTTTGGGACGTTTCGTGGTGGTCCAGGTTATGTGCATACAGTCGAGCACTCAATCTATCTTGTGCCAGAGGCGCAGGGCAAAGGATTGGGGCGGGCGTTGATGGATGCTCTTGTGAGTGCTGCCATGACGCTTGGCCATCATGCAATGATCGGGGCCATTAGTGGCGGGAATGCCAACGCGGTCGCGTTTCATGAAAAATGTGGGTTCAAGCAGGCCGGCCGCTTGCCTAAGGTTGGTCGTAAAAATGGCGTCTGGCATGATTTGATATTAATGCACTTAATTATTGAAACGCTCACTGACACCTTTGAAAGCAAAGGATAGGGTGGCGCTATGTCTATATGGTCCCGTATCGCTGAAGCTCTTGCTGCCCTCACTTCTGGGGAGACCTTGTGGTCAGTTTTTGACAAGCTGCGTAGCCCGCCTGAACGCTCAGTCGCGTTTGCGATTGCTGTGATTGCATTGGGTGCAAAAATGGCAAAAGCGGATGGGCATGTCACACGTGATGAGGTCACAGCCTTTCGTGAAGTGTTTGATATTGCTAGCCAAGACGAAGCTGGGGCCGCCCGTGTTTTCAATTTGGCTCGCACAGACGTTGCGGGTTTTGAAAGCTATGCGAATCGTATTCACACGATGTTCCATAAAGATCCGCATATGCTAAAGGATTTGATGGAAGGTTTGTTCCACATTGCGATGGCGGATGGATTTTATCACCCGAACGAGAATGCCTTTTTAGAACGTGTGGCCGAGATTTTCGAAGTCTCGGCTGGCGAATTCAAAGCCTTAAGAGCACGGTTTGTTCCGGACGCGGAACAGGATCCTTATGCTGTATTGGGGCTGAACCCAAACATGTTATTTGATGACATGCGCAAAGTATGGCGACAGCTTGTACGTGACAATCACCCCGATGCGATGGTTGCACGCGGCATCCCTGAAGAGGCCGTATTGTTGGCGGAGAAACGTATGATCGATATCAATCGCGCTTGGGATGACATTAGAAAAGAACACGCTTAATGCGCATTGCAACATAAAATATCGAATGGATGGACTGTCTGTTCCATAGCGCCGGGGCACTTTTGAATGACGATTGTTGGTCCTCTCGACACAAGGTGACACGTAAGAAATAAACCGATGCCTTGGGCGTAGTCTTTAAGACGATGGATGCGGATGCCGTCATGATTCTCGAGGCACCGGATCAAGGCAAACGTCGCGATGCCGCTTTGGCGCTTGTAACGTTTGCTGCGCGGTTTGGCTTACGAGCCCGCAAAGCCGTCATTGGTTTTGCCAATGACACTCAGAAAGAGATTGCGATGTTGTCTGATCCGGACGCAAGGACTGTGCGCCATGATCCTAAGGGCGAAAGTTTGGGCGAAGTGGGAGGACGCAATACACCGCGTTTTAATGGTGCATATAGCATCCTTTAGATGATCCGAAATGTTGGGATACGCCGGAACTGCGCGACGCGCTGGTTACGGCATCAGGCCATTTCCCGGTGACTTTGGATATCGACGTTTAAGTTGTGATCAATCCTTGCGGGTTTTCACAACTAATTCGGCCTGCAATGAGGACGCTAGGGATTTTAAACGTATCTCGGCGACTTCGCCAAATAACGGCAATGCATCGCGCGTCAGGCGCAGTTCTAATATCTGTTTCTTAGGATACCATTTGAATGTGGCCCGTTCGGCACCTTTCTCCATCCAGAGCATGGCACCAAAACGCATGGCTTTACCCAAAACCTCAGCCTCTAATTGGGTCTTTTCGTCAACCAGAGTGTACAGCTCTTCGAACCGCGTGCCTTCGCGGCTGTTGGAGTAGCGGTGCAGTAAGGCCAGTCCAAGGAATATGCGTTCTTGATGGTTCAGGCCGCCAAGATTGGCGCGTGTCGCATTATCAAAACAGACCTCTGCGCGGTAATCTGGATGGGCACGCCAACTGACGTCGTGGAGCAAGCAGGCAGCTTTGACCAAGCGTTTGCGCGTTTCGGGTGCTGATTTGAACAGAGGCAAAACGAAGTCATAAAGAGATTTCCCAAATCCGGGCATGCGGGCGTCTTTGTTTTCGGCAAAACGCGATGCCTCAATCAGCGGATCGCGGTCACGCAATCTTTGGGGCATTTGCTCATAAAGCAGCCCTTCGCGGATACCATAGCTGCTGATGGCGATATCTTTGGGCTTGAAGGCTTTGACGAGCTGCTTGAGGACCATGGCTGCCAGGGGGACCAAGATCATGCGGGCGGATGATATGCCGCAAGCGCTGCGCAACTCTTCGATGTCAGCCTCAGCAATATATTTTGCGGTGCGGGACACATGAGCCGGGGTCATCCGGTATTCGTGCAAAACATGTAGCGGATATCCACGACGGTGCATATCGATGCGCGCAATCGCACGCCAGCTTCCGCCAACTAAGAAAAGGCGATCACGTTGTGCGCCCATTTGTTCCATAAGGCTCGCCACGGTTTCTTTGATGTGTGCTTTACGTTCTTTGTGCTCACCACTAAGCCCCTGAAGCTTTAACGGGCCGAGGTTGGACGTTACACGTTTGCCAACGCGCCCTTCTGAGATCTCAGCCAATTCCATCGAAGAACCGCCAATATCGCAAATCAGACCATAGGCACCAGGCCAACCAAGCAGCACGCCTTGTGCTGAAAGCCGTGCTTCTTCTTTGCCATCAATAACCCAGATGCGCAGGCCAGTATGTTGAAGGACATCAGCACAAAATGCTGCACCGTCTTGGGCGTCACGTACGGCAGCTGTTGCAACAACAGTTAGTTCGGACAGGCCCATTCCATCAGCAAGATGTTTGAACCGGATCATTGCGGCCAGCGCACGGTCACGTCCCTTTGGATTTAGGTTGCCGGTTTCAGATACGCCAGCGCCCAAAGCACACATGATTTTTTCGTTATAAAAATACGCGGGGCTACGTGCCGCGCCATCGAACACAACCATACGCACTGAGTTGGACCCAACATCCACAACACCAACGCGTGATAGGGCGCGCGTACCGGGATCATCAAAAAGGGAAAGCCCGAATGAGCCCGTTTCGTCAGCAGAGGTTTCTGTTTTCACGTCCGGTTTCCCCTATCAGGATGTGCAATCAATTGTGCGCCGTTCGGTTAGACGCGGTAAAGTTAGAAATCAATTGGGCTTGGGTGGATCGTTCTTCGTATGGGTCAATTTTGGAACATCGGATGCACCCGCAGATCCACGCCCTGACAGTGATGGGTTCTCCATAAAAAAGCGATGGCAGTTAAATTCAAAGGTGCCTTCATCAACGGGTGGACGATTAAAGCTGCCATCAGGTGCCATAACCCAACTTTGGGTCACGTCTGCGAGATTTGCGGCCATGATTTGGGACACGATTTGCGCCTTAACCGTGCCATTTGTTATTTCGACCAATGTTTCCACACGGCGGTTCAGATTGCGGCTCATCCAGTCGGCAGAGGATATGAACACCTTTGCGTTTTTGTGGGGCAGGCCGTGGCCGTTGCCAAAGCAAACGATGCGCGAATGCTCAAGAAAGCGTCCGACGATTGATTTAACACGAATATTTTCGGAGAGACCTTTGATGCCCGGACGCAGACCACAGATACCACGCACAACAAGGCTGATTTTAACGCCGTCTTGGGAGGCTGCATACAGAGCATCAATTATTTCTTTTTCAATAAGGCTATTCATTTTTGCCCAGATCTCAGCAGGCCGGCCAGCACGCGCGTGTTCCGCCTCTGCTGCGATCATTTTTAGCAAGCGGGTTTTTAGGTTGGCGGGCGAGATCGCAAGGTTGCTGAGGTTTGCTGGTGGAGCATAGCCTGACAGATAGTTAAACACCTTGGTTGCGTCACGGCCCAATTTTGCGTCGCATGTAAAGAGCGATAGGTCGGTGTAAATACGTGCGGTGATCGGGTGATAGTTGCCGGTGCCGTAGTGGGTATAAGTCACCAGGTCACTGCCTTCACGGCGCACAACAGTGCTAATCTTTGCATGGGTTTTCAAATCGATAAATCCGTATACAACATGCGCACCTGCGCGCTCCAAACGTCGTGATTGGCGGATATTGGCGGCCTCGTCAAAGCGCGCCTTTAGCTCAACCAATGCAGTAACAGACTTGCCACCTTCGGCTGCTTCACACAGCGCTTCGACAATCGGGGACCGCTTGGATGTGCGGTAAAGCGTTTGCTTGATCGCGACTACATTTGGATCGCGTGCAGCTTGCTGCAAGAAACGAACGACCATATCAAAGGTCTCGTAAGGGTGATGCAGAAGCATGTCTTTTTGACGAATAGCGGCGAACATGTCGTCCTCAAAATCGGTTACGCGCTCAGGCACGCGTGGCTTGAAAGAGGGCCATAAAAGATCGGGGCGTTCGTCTAGCACCAATTCGCTTAGGTCATCGACGCCAATCATGCCGTCGATCTCGATCAGTTCTTCGTCGCCTACGCCCAGTTCGGCCATAACGACGGATTTGAGCTTTCGCGGCGCACCAGCCGAAATGTTAATCCGAACAACCTGTCCGCGTTTGCGGCGTTTCAGCGCGACTTCAAACTCGCGCACCAAATCTTCGGCTTCGTCTTCTACCTCGAGATCGCTGTCCCTTAGGACGCGGAATTCAAAGTGACCTTTGAGTTCATATCCTGGGAACAGGCCGGAAATATTAAGGACGAGCAGTGTTTCAAGCGGTAAAAATCTGTGACCTTTGGCGCTGGGTATTGAAATGAAACGGTCGATCTGTGCCGGGATTGGCAATAGGGCCTGCAAGTTACGTTTGTCACGTTTACGTTGCAGTTGTAGCGCCAGCGCATAACCCGTGTTTGGGATGAACGGGAAGGGATGAGCCGGATCAATCGCCAAAGGCGAGAGCACGGCGAACACTTGGCTTAGGAAGAAATCCTTGAGAAATACGCGGTCATCATCGGTTAAATCGTCAAGTTGCAGGATCTTAATGTCCTGCGCTTCCATCTCTGTGTGCAATTCACCAAGAACGCGCTGTTGCGTGTGCATCAGATCACGCGCGTTTTCGTCAATCAGTTTCAATTGTTCTGCAGGAGGCAGCCCGTCAATGCCTGGCGTAACGTTACCTGCGCGCGCCAATTCACGCAGACCTGCGACGCGAACGGTGTAAAATTCGTCTAGGTTATCTGCGCTGATTGAAAGAAAGCGAAGCCGTTCGAGTAGCGGGACACGTTGGTTTTCGGCTTCTTGAAGAACGCGCCAATTGAAACCAAGCCAACTTAGTTCACGATTATAAAACCTATCTGCGCTGGATGGATCCAAATCAGGGAGGTGCGTTGGCGCATCAAAGGGCGCTTTTAGGAAATCAGCGTGTGACATAGGATTTTGTTAGCACTCAACTATGACGTTTAAGTGGCGATTATTGCGCCGTTTATCTCAAGTTGTCCAGCACTTGAGAGGCTAGTGCGCGTGTCAGCGGTTTGTGGCGGGCAAGGCTATGGTCATCCATCGCGCAAACAACCTCCCGTGCTGCTGCAAATGACCGATTAATGCGAAGAACCAAAAAGGGGATTACATCGGGACGGGGCATAAGCTGGCGGTCACTAAATTGTTTGGCAATTACCGCACCCAACAGAGTATCGTCAGGTGCTTCAAGGGTCGCAACGCCTGCTGCGTCGATGCGGCTCTGGAGATCTGGAAGGTTAAGGCCCCAGTGGTTCGGTGTGCCAGTCCCGGTCATCAACAAGGGGTGCTGGTTCATGCGCATCAAGTTATGCAAGTGAAACAACGCGGTTTGAGCGTCAGCGTTTGCAGCGATACTTGGGACGTCCTCAACGGCAACAGCCCCTTGCGCAAGGGAGGGTATATCAGCATCTGAAAGACCCGTTGCAGAGACAATTTGTCCAGCGTGCGTGCCTGCCCAGACGTGAGATAGGTGAGTTTTGCCTGAACCTTCGGGACCACATAAAATGAGTTTTTCACCTTCCCAATTTTGGGATGTTTCCATCATAGCCACAGCCACTGCATTGCTTGGCGCGATCATAAAGTCGTCGCGTCCCAAGGCGGGCACAACGGGTAAATCAAAACTAAGTTGTTGGTTCATGCGTCGTCGGACTTTCGGCTGTTCCCTTTGTAGAGCAGGCTGGCGATATACTGACCGATCGCAAAGCGTATAATCACTCCAATTGCTGCTGCCAGAGGGACGGCGACCAGCAGGCCGACGAAACCAAATACGGTCCCAAAGACGGACAATGACAGCAGCAACCATACAGGATGCAGGCCAACGCTGTTGCCGACCAGCTTTGGCGTCAAATAGTTGCCCTCGATCACTTGGCCGACAATAAAGATAATAGCGACAAGGCCAATGCGCATCCAGTCAGTTGAATAGGTGATGACGCCATCTACGGTGACTTCGATGCCGTTCCAAAATTGAAAAATGGCAAGACCAATCGCCAAGACTCCGCCAATCAATGATCCAAGATAAGGAATGAATGTGACGAGTCCTGCGATAAACCCCACAACAAGTCCGAACTGTAGCCCGACAATCGTCAGTGCGAAGGCGTAATATGTCCCCAGGATCAGGCAAACGGTTCCCATGCCGCGAATGAATGCGGCTAGGGTTTGGTCGATTTGTTTGGCAAGTTTGCGAATGATGGGCGCGTGGTCGCGGGGCATCAGTTCATCGATACGGGCGATCATGTTGCCCCAATCTAACAGCAAATAAACCGACACAACGGGCACGATGACAAACAGTGTAACGATATTGATCAAGGATGCCGCCGAGCTGAGTGCTGTATTTAGCAATGTGCCGCCACGGCTTTTGATCGTTTCCCCGACGCTATACAAGGTTTGGCTAAGAGGTGATGTTTCGTCGAGCAATGCAGGAAAGCGTTCCGTGAGCATCATCCCTAGGTCGATCGCATATTGCGGTGCGCTGGCAAAAAGTAATGTAGTTTGGTGGATCAGTGTTGGGATCACTAGCAAGGCGACCAGTACAAAAAGGAGAATGGCAGTTAGCGTAATAGTGGCTGTCGCCAAAACACGACTGGCACCAAGGTCTTCAAGGCGGTCGGCAACTGGATTAAGGGAATAGGCAGCAGCTGCGCCAAGGACGAAGGGAAGAAGTACGTCGCCCAAGACCCAAAGTAGGACAAAAAGAATTGCGGCTGTGAGGCCCCAATATTTTAATTGATCGCGTACTGGCAGGCCCATCTTTGGCTCCTAATAAGTCCGCATCACAAATCGCGTGTTTGAATGAAATATTCAAGGGCAGACGTAAAAAGGCCCCGTGCTACAGGGCCTTTGGTCACAATTAAATTATGTTTAGTGACAGGTTGGGCGTGTGCCTGGCAGTAGAACCTTGTCGATCACGTGGATCACGCCCTTGGCAGCTTTGATGTTTGCAGCCACAACCGTTGCCATTTCTCCGGTACCATCAGCAATCGTCACGCCATCTGCACCTTTGGTGATGCACAAACGCTTGGGGGCTAGAATCGTCTTGATGTAGTTGGACCCAGTTGGGATCGCTTCGGCTGTTAGATTTCGATCATCTGCATGGTACAAAAGGATGTTTGTAAGATCGCCTTTTTTTCTGGTTTAAGTAACGTTTCAACTGTTCCTGCTGGCAATGCTGCGAAAGCATCGTTGAGCGGGGTGCAGACAGTGAGTGGACCGGGCCCCTGAAGCGTTTCGACTAGTCCCGCCGCGGAGACGGCGGCAACCTGTGTTTTGAAACGATCATTATCTGATGCGATTTCAACGATGTTAGCGGCCTGAGTTGCGGTTCCAAGTGTCAGTTTTACAGCGGTTATGGCGGCACAATTGCGCAAAGTATTCATTGTAAAAATCTTCCTTGTTTTCATCCAAGCCTCATGACTTTCTGAAAGAGATACGCCGTTGTTTGTGCGACGGAATATGTCGCTTACGGTTGTGTTCTTAAAGGTTTCAATTGCCTGATTTGGGTGGTTTATGAGCAAGTTCTCTGGTGCTGTATTCCGTTAATTCAAGGGCTTTGCTCCCTACGCTGCGCGTCTCCCCCAGAGTTTTTCTGGCAAGATGATGTTGGCGAGATTGCTAGGAGGTAACAGGGGCGTTGCGAGGGCTGGCCGTTTGGCTTAATCAGGCAATAATTGTTATTTGAGGAGCCACGTGATGCGTTTGAGCCGTTATTTTCTGCCCGTTCTAAAGGAAAACCCTGCTGAGGCGCAGATTGTTAGCCACCGTTTGATGCTGCGTGCAGGCATGATCAAGCAATCAAGTGCTGGGATTTATTCCTGGTTGCCGCTTGGTTTCAAAGTTTTGCGCAAAATTGAGAACATTGTGCACGAAGAACAGCAGCGCGCTGGGCACATGCCGATGTTGATGCCGACCATTCAATCCGCTGACCTTTGGCGCGAGAGTGGTCGTTATGATGATTACGGTGAAGAGATGCTGCGCATCAAAGACCGAAATGATCGTGACATGTTGTTCACACCAACAGCAGAAGAAATGATCACTGACATTTTCCGTTCACATGTTGGTAGCTATAAAGACTTACCTTTAACCATGTACCAAATCCAGTGGAAATTCCGCGATGAACGCCGTCCACGGTTTGGCGTGATGCGTGGCCGTGAATTCTATATGAAAGACGGTTACAACTTTGATCTGACCAAAGAGGATGCGTTGCACGCCTATAACCGTCACTTGGTCAGCTATCTGCGCACCTATGAACGCATGGGCCTGCAAGCGATCCCAATGCGTGCGGACTCTGGTCCAATTGGTGGCGATGATACGCATGAATTCTTGGTGTTGGCTGAAACAGGTGAATCTGAGGTGTTTTACGATAGCGCAGTGACTGACCTGACGTTTGGGGACCGTGACATCGACTATGACAATGTTGAACAATGTGCGGCCGTGATGGAAGAATTCACTACCAAATACGCCCGTACGGACGAAACGCACGATGAAGCGCTGTTTAATCAAGTTCCTGAGGACCGTCGCAGGACGGCCCGTGGCATTGAAGTAGGCCAGATTTTCTACTTTGGTACTAAGTATTCGGAAGCGATGAAGGCCACAGTTCAAGGCCCTGATGGTAAGCCCGCACCAGTTCACATGGGGTCGCACGGGATTGGCGTCAGCCGCTTGTTGGGTGCAATCATTGAAGCTAGCCATGATGATAAGGGTATTATTTGGCCAGAAGGCGTCACGCCGTACCACTGTGGAATTGTGAACCTGAAACAGGGTGACGAAGAAGCAGATGCAGCTTGTGATGTGTTGTATAAATCGTTAACTGCGCTTGGCTTGGAACCTCTTTACGATGACCGCAAAGAGCGCGCTGGTGGCAAGTTCGCAACTATGGATCTGATTGGCTTGCCTTGGCGTATTACGGTTGGTCCACGTGGCTTGAAGAATGGTGTTGTTGAACTAACCTCGCGCCTAACGGGTGAGAGTGAAGAGATGACGCCAGAATTAGCAGTTCAGAAGATCGCAGAAATCTACGCGGCGCTATAACTTAAGAAAGGGAGGTGCTGTGATGATCGTTCGTGCAATCACGCTTGCTGGTGGCTTGGCCGTCGGTGCTGGCACCTCCCAATTTCCTGAGTTCAGTCAGCAATACGCGCAACGTTTGGGCGGAGCGGTTGACGCTCTGAGCGAGGTTGTTGCAGATTTCGACACTTCTGCAGCCGCAGAAGGATTGTCGCGATTTGAAGCGTTGGAGCAGATGACCGGTGCCGATTTTATCGAACGGCGTCGCGCCGATATGGAACGTACTTTTGACCGTCATGCGATATTGACTGAAGATTTGAGGTTATTGGCTCAGGCTGGTCCATTCATACGGGCCTATCACGCAGCCCGCTTTACCGATGGCGATGTGGCAAGTGCGGCATGGGATGCGTTCCAGCCTGCTGTCCCGCTCAACCTGACGGGCGCAATCTTTGCTGGTTTTGGCTTTTTCGTTGGCTTGATCACAATGAGAAGTTTTTTGGCGGTTATTCGCTGGCCGTTTCGCCGACGCACGACTTGACCAAGGCGTACAAACGACACAGGCTGTCTGTAACCTAGCATACCAAACAAGAAAGAGCCAAGAATGGCCAATACGCCCAAACCCTTTGCACCTTTCGAGTGGATGATTGCCTGGCGCTATCTGCGCGCGCGCCGCGCTGAAGGTGGCATAAGTGTTATGACCGTTATCAGTTTGGTTGGGATCACACTGGCGGTATTCGCATTGATTGTGACCCTCGCAGTGCGTTCGGGGTTTCGCGCGGAGTTTGTTGATACTATCCTCGGATCAAATGCGCATGTCACCGTCTATAATATGGGCGAGGTTTTAAATAGCGGCCAAATTGATCGCACGATCAAAGACTATACCGCTATGGCGCAACGTGTGTCTGAAGTTGATGGTGTTATTCGTGTGGCCCCCTTGGTACGCGCGCAGGCGATGGCGAATTTGCGTCAATCGAATTCGGGCATTGAGATTTACGGTATCTCTGCGGCAGACCTTTTGACAATCCCGCGGATTGCCAACCCCGAAACTTCATATGGCGATATAACGCGCTTTGGCCAAGGCATTGCGATTGGGTCAGGTGTTGCGCGTGAATTGGGTGCAAGCGTTGGTGACAAAATCAAAATCATCTCGCCCAACGGCGTCAAGACTGCGTTTGGGATAAGCCCACGGGTCAATGCCTATGAGGTTGTTTATGTGTTTAGCGCCGGGCGCTACGACATTGATCGGACGCGGGCCTATTTGCCAATTCAGGATGCGCAGGCGTTTTTTAATCGTGAAGGCGGTGCAACCGAACTGGAAATTATGGTTGGAGACCCCGAAGCGATTAATAGTTTAATACCTCAAATTATTGCAGCTGCAGGCGATCGGGCTTTGCCCTTCACGTGGTTAGAGGCCTCTGGTGGGTTCCTGCGTGCACTTGAGGTTGAGGACAATGTGATGTTCGTCATCCTATCAATTTTGGTTTTGATCGCTGCAATGAACATCGTGAGTGGTTTGATTATGTTGGTGAAGAACAAGGGGCGCGATATTGGCATATTGCGTACTATGGGACTAAGCGAAAGTTCGGTTTTAAGGGTGTTCTTTATCTGCGGTGCTTTCACTGGGATTATTGGTACCGCCTTGGGGGTAATATTTGGCTGCTTGTTCGCCATTTATATCGATCCGATTTTCAGCGCGGTAAACTGGCTGATGGGGGGCGGCGTTTGGGATCCTGCAATTCGTGGGATTTATGCTTTACCTGCGGAACTACACTTTGCAGATGTCATGTCAGCGGTCGCTCTGTCCCTTGGCTTGTCGTTCATCGTAACGATCTTTCCTGCGCGACGTGCAGCCCGAATGAATCCTGTGGAGGCTTTGCGTTATGAGTGATCTAGTCCTTGAGCTGAGCGGGATACGCAAAACCTACAATGTTGGTTTACCCAATGAGGTGCAGGTTTTGCGTGGCATAGACCTAAAGATCAAAGCCGGTGAGGTTGTTGCTTTGGTTGCCCCGTCTGGAGCAGGCAAATCCACGTTGCTTCATATGGCTGGTCTATTGGACACTCCTGATGCGGGTGATGTCACTTTTGGTGGCCAAAACATGCAAGGCCTGAACGATTGGAAACGTACAGGGCTTCGTAGAGATGACATTGGTTTTGTCTATCAATTCCACCATTTGCTACCTGAATTTACAGCAATAGAGAATATCGTATTGCCCCAGTTGGCTGCAGGCGTGGGTCGCAAAGCGGCGCATGAACGCGCGCTTGACCTGCTTGGTCGCGTAGGCGTCGCAGAGCGTGCAGATCACCGCCCTGCTGCATTGTCTGGTGGCGAAGCACAGCGCGTGGCGTTTTGCCGTGCCCTTGCAAACGGTCCACGGTTGCTTTTGGGTGATGAACCAACAGGCAACCTGGACCCGACCACTTCTGATCAAGTCTTTGGTGCATTGATGGATTTGGTGCGGTCAACAGGTTTGGCAGCAGTCATTGCCACCCATAACTTGGAATTGGCTGCCCGAATGGACAGGGTTGTGCGATTAGGTGCTGGCGTTTTGCGCAATGAGCCTCATATTTAGTCAGAACTCAAAACCCTAAACACTAATGGAGACTGCGCGATGCCACATGTGACCCTAGACGAAATCGAACGCGTTGTATTGGCGGCGTTGCTTGAACATGGCGCTGATGCATTCCCTGCGGCGGAAGTTGCGCGTGCAGTGCGCAAAGCTGAAGCACACGGGAACCGTATTTGTGGGCTGTACTATCTAGAAAGTTACTGTCAGCAATTACGCACTGGTCGAGTGAAAGGGAACGTATCCCCTGTAGTTTCCGCCCCGCGTCTGGCAACAATTCATGTCGATGCGCAATTTGGCTTTGCACAACCTGCGTTTGCCTATGGCCTGGTGCCTGCGCTGGATGCTGCACGTCAGTTTGGGACTGCGACGCTGGCCATTGGTCATGCACATACCTGCACGTCCTTGGGGTATTTTACTGAACAGGTGGCACGCGCCGGCTTCATTTGTTTTGGCCTGACGAACGCATCACCTATCGTTGCTCCCCCAGGTGGTAAGACGCGCGTCATCGGCACGAACCCGATCGCGTTTTCTGTGCCTGACGGTGAGGGCGGATTAGCCATGCAATTTGACCAATCCACGACAACCGTCGCATTGGGCAAAATTACTATGGCTAAGGCCGCTGGTACCTCAATCCCTGAAGGGTGGGCCGTTGATAAAAACGGTATTCCAACGACGGATCCAGAAGCCGCATTGACCGGTTCGTTGGTTTCAATGGGTGGGTACAAAGGCTGGGGCTTGGGTCTGATGGCTGAAATTTTGGCTGCTGGGATGACGGGCTCGACCCTTAGCCAAGACGTGAAACCTTTGAAGGCACCTGAAGGACCGCACCACGATTTGGGTCAATATTATATGATCATTGATCCTAATGTGTCTGATGGATTTACAGATCGGTTAGCCCGAATCGCTGAGGCAATCAGCGAAGATGAAGGCGCGCGTATGCCGGGTCAAGGGCGCACAGAAAGCGATCCTGTTGACGTTCCAGACGTAGTCTGGGCGCAGGCGATGGAACTGTCAGGCTTAGACGCGTCCTAGTTTACGCACAATAGGCTGACCTATGCGAGTTGGGTCAGCCAAACACCCGCAGCCATCAAGGCGATGCCTGAAGCGCGCGCCAACCCAAGAGGTGAGACTTGCGCGCCAAAAAGGCCAAAGTGGTCGATTGCAGCCGCGCTGATCAATTGTCCCAGCAAGACGAAAAAGACAGCGTTTCCGACCCCGAAATGTGGGGCGATGTAGGTTATGGTCAGCACATAAAACGCAACGAAAGCACCCGCTAAAAATAGATGTTTGGGGGCAGAGAGCAATTGGTTGAACCCTTCGGTTCCCATTACGACCATAACGACAAGACTGATGCTGAGCGCCACAAGGAACAGGATAACGGCAGCAGTTGCTGGTGACCCGATATACTTGCCAAGTGCCGCGTTCAGACCGGCAAGCAATGGAATACCTATCCCAGCCAACAACATCGTTAAAGCGTATTGGGTCATCTCAATTTCCTAATAAAGCCTGCGGTCCGATACAGTCCAGCAAGACATTTAACTTTGGGGAAAGATTACTGGGCGTAGGTCCACCATTGCTTAAAGCTTAAGGCATATCGCAGGTGGTGCAAGCGATCTGACTTAAAGCGGTGGAGTTTGACGTAAGGTCGGGCTTTATCACAAACTGGCGATGACTGCTCTTGGGGTTGCCAGATCCAACAGTTCGCGGCATCCTGCGCATCAATTTGAAATTGAAGACCCTTTAAAATTATTGTGCCACACCTAAACATCTAATTCCTCAACAAACCGCGCGTTCTCTTGGATATATTGGTAGCGCATCTCGGGCTTTTTACCCATCAGGCGCTCGACCAGATCATCTGTTTCGCCCGGTTCGTCGTCGTCGATTGTCACGCGGATCAGCTTGCGGGTGGCGGGGTTCATTGTGGTGTCTTTCAGGTCCTTGGCGTCCATTTCACCCAGTCCCTTAAAGCGCGACAGGTCAATCCGGCCTTTGCCGCCGATCCCTTTTTCGAGCCATTTGTCCTTTTCCGCTTCATCAATGCAGTAGACCCGCTTGGCCCCTTGCGTGATGCGGAACAATGGTGGACAGGCAAGGTACAGGTGTCCTGCATCAATCATGGGCCGCATTTGGGTAAAGAAGAACGTCATCAACAGCGCCGCGATGTGCGCGCCGTCGACGTCCGCATCGGTCATGATGATGATTTTGTCATAGCGTAGATCATCGACATTGAATTTGCTGCCTAGCCCAACACCCAGCGCTTGGGTCAGGTCAGAGATTTCGGCGTTGCTGCCCAATTTTGAAGAGGCCGCGCCCAGAACGTTTAGAATTTTACCACGCAGGGGCAACAATGCTTGGGTTTTGCGATCGCGTGCCATTTTAGCAGAGCCACCCGCGGAGTCCCCTTCCACGATGAACAACTCTGTCCCTTCGCGGGTCTTGGATGAACAATCGGTCAGCTTGCCTGGCAGACGCAGTTTGGCTGTCGCTGTCTTGCGCGAGGTTTCTTTTTCTTGACGACGACGTAGCCGCTCTTCGGCCCGCAGCACGAGGAAGTCGAGGATTGCACCCGCAGATTTGGTATCCGCAGCCAACCAGTTGTCAAAGTGGTCGCGGACCGAATTTTCGACCATGCGCTGTGCATCAACAGTGGCAAGGCGGTCTTTGGTTTGGCCTACGAATTCAGGTTCGCGGATAAAGCAGGACACAAGCGCCCCTGCGCCTGTGGTCAGGTCTTCACGTGTGATTGTGCTGGCTTTTTTGTTGTTCACCAACTCGCCGTAGGCTTTGATACCTTTCAGGATCGCGGCCCAAAATCCTGCTTCGTGCGTGCCGCCCTCTGGCGTTGGAACGGTGTTGCAATAAGACTGGATAAATCCGTCGCGGGCAGGCGTCCAGTTGATGGCCCACTCTACCTTACCCGGCACCTTGAATTTTTCAAAGGATACTGTGCCCGCAAATGGGGCTTCGGCGTAGGTGGTTGCACCCTTAAGGGATTCAGACAGGTAATCTGCCAAACCGCCGGGAAAGTGGAACTTCGCCTCTTGCGGTGTTTCGCCGTCGTTTTGGGATGTTTTCCAGCGGATTTCCACGCCTGAGAACAGGTATGCTTTTGAGCGTGCCATCTTAAACAGGCGTGCAGGTTTTAGCGTGAGCGACCCAAAGATGTCGGCATCGGGGTGAAAGGTCACAGCTGTGCCGCGACGATTTGGGGCGGCACCGATTTTGGCCAGTTTGCCCTGTGGGACGCCGCGCGAGAACTCCATCGCGAACAATTCTTTGTTGCGTGCCACTTCGACCCGCAAGTGATCGGACAATGCGTTCACAACGGATGAGCCTACACCGTGTAAACCGCCAGACGTTTCATAGCTGTCGCCCGAGAATTTACCGCCTGCGTTCAGCGTACAGAAGATGATTTCGAGCGCTGATTTCTCTGGGTCCTTGGGGTGTGGCCCTGTTGGAATGCCACGTCCGTTGTCGCGCACAGAGACATGACCGTTCTCGTGTAGTTCCACTTCGATCCAAGTTGCGTGTCCAGCCACAGCTTCGTCCATCGAGTTGTCGATGATTTCCGCAACCATGTGATGCAGCGCACGATCGTCTTTACCGCCAATATACATCCCTGGACGCAGACGCACGTGCTCCATATCTTCCAAGATTTGGATGGAAGATGCATCATATTCGTCAGGGCTTGTTGTTGAGCCGGAAAGTAGATCGCTGGACATGGGCATGCTCGGAATTATTGGTTTTGATTAAGCATTAGTATGTCAGAGCATGACGCGTTGGGAAAGATGCCATTGTTGCTTCATTGTTCCAAAGTCACAGGTTAAGTGTAGTAGGTTGGTTAGTCGCGTGTGCGTGACGCGTATAGCGCAAAGATTGCGGCCAATGCGATAGACATTGCGTTGCCTAAAAAGATGGATGGGATGCTGGCGTTAAGTGTTGGGATAGTGGCGACGAACGCGCCAACGCCAGAGGCCAAGAATAATGCGGTGGCCTGACCACGACGCATCATCAAAAAGATGGCACCGATTAGCCCTGCAATGACAGATATTCCAAATGCTATGAACACGTTGGTAGGACGTGTTTCGATGATGCTTTGATATTCTGGCGGCAAGGTCAAAATGCCAGCTAAACTGAATTTTTGCACCAAATTGATGCAGCCCATCGTGTTCTAAAGAGCAGCAATGATACTGATAGCCCAAAGCGCAATTCTAGATGCTTTTGGTGCAGTGCTCATATTGCTGCCTTTTAATTCCCAGTGTTGGGAAACTGCAGGGGCGTACTACCGCTCTGTCTATCTTCATTACTCAAAATTGTGGGTGGACTAGGGGATGTAAAAGTCATCCCCAATGACCCAATCGATAATGGCATCTGCCACTTCGACCGGTTTTTGGTGGAGAATCCAATGATCGGCCTCTTCAATTTCGACGCGCTTTAGTTGGGCGCAGTGGTCTTCCAGCTCTTGGGTTGTTTGTGGCAACAATGCCGTATCGTTCATCCCCCAGATGAGCAGGTGATCACAGTGTACCTTTAGCTTTTCCAAGGGCAAGGCTGGTGGACCGTCAATAGGGACACCCACATCTGCGACCTTCAAGGGCGAAGCGCGGTACCAGTTTGTCATGCCACGCAAGCGACCTTCGCGCCCCCATTCGGTCTTGTAGGCCTCGAGCCGTTCGCCGATCAGCCAACTGTTGTCCATTTCTGCCGAAAAAAGATGGGTCATTTTGGCGAAGTCATCTGCCGCTAATGTTTCAGGGGATGTGTTTGATTTGATGAAGTTAATGTATTGGGACGCTTCAGATTGCGCACCGCCCTTGGCTAACTCCCTTTGAAAAGGAATTGGGTGCACGCCATTAGCAATGATAAGACGATTCACATGCTCGGGATGGAACATGGCAATTCCGTAGGCCACGCTGGCACCCCAATCATGTCCCATAACGGCGATTTGGCCGCCTCCCACTAGATCGGTGTTGATCAAGGCGACGATGTCGCTGACCAGCTTTGATAACGTGTACTCGCCGACATCAGAGGGTGCCCAACTTTGGCCATAGCCGCGTTGGTCGGGTGCAATGCAGTGAAACATTCCAGATAATTCAGGTGCCAAATCATCCCAAGCCCCAGAGTATTCGGGAAAGCCATGCAGCAGTATCAATTTGGGAAGATGAGGCTGTCCCCAAGAACGCGCAAAGAAATCGTGGCCGTTGAGAGAAAGGGTGTGGGTTTGCATGGTGGGCCTTTCCCGACTTGGCTGACTTTGTATCGTGGCGTTGGATTTTCTTTCATCTGAAGCAGATCATAGCGGTAAGTTTCACCATTGGAATGAGAAGCTGCGATAACTTAATTTATGCCGTTATGGCGGCTTTCAGAGGGGGCTCTAATTCAGAACGCAAAATAAGATCATTTATTTCGATAGAAATCTGAATGACTCTCGTTCTAGTTCGGACATAAATAAAAAACTGAGGCCCAACATGCTTTCACGACTTTCATTTTTAAGTCCTTACGCGCTGTGGTTTCTTTTTGCTTTGCCTGGAGGTTTGATGTTGGGGATTGCCTTTATGTCTGATGATCCTCGGATTTTTCATGAGTTGGTCCACATGTCGGGGTAGTTTTCAGCACGCTTTCTAATCGTCGCGATGATGGTGACCCCGTTGGCAATGTTGCTGCGCGGATGGCGTAGCCCTATTTGGTTTAAGAAAAACCGACGCTATTTGGGCGTTGCCCTCTTTGGCTACGCGGTACTTCATACCTTGTTTTATATAATTGATAAGGGATCGGTGGTGGGGGTTATCAACGAAGTATCACGCTTCTATATTTGGAGAGGATGGATTGCATTCGTGATTTTTGTGCCGTTGGCGGTTACTTTGACTGACTATTTTGTGTGGATTATGGTGCCATGGTGGAAAACCCTGCAGCGTTGTACTTATGGCGCTGCGGTATTGACCTTGTTGCACTGGACGGCTCTGCACAATTACGAACACCCAACGTCTGCAATCGTACACTTCCTACCTTTGACCCTGCTTGAGGCCTACAGTTTTTGGTATTGGCACATCAAACCAAGGGCGCGTACAGAAATGCCTAGGCGGCTCATGACTGGATAATAATTGTCTGGTTACACGTTTCTAGATTGCCTTGTCAGCACGCCTTGTTAAGGCTTGCGGCATGCGTTCAAAAATCATGTCATATCCCGCTCATGCTAAAGCTGTTGCTACCCTTGGCTTACCATTGGTTGGAGGACACTTAGCGCAGATAGCCATTGGCGTGACAGACACTGTCATGCTGGGGTGGTACGGTGTTGATGCGCTGGCTGCTGTCACATTGGCCGCCAGTTATTTTTTTGTTCTTTTTCTTATGGGAGCGGGATTTGCATTTGCAGTCATGCCAATGGTCGCAACATTTGATGCCGAAGAAGACGAGGTTAGCATTCGTCGCGTGACGCGCATGGGGCTGTGGCTGTCGATTGCCTACTCTGTTGCCATCATGCCTATCATGATTTGGTCTGAATCTCTGTTCCTTTTCCTCGGGCAAGAACCAACAGTCGCTGCAGACGCGCAACAGTATTTGCGCATCGCCGGATTTGGGATGTTTCCATGGTTGGTGGCGATGGTCATCAAAAGCTATTTGGCGGCACTTGAGCGCACGCAAGTTGTGTTCTGGATTGCGGTGCTTGCTACTGTTTGCAATGGATTAATTAACTACACCTTGATCTTTGGCAATTGGGGTGCTCCTGAAATGGGCATTCAGGGGGCCGCTATGGCGTCTGTGTTTACCCAATTAGTAGGTATGCTTGGGGTCGTTGTCTATGCGATCTTAGTTTTGCCTCAACACCAGTTGTTTGTTCGATTTTGGCGAGCGGATTGGGAAATGTTGATGCGGGTGCTCTGCTTGGGTGTTCCGATAGGTTTTACGGGGCTTTCTGAAACGGGTTTGTTCACGGCGACAGCTGTTATGATGGGTTGGCTTGGCACCGTGCCGTTGGCGGCACATGGTATCGCACTTCAGTGCGCTGGTATCACGTTCATGCTTCATCTGGGTATTAGTAACGTTGCAACGATCCGTGCAGGCAATGCGTTTGGGCGTGGCGATCGGGAGAATCTGGTAAAAGGGGCACATGTTGTATTTGCCATGTCGTTAATGGCAGCCTTGTTGACGATTGTTGGATTTCTCCTTTGGCCAGAACCACTTATTCTTGCGTTCATGCAGCCGAGTGAGCCTGCACGAAATCAAATTTTGGTAATTGGCGTTGGCCTATTGGCAATGGCCGCACTGTTTCAATTGGTGGATGGCGCACAAGTCATTGCGTTGGGTCTACTTCGGGGTGTTCAAGACACCAAAGTGCCAATGTACATGGCTGCGTTCAGCTATTGGGGAATTGGTATGCCGTGCTCATACATATTTGGGTTTGTGCTTGGGTATGAGGGGATCGGGGTTTGGATGGGTCTCGTGGTTGGGTTGGCGAGTGCTGCAATATTGCTAAGCGTACGCTTTTGGTCCGTTACCCTTGGTCGTGTAGGGATCGCATCTGAAGTTGGTTAGGGTCGACCATTAGCCCTTCATCAACCGATCAACCCTTTTTATGCAGCAAAGTGCTGCGCAAATCATCAGTGACCATATCGAGCTGATCTGGGGTAGCTTTAGACTGTACCCACTGGGTTGTGAAGTTCAGATAATCAACTGTGCGGTGAATGTCGCCAATGATGCGATTGGCAAGGATCCAAGCGCGTTCCTCTATCCATCCGTGAATTCTGGCAAGGTCATCTTCGGACAGTCTGCGCTCACCATGAGGTTTGATCTCTCCATTGCGCATGTTGATAATGGCAATTTGATCCATCTAAATACGTCGCAGACGATTTTCTGTGTCTACGCGAAACACGGCGGTACCGTTTTCACGAACACGAAAGTATTAGTTTGGTAATTCACCAGCCATAACTTTTCGTAACTATCTCAATACTGCACAGAATTTAATTATGCGGGCACATGCTTCGGTAAGTGCCTCATCAGATGTGGCATAGCTGACTCTGAAATTTGGCGACAATCCAAATGCTGCACCAAAGACCACAGCGACACCAGTGTCATTCAGCAACGCAGTCGCGAAAGCTTCGTCATCGACGATTTTGAAGCCACTGGGAGTTGTTTTCCCAATGAGGCCAGCAACAGAGGGATAGACATAAAACGCACCGTCTGGCGTCGGGCACGTAATGCCTTCGGCCTCATTCAACATCTTCACAACAATATCGCGCCGGCGTACAAATGCCGCGTTATTTTGGGCGATAAAGTCATGTGGCCCGTTCAGTGCTGCGACTGCAGCAAACTGGCTGATTGAGCATGGATTTGAGGTACTTTGGGATTGAACTTTGCGCATTGCAGCGATCAACTCGACAGGACCCGCCGCATAACCAATCCGCCAGCCTGTCATTGCGTATGCTTTTGACACACCGTTTACTGTTAGTGTTCTGTCATAGAGGCTTGGTTCAACTTCGGCTGGGGTGCAGAATTGAAAATCACCAAAGGTGAGGTGTTCGTACATATCATCCGTCATTACCCAGACGTGTGGGTGGCGCATCAAGACGTCTGTTAGTTCTTTTAACTCATCCCAAGTATAGCCTGCGCCCGTTGGGTTGGATGGTGAGTTGAAAAGGAACCATTTCGTGTTCGGCGTAATCGCAGCTTCAAGCTGGTCCGCGGTCAATTTGAAACCGGTTTGCAAAGAAGCTTCGGTAATAATTGGTGTTCCACCAGCCAATAGCACCATGTCTGGATAGCTGACCCAGTAGGGGGCTGGGATGATAACTTCATCGCCTTTATTCAGCGTAGCCATGAATGCGTTGTAAAGGACCTGTTTGCCACCAGAACTCACGGAGACTTGGGACGGCAGGTAATCAAGACTATTGTCACGTTTGAATTTGGCGCAAATTGCTTGCTTCAGTTCTGCAATCCCGTCCACTGCTGTGTATTTTGTTTTGCCAGATGTGATAGCGGCAATGCCGGAATCCTTAATATGTTGTGGGGTGTCGAAATCAGGTTCACCAGCGCCTAGGCCAATCACATCATGTCCTGCTTCCTTCAGCTCGGCGGCTTTGTTCGTCACGGCAATTGTTGGCGACGGTTTGACGCGGTCAAGAGTATCAGAGAGCAGTTTCATTGTGATCTCAGCCTTATAGGTTTAACTAAGACTTTAATAGGCGTGCTAATCAAACCGATCAAGCTGCATTGACGGGAAATGTCCCGATTAAGGATACTCAAATGTCAAACCCACAAGATGAAACGTCTGATTGGTACAGCCAGGATGCTGCAACCTTTGGAGACCGCGTTGCTGCGGCTCGGGAACAATCGGGCCTGACCCAAAAAGATCTTGCACGGCGATTGGGTGTGCGCACCAGCACAGTACGCAATTGGGAAGATGATTTATCTGAACCACGCGCGAACCGATTGTCGATGATGGCAGGCCTGCTAAATGTTTCGATGATGTGGTTGATCAATGGCAAAGGCGAGGGCATGGACTCTCCACCGGACACTGGTGAAGTGACACCCGATATGCGCGCCATTTTAAATGAGCTGCGCGAGATGCGTGCTGATATGGTTGCGCGCGCGGGGCAAATGGCCCGATTGGAAAAACGTTTGCGTCTTGTTATGTCGGAGAATATTGAATGACCGAGCTTCCAGAACACCGTATCAAGCGTCTTGCGATGCGTTCCATGCGCCGCGGGATCAAAGAGATGGACATCATTCTCTCTGCATATGCGACTGAAAATTTAGCCAAGATGGATGACGCAAAAATCACGTTGTACGATCATTTGCTCGATGAAAATGACCAAGATTTGTATCAGTGGGTGACGGGGCAGGTTGTTGCGCCGGATAAGTTTATACAGATGATCGCGGAAATTTCTGTTCAAATGCAGAGTGCTAAGGTCTGATTTTGGGCGTTTAACTGTTTATTGGTGAATTTGGCTCAGTTTGTAGTGAGAGAAAAGATTGAGTCGGAGCCATAAATTAGCATTCAAGACCTAATGGCCAGTCCATGAGCATAACCTAAGATAAGGGGTTTAGGGGTGGGTTATTTAGAGGCGTTGTTGCTGTCAAAACGATTGCACCGATTGTTACTGGACGTCATCAAAGATGAATTAGAACGTGTCGGTATTTTGGAGGTTAATGCCGTACAAGCAATGTTGTTATTCAACATTGGTGAAAATGAGGTGACGGTGACGGCGGGCGAGCTAAAGAGCCGTGGCTATTATTAAGGTAGCAACGTCAGTTATAACCTTAAGAAGCGGGTTGAAATGGGCTATATGCACCACCAGAGATGCGAAATTGACCGTCGGTCGGTTCGAGTGAAGTTGGCGGATCGAGGGCGTCAAGTTCGCAAGGTGGTGATCGAATTGTTTGAACGGCATGCCGACGGATTGCAAAATCGTGGTGGTCTAGAGCCTGAAGGTTCGGAAAATATCACCTCATCGTTGAAGTGGGTCGAGAGATATTGAACCTATCAGATCCGCTACATCTATTGATCGATTTTGGCGATGTGTAACCGACAAGGGTGTCGGTGGTATTTTTCTAGCTATTTAAAACGTGAAATAAATGTCTCTGATTGATGCTTAAAAAGTGCACCGATGGCCTGCATTGCCAGTTCGCGCTCGAGCTTGCGCCGCATAGCGCTTTCGTAATCTTCGAACCCTTGTGCTACCTCGGTAAAAGCACCAGCCCCGCAAATGACTTCGTTTTAGAAGTAAGGGATCAAATTGGTTTTGGCCTCAAAGTCAGCAGCGTTTATAACCAATCCGTTTACTGTAACTGCGTCAAAGGGAAACGCCTTATAGGCTGAAGAGGGGGGAATCCCTCGTTGTTCTCTCCATCGCTAGCCATATCCAAAGTTTGACGCAGGCAGGGTGGGGCGCGTTTGAACATGCCTGCACCATAGCCTAACGCGTATCCCATTGCTGTGGGGAATTCGGTTTCACTGCGAGCGCTTCCCGCAAGTGTTTGGACTGCGGAAAGTAGATCACTTTAATTGTTGATCAACGTCCAATCTAACAAGATTTTTTGGTTGTTACGGCCAGGCCATTCGTAAACGGCCAAGGCGACAGGCAAATCGCTGAAAAAGAATGCTCTGGTGACTTCAGGTGCGGTCAGTGCCGCGGCCATCCCGCCGCGCTGTAAAGCATCTTCGGCCTCATCGACCGAAATGGAAACATTCCATGGCCAGCAGAAGGGCCAAACGACATTCGATTGCCTGTGCGGGCAGAGCACCAAGGGCTGGAAGTATTGCAAGCATAAAACGTAACATCATCAGTTTACCTTTGGCTTACGTCGTTGGAAGCTAGATCACCAGTGTCCCGTGTTCTCCATGCTAGCCCAAGGCTCTGCTGGTGCCAATTGCTCGCCCGCCTGAAGTAATTCAATCGATACGTTGTCAGGGGTGCGGATGAATGCCATGTGGCCGTCACGCGGGGGGCGATTAATTGTGACCCCGTTGTCCATCAAGGTTTGGCATGTCTTATAAATATCATCGACAGCATAGGCGAGGTGACCAAAATGGCGGCTGTCTGATGGAAGCCCCTCATCGCCGTCCCAATTGTATGTAAGCTCGACGGGGCAGTCTTCATTCCCAGGAGCAGCCATGAATATCAACGAAAAACGCCCACCCTCGCTTTCATGCCGGCGCGTTTCTTGCATCCCTAGAAGTTCAAAAAAGGCGATCGTTTTTTCAAGGTTGGCAACGCGTATCATTGTATGAAGGTATTTAAGAGGCATTATGCTTTCCTTTGTGTTGTTTGGACACAGGTTAGCACGGGGATCAGAGGATACCAGTCACCACTTAGAACTTTGATTGAATGCCCAGCGATACCGCCAAACCTCTTCTGGGTCTCAAAATAACAGCCTCTTAAAATTTAGATCGACTCGACTGACGGAAAAATCACCGATCATGTGGCTTTGGGAGGTATTTTTATGGCGCAACCGTGTCCAAAAAAAGACCATGATATAGCGGTTCAAAAAACCTGCAGCGCTATATAAGGTAACTACTGTTAGATTCTATACCTTTGCGATCAGCGTAAAGGCCAACGTGCCGGAGACCCGCATGAAACAATACCACGCCGCATTGCGCGAGATTTTGGAACTGGGCGAAGTCACGACCGACCGTACTGGTACCGGGACCACGTCACATTTTGGAATGCAAATGCGTTATCCGCTTTCGAACGGTTTTCCGTTGGTTACAACAAAAAAAGTGCATTTAAAGTCGATCATTCACGAGTTGCTGTGGTTCCTGACAGGGGATACAAATATCCGGTATCTGAAGGAAAATGGTGTGCGTATTTGGGATGAGTGGGCCGATGAAAACGGTGACCTTGGGCCCGTATATGGCAAACAGTGGCGTGCATTCCCTGCCTTCCGCGAACGCGGTTCAGTCGATCAAATCGAAGAATTGATAGCCAATATCAAAGCCACGCCCGATAGCCGCCGTCTGATCGTATCGGCGTGGAACCCGGGTGAAATTGGCGAAATGGCTCTGCCCCCTTGTCACACCATGTGGCAAGTTAAAATTATCGGCAAAAAGATGCATTTACAACTGTATCAGCGCTCTGCTGATATGTTCCTCGGAGTGCCATTCAACATAGCCTCTTATGCATTGCTTTTGCAAATGTTGGCACATGTGACAGGTTACGAAGCAGGTGATTTCATCCACACGTTAGGAGACGCACATGTCTACTCAAATCATATGGACCAGGTTGGACTGCAATTATCGCGCAATCCCAAACCGCTACCAACCATGCGGATCAATCGGGACGTGGCATCTATCTTCGACTTCAAATTTGAAGATTTTGAATTGACGGGCTACGACCCTGACCCGCTGATCAAGGGGGCTGTGGCAGTATGATTACGTTAATCGCGGCACGCGCTCGTAGAAACGTGATCGGCAAGGATGGCGATATGCCGTGGCACTTGCCCGAGGATTTGAAGTACTTCATGCGCGAAACCATGGGTGGAGCGATGATCATGGGACGCAACACGTGGGACAGCCTACCTCATGCGCCGCTGAAAAACCGACTGAACATCGTAGTGACGTCCAAAGGGTGTGCGGCAGAACATTGCGTTGGGTCCGTCGACGAGGCAATCACGCTTGCGACCACCCTTGGTTATCATCGCATCTATGGCGTGGGCGGGGCAGGGATATATGCTGCGATGTTGCCAATGGCGGATCGGTTATGCCTGACAGAGGTCAATCTTGAAGTTGAAGAGGCAGACACGTTCTTTCCGCCCTTTGATGGAGCTGAATGGCGCCTTAATACGCAAACCGAAATCAGAACAAACGAGCCGCGGTGCATCGCTGGAGAATGGGTGCGCGTTTAACGCTATAGCCCCTCCATGGCTGCGTGAAACGTATTTGCTATGAATTGGTTCGGGACACCGTCGGAGGATCGTGAAGAGAGACATTCCGTCGATTTTTAGGCTTTAAACGGCCGATGGAGTGAAAACGGAGAGCCAATGCCTACAGCTATCCACCAATCACGTAACTCAAATCGGGAACAACAGTCGCCTAATACAAGGAAACGCTAGACTTGAATTAGATTTATCAGGCAATATTTGACTAGATATATTGGCAGTTGTCCGTAAATGAGGGAAGTTAAGCGTCTTAAAATTATTCTGGCTGTGGGTTTCGGCCATCTGATGGCGGGCGTCGCCCCAACATTGGCGTAGGACTATACATCCGTTTCAGTGAACTAAGTTGTTCTGACAGATGTGACAGCGACAAGCGGCAGCTACGCCGCAGCGGCTTACCTACCAAGGGACTAAAATTTATCCCCACCTGGGTGAGGATTTTTGCCCAGCTGGTCTTCAGCCTGTGACAATTTCTGACATTGTATGCTGCGGCGTGCCAAACCAGACCATGTCTTGTAAGCGGCCAATACAACACCTGCTGCGCCTCGTAAGTTTGTGACACGTAGTGTTGTTCGCCGCCAAAGGGCATGCCAAGTTGGCACAAAGGGCTTCACTTACGATTGATCCAAGTGTCACGTATTTGATTTTTCAAGACCGGCGCGTTGGCGAATCTTTGCGCCGGTTTTTGTTTTAAAGAGGCGCGATATCGCTTGCCATTTGGCGCCCGTCACGGCCTTCGGACAAGTCAAAACTGACCTTTTGATTGTCACTTAGACCTGTAAGCCCTGATTGTTCCACAGCTGAGATGTGTACGAACACATCGCTTCCGCCATCATCAGGTGCAATAAACCCAAATCCTTTTGTGGTGTTGAACCATCTTACGGTACCATTCGGCATATTTAACGCCTCCTTATAGTCAATTTTCATCCAAAATAGGGTCTTGCTTGGGGCGATAGGGAAGGCGAAACACCTTCCGCGCCTGTTCAGATACGTGGTTCGATTAGACTGAAAATCAAGAAAACTGCGTGATGTTCGCAAGTGATCAAGCTAAGTAGCAGGGAACAATGAGGAATATCATGAAGATATATGGCTTAAAAAATTGTGATACTTGCCGCAAAGCCCTTAAGGCGTTGGTTCAAGCCGAATTGGTTGATGTCCGTTCTGATGGTGTAGCTGCTGATGCGATAGAGAAGGCGTTCGTTCAATTTGGCGACGCATTGTTGAACACGCGCTCAACCACTTGGCGTGGATTGTCGGAAGATGAACGCTTAGGTGCACCGCTTGACTTGATCGCGCAGCATCCGGCGTTAATGAAGCGTCCGCTGATTGTGGATGGTGATAAGATGTATTTGGGTTGGACGAAGGATGTGCAGGCGGTTTTGTTGGGGTGATTTTTTCTGTTTTGGACTGCTTTACGGACCAAGCTAAAATTTGCAGCACACGCACCAATGTCGGCTTTTAAGGCAACAATTCAACAAATTTTCTTTTTGAAAAAGGTTACATATCAACCGTTACCAGACATTCTGGGCTTGGTTCGCATCACTGATACTTGTCTGAGTTGTTTCATATCTATTCACCAATAGCCGACCTTCAAAAACTACGCAGCATTCGACGTTATTGGCTCATTGTCGACGTTCGCCTAAGCCATCATTTATAGCGATGGTTGCGAGCAATTGAAGCGCCCAGCTAGAAAATCAGCGGGGCGCCTCGGTTTTTTGGGTAAGAATTAGCGCAAATCAGGTGGTGTCGATTCAACAGCCAATGCAGCTTTGACATCATCAAATGTCTGAACCGATGTCTGTTTCTCACCCAGTCGACGTACTGTTACGGTGCGTTCTTCGACTTCACGTGCGCCAACAGCCAAGATCACAGGTACTTTGCCAACCGAGTGTTCGCGGACCTTGTAGTTGATCTTTTCATTGCGAACGTCGGCTTCTGCACGCACACCTGAAGCATTCAACGCGGCAACAACTTCATGCACATAGTCGTCCGCATCCGAGATGATGGATGCCACAACAACCTGACGAGGGGCCAACCAGAACGGTAACTTGCCTGCGTGTTCTTCGATCAAGATGCCGATAAAGCGTTCGAACGATCCCAGTGTTGCGCGGTGCAACATGAATGGCTGGTGTTTGTTACCGTCTTGGCCAACGTATGACGCATCTAGGCGTTCTGGCATGTTGCTGTCGACCTGCAATGTACCACACTGCCAGTCACGTCCGATCGCATCGGTCAACACGAACTCAAGTTTGGGTCCGTAAAAAGCACCTTCGCCTTCTTGGATATCGTACTCGTAACCGGCCGCTTTACACGCGTTACCCAGTGCTGTTTCCAGCTGGTCCCAGATTGCATCAGAACCAATCCGCTTTTCAGGGCGGGTGGACAATTTGATGGCCCAGTTAGTGAAGCCCAATTCGGCATAGATTTCAGACAGGAATTCAATAAAGATCTTTGTCTCGGTTTCGATTTGCTCTTCAGTACAGAAAATATGCCCGTCATCTTGGGTGAACCCACGAACGCGCATGATACCATGCAGGGCACCTGATGGTTCATAGCGGTTACACGATCCAAACTCAGCCATGCGGAGAGGCAAGTCACGATAGGATTTCATACCTTGGTTGAAGACCTGAACGTGGCATGGGCAGTTCATTGGTTTCAGCGCGTTGACTGTTTTTTCACGTGCATGATCCTCGTCCACCTCAACGATGAACATGTTCTCTTGGTAGCTTTCCCAGTGGCCTGACTTTTCCCACAGCTGACGGTTCACAACTTGTGGCGTGTTCACCTCAACATAGCCACCTGCGCGCTGACGGCGGCGCATATAGTCTTGCAACTCTGTATAGATGCGCCAGCCGTTCGGGTGCCAAAACACTTGGCCCGGGGCTTCTTCTTGCATGTGGAACAGGTCCATTTCGCGGCCCAACTTGCGGTGGTCGCGTTTAGCGGCTTCTTCCAGCATGTTCAGGTGCGCTTTGAGCTTTTCCTTGCCAGTGAAGGCCACGCCGTAGATGCGTTGCAGCATTTCGCGGTCGCTATCACCGCGCCAGTATGCACCAGCAATGGACATCAGTTTGAAACCATCACCGGGCACTTGACCAGTGTGTTGTAAGTGTGGACCACGGCACAGGTCCTGCCATTCGCCATGCCAATACATGCGCAGCGGTTCATCCCCTGGGATGCCCTCAATCAGTTCAACCTTATACGGCTCACTGCGATCCTCGTAGTATTTGACCGCAACATCGCGCTCCCATACTTCGGTGCGCACGGCGTCGCGTTTGTTGATAATCTCCTTCATCTTTTTTTCGATGGAGATCAGGTCTTCGGGAGTGAATGACTCTTTGCGATCAAAGTCATAGTACCAACCGTTTTTGATCACAGGACCGATGGTCACTTTGGTATCGGGCCAAATCTCTTGCACAGCGCGGGCCATGATGTGGGCCAGATCGTGGCGTACCAGTTCATTGGCTTGCTCTTCGTCTTGCATGGTATGCAGAGCGATGGTGGCGTTCTCATTGATTGGCCATTGCAGGTCCCAATGTTCACCGTTCACGGTTGCGCTGATCGCCTTTTTGGCGAGGGATTTTGATATGCTTTCGGCAACTGCTGCTGCTGTGACGCCAACGTCATATTCGCGTGCATTGCCGTCGGGAAAGGTAAGGGAGACTGATGCCATTTGGGCACTCCTCGTCAGTTTGGCGCCTACGAAACGCCCGGTTGCGGGTGAAAAGGTTCCTCGCCCTTTTGCCTAAAGCGTCGGGAGGGGTCAAGGCCGAGGGGATGGTCAGATAAGACTGCGTGTTTGCGGGTCACATTTTGGATTGCGTCAGGCCGTCTGCGTGTCGCATTATTCACCGGAATTCAGGGGGGCAGTCATGTCAGAACCACATTACTTAAACACAGCGCAGGGCCGCCGCATCGGATATCGCCGTTCAGAAGGGGCTGGCCCTTGGCTTGTCTTCTTGGGTGGTTTGAAATCTGACATGGAAGGCACGAAAGCGATTCATCTCGAGGAGTGGGCTCGTTCGCGAGGACAAGCGTTCTTGCGGTTCGATTACTCTGGCCATGGCATCAGTTCCGGCACCTTTGAAACGGGATGCATAGGTGATTGGGCTGAGGATACCTTTGCTGCGATCGATACGTTGACCGAAGGCAAGGTGGTTTTGGTAGGCTCCAGTATGGGGGGGTGGCAATCACTGTTGTTTGCGCGTGACCACACCGACCGTATGGCCGGATTGGTGACGATTGCAGCGGCACCAGATTTTACAGAGGACGGGTATTGGGAATCGTTTAGCGATTCACAGAAGACTGCACTCGAAGCAGATGGGCAGATCGAGTTACCATCTGATTATATGGAACCTTACATTATAAGTAAAAAATTGATCGAGGATGGGCGCAACCAGTTGGTTCTGCGTAGCCCGTTAGATTTACCGTTTCCTGTGCGCATGCTTCAGGGTACCGCTGATACCGCGGTTAGCACGGATTGTGCGGTAAAGTTGCAAGAACACGCAAGCAGCCCAGACATGCGCCTGACGTTGATCAAAGATGCAGACCACCGGTTCTCAGATGGACCATGCTTGGGGATGATCGAACGTGCAGTGCTTGAAGTTATGGGAGACGCAGAATGAGGACGCTTGGCAAGTTCATCGGGCGCACCTTGCTTGTCCTGATCGTGGTGGGAATCACAATGTGGTTTTTGGGACCCTACGAAGATACCTCGTTTGAAACCACTTTTGACGAAAGTCTGTTGGACGATGGCGTAGATGCATATTTAAAAAGCCAAGAAATTCCGATCCTAAACATACGTGAAAACAGTGAAAAGCGCGTGATTTGGGCAGGTGATGAGGAAGCAAAGACGCCACTATCAGTGGTCTATCTACATGGTTTTTCTGCAAGCTCTCAAGAAATTCGTCCGGTGCCCGATGATGTTGCTTCGGCACTTGGTGCCAACCTTCTTTATACCCGCTTTCAGGGGCACGGACGCGACAGTGGCGCCATGGCAGACGGCACCGTTACGGGGTGGATGGCTGATGCAGTTGAGGCATTAGCTGTCGCGCGCCGCATTGGCGATAAGGTTTTGATCTTGTCAACTTCAACAGGTGGGACACTGACGGCCTTGGCATTGCATAAGCCTGAATTGCAAAAAGACATTGTGGGCGTTGTTTTCGTCTCGCCCAATTTTGGTGTTAATAACCCTGCCGCTCCAATGCTAACTTTGCCTGCCGCGCGGTATTGGTTGCCCTTACTGGTTGGGAAAACACGCTCCTTTGAGCCACTCAACGACACTCAAACGCTTCACTGGACCACAACTTATCCAAGCACGGCGGTATTCCCAATGGCCGCGTCAGTCAAAGCTGCAATTGCTTTGGATTATTCTGATGTAAAAATCCCAGCGTTGTTCCACTATGCTGAAGGGGATAAAGTTGTACGCTCGGAAGTAACACAACGTATCGCTGCTCAGTGGGGAGGTGATGTAACGACCGTGAGGCCAGAATTGGGTGCAGGGGATGATCCATCCCAGCACGTTATTGCAGGCGATATAATTTCCCCGGGTCAAACAGCGCGCAGCGTTGTGGCTATCCTTGAGTGGTATGGACAGTTATGATGATGCAACAACGCGTTAGCTTGATTACTTTGGGCGTAAAAAATATGACCCAATCGGCCGCCTTTTACGAGGCGTTGGGATGGGCACGTGTTGATAGCTCTGATGGTGTTATTGCATTCGATCTCATTGGGCAAACCTTGGGGTTGTATTCATTGGATGCTTTGGCCAGAGACTTGGGGGTGCCTTTAGAGACATTGGGTGCCGGTCGTATGACGCTTGGATACAATGTTGTAGAGAAAGCTGAAGTTGCTGCAATCATAACGAAAGCCGAAGCTTCGGGTGGTGCAGTCCTCAAGCCCGCGCAGGACGTTTTCTGGGGCGGACATCATGGGTACATTGCAGACCCAGAGGGCCATATTTGGGAAATTGCACATAATCCGTTTAGCTCGTTGGGGCCTAACGGTGAATTTCAATGGAACGGTGCCGCCTAATGCGCCAGCCGCGCAGTATGTGGAGCTTAGAAACCTTTGGTCGGCAACGACTCTCTAAACACTTTTACATGCGCGACTTTATGTATTCAGAGATTAACGGCTTTTATGGCGTGCCGAATGTACCGACGCAGCCCGACCTTATTTTGGAAAACGGCCGGCAATTTTGCACCCAACTTTTGGATCCGTTGGAGGAAACATTTGGGCGAATTGCGCTTCGCTCCGGCTATCGATCACCCGAACTGAATGCCTACGGAAACAAGCATAATCTAAATTGTGCGCGCAATGACAATCCTATTGAATGCCACATCTGGGATTTGAATGCCGGAGATCAGGCGGTTGCTGGAGCCACCATTGTGGTGCCGTGGTTCGCGGATCAATATGAACTGGGGCGTGATTGGCAGGATTTAGCATGGTGGGTTCACGACCATCTTCCTTATTCTGAAATGTGGTTCTTCCCCAAGCTCGCGGCATTCAATTTGGCTTGGCGTCCGGCACCGCGGCGCATGATCTCAAGTTACATTGCACCGCGTGGCATACTGTTTCGTTCAGGGGAAGAGCCCAGTGAAACATTTGTTCAACGCCGTCAGAGATACGAAGATTTTCCTGTCTTTCGGGGAATAGTCTTTCCGTGAACTGAAATGCACTGCAACCTATAGGTATTGGCATAAAACGTAACCACTACTTTGGCGGGAATTACTTAAGCTGGAATCCCACCATATATTCATCTGGGGGGGGATTGATAAATGAAACGATTCTTAACAGTGGTAAAGCTGGCACTATCTGTGCGCTACGCGTGCTTTCGCACAAAATTGTGGCGGAAATTATGTGGTTAAACGCGGAGAAAGCCTGTCTTTGATCGCAGGTCGACAATACAAAGACGTAGGTAAATAGACAGCTATCCATTCGGCAAAACTCAGTTTGATTGATGAAGTCCAAACGCATTACGTGCTGGCATGAAATTGCGTTTGCGCTGCATTGACCGTTTTCTCGTTGGACTTGAGGGCAGTACACCAGTTGCGGTTAGATCTAAACTAGCGACAGCACCCGCACTGCGTGCAGCACCAAGCGGGCGAAAGTTAGAACAAACTTTGAATGTTGTGACGGGCAGCGACTTTGCTCTCTTCGTGCACCCTGGCTTGGACAACGATGGTCTTGTGACCGAAATTGTTGTGCATTCGATGAAGGCTTCCACTACGGCCGACAATTATAAACTGCACCGGGTTAATGATTGGGCTTCGCACCTTGGTCCTCTGCTCAGAAACGCCATGATGGATATTGGGTTCCCTTGGAGTTTATCTGATTGTTCAAAACCCGTTTCTATCCAGGGATTCACGTAGTGATTTCAAAACTTCGCTGGCGCGTGACAACGCATCTATACCTTTTCAACGCGGGTCTCGCGGCGTTGAAAAAATCCGATCGATACAATGAAATTTTAAGCCGTTAGTTCAATCATTTTTGGAATCGATTAAAAGGCTAAAATTTACAATCGCCCGCTTGCTCATTTTGGGCAGGCAGGCCATTGTAACCTGATGTTCAAAAGTTGTTGGGCGGACGCGTAGAGAAATGCATTTTCTGATTGATAATGTGGCAGGCAAAAATGGCTGAACCGTTGGTTTTTTTGCCAGGGATGATGTGCGATGCACGCTTATTTGGGCCGCAAATTGCGGAATTGTCTGCGGACACATGTGTTACTGTTGCACCGATTACCAAAGGTGAGCGGGTTGAAGAAATAGCATCGAATCTTCTCGATCAACTTCCAGCGCGCTTTGCCCTTGCTGGTCTCAGTATGGGCGGAATCATTGCGATGGAGATACTCCGCAGGGCCCCTGACCGTATTACCCGAATTGCTTTGATGGGGACCAATCCCCTTGCTGAAACGCCACCCGCAGCTGCAGAACGTGAACCACAAATTGTTGGTGTACGCACTGGCCGTCTAGAACAGGTGATGCGCAAAAAATTGGAAACGCAGCACTTTGCACCAGGCCCCCAACGCAATGATGTTTGCGAACTGGTCGTCGACATGGCGTTGACCCTTGGCGGTGAAACATTTGTACGCCAATCACGCGCCCTGCAGCGGCGACGTGATCAACAAGGAACATTGCGTAAATGCAAAGTGCCTACACTTGTTTTATGTGGTGCTCACGACCAAATTTGCCCGGTTAAACGACATACGTTCATGGCCGAACTGATACCATTTGCACACCTAGTTGTATTGGAGAATGCGGGCCACTTTATGACGCTCGACGATCCCGCAGCGACAACAGCGGCGTTACGAGAGTGGATGAGCCAACCATTGGTCTTACGCTAAGGTTCTGCTTAAAACCCTAAACGATCGCGCATACTATACCACGTCATTGCAAGGCTCAGCAGAGGTGTGCGCAGTGATGCACCGCCCGGGAATGGATAGGTTGGAATGCGTGACATAGTATCAAAGCCATCTGTTTCACCCTCAACAGCCATCGCCATCAGTTGTCCCGCATGTGTCGCCGTTCCAACGCCGTGCCCTGAATAGCCCGATGCGCTTAACACATTGGGGGCCAATCGCGTGAGGTATGGCAGGCGTTTCATCGTGATTGCAAGCGTGCCACCCCATGCGTAATCGATGCGAACATCACGCAAATGTGGAAATATCTCAGTCATCGGTTTGCGAACTTTGGCGACAAGGTCCTTGGGGAATTTGTAGCCGTAACTTTCGCCGCCACCAAACAGCAGGCGACCATCATGACTAAGGCGGAAATAATTTACCACAAATCGCCCGTCAGCTATTGCGACGTCCTCGGTCAGAACCCGTTTTGCATCGTCCCCAAGCGGCTCAGTTGCAGCAATAAAATTGTTGATTGGCATAACACGGGCCGCAACTTTGGGCGCAAGGCCGCCAAGATAGCCATTGGCAGCAAGTATAATGTGATCCGACGTGATTTTACCGTTTGACGTGGTAACCGTACAGGGCGGGCCATAATCAATGGTTTGGGCGCGCGTGCCCTCATAGATGCGCACACCGGCAGCGATGGCCGCCTTGGCCAGACCAATCGCGAGGCGAAGGGGGTGCAAATGGGCTGCGTCACGGTCCATAAGGCCGCCCACATAGTCAGGTGATGGGCAAAGTGTGTGCATTGCGGCTGCGTCGAGTGGCTGAATTGCATACCCATATTTGTGATCCATATGCTCTGCATATTGATGCAGCTCATCAACATCGCTTTTCGTTGATGCAGACCATGCAATTCCAGGGCGCAAGTAGCAGTCGATACCGTGCTCTTTGATCAACCCTTTGACCAGCGCCTTTGAATCTTGGCCAAGCTCCCAAAGTTTAAGCGCGTCATCATCGCCTAACATCTTTTCCAAATAAGGTTGTTCAACCCGCTGGCCACTGCCCAATTGTCCCCCATTGCGGCCCGATGCTCCAAATCCAATGCGTTGCGCATCGATCAGCACAACGTCACGTCCAGCCTGCGCTAAATGCAGGGCTACGGACAGCCCCGTAAATCCTGCGCCTATGACACAGACATCCGCGCGAGTATCACCTTCTAGCGAAGGACAAGGCGGCAAGGTGTCTGTCGTCGCAGCGTACCAGCTTTCGGGATATGACCCTTGGATGTCGTTGGCATCAAGTAGGTTCATGTTAACGGCCTAGACGTTGAGCAACAGATGCTCGCGCTCCCATGGAGAGATAACTTGTAAGAATTCATCGTATTCCGCACGCTTCACAATCGAGTAGACTCGGGCAAAATCCGCACCCAAGACTTCATGCAAGGCCGTGGCTTCCTCGAACAGATCCAATGCCTCCCCAAGCACGCGCGGGATGTCTTCTGCCCCATCATATGCATCGCCTTTGAATTGTTTGTCGGGACGTTTTTCTTCTAGCAAACCCAAATAACCGCAGGCCAGAGATGCTGCGATGCATAGGTATGGGTTGCAATCCATGCCTGCCAAACGGTTCTCAACGCGGCGGGCATCAGGGGACGAGAGTGGGATACGAATACCTGTCGTGCGGTTGTCACGTGCCCATTCCAAATTGATGGGCGCTGCGTGGTCTTTCACATATCGGCGATAACTGTTCACATAAGGGGCCATCACCGCTAATGCAGATGGCATGTGATTTTGCAGGCCTGCGATAAAGTGGAAAAACGCATCTGTCTCACCACCCTGAGGGCCGGAAAAGATGTTTTGACCTGTCTCATTATCCAAGATTGAGTGGTGGATGTGCATTGCAGACCCAGGTTCGTCTGCAATCGGTTTGGCCATGAATGTTGCATAACAATCGTGACGTAACGCAGCCTCACGGATCAAGCGTTTGAAGTAAAATACTTCGTCAGCCAATTTCACAGGATCACCGTGCAACAGATTGATCTCAAGTTGACCTGCGCCTCCTTCTTGCGTGATACCATCAATCTCAAAACCTTGCGCTTCTGCAAAGTCGTAAATGTCGTCGATAACAGGGCCAAACTCATCAACTGCAGTCATCGAATATGCCTGTCGCGCAGCCGCGGGGCGACCGGAACGGCCCATCATAGGACGAATTTCTTGGGCCGGATCTATATTGCGGGCTACAAGAAAGAATTCCATTTCAGGGGCCACGACAGGCTCCCAGCCTTTGTCGCGGTACAATTTCACAACACGTTTCAAGACGTTGCGTGGAGAGAATGGAACGGGTTCGCCGTTACGATCAAATGCGTCATGGATCACTTGAAGCGTCCAATCACCGGTCCACGGTGCGGCAGTTGCAGTGGACATGTCTGGGCGCAAAATCATGTCCTTTTCGATGAAACCCTCATCGCCGGCGGCTTCCCCCCATCCGCCTGTTATGGTTTGATAAAAGATACTGTCTGGCAAATGAAACGAGTCTTGGCGCATGAATTTCTTGGCAGGCACAGCTTTACCGCGTGCGATGCCAGGTAGGTCAGAAATAATACACTCTACCTCGTCTAGACGGCGGTCTTTTAGGTACTCTTGCGCAGCTTCGGGCAGTGTACCATTCCAGTTCGTGGCCATCAGGCCCTCTCTTTCATAAAAAAGTCAGCCATCTTCTTACCGATTTCGGCATTGTTGTTGGCGGCAGATAATTGGCGTTTGGCATGTTCGACGCGATCAACTGCGACTGCCCCGCTCTTGTATTGGATCAGCCCATGGATCGCGGGGCTTTCAAATTCTGGATGGGGCTGCATGGTCCAGATTTGATCACCGTAAGCCAAAGCAGCATGCGCACAAAACGAGGAGGAGCCTACAGTTTCTGCTCCTTCTGGAGGTTTTATAACTTGGTCTTGATGCCATGCGTTCAACGCAAATGTTTGACCTTGCATGTCATACTCGACGCGGCCAACTGACCAACCTTGATCAAATTTTGCGACGGTACCGCCTAAAGCTTGGGCAATGATCTGATGACCAAAGCATATACCAATCAATGGCTTGCCCGATGCATGTATCGCGCGGATCAATTCTTCAAGAAGGAGGATGAAGGCATGATCCTCATAGGCACCGTGTTTAGAGCCACTGATTAGCCAGCCATCAACCTCGTCCAAATTGTGAGGAAACTCCATATCAACAACGCTGAAGGTTTCCAGATCAAAATCATACCCGTGTCCTGCTAACAAGCGACTGTACAATGCATTATAATCACCAAGTTCTGATTGCAGCTCCGGAACAAAATGGCCCGCTTGGAGTAGTCCGATTTTCATAGATCACCTTAGTTTTTTTTACCCTACTGCAGGGGATTAGGGCGCGGCAAGCGCCCTTAGACACGTTCTAGCAAGGCGCGCCAATGTGTTGAGGTAGGCATCTGCTCAAACTTTTCTATTTCTTGGCGTTTACAGCGGACAAGATTGCCGATCAGTATTGGGTCAAAGATACGTGAAATCAGTGGATCGCTTGCGAACATATCGGTTGCAGCAGTCCAATCTGCCGCGAGGCGAGGTAAATCGTCAACGTCATAAGCGTTCCCGACGATTGGCTCGCTTGGCTCCAATTCATCTTTGATACCAATCATCGCGGCACCTAATACTGCGCTTAGTAAGAGGTAGGGATTGATGTCTCCACCAGCGGTGCGGTGCTCGATTCGGCGTGCGCCATTTGGACCACTGGGAATACGGATTGCTACGGTGCGGTTATCATATCCCCATGCAGCAGCGGTGGGCGCATGGGCTCCATCAACTAATCGATCATATGAATTTGCGAAAGGGGCAAAGATCAAACTGCTGGCGGGCATTGCCGCCAAACATCCTGCAACAGCGTGATGCATAGTATCGGTGCCTTCAGGTCCACCATTGTCAAAGACGTTGTTCCCTTCACTATCCAAGACCGAAAAATGGACATGCATGCCATTTCCAGAGTCATCTGAATAGGGCTTCGCCATAAATGTCGCGGCCATGCCATGCTTACGAGCCAAGCCACGTACCAGTGATTTGAACAGCCACGCATTGTCTGCGGCCTCTAAGGCAGGGCCATGGCGCGTGGTGATTTCGAATTGCCCTATGCCGGCCTCTGAAGTGGCTGTTTCAGCGGGAATACCCATCGCTGCAGCTCCAGCGTAAAGATCGTCAAAGAAAGCAGCAAAGGCGTCAAGCTGAGACACAGACAATACTTCGCCACCATCAAGTGGCACACCATTTCGTGGATCAGCTGGAGGTCTGGGCGCATTACCTTTGTCATCAACCAGCGTGAACTCCATCTCAGTTGCTGCTATTACTTGCCACCCGCGAGCATCATAATCTGCCAATACACGGACTAAAGCGTGACGTGGATCGCCAGCAAAAGGTGTTCTATCTTCATTGCTTAACGTTACAGGAACTATTGCTGAAGGTGTTTTTAGCCAAGGAACGGGGCAAGGTGCACGGTCTGTTGGAAACAACATTCCGTCTGCATCTCCACTTTCAAAAACAAGCGGGCTACCGACAATATCCGTACCCCACAAGTCAACATCGAGTGCGGAAAATGGTAGGCGGACCGATCCAGATGATAACTTGTCAGCGTATGAACCAGGAACAACCTTACCACGCATTTGGCCATTCAGGTCACATGCTACGACTCGGAAGGTTTGAAGATCAGCTAAGTTCATTGTTCAGGTCCAAATTCGATTTTTCCAGTGTGCATTCAGCGAATACAAAGCGGGACTTATCTTATCGTATAAGATTGGGACGAATGCGCAATCGCTGGCGTGTGTTTGATGGAAGATGGCGGTTCAAGCGACGGTTCACGGTACTGAACAGGCCAATCACGCAGAGCGTTAGGAGAATGAAATAACCAGCCAAAATCGGATATGGAATGAAGGGATTGAATGTTTTGTCCGCAAAGTAGCTTGCGTAATAAAGGGCATCGCCGCGTTGTTGCCATGCGGGGAACCCACTGAAGAAAACCAAAGTGGTTGCGTGAAACAAAAAGATCGCCTCATTGGTATAGGCAGGCCATGCAAGGCGCAGCATTGTCGGCCAAATAACGCGTTTGAAACGGGACCAGCCTGAAAGGCCATATGCATCAGCAGACTCAATGTCGCCTTTGGGAATAGAGCGCAGAGCACCATAAAAGATTTCTGCGGTGTAGGCCGATGTATTGAAAAACAAGACAACTAATGCGCCCAACCATGCGGCCGTGAAGGGCGCGAAAATTGGGAAGACGGTTTTTAATTTCAGGAACAGAAAGTACCCAAAGAAGAATTGGATGAACAGTGGGGAACCGCGAAACAGAAAGATGAACCACTCAGATTGTTTACGTATCACCTTGTTGTTTGACGTTTTTCCAAGAGCCAGCAATGTCGCGAAACCGAACCCTGCAATCAAGGCAAGGACACCGAAGTAAACGTTCCAAATCATACCAGAGCCGATGAGTGTGAACTGTTCGCACAATGTGAAGTCTTCACGAGGGAGCAAGCGTTTACCAATCCCGATGGCCCGTAAGCCATAGTCAGTTATCGTTTGTAGGCAGGCGTTCATGTTGTTCTCGCCTTTCGCTGCGCTTCACCAGCGGTAGTTGCTTGGCCAAGTGTAAGGCGTGCCATTAAGCGCTCGAGTGTGATTTCAGAAACGCGAGTGAAAATGAGATAGAAAACAAGTAAGGCAAGGAAATACCACATACGCCAATCACCGTGCGGGTAGTCAGTGAAGCGAGATGTTTTGATACCGCCGAGTTCACGGGCCCAGTAAACGATGTCTTGAATACCGAGCAGAAACAATAACGGTGTTGCTTTGATCAAAACCATCCATAGGTTGGAAAGGCCGGGCAAGGCATAGACCCACATCTGCGGGACAAGAATGCGCCAAAACGTTTGGCGTGATGTCATGCCGTAGCTTTCGCCCGTTTCGATCTGGCCACGTGGTACTGCAGCCATGGCACCTTGAATAACATTGGCGGCAAAAGCACCAAATACAATCGCGAAGGTAAAGACCGCAATGGCGAAACCATAGCTTTCATGGACCCATTGTGGCGCGTTGCCCAGTGGCATTTTTGCAGCCTGACAAACAACAAAGTCATTGCCTTGGCGGATTGGCTCGACCCAGTCGGGACAAAGAATATGATGGCGCGTGACCTCTATTATTTGATCCAAAGCGATTACAAAGAATAGGAAAAAGGCGATATCGGGCACACCGCGGACAACTGCGATGTAGCCACGACCAAGCCACGAGACAGGTGCAATACGCGAACGGGCAGCAGATGCACCGGCAAACCCGAATGCAAGAGCAGTGGGGGCCGTGATCCCCAGTAGTAATAGAACAGTAAGCACGGACCAATAGATCGACATGTGTTTGCCGGTGGTCAGATAGCAGGCCATCCATTGCCAGTCAGGCAAGAGGCTGGGGTCTGTGCAAAAACTAAAAATGGGAAGACCTCATTGAGGACGGAATTTGAGTTTGTTTAGTAAGGTGAAGGGAGAAGCGCATTTGCCTCTCCCCTCTCCGATCGATTGGTTAACTTAGAATTGTTCGCCAACTTCCCATTTAGTGATCAGCGCATTCAATGTGCCGTCGTCTTTCATGGATTGGATTGCTGCATCGAACTTGCCTTTCAGCTCGTCGTCGCTCTCACGTAGGCCCATGCCAACGCCACCACCGATCAATTCTTTTTGATCAAGCAATTGCAGATCGCCATCTTCGTCAGCGATTGGCGCAAGATATGCGTTGTCCGCTAAGACTGCATCTGCTTCACCGTTTTTAACAGCCGCAACTGTCTCTTCTGGTGTTGCGAATTCAACCAATGTCGCGCCTGACGCCGCAATGAATGACGCTTGAATTGTACCAGTTTGTGCAGCAATGACGCCACCTGTGATGTCCACATCTGATGATGCAACCAAGTAGCTGGATGGGTCTGGCTGTGTGTAATTTTGCGTAAAATCGATTACTTCGTCACGCTCATCAGTGATGGACATGCCAGCGATGATTGTGTCGTAGTTGCCGGAGACGAGGTTCGGGATAATGCTGTCCCATTCGTTTGTGACCCACTCGCAAGTCAATTCAGCGCGCAAGCAAAGCTCATCGCCTAATTCGCGCTCAAAGCCGTCAACTTCACCAGCATCGTTGATGAAGTTATACGGAGGGTATGCACCCTCTGTACCCATGCGCACAACAGCGTGGCCGTCTGCCATTGCCATGCCAGCAGTTACTGCAAGAGCAGCAGTCGTAAGAATAAGGTTTTTCATTTGTAGTACTCCCGTTAGGTGGTTTTGTAATGTTATTACGCAGGTTGGGTTGCCGAAAGGAAACCCTGGAGGCGCTCGGATTTGGGTGCGCCAAATAGATCTTTGGGCGCGCCTTGTTCTTCGACTAGCCCTTTGTGAAGGAACACGACGTGATCCGATACATCAGCGGCTAATTTCATATCATGGGTGACGATCATCATCGTGCGTCCCTCAGCAGCAAGGTCCTTGATGACTTTGATGACCTCTTGTTCTAGCTCTGGATCGAGTGCCGAGGTGGGTTCGTCAAATAACAATGCTTCTGGTTCCATGCACAGTCCACGGGCGATGGCCGCGCGTTGTTGTTGGCCGCCAGACAGTTGGGCAGGGTAAGCGTCACATTTGTCCCCGATGCCAACTTTTTCAAGATAACGACGGGCAGAGTGCTCCACTTCATCGCGATCGCGTTTCAGAACCGTAAGCGGAGCCTCCATCACGTTTTGAAGGATGCTCATGTGCGCCCACAGGTTAAATTGCTGGAACACCATGGATAGGTTTGTGCGAATGCGCAGAATTTGGGTATTGTCCGCGGAACGGCGATTGTGGCCTGTGCCGCGCCAAGTGACGGGTTCGCCCTTGAACAGGATTTCGCCCTGTTGGCTGTCTTCTAATAGGTTGCAGCACCGTAAAAGGGTCGATTTTCCTGAGCCAGATGATCCAATTAACGACACAACATCCCCACGTTTTGCGGTGATATCAACGCCTTTTAGGACCTCCAGATTGCCATAGGCTTTGTGAAGGTTTCGGATCTGGATAACTGGGTGGTCAGCTTGCGTCACGGTTTGGAGCAACCTTGTTGTTTTCAGAAGTGAATTAAGCGGTAAAATTCTAAGATTCGCAACTTACAAACGTAACGCTGAGTTCGAAACCCTCTGAAGATAAAGATGACGCTGCGGAAACAGTTAGGGTGCTATTGGCAATGGTATCCCCAGATAGGCGCTTGGCGCAAGTCGAACCAGCCCTTTGAGGTGCAGTGTTTCGCGTGCTTTTGCTGGCAAAGATTTAATTGCATTATCGACGGCATTTGCGATCAGAGCGGCGTCTTGGGGCATGGATGTGATGTAGGGCAAGGCGGGGGTTGGCACGGTTCTGGCCAGCACACGAAGCTTGCTCGTCACCTCGGAGAAATGAACGCACAACATCTCCCAAGTCAGTGCATCAATCGCGGCAAAATCTGCGTCGCCACTGACCACCACCTGTGCCGACGCTTTATGACTTCCCGTGCAAGGCCCTGTTTCAAATGGGATATTGGCCTTCTTTAAAAGCGCTTGTGGTGCGGCCCACCCAGATTGGGATAGCCCGTCGTTATAGGCCATGCTTTGGTCAGTGAGTGACTTTAGATCCCAAATTTTTGATGCTAACGAGACTACAATAACGCTGTTGTAATAGCCCGCAGGGCAGTTGATCAGTCCGTAATCCGGTGTGCCGATCAGCTGAACCTTGTCATGCAAGCGCGCACGAAATGGCAATCCACATGTTTGAGAGAAAACCAAGTTAGGGCTTTGCCAAATGGCCCATGGGTCTTTGTCGTGTGCCAGATCGGTGGGGCCATAGCCAAGCTGCTCGCGGATCAGGGACCAAAGCAACGTGTTTGCGGCGCGGGTGTGGGGGTAGTCATACATCCCAAGGGATGCAATTCCACTTTGGATCAAGGTGTTACCCTTTGACGCGCAAGGGCGCTGTCGCGGTCTGAGACACCCAAAAGACTAGCAACCAAACGCAAAACGGTGTCCTCTTCTTGACTGCGTTCACCATCTGCAAGGGCGACTTGCCACAAGGCTTCAATCACTCCGACGCGATCTTCATAATCAACGGCTTCTTTGATCGCACGGGTAAAACGCACCGTATCTGGAGCTTCGGTTTCTAACTGTTCGGCGTCGTTGCGCAGTGCCTTGCTAAGGGCGCTATCGAGCCCGAACCGCACTTCAGTGATCGTATCAATGCGTGCCATTTCTTCGGCGTCGTATTGACCGTCAGTGCGCGCGACGCGCACAAGTAACGCAGTCAGGGCCAGACGAGCATCGTGGTCCGGCAGTTGGGTTGGGGCGGGAGCGGTTAAACGCTTAAGAAAATCTGCAAACATAATAATCATATAGCGTTTGTCGGTCTCCGCGCCAATGGGCCTAACCAAAATAGCCTTCAACAATCACCATATTCGCCTCAGAAACTGGGTCGCGAATGGCCTTAGCCATTTGATATTCTTCGCTTTCATAACATGCCAAGGCATCTGCGTAACTTGGGAATTCGATGACCACGGTTCGTGGACTCCAAGCGCCCTCAGGGTTTTTCTGATCGCCACCTCGAACTAGGAATTTACCACAAAATTCGGCCAAAGGCGCGGCGTTGGCTTGGCGATAAATGTCATAGGCTTCAGGGTCATGTACGGTTGCGTGGGCGATCCAATATCCTTTGGCAGTCATCTGAGTTCCTTTGTTTAAAGTGGTGCGAAAACCGTTGTGAGGTGTTTGGCTGTGGTGTCTGTGCCGTATGGTGCATTGATAATAAACATACCGGACCCAATCATGCCATGCCCTTGTTTTGCTGGGCTAAACCGAACTTCATGGCGCATTGCGTCATGGTGAACCTCTTCCAGCATTCTCAACATGGTGGTGTGTGATCCGTCCATCAAAATCGGATACCAAAGGGCAATGACTCCCACGTTCCAAGACCGCGCATAACGTCGGATGTGGCCGGGGATCAGATCGTAATCAGTCTTAATTTCATAGCTCGGATCGATCAACATCATGCCGCGACGTGGGGTTGGGGGGAGGAGGCTGTGGGCGGTGGCGAAGCCATCGCGGTTGTGGCAACTGACGGGGTAGGGCGACATGGCGTAATCGAGCGCAGCATGTTCGCCTGGATGCAATTCGCACAGGTGAATTTTGTCTGTCTCGCGTAATAGTGTGGCGGCGATTAACGGGGAGCCCGGATAAGCATTTTTTCCATGCGTTTCAGTGGTTTGCGCCAAAATATCACCATAGGCCGTACCCTTGAATTTGTCGCGCAAAAGGCCGACGCCTTTCGCGGCTTCACCCGTTTTGAGGGCCTCATCTGCGTCCAGATCATAGACTGCACGACCAGCGTGGGTTTCAAAGTAGCTGAGGGGTTTGTCCTTGACCGTTAAGTATTTCAACATGCTGGATAAAAGAGCATGTTTGTGGACGTCCGCGAGGTTACCCGCGTGATATATGTGTTGATAACTAAGCATAGGGGGTTATGAGGCCAAGTGAGGGCAGAGCGCAACGGTAAACGGGGCGTTCGCCGCGATTGCAGGGGGCAATGAGCAGAATGGGGCATGTTCTTTACATATTGAGCGTACCAGTTCGCACTCAGATCAATGGGATTTCAAGAAACTGCACAGATCACAGGGCAATCTGTACAGTTCAGCGCCGCAACCCCACTTAACCAATTGTTAAACACCGGAGTTTATTGACGTTTGAAAACGGACAGTGACCTTTGGTTAGAAATTGCACGTAACGGATAGAGGCACTTCGCGATTGACGGCCCCAGCTGGTGACTCTAGAGACCCCATTCGTTTGATCAATTCGAGGACTACATCATGACCACTCATACCCACACATTGGGCATTGATTTTGGCACCTCGAACACGGCGGCGGGATACGCGGTGGATGGCAAGCCCAAGCTGATCAAACTGGCAGGGGATCAAACCACGATGCCCACCACATTTTTTTTCGATTTCGACAGCCGCAAAACGCTGACCGGGGAACCCGCAAACCAAGCGCTGCTTGACGGTTTGGACGGGCGTTTCATGCGCGCGCTCAAACGCGTGCTGGGCACCACCCTGATGCATGAAAAACGCCAAGTGCTGAACAAGCGTGTGACTTTTGTTGATATTATTGCCGGGTTCCTGCGCGAGGTGAAACAACGGGCAGAAGCCGACACAGGGCTGACATTTGACAAAGTCATTTCGGGTCGCCCCGTTGTGTTTCACGGCGTGGGCGATCCACGCGAACAACAGGCCGAAGATGACCTACGCGCCTGCTACACCGCGGCGGGGTTCAAAGAGGTGTCGTTTATGGACGAGCCCGAGGCGGCGGCGATTGCAAGCGGCGCGTTGGAACAGTCGGGCGAAGTTGGGCTGATCGTCGACATCGGCGGTGGAACGTCTGACTTTTCGCTGTTCCGCTCTGGTGAAGAGGCCGTTGAAATTCTCGCCAACCACGGTGTGCGCGTGGGGGGCACTGACTTTGACCGCGCCATCAATATTGATCGTGTGATGCCACTGCTGGGCAAAGGCGGCACTTTGCGCAAATGGATTGGCGAGGGATCATCGCCCATTCCCCATTCGATTTTCAACGACATGGCCACATGGGAAAAAATCCCATTCCTTTACACCGCACAGAACCGCCGTTTGGTCGAGGAAATGCTGACCCTTGCGCATGAGCCGGACAAGCTGGGGCGTATGGCCTCTGTTCTGGAAGACGAGTTGGGGCACGAGTTGTCCTTTGCCGTGGAACAGGGCAAAATCGTGGCGAACTCTGGCGATGCGAATGCGGTGATTTCACTGGGCCTGATCGAGCGCGGCTTATCCGCCCATTTAGGCACGGATGATTTGGGCGTGATTTTGGATGATTACTCCAAAGCGCTGCACGGTGGGGCGGCTGAAACACTGCGCTTGGCAGGGCTAGAGGCAGGCGAAGTGCAGCGCGTGATTTACGTGGGCGGGTCTAGTTTGTTGACGCTAGTGTCGGACACGATGAAGACGCAGTTTCCTGAGGCAGAGCACTCGTTTACGGAGGTGTTTACAGCGGTGACCGATGGGCTGGCGATCGCGTCTGGGCGGGGGTAGTTTGCGAAATGCTAAGTCTGGTTTGCGACAATAAAGGCGGATGTTGTTTTACGCATGAATGCCAGATTTCTTGGGTATTCGTGTCATACTGGTCACCATCAGCAAATAGGACCGTTTGGCCAAAGGTCGCATTGATCTGAAATTCCTCCTCATTTGGTGCTCCAGCCGGCCCACCAACAAAAAAATCAACACCATTGAATTGAGCGCTGAAACTATTGTCGAGTGAATCGAAATCGATAATAGGCCCGTGGTAGGCGTCGTATCGGTGAATGTCGTAGACCCACCGTCCGTAATAATGAGACTAGGCATTTAACTAGTTCCTTCGCCTCACATCCACCCCGTTGTTGCCCGGCCAGATTTGGTTTGGGTATGAGGCTTGCAAATGAAAAGCCGATTCTAATTGAGATATGCTTAATTAGAAATAGTAGCTGGGATAGGCGTCTTCATGAGAAATTTAGGCAATTCCTTGTCTGTTTAAAGGTAAATTAGGGAGGTTCGATTTAGATCGGGCCAATGTAGGTCGTCTTATTAGTACCAGCCGAAATTTGACTTTACATTTGTCAGGGCATCGAAGGCCTGTAGTCACGACTGCCAATGTGATGCCGTCGAGGTGGGCGAAAAAGGCCTCTTGCGCTTGGGCTTCCCTCTCGCCTTCCTCTTTAACCTCAGATAAGCACTCCCTATGCCAGATATAAAAACACTCTTTGTCACCCGTCTTTACCGCGCTCAACTGTCCGAAGTGGGCAAGGCTGTGGATCGCGACGAACTTGAAAACTCTTGCTGGTCCATCGCCAATGACGATGAGGCAGGCCAAGAGTGGTGTGAAGAGAACGGCTTTCCTGGCTATACCAGTTACGCCTCTTTGACGGATCTTGGATGGCGCTTTCCGATCTTTGCTGATTTGATCAAGGTTTTAGACAAGCACGTGGCTGCCTTTGTCAAAGATCTGGATTTTGATCTGGATGGCAAAGAGATCACGCTGGATTCATTGTGGATCAACATTCTGCCCCAAGGTGGCGTGCATACATCCCATATTCATCCGCATAGCGTGATCAGTGGCACCACCTACGTGAACATGCCCACGGATACGAGTGCGATCAAGTTTGAAGATCCCCGTTCTGCCATGATGATGGCCGCGCCCGTGCGTAAAAAGGACGCGCGCGACGAGATGCGCAGCTTCTTTTACGTGGCGCCTGATGTGGGAGATGTGTTGTTATGGGAAAGCTGGCTGAGGCACGAAGTACCGGTTAACATGGCCGAGGACGAGCGGATCAGCATCAGCTTTAACTATGGTTGGGGTTAAGTCGGCGGTGAAAAATTTCCCGCCGTTTTCGTTTCTGTAACCGTTCGGCCCGTAGCACTGAACTGGATGCAATTGATCTGACGGTGGCACCAAAATTATATTCAATCCATATTTCTAAAGGTGCCATGGGCAATGGATTACCCGAGCGTGATCTTGCTTCGTCTCCACAATATCGTGCTCTTGTGTCTTCGAAAATTATAAAGTGGATGTTTGAGACTGACGCAGTCCTAGATCCAGTCAAAAAAAACTGGTTGAGATTGAAGGCACTGATGTCGTGGATTGTGCCAATGGGACAACGTACTTTCATCTTCTGTTCGATCATCATGAAATTGTTTACCCAAACGGGTTACCATCAGAGAGCCTATAACTTGGACCGCAGGCGTTAAAATCGATTTCAGCAGAAACGCGAAATGAGCTCGTGGCGTTTTCCCCGAAATTCTTAATGGAGATGTCTTTCAAGTTGACGCTAGGCTTTTTCTTTAATGGTAATCTTATCAAGAAGATGGTTTTTCGGCTTGCTAAAAGCCACCGGTCCTTCGCGGTGGAACGCTGGCAATTTATTCGAGCGTAAACCCGTAGTTTCCATCCAATATACACTGGCTTCAAATGCGCTGACGTAATAATTGGCTCTTGGTGTGCCAGCTCTTTATGTCGTTGAGCGAAGTGGCCGCATGGTTCTCAGAACAAAATAAATCACAGCAAAAACGGGTAAACCCGTCATGGGAATAGAGGTGCGTTGGTCGCTTGGTTGGTTAACCGATAGACGATGCCCTTGCCAAGGTCATGTGCAGATCTGCCGTTTCGATCGCCAAATTGTTGTCGCCGTATCTTTATTCTAGACATGTTCGCAATCAAGCGCATACCGTCCCTCAACGTTAATTTCAGGGAGCAAATCCACATGTCAGGCGAAACAAATTTGGATGAGTTGATCCGCTCAATGTCCGCAGTTCTGGTTGAAGGCCTTTATGTTTTCACCACCGTAAAAGCCCCCCAAGACCTGATGGGAATTGTCCCACGCATGATTTTTGGTGAGGCTGAGGGCACTACCTATATTTTGCTAAAGTCAGAGGCAGAGAAATTGGGGCTGGCGTATGAATTCCCATGCCGGATGATTACGCTTAATATCCATTCGTCTCTGGAGGCCGTTGGGTTTATGGCCCGCATTGCGACGGAGTTGGCCAAGCACAACATGGGCGTTAATCCAGTGTCAGGCTTTTTCCACGATCACCTGTTTGTCCCTGACAGGCGTGAGCAGGATGCGATGACTGTTTTGATGGAGATGTCAAAGCGCTGAACCGTGTCTTTGAATGTAGAAAAGGCCCGTAACTTGCGGGCCTTGAATTGTTTATACCAAACGTGAGTTTTCTTTCGCGGCCCGCACAAAGTCCTTGAACAAAGGATGTGGGGCGAAGGGTTTGGATTTAAGTTCTGGGTGGAACTGCACACCAATGAACCATGGGTGGTTTGGCCATTCGATAATTTCTGGCAGCGATCCATCTGGTGACATGCCTGAGAATACCATGCCCGCATCTTCGAGTCGTTTGCGGTATTTCACATCCACTTCATAGCGGTGGCGGTGGCGTTCATCAATTGCTGTCGTGCCGTAGATCTGTGCAACTTTACTGCCTTCAACAAGTGTCGCGTCATAGGCCCCAAGGCGCATGGTGCCACCTTTGTCGTCGCCGACTTTGCGGCTGACTTTGGCGTTGCCCTGTACCCATTCTTTGAGGTGGTAAACCACTGGTTCAAAGCGTTTGTTACCAGCTTCATGATCAAATTCTTCGGAACCGGCTGAAGTGATGCCTGCAAGATTGCGTGCGGCCTCGATCACGGCCATTTGCATGCCCAGACAAATGCCGAAATACGGGATGTTACGTTCACGGGCAAATTGCGCCGCTTTGATTTTGCCCTCAGTCCCGCGCTCACCAAAGCCGCCAGGGACTAGGATGGCATGGAACCCTTCGAGGTGCGGTGCAACGTCGTCGGATTTGTCAAACACCTCGGCGTCGACCCATTTCACGTTGACCTTAACGCGATTGGCCATGCCGCCGTGTGTCAGCGCCTCTTTGAAGGATTTATAGGCATCTTCAAGTTGGGTGTATTTACCAACGATTGCGATTGTCACTTCACCCTCTGGCTGGTTCACGCGTTGAGATACATCGCGCCAAACCGTCAGGTCAGGTTTTGGGGCAGGTGAGATATCAAAGGAATCCAGAACAGCCTGATCCAGCCCTTGAGCGTGATAGGCGAGCGGCGCGTCATAGATGGTATCCAGGTCATAGGCAGCCACAACGGCCTCTTTGCGCACGTTACAGAACAGCGCGATCTTCTCACGTTCCTTTTCAGGAATTGGGTGTTCTGAACGGCAGACCAAAATGTCAGGTGCGATCCCGATGGATTGCAATTCCTTAACGGAGTGCTGTGTTGGTTTGGTTTTCAATTCACCAGAAGCTGCGAGGTATGGCAGCAGTGTCAGGTGCATAAAGATGGATTGTCCGCGTGGCAGGTCGTGGTTGAACTGGCGGATCGCTTCAAAGAACGGCAGTCCTTCGATGTCGCCCACAGTTCCTCCGATTTCGCACAGCATGAAGTCAACTTCTTCATTGCCAACGTGCAAGAATTCTTTGATTTCGTTGGTGACGTGGGGCACAACTTGTATCGTTTTACCCAAATAATCGCCACGGCGCTCTTTCTCCAAAACGGTGGAATAGATGCGGCCAGAGCTGACAGAGTCCGTGTTGCGCGCAGGAACGCCAGTGAAGCGTTCGTAGTGGCCTAGATCTAGGTCAGTTTCGGCCCCATCATCGGTCACAAACACTTCACCGTGTTCAAAGGGGGACATCGTGCCCGGATCCACGTTCAAGTATGGATCAAGTTTGCGCAGACGTACGGAAAAGCCGCGGGCTTGAAGCAGCGCACCAAGGGCAGCAGAGGCAAGGCCTTTGCCAAGTGAAGACACAACACCGCCGGTGATGAAAATATAGCGCGCCATTTGAGGATTCTCCCGTCGTATTATTGGGGTGTGATAGGCCACCAGAACTGCCTGTGAAATTCACAGTACCACGGGATTTAAGCCTAACAGGATTCGGGTGGATAAGGCAAGGGACCCGCAACATGATGTTGCGGGAAATTCCGTCACCTCAAGGTATAGATATTAGTCAGCAGATGGGACTAATGGAGCGTTTTCGCCTTCAGCTGGTGGCAGTAGGCTACCGTCATCTGTTGGCAATGCGGCTGGCGTGCTGTTCTCAGTTGGCGCGGCACCACCTACGCGGTCCAAAACAGACGCGCCGGATGATTTTTGTGCTGCGATGATCGTCAGTGAGATCGAAGTGATGATAAAACCAATTGCCAAGATCCATGTGACTTTGCCAAGTGCAGTCGCTGCAGAGCGTCCGCCTTGAGCGCCGCCACCGCCGCCACCAATACCAAGGCCACCGCCTTCAGAACGTTGCATCAACACGATGGCGATAAGGCCAAGTGCAAGAATTAGGTGGATGATGAGAACAACGTTTTCCATGAATGATGGGCCTGTGATTAATCTAAGGTTCTGAGGCTATCTATTGTTTTGGTGCGCCTGTCGCAAGAGGGGATTGCACTTCGTCTTTTCGGCGTGCAACTTTGACGGGTTGTCCTGAGTCTCGGCACTGCGGTCGATTATCTCGGTTTAACATTTTTGATTGCGAGCAACGAAGAAAAATCCCCATATATGGCTGTAGGCATAGTCGTTGCTTGGTCGAACAAAGGTGCGCCCCATGCCTGTGATCACCGAGGGTTAAAAGCGTTTAAAATCGTTGTCTCAATAGCCGCGATCACAGCAGGGTATCTGGCTATCTAGATCATTTTTGTTCATATTTTTGCGTGAATGAAACACGACAGGGCACGATTAACCTGAATGCTAAACGTAAAATGATCAAATTCGCGACGCTAATGAGCTGGACAGAACGCACTGCGCCTTGCATGATCCCAAAATGCCTCATGACCATGCTGATCACGATCACCCGCACACTTTGTTGCCTCCAGACCCTGCTTTACGGGTGAAGGCGCTTGAAACCATCCTGACCCAAAAAGGGTTGATTGATCCTGCGGCCTTGGATGAAATTATCGAAACATACGAAACCAAGATTGGGCCGCGCAACGGCGCCCATGTGGTTGCCAAAGCTTGGACCGACCCTACTTTCAAGGCTGCATTGCTGAAGGATGCTACCGCTGTGGTGTCTGAGATGGGGTATTACGGTCGTCAAGGCGAACATATGATCGTGGTTGAGAACACAGATGAGGTGCACAACATCGTCGTGTGCACATTGTGCAGCTGCTATCCGTGGCCTTTGCTGGGCATTCCACCCACTTGGTATAAATCTGATGCCTACCGCGCCCGCGCTGTACGTGAGCCGCGCAAAGTGTTAGCGGAGTTTGGCGTGACCTTGCCCAGCGATATGTCTGTACGCGTTTGGGATTCCACGGCTGAAACCCGTTATTTGGTCCTGCCCCAGCGTCCCAAGGGTACGGATGGAATGGACGAGGCCACGTTGATGGGCCTTATTACCCGCGACAGCATGATTGGTACAGGATTGGCGAGCGCACCATGAGCCGCGTTCACGATATGGGCGGCCGCTTTGGCGATGGTGCCATTGTGCCTGAGGCTGAAGATGATCCCGTTTTCCACGAAGACTGGCATGGGCGCGCATTGGCTGTGACTTTGGCAGCTGGCGCTTTGGGTAAATGGAATATCGACATCAGTCGACATGGCCGCGAATGCCTGCCGCCTGTCGATTATGCATCATTGTCTTATTACGAGAAATGGATGGCTGGATTGGCGGGTCTGTTGGTGGATGCCAATGTGCTTACCCGCGAAGAGTTGGCACAGGGCTGTGCCATTGGATCAAGTGATCTGACGGACAAGCGGATGGATGCGGATAAGGTTGCTGGGGTTCTGGCCTCAGGTGGTCCTGCGGATCGTCCCAGCGATGTGCCTTTTGCATATAGCGTTGGCGATATGGTGCGCACCCGCAAGATCAATGGCAATCGCCATGTGAATGGCGGGCATACGCGTCTGCCGTCTTACGCGGTTGGGGCCGTTGGCCATATCTTGATGAACCACGGTACACATATTTTGCCTGACAGTAGTGCGCACCGATTGGGTGATGCGGCTGAACCACTTTACGCGGTTGCGTTTGCCGCATCTGAATTGTGGGCAAACCCCGAACATCCCAAAGACGAGGTCGTATTGGATCTGTGGCAAAGCTATCTGAATGCTGCCACATGAGCGCCCCTGAACCCGTATTTGAGGCCCGGTGGCACGCTGAGTTGTTTGCCCTAACGGTTCACCTTAATGAAGTCGGGCGTTTTGCGTGGCCTGATTGGGCGGATCGCTTTAGCGCGACCTTGAAACGTCACGGCGTGGATAAAAACCTTAATGGTGGCGACGATTATTTTGACGCATGGCTTGAGACGTTAGAGGCGTATTTGTCCGAGACAGGGGCCGCGTTGCCACAAGACGTCGCGCAGATGCGTAATGCGTGGGAGCAGGCCTATCTGTCTACGCCCCACGGTGAACCGGTTTCACTGGGATAACGCCCCTAGCTTTCGACATCATCAATATCGGCCTGAGCAGAGAGGGCACGGCGCACCTGGCTCGAACTTAGGCCGTCTTTTAAGATGAGGGAGAGGGCCAATAAGTCCAGCCAGACGTTCAGCCCAGTGTTGTCGAGGCTAAGAATGCAAAAATCCATAGAGCACCCATAGCAAGGCATCAACAAGGGCGAGCACCAGAAAAATGTCAAAGCCGTCACCTGAGCGTAGCGTGGCACGTAAATAGATTATGTAGCCGATCAACAGCAGCAAAGCCGCCAGAACCAACAGCTATAGGGGGCGTTCGGCCTACGTTATAAACCATTTCACATAATTATAGGATGTCGGATTATATGGCGCGGCAAGCAGTGCAAAAACCGTTAGCCACCGTAAAACAAACTACATTTAACACATTCCTCAAATCGCTTTATGGTAAAATGAACATCATGGATTGAAGAGAAACACAAGAATCGGGTTTCACCCAAGCCAACTGCCGTCTATATGGTCGCGGGTTTGCATGAAAAAAGGACCGCATCATGGCCAATGTAGTAGTTGTCGGAGCTCAGTGGGGCGACGAAGGAAAAGGCAAGATCGTCGATTGGCTTTCTGAACGTGCTGATGTGATCGCGCGATTCCAAGGCGGGCACAATGCAGGCCACACGCTTGTTATCGATGGTAAAGTTTACAAGTTACACGCGCTGCCATCTGGTGTTGTGCGCGGTGGTAAGTTGTCTGTCATTGGCAACGGGGTTGTTTTGGACCCATGGCACCTGATGAAAGAGATCGCGACGGTCGAAGCACAGGGCGTTGAGATTAACCCAGAAAACCTAATGATTGCGGAAAACACGCCGCTGATCCTCCCTATCCACGGTGAGTTGGATCGTGTGCGTGAAGAAGCCGCATCCAAAGGAACCAAGATTGGTACGACTGGCCGTGGCATTGGCCCGGCTTATGAAGACAAAGTGGGCCGTCGTGCGATCCGCGTTGCTGATTTGGCAGATGCAGCGACATTGGAAGCGCGTGTTGATCGTGCATTGCAGCACCATAACCCACTGCGCAAAGGCCTTGGGGTTGAAGAAATCGACCGCGACGCGTTGTTGGCGCAGTTGCAAGAAATCGCACCAAAGATTTTGCCTTACGCGGCACCTGTTTGGAAAGTTTTAGCTGAAAAGCGCAAAGCCGGTAAACGGATTTTATTTGAAGGTGCGCAGGGCGCATTGCTGGATATTGATTTTGGGACTTACCCGTTTGTCACCAGCTCTAATGTGATTGCAGGGCAGGCGGCCACGGGCGTAGGCCTTGGTCCGACAGCGATCGATTACGTGCTGGGCATCGTAAAAGCCTACACAACCCGCGTGGGTGAAGGGCCTTTCCCGACTGAGTTGGAAGACGCTGATGGTCAACGCCTTGGCGAACGGGGTCATGAATTTGGCACCACAACGGGCCGCAAGCGTCGCTGTGGTTGGTTTGACGCCTCATTGTTGCGCCAGACCTGTGCGACCTCAGGCATCACAGGCATCTGTCTGACAAAGCTGGATGTTTTGGATGGATTTGAGACGCTGAAGATTTGCGTTGGGTATGATTTGGACGGTGAACGCTTGGATTATTTGCCAACTGCGGCGGATGCACAGGCGCGTTGCAAACCTATCTATGAAGAAATGGAAGGGTGGTCAGAAAGCACTGAGGGCGCACGCTCTTGGGCGCAGCTTCCTGCGCAGGCGATCAAGTATGTGCGCCGCGTTGAAGAGTTGATCGAATGCCCCGTTGCCTTGGTCTCTACTTCGCCCGAGCGCGAAGATACTATCCTTGTCACTGACCCGTTTGCTGACTGATGGCGCTTAGCTACAAAGCCCGCCGTCGTTGGTCGCTGGTTGTTCTTTTGATCGGGCTGCCAGTGTATATTGTCATGGCGGTCTGGCTGATGTCGTTCTTTGAAACCCGCCCCCATATCGTGGTTGAGGTTCTTATTTACCTCGGGTTGGGCGTGCTTTGGGCCTTTCCTTTAAGGGCTGTGTTTAAGGGCGTGGGGCAGGCCGATCCTGATCAGCGTGACTAAATCCACGACCTAAGGCCCGCCATCCGATTATTCCCAATACCAATGCGCCTGCACTTGCTGCGAAAATCGGCAAGTTCAGAGCATTGCTACGCCCGATGATGGGTTCTGCGTAGCGCACGATAAGCCCCGACAGGACAAGCCCCACCGGCATCAGACCCCAAGCCAGCAAACGGTATAGGCTGTTCACCCGTCCCAACATCACGTCTGGAATTTTGCGTTGCCGGTAGGAGACTGAGACGGTGTTCCATGTCAGTCCTGCGAATTCGAAAATGGCGATGGTGAGTGCGAGGGTAAGCCAGTTTGGCGCGAGTGCCATTGCTAGGAACGCTGGGGCGGAAACGAAAAGGCTGATTTGGGCCGTTCGTTTGGGGCCGAAGTGTTTGATGATTTTATCCGCCACGAAACCAGCGCCGATTCCCCCAAATGCCCCTGCTGCCAAGAGTAGACCATAGGCTGTGGCCCCGAGGTTTAGGTTTTCTTGCACATGCAGGATCAATGCGATGCTTGCCATCTGAAAGACAAGGTTCCAGCCCCCAGTGAGCCATGCCAAGTACCGCAACAGGGGGGAGTATTTGAGGAAAAGAAATGCCTCTTGCAATTCGCCCGTCCAATTCGGCGGAGTATCGGAGGGTTTTGATTTAAAGCCGCCTTTGAGCGACATTACGCAAACCAAGGCGACCGCGTAGGCGATGCTGTTGAGCGCAAAGGGCGCTGGCGCGAAGGCCGCGATCAGGAAGGCACCGAGGGCGGGGCCTACTAGAGAATTGCCGATCAATTCCACGCTCCACAGTCGCCCGTTGGCCCGTTCCAAAGCAGAATGGTCTACTAGACTGGGCAGCATGGTTTGTGCGGCGTTGTCGCGGAAGACTTCTGCGCCACCGACCAAAATGGCCGTGAACATAAGCACATAGAAGGTGGTTGGCTGGACAAGACCGGTTTTGGGTGCGTCCGCAAGCGGGAGTGATTGCCAGATCACAACAGTGGCGATAGCGAAGGCGATTGCGCGGACCACATCCATCCACATGATCAGTTTGCGCCGATCAACGCGGTCCGTAATGATGCCTGCAGGAATGGCAAAGATGAACCACGGCAGGCGCAGGGCCACTGGCATCAACGCAATCAGGAATGGATCACGAGTAAGAAGCGTGGCCATCCATGCCCACGCAACAACAGCGATCCCATCGGCCAGATTGGTCAGACCTGAAGCCGCGACAAAGGGGTTGAAGGATTGGTATGGCACCGTTGCAGTCCTGCTATCATTTGGCTTGAGTGTGAGTTGGCGCGCGATACAAGGTCAAGTCAGGAATTGGCACGCAAACGAAAGAGGGTGGCACCTGATGGTACCGCCCTCTTTAAAATACGGTGTTTAGATTAACCTGCTTCGCGTTCGTCGGCATGGAAAAAGATTTCATTGGTGACAGTAAAAGGCCACCCTTGGTCGTTTCGATTTTGCCCGCGCGAAGCAATTGGGCGAAAGTGCGTAGGCCGTCTTCACAGTTGAAATTCTGTTTCTCAACTGTACGCACTTGTTGCATCAATTGTGGCCGAGAGAATTTATCGTGACCGTGAACGAATGACAAATAAGCGGCTGCAATTATCGCTTCGGCTTGAGGGTTGGTTAAGGGCGCTGACATTGCAGGGGTAGGTGCCGGATCGGGCTCGGCTAGATCATGGGCGCTTAAGACCAGCTTGCCTTCATGCTCGCGCACTTCGACGCGGCGGGAAACTTCTTTCTGGGCGATACGTGTCAGCATCTCTGCATCTGGCTGCGGAGGTTCCGCGCCGAAGTATCTGTCGTCAGATGCAAGATCGCGGAAGTATTCAGCGATCGCTTTCATTGTTCCAAATGAATCGTCGAAGCCTTCCAACGTGCAGGAAAACGTCCCGTAGGATACCGTTAAATTTTGTTGTTACTCATCATAGGATTAGTCCTCTGCGCTTTTGCAGCTTGTTGTTTAGCGTGGTACCTATGGCGAAAGCAGCCCGATTCTGTGCCTAGCATGGTATCATTTCGTGGCGAGATTGTGGTGGAACTTCAATAAATGCGTGTATTTGCACCTAAATGACGTCACTTTTTCAAAGTAAACGCCCGGTTACTATTGTAGGTGGTGGCGACGTCGGTCCTGAGGACTTAAACTATGCGCTGAGCATCGCACCAACATGTGTAGCGGCGGATGGTGGTTCAATTGTGGCGCTGGCGGCGGGAATCGAACTTGAGGCCGTTATTGGTGATTTTGATTCTTTGGACGCTTCCGTCTTGGCGCAAGTACCTGTTGAGCGGCAGCATCATATCTCTGAGCAGAATAGCACCGACTTTGATAAATGTCTTCGCAATGTCGACACGCCAGTTGTTGTTGGCGTGGGATTTTTGGGCGGGCGTGTGGATCACCAGATGGCTGCGATGCATACTCTTGTGGTGCGTGCTGATCGTCCATGTGTGTTGTTGGGTCCGCACGAAGTTGTGTTTCATTGCCCTGCGCAAATGGAATTGCCGACGTGCGCGGGTGATATCGTATCGCTGTTTCCTATGTCTGAGGTTGCGGGTACGTCCACTGGCTTGGAGTGGCCGATTGATGGATTGGCCCTCGCACCCGGTCAACGCGTTGGCACATCCAACTGTGCGACGGGTGCAATTGCTCTTACGATGACAGGGCCCGGGATGTTGTGCATCTTGCCGCGCCGTATGCTTAAAGACGTTACGCAGCTTCTGGCGTCGCTGCCAGATCACGTGAAATGGCCCGCTCGCGCAGGATGATATAGACGCCAGCTGCGATGGTGATAGCGATGCCAACGGCGGCCAGTCCGTTTGGCAAATCCTTGAACACCCAAAAGCCGATGACGGTGGCAATTGGAATTTCCAGATATTGCATCGGGGCTAGGGTGGCTGAGGGTGCATAGCGCAGTGACCATGTCATGAGCAGGTGTGCCAATGTGCCAAGCACCCCAATTGCCCCCAACATGCTCCATTCGAAACCTGTGGGTGCGATCAATGTTAGGGCATCGATGCCCATTCCAGCGGTGATCGCCAGTGCGGGCACCATGATACCCACAGCCATCACGCCGCTGACGGCCTGAAGTCCGATTGGATTGGTTTCTTTTGCGATTTGGCGTGTGATCAGCATAAAGAATGAGAAATTGACGGCTACGACCATTGGCAGCAGCGCAGGCCAACCCACATTGGCGAAGCTGGGCTGAACGACCAGAAGGGTCCCAATAAATCCGACAATGCAGGCGATCAGACGGCGGGCCCCAACGTCTTCGCCGAGGATGTATTTGCCAAGCAGCAGCATGATGAAAGGCATCACAAAGGCGATTGCAACGGCATCGGCCAGAGGAAGGTATTGCAGGGCGGTGAACATGGCGCCAATCCCGAAGATGTGAAGGACTGTTCGAAGGAAGGCCAGTTTCAAAACCCATCCGTTCATGCGCCAGACCAGTTTTGTGGCCCAGACCATTGGAATAAGAATGATAGCTTGAACCGCGAAGCGCACGAGCAGCAGTTGGCCCAGCGGTATGGATTGTCCTAAGATTTTTGCAACCGCGTCCCCCATGGGGGCAACGACGCAGAATCCAAGCATAAGGAGGATGCCAAGGAGGGGTTTATCTTGTGTCATTGGGTTAGGCTAAGTGACGATTTTTGCTGATGCAACTGGTAGGTTGTATTTCTCCTGCCTCACCTTAGGGAATTGGTGACGCCACTTAGCGTCACTAATTTAAGTCTGCTTCCGTGCTACTTTGACGTTCTCGTGCCAGTATATACAGGCCAGAGGATATGATGATCGCGACGCCCAGCAGGGTTGTGGGTGTTGGCACATCACTAAAAAGAGCGATCCCGAATATCGTGGCGGTTACGATTTCCAGATATTGTAACGGGGCGAGGGTGCTTGCAGGCGCTTTGGCCATCGCAAACCCGATCAACAGATGTGCGAGCGTTGCCATGATCCCGACCCCGATCATCATCTGAACGGCAAAGGCGCTGGGCCACGCAGGATCGAGGCCTGCAATGTTTGAGCCATCCGCGAAGCACAGGACGGGGACGGACAACACCACGGCTGCAATAGCAGTGTAGGATTGCATCGCCAGCGGATGCATCTTTTGCGCCATTTGCCGTGTGAGGATCATGTAAACCGCAAAGCACGCGGCTGTTCCCAACGGCAACAATGCGACGGCGCCTGTGTTGGCAAAGCTTGGGCGGATTACAAACAATGCCCCGACAAAGCCGATGAGACAGGCGATGATCCTGCGAGGCCCAACGGTTTCTTTCAGTATCACGGCCCCAAGAAGGGCTAGGATGAAGGGTTCGACAAAGAACACGGCGATTGCGTCTGCGATGGGCATAGAACGCAAGGCGGTAAAGAACAGTCCTGTAGCCACCATGATCAGAGTGGCGCGCAGTAAATGTAACACGACCTCTTGTCTGTTGGGGAGGTGAAGTACGGCCATGAAGGCGGCGATTGGCAGCAGAATGCTGGATTGCATGATGAAGCGCGCGGCCGTCACTTGGGCCACAGGGATTTCATGGGGCACCAGTTTGGCAAAGACGTCGATACCGGGCGCGATCATTGCACCGGATGCCATCAGCAACACGCCTGTGAGGGTTGCGTTTGCGGGTTTCATCAGCAGTTGGGCACGTTGACGGCCAAGCCACCAAGAGAGGTTTCTTTGTATTTGGCGGACATGTCCTCGCCCGTTTGACGCATCGTTTCAATGCAGGCATCTAAGGGCACAAGGTGTGTGCCATCACCGCGTAGCGCGAGGGAGGCGGCAGAGACGGCTTTGATCGCGCCAAGCCCGTTGCGTTCGATGCACGGAACTTGGACCAAACCTTTGACGGGATCACAAGTCATGCCAAGGTGATGTTCAAGCGCGATTTCAGCGGCGTTTTCAACCTGTTCGGGTGATCCGCCCATTACGGCGCATAGGGCCGCAGCGGACATGGCTGCGGCAGACCCCACTTCGGCCTGACAACCCGCTTCGGCACCAGAAATAGAGGCGTTGTATTTCACTAGACCCCCAATGGCGGCAGCAGTCAGCAGGAAATCTTCGATATGGGACTCTGATGCGCCTGGTACGTGGTCAAGGTAATAGCGCAGAGTTGCTGGCAACACGCCTGCAGCCCCGTTTGTTGGGGCGGTAACAACTTGACCACCAGCGGCGTTTTCCTCGTTTACGGCCATGGCATAGACGCTCATCCAGTCATTGATGGTGTGAGGTGCTTGTTGGTTCATACCCCGTTCAGCCAACAATGCGTCATGAATGCCTTTGGCGCGGCGTTTCACGTTCAGGCCACCGGGTAGAATACCATCTGTTTCAAGGCCGCGGTTGATGCAATCGTTCATCACTTGCCACAAACGCGCGGTTCCTTTTTTCAGGTTGGCCGCGCCGCCACGGGCTTCTTCATTGCTGCGTTTCATTGCGGCGATGGTTTTGCCAGAGGTTTTGGACATCTTCAGCATTTCAGTGGCTGATTTGAATGGAAAGGGGACTGAGGCACCTTCATCGGTGGCTTTGCCTGCGGCCAATTCCTGTTCTGTCATGACGAAGCCGCCGCCGATAGAATAGAACACTTGGCTAAGGGTGACATCGCCCTGTTTGTCGGTTGCCATCAGGATCATTCCATTTGCGTGCCCATCAAGCTGTGTGTCGTAGTCGAAGATCATATCGGTCTTTGGATTAAAGTTCAGCGTCGGCAGGTCTGCAGGGGTCAGCGTGTTTGTCTTTCGCATGGTCGTGAGAACCGCATCAGCCTTATCATTGTCGTAGGTGTCGGGCAGAAACCCCGCAAGGCCAAGGATCGTCGCGCGATCTGTTGCGTGGCCTACACCCGTAAAGGCCAAGGATCCGTGCAGGGACGCCTTAATACCTGAAAATTCAAACGGTGAGGCGCGCATCATGTCAAGGAAACGGGCGGCGGCCACCATCGGTCCCATCGTGTGGGAAGAGGACGGCCCAATGCCAACCTTGAACATTTCGAAAACGGATAGGAACATTAGATTGGGCTTCCTTCAGGAGCGTTTGGTGCTGCGGGTTTTGTGAACGGGGTTGCGTTCATACCTTCTGCTTGGATTAATGAATAAACGGGCGCGAGTGTTTCCAAGCGCTGACACATGTCATGGAGGGCTGGGCAGTTGGCCATGCTGTGCCAACTACGGTCATAATCTCGTGGGCAAATGGCGGGCCAGTGCAATGTGGCCGCGATGTAAAAATCCAAAGCGCGGGGCTTTTGCCCGCCGCACCATGTATGTCCGTGGGCCACAAGGCCATTGAGTTGGGTGTGATAACGAACCAATGCGTTCGCCGCGTTTGCGCGCAAAGTACTTTGGTGGATAGGGTCAGCGCCAATGAATTGCTCAGGATAAAACAACATAAGCAAGGCGGAGTGAACGGTGTTAGACAAAAAGAACAACCACGTCAGGAAGTCTGCACGCTCAGCACTGTCTGGGGCAGGGCCTACGCCGCCGTGGCGATTGGCCAGCCAAAGCAGAATAGCGCCTGTTTCAAAGATGGGCCCCTGATCCGTTTCCAGTGTTGGGATCAAACCATTGGGCTTCAGGGCCATGTAGGCATTCGAACGTTGGGCCGCTTGGCGACGGTCCACTAGTGCACACCTATAGGGCGCTCCAACTTGTTCCAGGGCAAGGCGGATCACAAGGGATGCGTTATCAGAGGCGTAATGCCGGACATAGCTCATGCCTTAATGAATACGGCAGATGGTACTATAGGTCTTTCCGAAAACGACATTTCGAAGTGAAGAGGGGACGTGACCCATTTTTGCGATGCATTTGTGCGAGATTAAGGGGGTGCTTTCTTCTCGCACCTTAGCTAGCACTTTTGTATAAGGTGTGCAGTAACTGTGGAGTCGCTGCTATGGCCGGAGAATTGTCACCAATCGACAAGGCAAAATTTGTTGCTGCCAAACGGGCTGCACAATACGTCGAGGACGGCATGCGCGTTGGATTGGGTTCCGGATCAACTGCTGCGTGGTTGGTGCGTTTTTTGGGTGAAAGCGTACGCAATGATGGCCTGCGGATTAAATGTGTTCCCACATCGACCCGCATTGCTGAATTGGCGCACGAAGTTGGACTTGATATTATTTCGTTGGATGAAGCCAAGTGGTTAGACATAACCATTGATGGTGCAGATGAGTTTAACAGCGACCTAAACCTGATCAAAGGTGGAGGTGGTTCATTGCTACAAGAGAAGATCGTGGCGACGGCTTCTGATCAAATGATTGTTATCGCGGACATCGGCAAAGAGGTTGAATCCTTGGGCAATTTTCCATTGCCAATCGAGGTCATTCCCTTTGGTTGGCAGGCCACCCAAGCGCTGGTCGAGGAAACCCTTGTTTCTATGGATGTTCTGGGCCGTCATTCGACGCTACGTATGAATGGACATCGCCCGTTTATCACTGATGAGGGGAACCATATTCTGGACCTTCATTTAAACCGCATTGGAAACGCACGCCAGTTGGCGATGGTGATTAATCAAATGCCGGGTGTGGTTGAAAACGGTCTGTTTATTGATATCTGTGATGCAGTCGTAATCGGCTTCGGTGATGGCCGTGTCGAGATACGTGATATTAATACGGGGACGGTCGAAACAGACCGCCTTGATTCTGTCGAAACAGACAACCTGTTTAGCGATTTTTCATAACAAGGACTAAGCCTATGGCATTCGACTACGATCTTTTTGTTATTGGTGGCGGCTCTGGCGGCGTACGTGCAGCCCGTGTTGCAGCTGGTGAACATGGTGCGAAAGTCGCATTGGCAGAAGAGGATCGTTACGGCGGCACCTGCGTTATTCGCGGCTGTGTCCCCAAAAAGCTGATGGTATTTGCATCGGGTTACAGCGGTGTTGAGGCGGAAGCTGGAGCATATGGTTGGGATATCACGTTGGGTAATTTCAACTGGGACCGCTTTAAAGTGTCTATGCACACTGAACTGGATCGCCTTGAGGCCATCTATCGCCGGTTGCTTGCCAACTCTGGTGTCGAGACATTCGATGCACGGGCAACTGTCAAAGACGCGCACACGGTTGTCTTGTCCACGGGTGAAGAAAAGACAGCCAAGCACATCTTGGTCGCTGTGGGTGGTCGCCCGACACGTCCCAACATTCCAAATGCGGATGTGGGTATCGTGTCTGATGATTTGTTCGATCTGCCAGAACTGCCAAAAACGATGCTGATTATCGGCGGCGGTTACATCGCGTCTGAATTTGCAGGCGTCATGAATGGTTTGGGCGTTTCGGTGACGCAATATTACCGTGGCGACCAAATCTTGCGTGGCTTTGACAATGAGGCGCGTACATTGATTGCGGACCAAATGGTCGAAAAAGGCATTGATCTACAACTGGGCACGAACATCGCTGAGATGGAAAAACGTGACGATGGGGTTTGGGTTAAGTCGACCACTGGCGCCGAAGCTATTTTCGATCAGGTTTTGTTTGCAACGGGCCGCAAACCGAACACGGATAGTTTGGGTATTGAAGAAGCTGGCGGCGCGCTGGGCCGTGGTGGCGAAATTGTTGTGGATGAGTATAGCCAAACTGGTGTTCCATCGATCTATGCGATTGGCGATGTGACCAACCGTGTGAACCTGACACCTGTTGCGATCCGCGAAGGCATGGCTTTTGTTCAGACTGTGTTCAACGCCAACCCAACACCTGTCGATCACGATTTGATCCCATCCGCGATTTTTACGCAGCCTGAAATGGGAACCGTTGGATTGTCTGAGGAAGCAGCGGCTGAGATTGAACCGATTGAAGTTTATGCGACGACATTCAAGCCAATGCAGTTGTCATTCGCAGGCAGACCCGATCGCGTCATGATGAAACTGATCGTCTCCCAAGCAACGCGCGTTGTCTTGGGTTGCCATATCGTTGCGCCGAATGCAGGCGAGATGATCCAACTGGCAGGGATTGCGGTCAAAATGGGCGCTACAAAAGAAGATTTCGACCGGACGGTTGCGGTTCACCCCACAATGTCGGAAGAAATGGTCACAATGAAAACACCTACACGTAAAACATAGAGATAGATGGCTTGATTTTCTGTCCTGAAAGCACAGGTATAAAGCAAGTTTGAAGTTTCTAAATTTAAGGAATGACGCGAAAATGGCTGGCAATACAGGCGGCCCCTGGGGGGGCGGCGGCAATTCGGGCGGTAACAACGGCGGCAGCAATGGCGGCGGAAACCGTGGGGACAATGGCAACAACGGTGGCGGGCGTAAGCCGGGCAACGATGGGTCACAAATCCCAGAGATTGATGAGCTGGTCAAAAAAGGCCAAGAGCAACTGCGCGTCCTAATGGGCGGCCGCGGTGGCACTGGCGGCGGCAATGGCGCTGACAATGGTGGTGGCGGTCCTGCGCTGACGCGCGGCACAGTCGGGCTTGGTCTTTTGGCAGCTGCAGTGTTGTGGGGGATGACAAGCTTCTATACTGTGCGCCCAGAGCAGCAGTCCATTGAATTGTTCCTTGGTGAATTCTCGGGCATCGGTACTGAGGGTCTGAACTTTGCTCCTTGGCCACTGGTCAAAGCTGAAGTTTTTGACGTCACAACCAACCGCACCGAGACAATTGGTGTTGCGCGGACGTCTGGCAATGATGGCTTGATGCTGACAACAGACGAAAACATCGTAGACATCGATTTTGAAGTTGTTTGGAACGTCAAAAACGCGCGTGATTTCAAATTCTCGCTACGCTCTCCTGAATCTTCAGTGATTGCGATTTCTGAGGCTGCGATGCGTGAAGTTATCGCTGAATCCGAATTGGCTCCGATTTTGAACCGTGACCGTGCCAGCGTTGAAGTCGACGTGCGCGAATTGATCCAACTTACTTTGGACAACCGCCAAACAGGTATCAACATTCTGCGTGTGAACGTAAAGAAGGTCGATCCACCAAGCCAGACAGTGCGCATGGTCGATGCAAACGGTAACGTAACAACCGTTTCTGTTGTGGATGCGTTTCGTGATGTGCAGGCAGCTGAACAAGAGCGCGACCGCCTAGAACGTCAAGCGGATGCATATGCAAACCAGAAAACTGCGGAAGCCCGTGGTGAGTCTGCTCAGTTGCTTGAAGCCGCTGAGGGCTATCGCGCCCGTGTGGTCAATGACGCTGTTGGTGAAGCCAGCCGTTTCTTGGCAGTTTTGAACGAATATCAAGCGGCCCCAGAAGTAACCCGCAAACGTCTTCATCTTGAGACGATGGAGAAGGTTCTGGGGGATGTGGACAAGATTATTCTTGAAAACAACACCGATGGAGGGCAGGGCGTCGTTCCCTATCTTCCCCTGAACGAATTACGTAAAAACGGAGGGTCAAACTAATGCGTAACTCTAGCTATTTGATCCCTGTCTTTGTGATTGCAATCGCAGGTATTCTTTCATCGATCTTTATTGTGGACGAGCGCGAAAAAGTTCTGGTTCTGCGTTTTGGTCAAATTAAACAAGAGATCACGGAACCTGGCTTGGGCTTTAAAATCCCATTGCTGGATGAAGTTGCACGTTACGAAGACCGTATCTTGACTATGGAAACGGAATTGATCGAGGTCACACCGGCCGATGATCGTCGTCTAGAGGTCGATGCATTTGTTTTGTATCGTATCACAAACGTGAAACAGTTCCGCCAAGCGCTTGGTGGTGGCGGTGAACGTGAAGCTGAAGTGCAGTTGCGCGGTATTCTAGACTCGCAAATTCGTGCTGTTTTGGGTTCTGAAGGTGTGACTTCTAACACCATCCTATCCCCAGAGCGCGCGGCATTGATGGTTCAAATTCGTGATCAGTCTGACTCGCGTGCTAAGGCACTTGGCCTATCGATTGTGGATGTGCGTCTGCGTCAAACCAACCTTCCAGAGCAAAACTTTGCTGCGACCTTGCAGCGGATGATTGCGGAACGTGAGCGTGAAGCAACGGATGAACGTGCGCGTGGTCGAGAGGCTGCACAACGTGTTCAAGCGTTGGCAGACCGTACGTATGAGGAAATCTTGTCTGAAGCGCGCCGTGATGCACGTATCGCTGAGGGTGAAGCTGATGCGGCACGTAACAAAATCTTTGCGGAAGCATATGGTCAAGATCAAGAATTCTTTGAATTCTACCGGTCTTTGACTGCCTATGAAAAAGCGATTACTGGCAAAAATTCTTCCTTGGTTATTTCGCCTGACAGCGAGTTCTTTAACTACTTTAAGAGTGATCAAGGCGCTGCTGCAAAGTGATTGAAATGATTTTATTGGCCATTGGGTTGGTCATGATCGTAGAGGGGCTAGCATATATGCTAGCCCCTTCGCTTATTGAACAGGTCCTTGAAATTTTGCGTAGCCTACCCGAACCATCGCGGCGCCAAATGGGCGGCTTGGTTTTTGTGTTTGGTTTGCTGTTGGTGTGGGGCGCGTTCCAACTGGGCGTAAGTCTGTAAAAAACCGCCAAAGAGGGCCAAATGTTTCAATGCACTACCCTTCGCTTCACGGTTTCTTGAGAATTCCTTGAAAGCACCGCGTCTGCGCACCATGTTTCAGGTTGTAGTCTGCACACCCTAGATGCAGGCTGTATGTGACGCGTATTGATGCGCAAAATCGCTCGAAGTGGCCCGTACTTACAGGAGACGATAAATGCAGCCCAAAGCGGTAGCCTTGTCGAAAGAAATGAAATCTGTCGTTGAAATGCGCAGCCTATGGCTGGGTCTATTGGTGACTGTGCTGGTGTTGGCGCAAGCCATGATGGCGAATGCACGCCCCGAAAGTTTGGCCCCATTGGCCGAGCAAATCAGTCCATCCGTGGTGAACATTACAACCTCAACTGTTGTTGAGCGGCCAACGGGCCCGCAGGGTATTGTTCCTGAAGGGTCTCCGCTGGAAGATCTATTTAACAATAGCCCTCGGGGTAACGATGGACAGCGCTCGCGTCGTTCTTCTGCCCTTGGTTCTGGATTTGTCATTTCTGAAGACGGGTACGTTGTCACCAACAATCACGTGATTGAAGGAGCGGATGAAATCCTTATCGAATTCTTTTCTGGTGAAGAACTCCCAGCAAAGGTGATTGGGACAGACCCAAAGACTGACATCGCATTGTTGAAAGTCGAAACAGATGCGGCATTGCCGTTTGTTCCGTTTGGCAACAGCGATGAGTCACGTGTCGGCGACTGGGTCATCGCGATGGGCAATCCGCTTGGCCAAGGCTTTTCTGTTTCGGCGGGCATCGTTTCAGCACGCAACCGTGCGCTTAGCGGCACATATGACGACTATATCCAAACGGATGCAGCGATCAATCGCGGCAATTCTGGCGGCCCATTGTTCAATATGGACGGCGAAGTGATTGGCGTGAACACTGCGATATTGTCGCCAAATGGTGGTTCTATCGGCATCGGTTTTTCTATGGCGTCCAACGTCGTAACCCGCGTTGTTGATCAATTGAGCGAGTTTGGTGAAACCCGCCGTGGTTGGTTGGGTGTGCGCATCCAAGACCTGACTGATGATCTGGCTGAAGGATTCGGATTGGACAGCACAGAGGGCGCTTTGGTGAATTCTGTTCAAGAAGGTCCGGCCAAAGAAGGTGGAATGCTGGACGGTGACATCATTGTTAGCTTTGACGGAAAACCAGTTGCTGACACACGTGGTCTTGTGCGGTCTGTCGCCAACAGTCCAGTTGGTAAATCTGTGCGCGTGATTGTTTTGCGTGAAGGCAAATCGAGGACTTTGAAGGTCGTTCTTGGTCGCCGCGAAGACGCAGAGAAAGCTGTGCAAACTTCTGCCGAGGAACCAGAAAAGGCTCCAGCACTTTTGACTAAGGAGGTTCTGGGCCTGACGCTCAGCGCCTTGACGGATACGTTGCGTGAGCAGTTGGGTCTTGATGCAGAGCAAGAAGGTTTGCTGGTCACGGATGTCGATGACACGGCTGAAGCCTATGAAAAAGGTCTACGTGCGGGTGATCTGATCACTGAAGCTGGGCAAGAAAAGATCATCAGTATTGAAGATCTGGACACCCGTCTGGCCGAGGTCAAAGACGCGGGACGCAAGTCATTGCTGTTGCTTATACGCAGGGACGGTGATCCGCGTTTTGTGGCTCTAAGCCTTGCTGAATAAGCTGATCTAAACGACCGCGAAAGGGCACCCTTTGGGGTGCCTTTTTTATGGAACTATTCAGCCGGGCGAGGGATTGCGATAAGCTCTTATGTCCGCGCCGATGCAACCGTCAGATTACCGTTTTCAAAGCAGCCTTGCTGGAACTTGCTAATGGCCCGGCGGGTTTTGTCATCCATCAAACCAGTCACTTTACCACGATATGCCCCACGTAGGCTGAGTGCGCGTTGCAGGCTTGCGACAAAATCATCTGTCATCAAATTTGGGCAAATAGCTTCGATGATCGCAGGCGAAATTGTTTTGCCCCAACAGGTGTCGGGTGCTGCACCATCTGGTGCGTCTTGAGCAAAGCCGATGGTTTGAAGCGAATTCGGCGAGGGCGTGCAGATGTTAGGCATATTACAGCCAACCAATGCAAAAAGGGTCACAACGATTAGGGGTAGGTTTGGTCATGTGCTTTGTCTGTGCGTTCTTTGTCACCTAGTTAATCGGTTTTTGGGATCCTGCCTAACACCAGATACGTTTGATGCAAGTTGGTGTCGAAAAAGGCCTGATAAGACGATCCATGAAATAGGGGCTGGTCTTGGGGATAGGCGCTGGGTAGACAGTTTTAAACGTTTTTGAAGGGGACCGGAATGGCCAAAATCACTTACATCGAACACAGTGGCAAAGAGCACGTTGTTGAAGTTGCCAACGGCATGACCGTTATGGAAGGTGCACGCGACAACAATATTCCAGGTATCGAAGCCGATTGCGGCGGCGCATGTGCCTGCTCCACCTGCCACGTTTATGTGGATGCATCATGGGTTGAGAAGGTTCCAGCCAAGGACGACATGGAAACCGACATGTTGGATTTCGCATATGAGCCTGACGAGAAATTGTCACGCCTGACCTGCCAAATGAAGGTTACAGCTGATCTTGATGGCTTGATCGTCAAGATGCCAGAAAAGCAAATCTAATGTTGAATGGCGCGCGGCGTCTGTCGTAATGCGCGTTGCTGCGCTCCATTCGCCGCGCGCTGCTGATCGTGTGTTTGTTGCCATTAGCCCACTGGGCTGTCGCACAAACGATTACCGGTGCAGCCTAGACTGATCCAACAACTCGTTATGAGCATGGCATTCTGGGCGATGCGATTGAGCATGGAGCACTTGTGATCAGGCTGAGTAACGCCAAGACGGTTACAATCACGCTACCCAAGTCAGATGTTTTTGAAGACACCGCGCCGCGTCTGTTGGATGTGGGCGCGGATGGATCACCTGAAGTGGTTGTGGTGCAAAGCAACGCGCGACTTGGTGCGAAGCTGGCCATCTACGACGAAACTGGATTGGTTGCTGTCACGCCAAATATCGGGCGTTCAAACCGTTGACTTGCCCCTCTTGGGGCTGCGGATTTAGGCGGTGATGGGTTAATTGAACTGGCCTATATCGACTGCCCACATCTTGCCAAGACTTTGATAATTTGGCGAGTTGAAGGCGGCGAATTACGCTTTGTCAGTGAGTTGGCGAGCTATACGAACCAACGCATTGGCGAACGAAAAATTGCTGGTGGTATTCGCACCTGTAACGGTATGCCTGAAACGATCGTTTCGCGGGCTGATTGGTCTGAGGTGGCCGCGATCACATTTGGTGGCGATGGTTTCGTGGTAAAGACTATTGGTCAAGATACATCCCGACCTGCATTTGCCACTGCTATGAGCTGTAACGATTAAGGCGTCGGCCTTAGCCTAGCGCACGCCACCCGATGTCACGGCGGCAAAAGCCATCTGCCCAATCGATCTTATCTACCATTGCATAGGCGCGCTGTTGTGCCTCGGCCAAGCTGCCACCACGTGCTGTCACGTTCAAAACGCGCCCGCCGTTAGCAACGATCATTCCGTCACGTTCAGCGGTGCCTGCGTGGAACACCATATTCATGCTGTCGCTTTGCAATGCGTCCAAACCACCGATGACGGTGCCTTTTTCGTATGCATCGGGATAACCTTTGGCAGCCAGTACAACCGTTACCGCGTGATCATCTGCCCAGTTTGGTTTAACTTCATTCAGGCGGCCCTCTGAGGCGGCGATCAAGAGGTCCAGAACCTGCGCGCCCAAGCGCATCATGAGCACCTGACATTCAGGGTCACCAAAGCGCACGTTGTATTCTACCAAACGTGGTTGGCCGTTTTCGATCATCAGACCCGCATAAAGGATCCCTTGATAAGGTGTACCGCGACGCACCATCTCAGCCATCGTGGGGCGGATGATTTCATCAATGGCTTTTTGTGCAATAGCACCTGTAAGCACTGGGGCAGGGGAATAGGCACCCATTCCGCCGGTATTTGGCCCTGTGTCGCCGTCGCCAACCCGTTTGTGGTCTTGGGCGGTGCCGATCGGCAGCACGTTTTCGCCGTCACAAAGGATGAAGTAGGAGGCTTCTTCGCCCATCATGAATTCCTCAATCACCACTTCAGCGCCGGCTTCCCCGAATGAGCCATCAAACATGTCATCAATCGCAGCAACGGCCTGATCCACAGTTTCAGCGATAATCACGCCTTTGCCTGCAGCCAAACCGTCAGCTTTGACGACGATTGGCGCGCCTTGGGTTTGAACGTAAGCCTTTGCAGCCTCAGCATTGGTAAAGTGACCATAGGCTGCTGTTGGTGCGGATGCAGCGTCACAGATGGCTTTGGTGAAGGCCTTGGATGCTTCTAGTTCTGCGGCTGCTTTGGAGGGACCAAAGACCAAGATGCCAGCTTTGCGCAATTGATCGGCAACGCCTGCTGCTAAGGGAGCTTCTGGTCCGATGACCACGAAATCGATGGCTTGTTCTTGAACGAACTCAAGAACCGCTGTGCCGCTCATTACGTCAAAATCGACACATTCAGCTAATTGGGCGATTCCTGCGTTACCAGGCGCCACGATCAGACGGTCACATTTAGGGTTTTGTTTGATAGCCCATGCCAGAGAATGTTCGCGTCCACCGCCGCCGAGGATAAGAATATTCATGATGATGCTCCTGATGTGCTTGGCCTTAGAGTTGGGGCGTTCTAAGCTGTGCAGGACTAGAGGTAAAGAAGACTATGATGGACCTATTGGATGACCCTGTTGATGGTGTGAATTCTCCTGAATTCAGCGTGACCGAACTCTCGGGTGCGATCAAACGCGTGATCGAGGGTGAATTCAGCCATGTGCGCATCAAAGGCGAGGTGGGGCGCGTGTCGCGTCCGCGTTCTGGGCACATCTATCTGGACCTTAAAGACGACAAATCCGTCATCAACGGAGTGATCTGGAAAGGCGTTGCAGGGCGTTTGCAAACCCAACCCGAAGAAGGGATGGAAGTTGTTGCAACGGGTCGTGTGACCACCTTTGGTGGGCAATCCAAATACCAGATTGTGATCGAGGATATTAAACCTGCGGGTATGGGCGCGTTGATGGCGCTGCTGGAAAAGCGCAAAACGATGTTAAGCGCGGAAGGCCTGTTTGAGGAATCGCGCAAGCGCCCTTTGCCCTATCTGCCCGAAGTGATCGGCGTTGTGACGTCGCCGTCAGGTGCGGTGATCCGTGATATTTTGCACCGCTTGCGTGATCGTTTTCCGCGCAAGGTGTTGATATGGCCTGTCGCTGTGCAGGGTGCCAAATGTGCGCCCGAAGTTGTGCGTGCGATTGAGGGGTTCAATGCCCTGAAAATTGGCGGCGCGATGCCACGGCCTGATTTGTTGATCGTGGCGCGTGGTGGTGGATCTGTTGAAGACCTATGGGGGTTCAACGAAGAAATTGTGGCCCGCGCTGCTGCGGATTCACAGATCCCGCTGATTTCGGCGGTGGGGCATGAAACCGATACAACGTTGATCGATTTCGTATCGGACAAGCGTGCGCCAACCCCGACAGCGGCTGCTGAACTGGCTGTGCCTGTGCGGATTGAGTTGATGGCGTGGTTGGATCAGCAAAGCGCGCGTATGACCACCTCGCTCAGCGGTGGATTGCAGCGTCGTTCCCAAAGGTTGCGTGACCTGTCACGGGCACTGCCGAGATTGGAAACGCTGCTAGATGGTCCGCGCCAGCGTTTGGATACGACCGGTGCCCGTCTTGGCCCTGCTTTGATGAGCGGTGTGCAACGGCGCAAAGTGCGGCTGTCTGAAGCGGCAGGCGGACTGCGTCCGGCTGCAATGCAGCGCATGATTGGAAACGAACGCCGCCGTCTGGATGCGCTGTCAGCGCGCATGGGGCCTGCATTGGAGCGCTGTGTGTCCATTGATCAGCGCCGCCAAGCTGTATCTGCCATGGCCCAGCGGGTGGCCGATGCAGGGCAGCAACGCGTGAACGCGGCCCGCAACAAAATTGAGGCGATGGATCGCCTGCGCCTGACACTGGGGTATGAGGCGACATTGTCGCGCGGTTACGCTGTGGTGCGCGGTGATGGCGATGTTGTCACAACGAAGAAGGCAGCGGGCAAAGCGCAGGAGTTGGAGATCCAATTCGCAGATGGTCGTATCGTTGTGGGGGGCAAGGCGGTGCCAGCCCGCAAGGCTGCGCCGAAACCAACAGATCAAGGCTCACTGTTTTAATCAGCGGTCTTAGCCAACGTGGAACAATGTATCGAACAAACGTGGGTCAACGCTGGCGTTTGCGAATGTATCCCCTTGGGTCAGGATTGATACCGCGTCATGGCTGTGCAGGCTTTCTTGATGGCTGGCAACCACGCGGAAATCGCTGATACGTTTGTCGGCAAGCAGTTGCTCACAAAACAGCCTTGCAGCGTCTTCAACAAAGATTGGGTTGGCGGCGTTCAGCTCTGCAAAGGCTTGTTCATCTTCGCGTTTCACCATCACTTGCGTTTCGGTTGGAACCGCGCGGCGACACGCCTCTATCAGGTCCTCAAACCACATTGTTCTGGTGCCAGGTGTCATCACCGCTGAAATACGTGCAACTGAACGTTGGGAATGTGGTGTCGCCAATTGTCCGCGTGTTTCGCGGGCGTGTTCGGCCAGCTCAAGTGAACAAGGGCAGGTGGAGGAATAGACATAATCCAGATGCATAATCTTTTGGCGCACGCCGTCTTTTTCCACCAACTCAAGCGCGATGTCGTAGTATTGGTAGCCAGACAAATCAGAGCGCAGGCTTTGAATCTTCATCGGATAGCTAAAACGCATTTGGATACGCGCATCAAAGCTTTCTAGATCGGTTTTGTAATCCTCAAGGGCCGCTTCGATCACTTTGAAGCTGAACGCTTCTTCGGAGTGTTTGTAAAACGAGCGCATGATGCGGGACATGTTGATGCCCTTTTTATCCGCCTCCAGGCTGACAGATCCCGTAACAGAGGTCTGCAAGACAATCGGATCGCCATTGCGTGTTTGATAGTGGATTGGCAGGCGAAAGTTTGAGATGCCAACGTGTTGAATCTGCTGCTTTGCGCCTTTGATCAGGCTGGATGGTCCATTCTGTAAATCAGGAAGCGTCGCCTTATAGGCCGCATCAACTTTGAAATTGGCGGGGTATTCGCGGCTTAGTTCGGGGGAATTGCTGCGGTTGGGCAGGTCGATCAGACCAGCAACAGACGGATCAAGGGCGTCAATCTCGGATTGTGTCGCCGCGGATGCCCATTGGCGCAGCACATCAAGGGCTGCTTTGGCATCGTCGTGTTCGGGTATTGATTGTGACTTGGGCGAATGAATGTTCATTAAGTAGCCCCCCTTTTTTGCGTCTGTACTGAATACATAGGGTGCTGTGGGTCTGTTTGCCAATCGACAAACGCAAAATTGCCTATTTGAGCCTGTGCAGGAGGGTTTTTGGACCCTCCCGCGTCGGTTTTGCGACTTGGATTGTCGTGCTTACCGCGCAGCCTCAATAGCTTGCAAGATGTCAGCAATCAGATCGTCAGCGTCCTCAATCCCGATTGAGATTCGGACAAGGCCATCGGTGATTCCCAACAGGGCCTTTTGATCCTGTGGCAAGCGCTGGTGTGTCGTCGTGGCCGGGTGCGTCAGGATTGTTTTTGCATCACCTAGGTTGTTGGAGATGATCGCAATCTTGGCCGCGTTTAGGAATTTGAACGAAGCCTCGCGCCCGCCTTTGAGTTCAATGGCCAGCATGGTGCCGCCTTTGCCCATCTGTTCTGAAACCAATTCAGATTGCGGGTGATCACTTAGCCCCGGATAGATAACACGCTCGAGCGCAGGGTGCCCTTGAAGACGTGTTGCCAATGCGTGTGCGGTTGTCGTTTGTGCACGAACGCGCAGGTCCATTGTCTCTAAACCTTTGAGGTGAAGCCAAGCGGTGAACGGCGACATAGAGCCGCCTGTGTGTTTCATGTAAGGTTCAAGCGTACCGCGGATGTAGTCGCGGCTGCCCAAGACGATGCCGCCCAATGCGCGGCCTTGGCCGTCTATGTGTTTTGTTGTGGAATACACAACAACATCGGCACCTTGGGCAAAGGCGTTTGAATAAACTGGAGTAGCGAAGACATTATCGACAACAACCAATGCGCCATTGGCGTGGGCAACCTCAGACACTGATTTAATGTCGATCACTTCGAGGGTTGGGTTGGACATGGATTCAAAAAACACGACATCGGTTTCAGATGTGATCGCCTTTTTCCATTCATCCAGATTGGTGCCGTCAACAAAAGTTACGTCAACGCCATAGCGTGTCAAAATATTTTCGAGCACATAAAGACATGACCCAAATAGGGCGCGTGAGGACACAACTTTGTCGCCTGCCTTGAGCACAGACATCAGGGCACCAGAAACCGCAGCCATTCCAGATGCAGTGGCAAAGCTGTCTTCGGCACCTTCAAGGGCGGCAACGCGGTCTTCAAACATTTTAACTGTCGGGTTGCCGTAACGTGCGTAGATAAATTCGTCTGGGCCGGCTTCTTCAAAGCGCGCGGCGGCGTCTTCAGCGGTGTCGTACACAAACCCTTGGGTTAAGAAGATCGCCTCTGACACTTCGCCGTATTGGCTGCGGCGGGTGCCGGCATGTACGGCTTTGGTCCGTGGGTTCCATTCATCAGTCATAGTCTTCTCCATGGGCCTGAAAATGGGTTGGCCACAAAAAAACCCCCGAACGCATGGTCAAGCGAAGGGAGGCTTCATCCTGACCTTTTAGCGGTACTTGTTTAACGTGGCCCGCAATCCGGTAACAAATCGCCACAGTATTGATCTACGCCCCAGCGGGGCGAAGGTCAAGTTTAGCAGGGGACCATCGCAGCAATGTTAGCTTTTGTCGATGCTGTCTTCATCGGTGCTGTAGGTCTGGAGCAACTTGCTTTGGGTCATGAAAAACCCAAACATTGCCAGCGTCAGGCCGAAGGTTTTGAAGTAGACCCACGTTTCTGTGCTGGATGTACGCCAGATCAATTCGTTCAAGATGGCGAGGCCGAAGAAGAAGATCATCAAGCGTTTGGTCAGGATCATCCAACCTGCGTCTTGGAGGGGCATCATGCCTTCCATGACGTATTGAAGGTATGAGCTGCCGCGCAGCAATCCAAATCCCAATGTCCCGCCAAAGAGGAGATAGATCATCGTTGGCTTCATCTTGATGAAACGATCATCATTCAGCCAAACAGTCATGCCTCCAAATAGGACAACCATCACAAGCGTTGCGATCTGCATTCTGGATAGTTTCCCCGTCAGGAACCAAAGCAGGCCAGTTGTCGCAATCAATAAAAGAACAAAACCAGCTGTCACAAGGATAAAACCGTCGTATTCTGTGCCAGAGATTGTGTAGACGTTTTCCTTCATGCGCATGTAGGCGACGAAAAATAGAACAATGGGGCCCATTTCGAGCAATAGCTTAACGAACGGATTGATTTCTTTTCCAGATGTTTCTGTGCTCATGTCTGCTCCTGTTGCGGTATCAGCCGCCCATTTCAACTATTACGGCACCTAACGCGATCAGCGCCATCAGTGCAATGCGGCGTGGGCCAACTGTTTCCTTTAGCACCAGCCAACCAATCAATGCGGCAAAGACGGTGGATGTCTCGCGAAGGACGGCCGCCTCGCCAACTTTGTCCAAGCGTGTGGCCATCATGATTGATCCAAAGCTAAGGAATGCGATGAGCCCGCCCGCAAATCCACGCATCATCAGCGAGGGAAGGGGAGGAGGGTTTTCCATTTTGAGCCAACGGCGAATGGCGATTGGCGGCATTGTGATCCCATCAATCATGAAGAACCATGCCAAAAATGTGAAGGGATTGGCTGTGGCACGAATGCCGTAGGCGTCATAGGTGGTGTAAAGTGCCACGAACAACCCTGTCAGAACCGCAAGCCCAAGGGCGGCATGCAGTGTGTCACGCTCTGCACTAAGGTATTTCAGGTTGTAGATCGCAAGCCCGAAAATACCCGCCATCAATGTGGCAACACCCAACCATTGCATAAGTGTGAAGCTCTCGGAAAAGACAAAATATGCTCCGATGACTGCGAACAATGGACCTGTGCCACGCACAACGGGGTAAACCACAGTGTAAGCCCCTTTGGTATATGCCCAAGCCTGCAACAGTTTATAGATGACATGGATGACCCAAACGATAGCAAAGATCGGCCACATGTGGGGTTCGGGCCAAGGCACCACAAACAATGCAAAGGGCGCGGCCATGATGCCATAGCTGAAATCGATAGCGCCGCGTGTGAGCCACGGGTCGTGCCGTCCTTTTTGCAGTGCGCCAAAAACGGCGTGCAGGAATGCAGCAAGGATCGCGAGGTAAAGTGCAACATGATGGCCGGTTTGCGTGCCCTCTATGCTGATCAACCATTCGGTCATTCGATGTACGCACCTGTGAGGGCGGCGGCGAACTCTTCGGGATCGAAAGGGAAAAGGTCATCGATTTGCTCGCCCACCCCAATCGCGTGGATGGGCAGGCCGAACTTATCCGCGAGTGAAACAAGCACACCGCCTTTGGCTGTACCATCCAGTTTGGTCATGACCAAGCCAGAAACATCAGACACTTCTTGAAATACCTTAACTTGGTTCACGGCATTTTGCCCTGTGGTGGCATCCAGAACCAACAAGGTGTTGTGCGGTGCTGTTTCATCTTTTTTGCGAATGACGCGCACGATCTTTTCCAGTTCTTCCATAAGGTCGCCGCGGTTTTGAAGGCGTCCTGCGGTATCGATCAACAGTAGGTCTGCTCCATCTTCATGCGCTTTGGTCATCGCATCAAACGCAAGGCTGGCAGGATCTGAGCCCTCGGGCGCTGTTAAAACAGGAACACCTGCGCGTTCGCCCCACACCTGTAATTGTTCGACTGCGGCCGCGCGAAATGTATCACCTGCAGCGATAACAACGTTCTTACCGGCGGCGCGGAATTGGCTGGCCAGCTTGCCGATTGTTGTGGTTTTGCCTGATCCATTCACACCAACGACCAAAACCACCTGTGGCGTCTTTGGGTAGATCGGCAATGGACGGGCGACGGGTTCCATAATGCGGGCGATTTCAGCGGCAAGGAACGATTTGATCTCGTCCACTGACAGCTTTTTGCCCATGCGGCCTTCGGCCATGTTGGCCGTGACACGCAGGGCCGTATCAACGCCCATATCTGTAGAAATCAGCAACTCTTCGAGTTGTTCCAGCATCTCGTCATCCAGCACACGGCGGATAACCTCTTTGGTTTCGCCTTGGCCAAATATGCGGCTCAATATGCCTGATTTTTTGGCTGTGACTGCGGGTTCTGGTGCAGGTGTTGATACTGGGGCAGGTGCCGCTTCTGCTGGCGCAACTGGTGGCGTTTCAACAACGGGTTCTGGTGCAGGCTCTTTGATCTCAGATTCTGGAACAACTTCGACAGTGGGTTCAGCCACGACCTCAATTTCACGCTCAACCACATCTTGAGGAGGTGCAGGCGTTTCGACAACAACAGCTTCTTCAGCGCTGTTATCTTGAACGATCGCCTCTAGCCCTTCATCAATCTTTGCAGATGATTTAAATAAACGGTCTTTGAGTTTACTGAAAAACGCCATTTTACTTCCGATAATTGTTTCACATTACCTAATACGGCGAGAGCGCTAAGAAAAGAGATCAGATGAAACGAACTCTGGATGCAAGCGTTATTGCAGGATTTTGTGCGGTGATCCCCGGTGTTTTGCTGGCCAATGCCCCAGAAACCATGTGCAGCTTGGCCCAATCAGGGCAGGTTGGTTGTATTTGCCCCAATCATTTCACCTATGACTTGTACCAGCAAATCGAGAATGTCAGTTACAATAACGGCATTGATTTGGGGTTTTTCGCGCGTTTGCTGTGGCAAGAAAGCCGATTTGATCCAAACGCACTGAGCCACGCAGGGGCACAAGGAATTGCGCAATTTATGCCACAAACTGCCAAATTACGTGGCCTGCCTGACAGCTATAATCCCGCCCAAGCGATGGAACGATCCGCCAACTATTTGGGCAAGCTGCAGCGTACCTATGGCAATGCTGGTCTAGCGGCGGTTGCCTATAATTGGGGCGAAGGATGCGCGAACGGTTTCACGAAAGAGGGTAACGGGCTGGCCAGTGAAACAGTGAACTATGTGCCGATCATCACGGGGCTTAGTGCGGAGCGCTGGCGCGATGATCCACTAAAGGAGCATGGTTTTCGCCTAGATGGGAATACGCCATTTTTGCTAAGCTGTTTGAACCTAGTCAAAGATTGCAGATTAACCAAATTGCCGCCTCCGGGCCTCAAGTATAAAGCCTGGGGCGCGCAGCAGGCATTCGGGTGCACAAAATCTGAGGCAAAGGCGAAGGTTGCGCGATTGTGCAGCAGTCGCCTTGCGTTGGTGAAGTCAAAAAGCCGCACTATTTGTCGATCAAATCGCGGGTGCAGGGCAAATCGGCCTAAATTATGGTGCGCATTAGACGAAATACAAAGGACGCTGCAATTACCCTATGACGCCAAGTCAGCAGCAGAGGGTGTTCTTGCAAGGTCTATAAAAACATGGTCGATTAAATCTCGTCTGCGAAGTGCTGCATTGTCAGTTTGATCGGATTTGGTGCTGCCTGTCCTAGACCGCATATAGAGGCATCTGTCATTGCGGTGCACAGTTCGGTCAAAAGCGGCTGATCCCATGTTTCGGATTGCATCAGTTGCACCGCTTTTCCACATCCAACGCGGCAAGGTGTGCATTGCCCACAGCTTTCGTCTTCGAAGAAACGCAGCATGTTCAGCGCTGCATCACGGGCGCGATCCTTTTGGGACAAGACAACAACGGCAGCAGAACCAATGAAGGTGCCGTGTGGTTGTAGTGTATCGAAATCAAGCGGGATGTCGTTCATTGACGCAGGCAACAGACCGGATGAAGGGCCGCCCGGTTGATAGGCTTTGAATTCATGCCCATCCGCCATGCCACCAGCGGCGGCAATGATGTCAGTGATGGTTGAACCTGCGGGCAACAAGTAAACGCCCCCCTTTGCCACACGACCAGAAACGGAGTAGCTGCGCAAACCTTTGCGGCCATTCAATTCGGTTGTGTTGAGGCATTCTGGACCTTCGCGGCAAACTTTTGCGATCCAGTAAAGTGTTTCGACGTTGTGCACCAAGGTGGGTTGGCCAAAAATACCCACTTGCGCAACGAACGGTGGGCGGTGACGTGGCATACCACGTTTACCCTCAATACTTTCGATCATTGCAGATTCTTCGCCGCAAATATAAGCACCAGCACCGCGGCGCACTTCGATATAACCCGCGTCAACTATGCCGGATTCTTCGAGTGCTTTGATTTCGTGCGCCAAGATTTCCAAGACTGCGGGGTATTCATCTCGCATGTAGATATAGGCGCGATCTGCCTCGACGGCCCACGCTGCGATCAACATGCCCTCTAAGAACAGATGCGGTGTGCGCTCTAGGTAATAGCGATCTTTAAACGTGCCTGGTTCGCCTTCATCGCCGTTCACGGCGATATAGCGCGGTCCTGCGTTGCCACGTACAAAGCCCCATTTGGTGCCTGAGGGGAAACCCGCACCACCAAGGCCGCGCAAACCGCTTTTCTTGATCTCGGCCTGAACGTCTTCCCAATTGCCGTTTGCACGCAGGTCTTTAAGGGCTGTATAACCCCCTTCAGCTGTGTAGTCGGCATGGGTTTCGTATTTGGGGATATGGGCGCCGGTGTCATCAGCTGCGATGGCCGCCTCGACTTTTCCAAACGTCGCGTTGTCGATGTGGTTGTGGCCAATTTCCAAAACAGGCGCGGTGTCACAACGGCCCATGCAAGGGGCGCGCAGTACGCGGACTTCTTCAGGGTTTAGACCGTCCTCAAGGGCAGATTTCAGTGCTTGTGCACCAGCAAGTTCGCATGACAGAGAATCACAGACACGGATTGTCAGTGCAGGCGGAGGCGTGTCGGCTTCCTTGACCACATCAAAGTGTGCGTAAAAGGTGGCGACTTCGTAGACTTCGGCCATGGACAGGCGCGTTTCTTCGGCTAATGCACGAAGGTGCGCCGCGCTGAGGTGGCCATAGGTGTCTTGGATCTTGTGCAGGTATTCGATCAACAAATCCGCACGGCGTGGTTCTGTGCCAAGCAATGCTTTGACTTCGTCCCATGCCTGATCAGTCAATTGGCGGCCTTTGGGGTGGTGACGCCCTTTGCCCTTGCCTGATTTCCAAACGCCATCGCCGTTTTTTTTCGATGTATCAGTGGCCATGTGCTGTCTCCGCATCCAAAGTCGATCAAGAATTGAGGGTTTGGTAGCAGGATTTGGTTGGTTGGTTACCCTCAAAAACGACAATTCAGGGCGGGTTTCAGGTCACTTGGCGGTGGCTTTGTCGTGAATGCGCTGCAAGGTTTCCTAAAGTGAAGGGCAGGCCGGGGTGTTTTTATTGTTTAATGTTAAGAACCGAGGTCTAAAAGGCGTACAAATAGTTAAGAGTTCTGAGAATGTGCGCCCGATAATAATCTTTGCATTTGCCAGCCTTTTTCCCGCGCTAATTCTGGTTCTAGCCTGAACATTTGGTGGCTTCACAGCGGTGATGTCATCATTCTTTGTAAACATAATCGAAAATAGCGCGATGGCTCGCTCTGCCGAAGTGCGCAGCGAACAGTTCGCCGCACTGAATGCCAAGTCTGACGAAGAGCTTGCAGCGATGCGTCTAAACCGTAGCGACATTGCGCTGCATGTGTGTCGCGATCGTTTGTACATCTAAGACAGCCAATTCTACCACTCACGGTATTGACAGTGGACGCGGGTCGGGCCAACGCTGCGGCTATGTTTGACCTGCGCCCAGTTGGATACGTGATCGGCCTTTTGGTCACTATGCTTGGCTTTGCCATGCTTTTGCCTTTAGTTGTTGATGTAGCCGAAGGCTTGGGCCATTGGCCTGCTTTTGCTGAAAGCGCGATGATCACCATTTTGGTCGGTGGCATCTTGTCGCTAAGCTGCGCCAACGCGGTGCGCCAAGAACTCACAATTCCGCAAACATTTATCCTTACGACCGGCGTTTGGCTGATGCTGCCTATCTTTGGGGCGTTGCCATTTGTTTTTGGTGCCACAGAAGCACGCTATGTCGATGCGTTCTTTGAAGCGATGTCAGGCCTTACGACAACAGGTTCAACTGTTTTCTTCGGGTTGGAAACGTTGCCTAAGGGGCTGTTATTGTGGCGCGGTATCCTACAATGGCTTGGCGGCATTGGTATCATTGTTGTGGCCATGGTGTTCCTGCCAGAGCTGCGCGTTGGTGGGATGCAGATTTTCCGATCTGAAGGTTTTGATACCTTAGGAAAAATCCTACCGCGTGCGACTGAAATTGCCAGCCGTATTTCTGTCATCTACGTTGCTCTGACTGCAATTTGCGCGATCTTTTATATGGGATTTGGAATGAATCCGTTCGACGGAACTGTTCATGCGCTCACCACTGTTTCGACGGGTGGTTTCTCCACCTATGACGCCTCGTTTGGTATGTTTTCAGGCCCGATGGAATATGTGGCAACAGTTTTTATGATCCTAGCGGCATTGCCATTTGTGCGTTACGTTCAACTTCTCAACGGGAGTGTGTTGCCCCTGTGGCGCGATCCGCAGATCCGCGCGTTTCTAATGGTGATTGCGATTGCTGCAGGCGCTGTCGCGCTAACACTGACAGTGATTTTTCCACATGATCCAGAGCAAGCCATTCGCGAGGCGCTGTTCAACATCACATCAATCATTTCTGGCACGGGCTATGCTAGTGTGGATTACATGGGCTGGGGATCATTCGTGATCTCAATCTTCTTCTTTATTGGATTAATAGGTGGGTGTGCGGGGTCAACAGCTTGTTCTATCAAAATATTCCGCTACCAATTGTTGTTCGCATCCATTCGCGCGCAGTTGCGAAAAACACGTAGCCCAAACGGGGTATTCACGCCGCGCTATGCGGGGCGGCCTGTGGGCGATGATGTGTTAAGTTCGGTTATTTCGTTTTTCACCTTCTTCGTTGTAACGCTTGGGGTTTTGGCTGTCGCATTGGGCATGACGGGTTTGGATTTCGTCACGTCGGTCTCTGGAGCCGCGTCTGCACTTGCAAACATCGGTCCGGGCCTTGGCGATCAGATCGGGCCTGCGGGTAATTTCTCGGGCCTTAATGACACCGCCAAATGGTTGCTTGCGGTGGGAATGCTTATTGGACGACTTGAGCTAATGGTGGTTTATGCGTTGCTTACGGTTCATTTTTGGAGGGCCTAAATGTCTAAACTATCAAACGCGCCGTCTCGTCCTCTTGGGGCGCAAGTCTCTCACATGTTGAAAGATCGCGGTGTTGACGTGATATTTGGGATACCGGGCGTTCACAATCAGGAAATGTACCGAGGCATTGAAGAGGCTGGAATTAGGCATGTTTTAGCACGTCACGAACAAGGCGCTGGTTTTATGGCTGATGGGTACGCTCGCGCTTCTGGTAAGCCTGGTGTGGCGTATGTGATCACTGGCCCGGGACTGTGTAATATTATGACGCCAATGGGACAGGCGTACTCTGATTCTGTACCGATGTTGGTAATATCGTCCTGTTTGGACGAGGTGTCGGCTCGCAAAGGCCAGCTTCATCAAATGAAGGATCAACGTGCTGCGGCTGAGACTGTTTGCGACTGGTCTACTGAGGCCGAATCTGCAGAGGCTGCATACACGATGATTGATCGCGCTTTTGCTGAGTTCAAAAACGCACGGCCACGACCCAAGCATATTCAGGTGCCCATTGGTTTGTTGGAGGGGCTGTCTGCTCCAGCCGCGCGCAATCCAAGCTTGGCGAGCCGCCAAAGCGTTGATGATGGTATCATTCAACGCATAGCTACTCGATTGCGTCATGCGCGGAACCCCTTGTTCATTCTGGGTGGTGGTATTGTAAAAGATAGCTGCGGTGGCGTTGCAAACGCGATGCAAGTCATTGGAGCCGCAAGCATGGTAAGCACGGCGGGACGCGGACTAATTGATCCGGCTGACCCACTTACATTTGGTGCCTGCTTGGCGCGCCCGAGCAGTGCAGAGGTTGCAGTCAAGGCTGACCTCATAGTCGTGGTCGGCTGTGAATTGGCAGAGGTTGATCTCTGGCGGGTTGACCTTGGGCACAGGGCAGAAATTATCCGCGTTGATTTGGACCCAAGCGTAGGCGCGGTTGATCCTAAAACATCTATGTTTGTGCAATCTGACGGCGCTAGCTTTATCTTGGATTTGGCGAAACAGTTTGACGAACCGTTGAGAACTGAATGGAAGGTAGACGTTATTGCTGCATGGCGCGTGCGCTGGCGTGCAGAAGTAATTGCTGAACGTCCTAACATTGCGCCTGTCATTGAGGCGCTCCAAAATGCTGTTCCTTATGACACGATGATCTATTCAGACATGACCCAATTGGCCTACGCAGCGGTCGAGCTGTGGGATATGGAGCTGCCAAAGAAATGGCATCACCCGTCTGGTTTTGGAACCCTTGGTTACGCGACGCCAGCAGCGATTGGCGGGGCAATTGCGCGCCCAAATCAGCCAACGATGGCCATCATAGGGGATTACGGCTTTCACTACACGATGGCTGAACTTGGCGTTGCCGTCGAATTGCAGCTAAACTTACCTATCATTCTTTGGGACAATGGAAAATTGGGCGAGATCGAAGACAGCATGACTGCCGCCCAAATTGCACCCAATGCTGTGAACGCGCACAACCCTGATTTCTGCAAACTAGCCGAAGCCTTTGGCGCACTGACGGCCGCCCCCAAAAACCTAAGTGAATTGAAAACGGCAGTCCAATCGGCATTTAGCGCCGATGGGCCCACCCTAATTTACATAACGCCTGAAATTTTGGCCTGAGCTAACTTCATTTTACCAAACAAACTCTGGGGTTTGGGGCGAAGCCCCAAGATGCTATTTCCAGCAGCTGACCAATACTGTCATGCTGCGTGCGGCTGCTGAAATATCCTGTGCAGCCAAAGCGGGAGATAGTAGGTTTGCGAACCTCAAGGCCTGATACCAGATCGATCGCTTGGTCTTCATCAGAGCCAGCGGCGGGGTCCAGGACAGCATCTATGCGAGCCAAGCATTTGTATATTTAATCAATCAATTGGCGGCGGCGCTCTTCGTTAATAGCGGGCCACATCAGTGTAAGTCCTTTGATTTGCCCGTTGTTATTGTGCCAGATACTTTGCAATCATTAAATTTGAGCCAAATAATCCGGGCTTCGCTGCTATTGCCACAAGCTAAGTGACATAAAAAGAATGCTTCGGGTGCAATTGACCACAGTTGTTGAGGGGCTTAGGTAAGACGCGGCTTACAATGCCGATATCACCGAAGAATTGAACCGCATCTCGACACAGTCAGGACACGTCCATGAACAGCACAACACCTAGATCCTTTCAGGAAATCATCCTGCGCCTTCAAGGGTATTGGGCATCTAAGGGCTGTGCGATTTTACAGCCATATGACATGGAAGTTGGGGCAGGGACATTCCACCCAGCGACAACGCTGCGCAGCTTGGGGTCAAACCCTTGGGCGGCCGCTTATGTGCAGCCCTCGCGCCGCCCAACAGACGGGCGCTATGGTGAAAACCCGAACCGCTTGCAGCACTATTATCAGTACCAGGTGTTGATCAAGCCGAGCCCACCCGACCTTCAGGAGCTATATCTTGGATCTCTTGCCGCAATTGGCGTTGACATGGACCTACACGATATCCGTTTTGTTGAAGACGATTGGGAGAGTCCAACCCTGGGCGCGTGGGGCCTTGGCTGGGAAGTCTGGTGTGATGGCATGGAGGTTTCTCAATTTACCTACTTCCAACAGGTCGGCGGGCATGATTGCACGCCAGTCTCTGGCGAACTGACTTACGGTCTTGAACGCCTTGCAATGTACATTCTTGAGTGTGACCACGTGATGGACATGCCCTTCAATGATCCTGATGCACCGATCTCGTTGAAATACGGCGATATTTTCAAACAAACCGAAGAAGAATATGCGCGCTGGAACTTTGATGTTGCCAACACCGAAGTGTTGTTGCGCCACTTTGAAGAAGCCGAAGTCGAATGTCAGGCGATCTTGTCCCAAGCCTTTGACGACCCGAAGACTGGCAAACGTATTATCATGGCACACCCTGCCTATGATCAGTGCATCAAAGCCAGCCACATCTTTAACTTGTTGGATGCGCGCGGCGTTATCTCTGTCACTGAGCGTCAGGCATACATAGGGCGTGTCCGTGCGCTTTCTAAACAATGCGCAGATGCATTTGTTCAAACCCGCGCTGGCGGCTTTATCGAGGCGGCGCAATAATGGGCAAGTTTTTAGCAGTGTTGTTACTTGGAAGTGCTGTAATTGCAGGGGCGTCAATGTACTACCTGCAGGTGTATGGGCTGTATGACGAAGTCAAAACAAGTGAGGTACAGCTTGTTTCGGTTGTGGATGACCTGCCTGGATCGATTAGCTTTGACAATTTCCAAGCCATTGATTCACTAAGCTCACCAATCCGCTATCGCGCCTGCTTTACAACAGACCTCAGCATATCGTTGCTAAGCGAAACCTATGTTGGTTTGGAAAAAGTGTCCCCGCGCAATGCTCCAAAATGGTTCAACTGCTTTGATGCAGCTGCAATCGGTGCAGAGCTGATGGCGGGAACAGCTGTTCCATTCCTTGGTCAGAAGAATGTCCACTTCGGCGTTGACCGCATCGTTGCCATCACCAACGACGGACGCGGATATATTTGGCACGACCTCAATGATTGCGGCGACAAGGCCTATGATGGCACGATCGTTGGCGAAGAATGCCCAGGACGGGAAGCAACAGAATGACTGATTTATTAATTGAACTTTTCTCTGAGGAAATTCCGGCCCGTATGCAAACACGTGCCGCCAATGACCTGAAAAAGCTGGTCACCGATGGTATGGTGGAGGCCGGCTTGACCTATACTTCCGCCGCCGCGTTTAGTACGCCGCGCCGCCTCACGCTGACGGTTGAAGGTATGCTTGATGCGTCGCCAACAACTGTTGAAGAACGCAAAGGTCCAAAGGCCGATGCCCCTGAAAAAGCAATCAATGGTTTCTTACGCGGTGCAGGTTTGACCCACGCCGATCTTGAAGAACGTGAAACGCCTAAAGGGAACATCTTTTTCGCCAGGATTACGAAAGAGGGACGCCCAGCCGCCGATATCGTGGCTGAGGTTTTAGAGCGCACAATCCGCAATTTCCCATGGCCAAAATCCATGCGTTGGGGTAACGGCACGTTGAAATGGGTGCGCCCGCTACACTCTATTCTATGCATCACCAGCTCTGAAGAGGGCGCAACTGTTGTGCCACTTGAGGTTGATGGGATCATCTCTGGAAATACGACCCATGGCCATCGTTTCTTGTCACCTGACAGTATACTGGTGAACAACTTTGATGACTACACCAGCAAACTGAAATTGGCCCATGTGGTGCTTGATGCCCAAGAACGGGCAGACGCGATTTGGAACGACGCGACGAATCAAGCTTTTGCGACTGGTTTTGAAGTTGTCGAAGACGCGGGCCTTTTGGCTGAGGTGGTAGGCCTCGTAGAATGGCCAGTTGTTTTGATGGGTGAGATTGGAGAGGATTTCTTGGGTCTACCTGCCGAAGTGCTACAGACCTCGATGCGCGAACATCAAAAGTTTTTCTCCTTACGCAACGCCAAAACTGGCCGCATTGAACGCTTTATCACTGTGGCCAATCGTAAAACTGCTGACAACGGTGCTACGATTCTAGCGGGCAATCAAAAGGTGCTGTCAGCCCGTCTGGCAGATGCAAAATTTTTCTGGGAAAACGATCTTCGCGTTGCGAAGTCAGATATGAGTATTTGGTTAAAGTCGCTTGAAAATGTGACATTCCATAACAAGCTTGGCACCCAAGCTGAATTGGTAAACCGCATGGCTACCTTGGCGCGTGAGTTGGCTCCGGCAGTTGGGGCAGACCCCGACATGGCCGAAAGAGCCGCGCGTTTGGCCAAAGCGGACCTTAGTTCCGAAATGGTTTATGAATTTCCAGAACTTCAAGGCCTTATGGGGCGCTATTACATTGAAGCCTCGGGTGAGGGTGTTCAAATTGCAGCCGCTGCAGAAGAACACTATGCCCCCCTTGGCCCTTCGGATAGCGTGCCAAAGGCAGCTGTCTCAATCACTGTATCGCTGGCTGAAAAACTGGAAAAACTCAACGGTTTCTGGTCTATTGATGAAAAACCAACGGGCTCGAAAGACCCGTTCGCATTGCGTCGTGCCGCACTTGGTATCATTCGGATTGCAATTGAAAATGACCTTGCAATATCCCTGAATACAGTGATGCCAACAGAGCATGCAAAAGACCTCCTATCCTTCTTCCACGATCGCCTCAAAGTATATCTAAAAGACCAAGGCATTCGCCACGACATCATTGATGCTTGCATCGCTATGGACGGCAATGACAACATTAATCTTCTGGTGAAACGTGCACGGGCGCTATCTGAAACGTTGAAAACAGATGACGGTAAAAACCTGATCCAAGGGTTCAAGCGCGCCAATAACATTCTTTCTCAAGCGGAAGCTGCGGACGGTGTCGAATACTCCTACGGTGCCGATGTGAAATTCGCTGAAACGGGAGAAGAACGCAGCCTGTTTGGTGCCCTTGATACGTCTGAAGTGAAAATAAAACCAGCTATGCGGGCCCAGGATTTTGCAACTGCTATGTCTGCAATGGCGACTCTTCGCACGCCGATCGACGTCTTTTTTGAGGCCGTTCAAATCAACTCTGACAACCCAACGGTTCGCCGCAATCGATTGAACCTTCTCAGTCGTATCCGCACGGTTTGTTCGTCGGTGGCGGATCTAACCAAAATCGAAGGCTGATCCAACTTCGTATGACCAAAAAACTCTGGGGGAGCGGCCCGTATGGACGTGGGGGCTGGCCCACTTGTTTTCTGCTACCCCGGCATGCGCTAAATCCTTGATTGCCTAGGATTTAAGCCTATGCTGCCATTGAAACCGGTAGGTGCTGCAATGCAGAATAATTCAGATACAACACTTGTTACGCAAACAGCCAAAATGGCGGCGTCCACGCATGGCGGTCGCGCAAAATGTTTGCAGCGGTTGATCCGTCTTGACCTGCCAGTGCCCAAAACAGTGGCGCTTAGTTTTACGGCGGTCTCCAAAATTGCCAATGGTGAATTGCCAGATATTGAAGGCGTACTAGCACAGTTCCCGAAAGATGCACTTTTGTGCGTGCGCCCGTCCTCTGAGGATGCGGATTGGGGTGGCCCCAGCGCTGTACTCAATATCGGGATGAACGATACTTCCTATACGGACTTGTGTGCTCGGCTAGGGACAGAGGGCGCAACTGCGATTTACACTCGGTTTGTTCAGTCCTACGCAATTAACGTTGCACGTCTTGATCCAGATATGTTTGACGATGTTGTCGCATCAGGTCCCGAGGGATTGTCAGAGACATTACGTGCGTATGAAGCTGAAACAGACGAGAAATTCCCCACTGAAGTCGGCATACAACTCGCCGCTGTGCTGCGATCGATGGCACGTGCATGGGATGGAACCTCTGCGCGCCTGCTCCGCCAAGGCAAAGGTGCACCTGCAGGTGCCGGTCTTGGCCTCGTGGTTCAACAAATGGCTTTCGGGGTAGGGAAGCAACAAAGCGGCTCTGGGATGTTCCAACTGGTCAACAGCGATACTGGCCAGCCGCAAATTACGGGTCGCTATCTGCGCCAAAGCCAAGGGCTAGAAGCGCTGTTTCAAGATTCTGAAGCAATGTACCTCACGCGTGACCCACGCGGCCCATCCTTTGAGGAACTGGAACCAGAGTTGTTTGAAACGCTTAAAACGCATGCTGCCTTGAGCCGTTTGCGTTTGCGCGAAGAGATGCAATTAGAGTTCACAGTTGATAACGGTAAGCTCAATATTTTGGACGGGATACGTGTCGCTAGATCATCACGTGCGGCTGTTCGTATCGCGGTCAGTTTAGCCAATGATAAAATAATCCCACGCCAAGAAGCCTTGATGCGCGTTGAACCGCTGTCGCTGAACGAACTATTGCACCGCCAAGTTGACAGTGATGCCCTGCGTGATGTTGTGGGCCACGGCATTGCTGCCAGTCCGGGCGCCGCTACGGGTAAGCTTGTGTTCACTGCCGCCGATGCGCAAGCGCACGCGGCCCGTGAAGAAGATTGTATTCTTGTGCGCCGTGAAACGTCTCCTGAAGATATTCGTGGAATGCAAGCAGCACGCGCCGTTTTGACAGAGCGGGGCGGGGTTACCAGTCATGCTGCCGTCATTGGGCGCGGCATTGGTTTGCCCTGTGTCGTTGGCGTATCCAATATTCGGTTCGTGCCAAGCAAGAAGCAGCTTATTCTGGCAGATGGCCGCATTCTTGAAGAGGGCGAGGTCGTCACAGTTGATGGTACGTCCGGGCAGGTTTTGTTGGGCGTTGTCGCGATGCAAGAAGCAGCACTTGATGACGCATTTCAAACCTTGATGGAATGGGCAGATGAAGAACGCGACATTGGCATTCGTGCCAATGCGGATACGCCTGCTGATGCTCAAACTGCGCGTAACTTCAACGCTCAAGGTATCGGCCTGTGCCGCACAGAACATATGTTTTTTGAGGCAAGCCGTCTGACAGTAATGCGCGAGATGATCTTTGCAGAAACATCAAAAGATCGTCGCGCTGTACTTGAGCGCCTCTTGCCGATGCAACGCGAAGATTTCACCGAACTGTTTCGCATTATGCAGGGACAACCGGTTTCGATCCGCCTGTTCGATCCGCCCTTGCATGAATTCCTTCCAGCAGATCGCAATGGTCAGCGCGAACTGGCTGAAGCCCTTGATCTATCGTTGTCAGACGTTACGCGTCGTATCGAAGCGATGCGTGAATATAACCCGATGCTTGGTTTGCGTGGGGTGCGCCTTGGTGTGACTGTCCCAGAGATTTATGAAATGCAGGCGCGTGCGATTTTCGAAGCGACGATTGTGGCCAGCCGTGATGGCGCATCGATTGTGCCGGAAATCATGATTCCGCTCGTCAGCGCAAAGCGCGAAGTTGAGTTGGTGAAAACCCGCGTTGATGGAATCGCCGCTGCTGTTCGTGTCGAGCAGGACGCTGATTTCGATTACCGATTGGGTGTTATGGTTGAAACTCCTCGTGCTGCCTTGCGTGCAGGCGACATTGCGCAACATAGTGCATTCCTTAGTTTTGGGACCAATGACCTTACGCAGATGACCTATGGTCTTAGCCGCGATGACGCGGGTCGCTTTATGTCGGACTACGTACAGCAAGAGGTGTTTGCCGAAGATCCGTTTCATACACTTGATATCGATGGCGTGGGCGAGTTGCTTAAATTGGGCGCAGAGCGTGGCCGAAAGACCCGATCGAACATAACCTTGTCGATTTGCGGTGAACACGGAGGTAACCCCGAATCAATTGCATTTTGCCGCGAAGCTGGATTTGATTATGTTTCATGTTCACCGTTTCGCGTCCCGGTAGCCCGATTGGCGGCGGCACAGTTGGCGATCAAGGACAATACAGGGTAAGCGACCGAACAAGTTTTCGCTACATCCTCTGAGTTCGATCCAGTTTACACTTGTTTTACTAATTCGGCCTATTCTGATGATGTTGAGCCAACTGGACGAACTGTCTAAAACACATTAAATGGCGTTCATCGAAGTAATTTTGGAGCGCCAAATGCGGGCCGCAATATTTTTCTCAGTTTTTTTGGTCGTAATTGCCCCAATTACGGCCACTGCTAATGGAAAGCAGGCCCGTGCGTTGCATCAAATAGAAACGCGTGGGCTTTCGTCCCTCGCACCAGCGCGCCTACAAGACATATTTACCGCGCCAGCTGCAACAAGCGGCGTTGAGTTTTCTACCACTTGGTTAGACAAACAACCTAAAGCTAAAGGTGATGCAAATTGGGAATGTCTTTCTGAGGCGCTCTATTTTGAGGCGCGTGGTGAAACCGTCAAAGGCCAATTTGCCGTGGCTGAGGTAATCATGAACCGTGTCGCACATTCTCGTTTTCCCAGCTCGCTGTGTAGTGTGATCAATCAGGGGACAGGTAAGAAATTCCGATGTCAATTTACTTATACTTGTGATGGTATAGCCGAGAATGTGTCCGAGCCGCGTTCATACGCGCGTGTATCTAAAGTCGCTCGGGCGGTGATAGATGGCAGCGTGCCAAAATTGACCAATGGCGCGACCCACTATCACACAACAGCTGTCAGCCCGAGCTGGTCACGTGTTTATACAAAAACGGCACGTATCGGGGTGCACATTTTTTATCGCCACAATGTTAGGTCGGCTTCTAACAAAGACAACGTTAGGGATAAGGCGCTTTTGTGCCCTAGCCTGACGTAAAGTACACTAGTATAGACATCTGGCGAGCCTAAAAAAGGCTTAACTCAACAGTCTTACCAAAAGGGTCCAAATTTATGACCTCTGAAGTGCGCCTTGCCTTTGCCCATCCGTCCGAACGTGCAGATGCCACAACGGCGTCAGGGGGATTGGATCGAATTTCGGTTCGCGATCATATTGTAGATGTAGAAATTGGTGCGTTCCAAGCCGAGCGGGGCGTCACTCAGCGCATTAGCTTTAACATCGTTGTAGAGGTTTCACCTTTGACGGGACCAATAGATGACGATGTTGATCGCATTCTAAGTTACGATAAAGTCACAGAAGCGATTGCTTTGGAATTGGCAGACGAACGGCTTAACTTACTGGAAACATTGGCTGAGAACGTCGCTGACCGCATTCTTCTGGAACCCCAGGCGATGCGCACGTTTGTACGGATCGAGAAACTGGATCGCGGTGCTGGTGCGTTAGGTGTTGAGATAGTACGCGCACGTGGCGACGCTGCCGTCGAACTGGTTGAGCCTGAAGATGTGTTGCGACCTCAGGTGGTATTTCTATCCAACGCGGCCATTTCTTCACCGAATTTCAAGACTTGGATTGATCAACTGCAAGCCACAGATCAACCGTTGATTTTATGTGTTGGGGCTGCGGATATGGATGCACCACAAACCGGTCACAAAATGACGCAACGCCGGGTCGATTTACTGGCTGTTGAACAAAATGCATGGATTGTCGCTTCGCGAGATGAGCGTTGTGTTGTTGTTGAAACACGCACGGAGTTGGAGTGGGCGATGCGCAACAATCAAATCTGTGTTTGGGCACCGTCTAAGTTGGTTCTTGATGCTGTTGATGGTCCATCAACGGAATTGGACGATGCGGTCGAATTGGCTGCATGGTTTGCCTCTACGTTCGATGTGCAACAGATAATTGTTATTGGGGCGGACTTGCCTTCGGCCACCCAAGTGCCCTTGCGGGTCGTGGATGTGGATCAAGCGGTGCTTTGAAACGATGACACGTTACATTCGTCCGCTTGTTCAAACCGGTCCGGCACGGCCCCGTGATGCCCACACGCTTGCCGGCGGCTGGTGTTGGTTCACACATGTTGAGATTTTGTCGCGCACGGCTGCGCCAAGCGTCGTGCCGGTAACAGGTATAGAGGCGGGCGAGTTAGCCGCGCTTGTCGCTGAACGTCCGGCAATTGTGGGCCTTTCTTTTGATGGTCCACGATTAATGGGTATCTTGAATGTGACGCCCGACAGTTTTTCCGATGGTGGTCGCCACCAAACGCTAAGCGACGCTGTAGAAGAGTCGGTCCGCATGGTTTCAAGGGGCGCTGACTTAATTGATATCGGGGGCGAATCTACAAGGCCTGGCGCAGTAACTGTTGCACCTGAAGATGAGATGCAGCGGACAGCTCCAGTTATTCAGGCCATACGCGAGGCTGGCGTTGCTACGCCAATTTCAATTGATACCCGGAAAAGCGCGGTAGGACGGGCCGCAATCTGTGCTGGGGCGAATATCGTGAATGACGTCTCTGGTTTTACTTATGATCTGGAATTGGCGGCTATTTGCGGCAAGTCGGGCACGCCCGTTTGTGTAATGCATGCGCAAGGTGATCCGGTAACGATGCAGGACGAGCCGCAGTACGACGACGTGCTGCTTGACGTCTATGATTTCTTGGGAACACAAATCGAGGTTTTGCGTTCACTAGGAATTCAACGTTCGTCTATCATTGCTGACCCCGGCATCGGGTTTGGAAAAAGCCAAAGCCATAACCTTAAATTGCTGAGTCGGATCAGCCTGTTCCACAGCCTTGGTGTTCCAATTTTGCTGGGCGCATCCCGCAAACGGTTTATTGGTAATATTGGGGATGAGCCAGTAGCCGACAAACGTGCCGCTGGCTCTGTAGGAGTTGCCTTAGCGGCGATTGGGCAGGGTGTGCAATTGATACGTGCGCATGATATCGCTGAACATCAACAGGCTATTGCGTTATGGGAAGCTAGCGTGACACAAGGTCTGAACGAAGTAGAATAAGAACTGAATTATGATCAAGCTTTTTGGAACTGACGGTGTACGCGGCACCGTAAATACTCACCCTATGACTGCGGAAATGGCTTTGCGTATTGGGGCAGCGGTTGGACGCTATTTTAAGCGCGATGCAAAGGGCGTTCACCGTGTTGTAATCGGTAAAGACACACGTCTATCCGGGTATATGTTTGAAAGTGCTTTGACTGCTGGTTTGACAAGTACGGGTATGAATGTGCTTTTGCTTGGCCCCGTTCCAACACCTTCGGTTGGATTGCTGACGCGTTCAATGCGTGCTGATCTGGGCGTCATGATTTCAGCCAGCCATAACCCAGCAATTGACAACGGCATCAAGTTTTTTGGCCCAGATGGGTTTAAATTGTCTGATGTTGCTGAGGCTGAAATTGAAGCGTTGGTTGCTGAGGGTGTTGTGCCGATTGAGCCCGACCAGATTGGTCGCGCCAAACGTATTGATGATGGTCGATTTCGTTATATCGAACGTCTTAAGTCTTCGTTTCCACGGCAGACCCGTCTCGATGGTTTGAAAATTGTCATCGATTGTGCAAATGGCGCAGCCCACCGTGTTGCTCCTGATGCCTTGTGGGAGCTTGGTGCGACAGTCATTCCCGTAGGTAATTCCCCGAATGGGATGAATATCAACGAAGGTTGTGGGTCTACGCACCCTCAGATGGCTGCAGAAACAGTTGTGGCACACGGTGCGGATTTGGGTGTTTGCCTTGATGGGGACGCTGACCGCGTGATCCTTGTTGATGAAAATGGCAGAGTAGGAGATGGCGATCAGTTTATGGCTCTCATGGCGTCCCGTTGGGCCACCGAAGAGCGCCTGAAGGGCAATGCCTTGGTTGCCACCGTTATGTCTAACCTAGGGCTGGAGCGGTATCTTCAGGGGCAGGGCATTGGGTTAGAGCGCACTGCCGTTGGCGATCGCAATGTTGTCGAACGTATGCGCACTGGCGGTTTTAACCTTGGCGGCGAGCAATCGGGCCACATTGTTATGACGGACCATGCCACAACAGGTGATGGCCTTATGGCAGGGCTACAATTTATGGCTGAGATGATCCGCAGCGGGAAACCTGCAAGTGAATTGCTCAATTCATTTGAGGTTGTTCCCCAGTTACTCAAGAACGTGCGTTATGGCTCAGACCAAACGCCGCTTGATGATCCCAAAGTGATCGCTGCAATAGCGCAATCTGAAGCGGACTTAGTAGACAATGGCCGATTGCTTATTCGTAAATCGGGCACTGAACCTTTGGTGCGCGTGATGGCCGAGTCCGAGGACGAGGGCATTTTAAGCCAAGCCGTCGACAGCATCGTTGCTGCTCTTGAAGATGCTGTTTCGCATTAGGTCTGATTAGGATGACGCAAACGCAAGCTATTTAACCTCTAAACAGCTTACGGAAAGCGCCGAACTGAGATAACCCAACGCCTGCCAAAATCAAAACCATTGCCATGATCAGTGACGCAGGCAGCGGTTCACCCAAGAGCAACGCGCCTAACACAACCGACCAAACCGGCACTTGGTAGTTAGTGATAGACATGAACACTGGTCCGGCTGAACGTATTACCAATGTACGCAAGAAATTGGCAGCTGCGGTTGGTATTAGACCCAAGAGCGCGACTACGATCATCGTTTTGGTCGAAGGCATTGAGGGGAACCCTTCGACAATCAGGGCGATGGGAATGACAATCGCCGCAGACATTATCAACAACACTGTGGATAGCCCAATTGTATCGACCGCAGGCAAGCGGCGCATCATTATGGAATTGACACCGTAGCACATCGCAGCGGTTAAGCATGCGAGCCGTCCAGCGGTTTCTAGCGAGGCCCCAGTGCTTTCAAATGCTTGTGCGCCCAACAGGATGACAACGCCACAAAATCCGATTAAGAAACCAAGTGACTTGCGCCAAGATAGACGCTCACCGGGTACAAAAAAATGTGCTAAAGGAAGGATCATCAACGCGATAGCAGCCATAGAGACACCAGCAAAACCGCCTGTAACATATTGCTGCCCCCATGCCAAAAGCATGAAGGGAATTGCGGAGCTCAGAGCACCCATAATCCACATGATGATCTTGGTTTTTTGCGCGGGTGGTTCAGCGAACAGTTTGCCTCCGCGCGCTTGCCAAATTGCGTACATGAGGATCGACGCAAAAGCGATGCGGCCAGCGGCTAGCCAGAATGGCGTGATGCCTTCCAGTGCAATTTCAGTGACGAGAAATGTGCCACCCCACGTGAAGCCCAGCAGGACTACCATCATCCAGCTTCGTGCGGTGATTTCAGATGTTTGTGTCATATACTTGATATCTCAGGTGAGGTTTTTGCAACAGTCAACAGTCGCTGCAATGCGAGCATTGGTGATGATAGGGTCGGTATGCCGAGAACTGTTAAAACATGGTTTACAACACCCATGGAGGCTTGCGCAAGAACGATACAGTTGAGCGTATTTTCTTGGTCAATGGACTGACGGATTGCACGATCTATTTCAGCGGAAAACGCTTTCATGTCGCAGGCTTCGAAACAGGGCCAAGCGGCGTCGCAGTTGATTACCTCAATGGACGTTGGAACCTCGGCTTCATTGGCGTAGTCATTCAACAACGCCAAGGTTGCGTCACATGTGCTCTCAAGGCAAATGCCGACCAGTATTTTTGGACCACTCTTAACTGCGGCTTCCATCAATGGGCGGTCAATTCGAACAACCTTGGGGTTGGTTTGTGCGAAGCTATCAACCAGCGGGCCCAGTGCTGAACAGGTGTACAAAACTGCGTCTGTTGTCTGTAATTTCTCAAGAATTTCGTAGGTTTGAGCGGAGATACTCATCAACCCATCAGTCTGAGCTGATGCAAGCAACTCGGGCGCGACATGGCGGGTGCGATTGCATTGGGAGGGCGAGTTCTTGAACGAGCGCTTCAAAGGTTTCAACGTGAACCTGAGCTGTATGGAAAAATACAATGTTCATTGAGGATCACTATGCTGTCTAGGCTGTTGGCTAAAGTAGAATGCATATAGCGGTCAATGAATAGAAAAACGTTCGTTTTGTGTAACTATTGTAAATGTGGGGTCGGATTGGACCGACCCCACTATGGATCTTAGTTCTTTGTTTTATCGACCATTTTACCGGCAGAAATCCAAGGCATCATAGCGCGCAATTTGCCACCAACTTGTTCGATTTGGTGCTCATCGTTTGAACGACGTGATGCTTTAATTGTTGGTTGACCAACAGCATTTTCAAGCATGAAATCACGAACGAATTTGCCGTTTTGAATGTCGTCCAAAACGCCTTTCATACGTGCTTTAGTCTCGTCGTATGGCAAGATACGTGGGCCAGAAACGTATTGACCGTACTCAGCTGTGTTTGAGATTGAATAATCCATGTTAGCGATCCCGCCTTCATAGATCAGGTCAACGATCAACTTAGTTTCGTGCAGGCATTCAAAGTAAGCCATTTCTGGCTCGTAACCAGCTTCAACCAAAGTCTCAAAGCCCATGCGGATCAATTCAACGATACCACCACAGAGAACTGCTTGTTCACCGAATAGGTCCGTTTCACATTCTTCGCGGAAGTTTGTTTCGATGATGCCTGAGCGGCCGCCACCGATTGCTGAGCAATATGACAGACCGATTTCTAGCGCTTTGCCAGATGCATTTTTGTCTACTGCAACAAGGCAAGGCACGCCGCCGCCTTTTGAGTATTCGCCGCGTACAGTGTGACCTGGGCCTTTTGGTGCCATCATGATCACGTCAACGCCAGCTTTTGGCTCGATTAGGCCGAAGTGTACGTTCAAGCCGTGTGCGAATGCGATTGCAGCGCCTTCACGGATGTTGTCGTGGACGTATTTGTTGTATGTTTCAGCCTGAAGTTCGTCGGGCATTGTAAACATGATCAAGTCAGCCCAAGCCGCAGCTTCTGCGATGCCCATAGTTTTAAGGCCTTCACCCTCGGCTTTTGCGATAGAGGCGGAGCCTTCGCGCAGAGCAACAACAACGTTTTTCGCGCCAGAGTCGCGCAAGTTCAACGCGTGTGCGTGACCTTGTGAACCGTAGCCCAAAATGGCGACTTTCATTTCTTTGATCAGGTTAACGTCGCAATCGCGATCATAATATACACGCATGTTTTCTCTCCTAGATGTAAATTCTGGAGCAAATATAGGGGATAAAGTGAGTGAATTCAGCGTTGCAATTAGGCTAATATTGTGAATAAATTAAATTTTTAATTCGCATATATGGACTTTTTCGTGAAAATCATTCTTGATGATCTTGATCGTAGCATCCTGCGGCAATGGCAAGCAGATCCTACGCTGTCACCTGCTGAGCTTGCCGAGCGCTGTGGTTTGACTGTGGCCAAGGTCACGCGGCGCCAAACGCGGTTGCAAGAGGCTGGGGTGGTCAAGAGGATTGAGGCGGTGATTGATTGGGCGGCGCTGGGTTACGCATTCGAAGTCTCACTGCGTGTGACCTTGGACAAAACGATCGATCGCGCTTTTGATGAATTCATCGAGGCAGCCCGTGGTGTGCCGGAGGTAATTGAAATTCAGACCTTCTTGGGACGTGTTGACGTTCGCCTTTCGGTGATTGCTCGTGACATGGCGCATTATCAGCACATCTACAGGTCCAGTATTTTAACGCTGCCGCATATTGCTGATATCGAGGGCTTGATGCGTGTGGCCGAGATTAAGTCCAATGAGAGCTTGCCGTTATGATCGAGATTGATGACTTTGATCGCGCTTTGTTGCGTGCGCTGCAGCGTGACACAAATCAAAGCGCTGGTGCTTTAGGGCGTGAGATTGGGATGTCCCAACCGGCCACTTGGCGCCGTATTCGACGATTGCAGGAGGCAGGCGCGATAAAAGGGCGGAGGTTGCATTTGGATGCAGAGGCACTGGGATTTGGGGTGACAGTGTTCCTTGGCGTTAAGTTGGCGACCAAAGGGCGGGTGAGTTTGGATGATTTCGAGCGAGCGGTAAGTGCGATCCCTGAAATTCAAAAAGTCGAACATGTTCTGGGGTTTTATGACTATCGCTTGCGGGTTGTAGCACGGGACTTGTCTGATTTTGAAAGAGTTTTACGTCGACGGATTATGACCCTACCAGGTGCAGGTGAGGTAGAGGCCAATGTGTTGCTAAGCGAAGAACGGCGACCTGGTCCGCTTTGAACCTTTTCGCGCCCTGATCAATTTTTTGTCTATTGGACATCAATCCAGAAGTTGCCCTTGGCGCACGTGGCTTCGGCGCATAGGGTTAAATAATGAAACTATTTCTCATTACAGCGCTCACAATGATGGCCTTTGCATCCAACTCAATCCTCAACCGCATGGCGCTTGATGGGGGTCATATAGATCCGTCCAGCTTTGCAGCTGTGCGGATTGTTGCGGGTGTGATTGCTTTGGGCCTTATGCTTGCGATCCGTGGCGAAAAGTTACCGCTTTGGGAAAAATCGCGCATATTGGGTGCCTTGTCACTTGCTGCCTATATGATCGGATTTTCATTGGCTTATGGCAGTTTAGATGCAGGTTTGGGTGCGTTGATATTGTTTGGGGTCGTCCAAGTGGCGCTGTTCATCTACGGAGCGATCGGTGGAGAAACACCAACACAGCGTGAGCTCATAGGAGCCAGCATTGCCTTTATTGGCTTATTGATTGCGCTTTGGCCAAGCGAAGATAGCGTGGCCACCATTGGTAGCACTGCTCTTATGGTGATCGCGGGCCTTGGCTGGGCTGCTTATACATTGGCTGGGCGCGGGTCACAGAACCCATTGGCGTCAACCGCAGCAAATTTCCTGTTTGCTATGCCATTGCTCTTGCTTCTGTTGATCGGCCAAACACTGAACATCAGTGTGACTGGTGTCGTTTTAGCAGTTTTGGCGGGGGCAATTACATCTGGAATGGGGTATGCCTTGTGGTATTGGGTCCTTCCGCAAATAGGCCCAAGTACTGCGGCGGTTGTCCAACTTAGTGTGCCGATCCTCGCTATCGTTGCAGGTGCCGTTTTGCTGGGTGAAGTTATTAGCATTTCAGTGATTGTCGCTGCGGGATTTGTTGTCGGTGGTATTGGACTAGCGGTTACGAAACGATCAGTTCAAGTGGGTCGTACATAAGGTCACAATTGGGATCAAAAGCCACGCGCCCTAAACTGGACGGCTTGTGCATCGTTTTGGCCAAGTCAGCTTCAGTAACCCAAACATGTCTGTTCACGACATTCTCTAGGTCTTTCCAGTCGTCCGCGATGTTTGTTTTTCCATCAAGTGTGCAGCGAAAGAATACCTCGACTTGATGGTAGTCTTTTTCTGGCATGTGAAATTCATTCACAAGGGCAGGTGCGCCAACTATTATGTCTAAGCCTGTTTCTTCAAAAACCTCGCGTTTTAAGTTTTCTGGCAAACTGGTTCCAATATTCACACCACCACCAGGCGTACACATCAGCGGGCTTTTCTGCCCAGCCCATGCGTTGACCAAGAGCAATCGATCTTCGTGGATGATGATCGCACGAACGGCGACGCGAGGTTGCTTTTTTGACATTTTTGGGCTTTCGGTGCGAATGAATGACGCACCACCATTCCATGTGAAGTCGCGAAGGTCTATCTGCATCGTTATGAAACACGTCTTTGCCACCTTAATTGCAATCTGCTGCTGTGGACCTGTCGCCGCCAATTGTGTCGTCTTGATACATGGCCTTGCTCGCACGGAATCCTCATTCGCATTAATGGAGACGGCGTTGGAGGCGGAAGGGTATTTTGTGGTTCGCCCGGGTTATCCCTCAACCGATGCGTCGATTTCTGATTTGGCAGATGCGACTATTCCCGCGGCTGTTGCATCCTGCCCTGTGGGGCCACTTCATTTTGTAACCCATTCAATGGGTGGGATTATGGTACGTGATTGGCTCAGCCGAAACCGCCCTGAAAATCTTGAACGTATCGTAATGTTGGCTCCGCCCAACAAGGGTAGCGAAATCGTCGATACATTTTCGGGTCATTTCATCTTTGACCAGATAAACGGCCCCGCTGGATTACAGTTGGGCACAGGAGAAGAAAGCCTGCCGCTGTCTTTACCTCCAGTGGATTACCCCGTTGGTGTAATTGCGGGCGATCAGTCTTTGAACGTATACTTTTCGAGGTTTTTACCTGGAGCGGATGACGGCAAAGTTGCTGTGAGTTCAACTGTTGTCGCTGGAATGAAAGATCATATCGTCCTGCCAGTTACCCATACGTTTATGATGAACAATCCAAGGGTCATTACGGAAACGATTTTGTTTTTAGAAACAGGTGCCTTTGACCCGGCTATCAGTTGGGCAGATGCGTTGTTGGAACGCTTTGGCTGCGAAGGCTTTAATTGCCTTAAGGGAAATCCAAGTACCGAGCGCTGATCTTTAGCCGCTATAGTTTGTTCACTGGAATCTTCAGTGTCATATTTCCGGCCTCATCACGTGGCACTTCGCCCGCGCGAATGTTTACCTGTAATGATGGTATGATAAGCTTGGGCATTGAAAGTTGCGCATCACGCGTTTCGCGCATTTTTACAAAATCAGATCGGGTCGCCCCGTCGCCAATGTGGATATTGGCCTTCTTCTGGGCACCCACGGTGGTTTCCCAAGCGATGGAGCGCCCATTGGGGCCATAGTCGTGGCAAACGAAGAGACGCACGTCATCAGGCAAGCTGAGAACCTTGGTGATACTGTCATAGAGTTCGCCTGCATCACCGCCCGGAAAATCAGCACGTGCCGAACCGCCGTCGGGCATGAACAAGGTATCACCGGCAAAGGCTGCATCACCCATTACATGCACCATGCATGCAGGTGTATGGCCCGGGGTGTGAATGGCAAAGCACTCAAGGCCACCAATTTTGTACAGGTCGCCATCCTTGAACAGCTTGTCGAACTGTGAGCCGTCTCGCTGAAATTCGGTCCCTTCGTTGAAAACCTTCCCAAAGGTGTCTTGTACCTCTTGGATGTACTCACCAATCCCGATTTTTCCGCCCAGCTGTCCTTGGATATAGGGTGCACCAGAAAGATGGTCTGCATGGACGTGCGTTTCTATGATCCACTCGAGATGCAAGCCATTGGACGTTATGAAATCAATGATCTCATCTGCGCTTTCGTAACTTAGGCGGCCAGCTGCATAGTCAAATTGCATAACTGCATCAATAATCGCGCATGATGTGCTGTCAGGATCTTTGATGACATAGCTAATTGTGTTGGACTGTGCGTCGAAAAAAGCACTTACGTCTGGGCGTTTGTCCAAAGACACATTGGGCATCGTCATTGCAGTTCTCCGATCAATAAACGCCTCAAGAAAAGGATGGCACCGGTACTTTTGACTGTCAACGATCGCAGTTTATTTGATGCGATTGAAATGCCCCATCTTGCGATCCGTTTTTACCTCAGCTTTGCCGTATAAGTGCAGCGCAGTATTAGGTTCTTTGGCAAGTGTAGGCACACGGTCCATGTCGCGTCCAATCAGGTTTTCCATCACAACGTCAGAGTGACGCTTGCCGTCCCCCAATGTCCAACCAGCGACGGCACGAATATGTTGTTCAAACTGGTCAACGGCACATCCGTTTTGGGTCCAGTGGCCAGAATTGTGCACACGCGGCGCGATCTCGTTCACGATCAACCCGTTCGGTGTTACAAACAATTCAACGCCCAAGACGCCAACGTAATCTAGTGCATTCAGGATGTTTGCGGCGATCAGGATCGCGTCTGTACGCAAGCTTGAGGAAAGGCGGGCAGGGATCGTAGTAGTGTGTAAAATGCCGTTGCGGTGAACGTTTTCACCTGGATCATAGCAGGCGACTTCGCCTGTGACACTGCGTGCGGCGATAACAGAAACTTCATGCGTAAAGCTTATAAAGCCTTCTAAGACGGCGGCGTTGCCCGCCATGTCTTTGAACGCAGCAGCAGCGTCATCAGTTTTCATTATCCGCGCCTGACCTTTACCATCATAACCAAAGCGGCGAGTTTTTAGGATGGAAGGGGCACCGATGCTATCTATTGCGATAGTTAGCGCGGCTTCATCAGGGATGTCGGCGAATGGCGCTACGTTTAAGCCAAGGCCCTGCAAGAAGTTCTTTTCCGTCAAGCGATCCTGCGAGATGCGAAGGGCTTCGCGGCCGGGACGAATGGGGCGCAGGGTTTCAAGCAGATCAAGCGCGCTGGTTGGGATGTTCTCAAATTCATAAGTGATCACATCAACATCAGCGGCAAAGGTGCGCAATGCATCCGCGTCATCATATTTGGCAGTCGTGACGCGGTCTGCAACTTCGCCGGCGGGTGGGTTTGCGCCTGGCTCAAAGATGTGGGTTTTGAAACCTAAGCGGCTGGCTGCTACGCTGAGCATGCGGCCTAGTTGACCACCGCCCAAAATGCCGATTGTGGCGCCGGTTGTCAGTGTATCAGTCATCAGTTGGGGCATCCGGAATTGAGGCAGTCAAGTCATTGCGCCATGTGTCTAAACGTGTGGCCAATTCTGGGTCTTGAAGGGCCAATATACCAGCGGCCATCAAAGCGGCATTCGTTGCCCCTGCGCCACCAATTGCCATAGTCGCGACAGGAAAGCCGCGTGGCATTTGTAGGATCGAGTACAGAGAGTCGACGCCAGACAAAGCTTTTGTTTGCACTGGTACACCAACAACAGGCACTCGCGTTTTTGACGCCATCATGCCGGGGAGGTGAGCTGCACCACCGGCGCCTGCTATAATAACTTGCAATCCACGATCAACAGCCGTTTTGCCATAATCCCACAAGCGATCAGGTGTGCGATGTGCTGACACAATCTTGGATTCATAGGGGATACCTAGTTGATCAAGAATGTCAGCGGCTTCACGCATGGTCGGCCAATCTGATTGGCTGCCCATGATAATGCCGACTTTAATTGGTGTGGTGGAAGAATGCTGTGTCATTAAGTAAGCCCTTGTTTGGCGAAGCAGGCACTATAGCGTGATGGTCGTGCGAGGCAATGCTGTCAGCCCGAAGGAGCAGATAATTAAGCGATAATATCGGGGGTTAACCGGTCTTCGATGACTGTTATGCGGTCTTTGAGCCAAAGCTTTTGTTTTTTGAGGCGTCGAAGCATCAATTGATCGCTTGTCCCCACATCAACTAATTCTTTGATCGCATCATCCAAAGCGCGATGGTCCGTGCGGAACACTTCCAATTCGACACGAAGAACGTCGTCGGTTTTCATGGATATGTCTGATTGGTCATTCATAACGCTGATTCTAACTCGTGTTTGCAGGTTTCAATATAAGGCGCTGAAAAGGCTGCGCATAGGTATTTCATCAAAGGTCTTGTCGGGCGGTTAATTCCTTCCCATATTCATTGCAGAAGGTCGCCTAGTTTAGGGGCCAAAATTGACTGTCGCTTAACTAAAAGGACGTGTCGCATGACCAAAATGACCCTTGCTTCCTACCCGCACATGTTGGGCTTCGAGCAACTCGAACGTTTGATGGAGCGCACTGCAAAGACTGGCAACGAAGGCTATCCACCGTTCAATATTGAACAAACCTCTGATCGATCTTACCGTATTACGTTGGCTGTCGCAGGTTTTGCAGAAGATGAATTGGCAATCACGGTTGAGGATCGCCAGCTTGTGATCCGCGGGCGGAACACTGACGATGTAGAAGGCCGTGTATTTCTGCACCGCGGTATAGCGTCGCGCCAGTTTCAACGCTCTTTCGTTTTGGCGGAAGGGGTAGATGTAGGGGAGGCCGTTATGGAAAACGGTTTACTGCACATTGATTTGACGCAAGCTAAGCCAGAGACAGTTGTCCAGACCATCAACATAAAGAAAGGGTAAGTCATGAATTCAGAGTACAAATTCGACGACGAGCTATCAGCAGATACCGATCGGATGGTTTACGTAAAACCTGTGTTGGTCAGCGATTTGCCAAGTGAAGTTCAAAGCCAAATTGACGGCGTGAAGAAAATGTTCGCAGTTCACGATGCCGACGGCAAGCAATTGGCGTTGGTCGGTGATCGTCGCCTAGCCTTCGCGCTTGCGCGCCAGCACGATTACAGCCCCCAACCACTACACTAATTGGGATGGTGCGCTGGCTAATATGTTCGGTATGGCTGTTTGCAACACCGTCATATGGCCAGAACGCATCGTTGATTTATACCGATGAAGACGCCAACGTAGTGAAGACTGCGATGCTCGCTAAAGCGGACAAGGATGTTCGTGCGTTCTTTGCTGATACATTTGGGCAGACTCTTGAAAATTCAATTGCGCTGATCGGTACAAGTGATCCGCGCTTGTTGAATGTCCACCTGTCCCAAGCCCTTAAAGAAATGGGGCGGCGCCAAAGATCATCACCTGTAGATGCAGCGACGCTGTGTGATAACAAACCCATCGGTGCCGCGGCCAATCGTTCCTATACAGTGATGTGTTGGCTTAAACCCAAGGCGTATGATCGCGAGTGGTTGGCCCTGATTGAACAGCAGTTACCGCCTATTTTGGCGCATGAATTCACCCATCAATTACAATACCATTTGGCAAATGATGATCCGCCCCAGCGGATAAACGGCACCAAAGAATTATTGCTTGGCCCAAGTTGGATGGTCGAGGGAACCGCTGAAGTGTTCGAGCGGATTTATAGCGTTCAAGTGCAAGGCAAAGATGCGGCTGATACTGCTGATCAAGCGTTGTTTAACATGCAAACACGTGCCCGGCGCAGTCGATTGACGTTAACGCAACTCACTGAGGCAGGAAGTACAAAAGGACGCGGTGGCTATGGCACAGCGCGGTTTGCAGCAGTTGTTTTGGCGCAACGTAATAGACCTGAAGATTTGTTGGAGTACTTCACTGTCTTAGGGCAAACCAAGGATCGTGACGTTGCATTTGAAAAGGTCTTTGGCTTGTCCTTTGACAAATTCGAAGGAGACTTTGAACGAATTCGCCGTGATTTTGCCGCAACCAAAAAATATGTAAAAGGACAATAAGCATGACGAACATATTGAAATCATTTGAGTTCGACTGGGTCGATGCATTCACCAACAAGCCATTTGGAGGCAACGGGTGTGCAGTGGTGCATGGTGGTGCAGAGTTAAGTGTAGGTACATGCCTAAATTATGTACGTGAAACGTCATTGGTTGAGTGCACGTTCACCGGACCGTCTGAGGTTGCGGACATAAAAGTGCGGTACTTTCTTGCCAGCCGTGAGATTCCGTTTGCTGGCCACCCCACAATCGCGACAATTTCCGCTATGCGCAGCCGTGGCTTGATTGGTGATGGGCCCTTGGTATTGGAAACACTGGCCGGATTGGTTCCTGTCATCGTTGACGGCTCAAATATTCAAATGACCCAAGTTGCGCCAGAGTTTGGACCCAAAGTTCCGGCAGATGTCGTCGCTGCAGTAGGCGGGTTAATCGCAGACGATATTATAGGCGAGCCACAAGTTGTCTCTACCGGACTGCCGTTTTGCATCACTGTCCTAAAGTCAGTTGATGCACTCAAGCGTGCGTCCCTCAATTTAGATGCATTGGGGCGTTACAATGCGCATCTTGGGCAAACCGCTAATGATATTATGGAGCCGTTTTGGGTTGTTCAAGTAGGAGCTACGCCCGATGGTGATACGTTCTCGCGCCTGCTATTGGCTCCACCAAGCCCGCTTGAAGATCCGTTCACAGGGTCGGCAACGGGCGCGATGGCGGCCTACTTGTGGGCAAACGGTTTGATCACGGCACCAACATTTGTCGCAGAGCAGGGACATGGAATGGGCCGCGCGGGGCAGGCGCAGGTAAAGGTGTTGGGGCCACGCGATGGGATCACAGGTGTGGACGTTTCAGGGGAAGGTTTCGTGCTGATGTCCGGAACTGTGCAGTTACCGATCTAACAAAAAAGGGCAGAGAAACCTCTGCCCTTTTCCAATTGCCTGGAACCGCAGCTTATTCAGCAGCGATCAGGCCCATGCTTTCGAGTTTCAACAAAACTTGGTGTGCACATGTATCCACATCTACGTTCAATGTCTCAACACTTAGCTCTGGGTTTTCTGGAACGTCGTATGGATCAGAGATGCCTGTAAACTCTTTGATCTTGCCTTCACGCGCCAGTTTATAAAGGCCTTTGCGATCGCGCTTTTCACATTCCTCAATTGATGTCGCAACGTGGATCTCAAGGAATGCACCAAAGGGTTCAACATCTTCACGTACAGCGCGACGGGTCGTTGCGTATGGTGCGATTGGCGCACAGATTGCGATGCCGCCATTTTTTGTGATCTCTGAAGCGACATAACCAATGCGACGAATGTTCAGATCGCGGTGCTCTTTGGAAAAGCCCAGTTCGGATGATAGGTTTTTACGCACAATATCACCGTCTAAAAGCGTTACGGGGCGGCCGCCCATTTCCATCAACTTAACCATCAAGGCGTTCGCGATGGTTGATTTACCTGAGCCAGAGAAGCCAGTGAAGAACACTGTGAACCCTTGCTTGGAGCGTGGCGGTTTGGTGCGACGTAGCTCTTTAACTACCTCTGGGAATGAGAACCATTCTGGGATTTCAAGGCCCTCAGACAGGCGACGGCGCAATTCCGTACCAGAAATATTCAGGATAGTGACGTTATCTTTATCTTCGATCTCATCAATGGCTTCGTACTGGGCGCGTTCAGCAACCCAAACCATATGTTTGAAATCGACCATTTCGATGCCCATTTCTTCTTGATGCTCACGGAACATGTCCTGCGCATCATAGGCACCGTAAAAATCTTCACCTTGCGAATTCGAACCAGGACCTGCGTGGTCGCGACCAACGATAAAGTGTGTGCAACCGTGGTTCTTGCGGATCAAGCCATGCCAAACAGCCTCGCGTGGGCCTGCCATACGCATTGCAAGGTTCAATAAGGACATAGATGTCGTTGCTTGTGGATACTTGTCCAGTAAAGCTTCGTAGCAGCGTACGCGTGTGAAGTGATCAACGTCGCCTGGCTTGGTTAGGCCTACAACCGGATGAATCAAAAGGTTGGCTTGTGCTTCGCGTGCGGCGCGAAATGTCAGTTCTTGGTGTGCGCGGTGCAATGGGTTGCGCGTTTGGAAGGCCACAACTTTGCGCCAGCCCATCTTGCGGAAATAAGCGCGCAATTCATTTGGTGTGTCGCGCTTTGCACGGAAATCATAGTGAACCGGTTGCTGGATACCAGTGACTGGACCGCCCAAGTAGATCTTGCCTGCTTGGTTGTGCAGATAGTTTACAGCGGGGTGCGCATCGTCGTCCGCGCCAAATACCTTTTTGGCTTCTTTGGCTTTGTTTGGCTCCCAACGATCGGTGACCGTCATCGTACCCAAAATAACGCCTTCTTGATCGCGCAAAGCAATATCTTGGCCAAGGTCGATGGATGCTGCAAAATCTTCAGAAACGTCGAGCGTGATTGGCATTGGCCAAAGTTCGCCGGTTGTAAGACGCATGTTGTCTACGACACCGTTGTAGTCATCCTCGGATAGGAAGCCTTTGAGCGGGTTGAAGCCGCCGTTCATCAACAGTTCAAGGTCGCAAATCTGGCGCGGTGAAAGATCGTGGCTGGTTAGCTCACCGGCCTCCACTTTGAGTTTTTGCGCAGAGTCATAAGATACATAAAGCTCTGTGATCGGAGCTAGGTTACTCAACATGGTCATGATAGACGTCTCGTTGTTGCCTGTGCCAAATTATTTGGCTTCTCAGTCGACGGAATAGGCTTTGATTGTGGCAAAAGTCTAGCAAACTAGCTTTCAAATTAAGAAAAAAGACGATCATTATCAAGAAAATGCTCTTTTCGGGCCAATGTATCGATCATGGGATGTGGGATTAATGTGTCGTCCCACTAGAGTATTGGAAAGGGGAATAGGTCATCCTTAAAACGAGTTTGGGAAAAGCCGTGTGGCCTTTCCCAAACTTTAGCCTTTGAATTAAAAGGTGTTTTATTCGTTTTCAGCAATCCAGCGTTCAGCTTCAAGTGCTGCCATGCAGCCCATTCCAGCCGATGTCACAGCTTGGCGATACTTGTGATCTGTCAGGTCGCCAGCCGCAAATACGCCAGGGATTGAGGTTTCTGTGCTGTCAGGTTTTGTCACAACATATCCGCCCATATGGGTTTCCAGAACGTCTTTGACCAATTCATTGGCTGGCGCATGGCCGATGGCAACAAAAACGCCTTTGCAGGGGATGTCTTTGATCTCGCCAGTATCGACGTGTTTCACCTTGATACCTTCAACGCCCAAAGGGGTATCGGTGCCGTAGACTTCGTCAAGTTGGTGGAACCACAATGGTTCGATCTTTGGGTTCTTCTCGAGGCGATCGATTAAAATCTTCTCAGCGCGCAGTTCGTCACGACGGTGGACCAGCGTTACTTTGGATGCAAAATTGGTCAAAAATAGCGCTTCTTCGACGGCTGTGTTGCCACCGCCAATTACAACAATTTCTTGACCACGGTAGAAAAAGCCATCGCAAGTGGCACAGGCTGAAACACCGAAGCCTTTGAATTTCTCTTCAGATGGCAACCCTAACCATTTGGCCCGTGCTCCAGTCGCCAGAATTATTGCGTCGGCAACATATTCTGTACCGCTGTCTGATTGCGCAACAAATGGGCGAGTGCTGAAATCAACGGATGTAATAAGATCACCGATGATTTCACAGCCCATCGCTTTTGCGTGGTCTTGCATGCGCACCATAAGATCAGGGCCTTGGACCTCGGAATCGCCGGGCCAATTTTCGACTTCCGTTGTTGTCGTCAACTGACCACCTGGTTCCATCCCTTGCACCAAGATGGGCTCAAGCATAGCGCGGCTTGCATAGACGCCCGCTGTATAGCCCGCTGGGCCAGAACCGATGATAAGGACTTTGGTTTTACGCGTTTCGCCCATTTGGACCCCCGATATTCAATTTATTTGCGCAACTAATAACGATGCAAAGAGGCGGGCGGAACCCCCTGCAGCTTTCTTAACGAACACGGCACCGGAACGTGAAGTGTGCAATATTATTGCGCAATGTTGAAATAATATTGCGCAGGAGGCGGGGGCTGCTATAATAACCGAAAATTTGATGAGGTTATCAACAATGGCAAGCACGCGGCTCGACTCAATTGATCGTATGATTTTAGCAGAATTGCAGGCTGATGGCCGCATGACAAACGTTGAGCTTGCTAAACGGGTAGGAATTTCTGCACCGCCATGCTTGCGCCGTGTGCGCACGCTCGAGGAAAATGGTTACATCAAAGGGTACCACGCCGAAGTGAATGCCAAAGAATTGGGTTTTGAAGTTCAAGTCTTTGTGAATGTTGGCTTAGCCTCTCAAGCGGAAAGCGACCTAAGCGCGTTTGAGGCAAAGTGCAAATCATGGCCGTTGGTGCGTGAGTGTCATATGCTTAATGGCGAAGTTGATTTCATCCTGAAATGCGTCGCGCCCGACTTGTCCAGTTTCCAGACGTTTCTCACAGGTGAATTGCTGACCACACCAAATGTTGCCAGCGTGAAAACCTCACTCGTTATTCGTGGCGAAAAGGATGAACCAGGCGTGCCCTTCAATGTTCTAGAGGCACGCCTCCTCAAAGACGCTTAATAAACGTTGATGTCGACCGTTTCTGGAGAACAAGGGTGGGCCAATGGCCCAAAGTCACTTGTGTAGGCAATATGTGGGAATACGGACAATAACAGATCACGCATTTTATAGCTGACATTTCGAGTGGCCGATGCTCCTGGGTGAAATGTTTCTATTTCCACTCCGCCAACTGTGATCGCTGCGTGTCTAGTTATACATATGTGAAACATGCTCACCGGCGTCGGTGGGCAGATTTCAATAACGTGGACGCCGTCAACGAATTCATCAGCCTTTGTGAAAATCTGCGTTCTGTTATTGTTCCCACGCAAATGATGTGGCGTTTGTAACAAATTTGCCGAAGGCTCAACTGTTAAGAAGGATGACGTGCGGGATTGGCCAAAGGTGTAGGCCATAATTCTGATTAAGGGCATCCATTAGTCGGGTGCCGCGGGAACAAACGTGCTGGACCCGTTCCATAGGATTTTGGCTGGTTCGCCCGTCGAGGTGTTTAACCCGTCGCCCGTCAATAGATCTTTGGCGGTAACTTCGCCGTTTGGCGTGAACATCAAAGAACCGCGTTCAAACGCAGAGAATGCCGAGTCAAACGATGGAATAGAAAGCGCTTTGAGTTACGCAACGTGTATTTTTTGATCTTCACGCAAGACTGCTATTTCAATGTTTCGTGTCACCGGATTGATGGCACGCGGGGTTGGCGCATGCATAAGCGGGCGCTGTGGTGTAGGTGGTTGCTGGGTTTGTTGGCTTAATAAAGTGGCCATGCGAATTACCTCGTTTTGGTATCGCATCCGAAGTTGGCCTTACAAACAAAATCGGACGCACAAAGATCATGTGTTCCGATGTCGAACCAATCCCGCTTTCGGACGCCAATTGTCAAAAGCTAATCAACATTAAAATGCATTCTGCCTTTAACCGGCAGTATTTCAGAATTTTGTTTTGCTCACCAAAGAAAACCTTGCCTCATTCATTGTGACAAACAAAAGCCCGCCTTGTGAATCGCGAAGCGGGCTTATTACTAGAAAAAAACATACTCGTTGCAAGTGTGGTGATCTGGGTCGTTAGGCTGCGTGCTTTGCAACAATTTTGGTGCCTTTGCGTTTTGCAATAAAGGCTGCGCGTTTTGCGCCATGAGCCCATGGCATTGCCGCGTCCTCTTTGGCAGCAGTTTCGCTAATGGAATTGATAAAGCGTTTGTTCGTTTTCTTGGTTTTCTCCAGCTCAATTTCAATCGGATCATTTTCGATCCGTTGTTGAGATCAATATTGCGCTTCATCGAGGTATGAATTTGGCAAAGACTGAAAAAATGCAGAATATTGGAGATCTTTAGATATGCATTGTGTCTAGTTTGCCCCAAAGTTTCTTGCTCTTGAAAATATGGGCATATGAATACGCATAGCTGATATTACTCTGTTTGGTTAAACAGAAATAGACGAATACATGGTAACACTTGCCAGATTTGTGCCCCAATTAAATAGTGATCGCTGCAATCAATCGACCATAGTCCGCTTCTTTTTGGTGCACGCTGCGACGATAGGAATAGAAACGTTCTTGATCGTTGTAAGTACAGTGCCGGGTCCAGTCAGCTTTGGTGATGCCAGCGGTTCGCAAACTCTTTAGCCCAAAGGCGGGTAGATCAAATTGTAACTTATCGCCGTTGCCTTGGGCAAAGAAGCGGGCGTTATCTGGGTCTTCGCCCATGAAATTATCCATGAAATCCGGTCCGACCTCGTAAGCGCGTTGGCTGATACAGGGACCAATTGCGGCACAGATGTTCTCGCGTTTCGCACCAAGTGCTATCATAGCTTCAACAGTTTGGGGTAAAACGCCGTCTAATGCGCCTTTCCAACCAGCGTGTGCTGCACCAATGACCCCAGCTTGGGTGTCGGCGAACAAAACGGGTTGGCAATCGGCAGACAATACAGAAAGGGCGATGCCTTTTGTTGCTGTAACAAGGGCGTCCGCTTTTGGGCGGTCTTGGGTTGCGGAGCCAACAGTTACAACGTCTGCGGAGTGAATCTGATGGACGCCTATTAGATGATCATGGGGCACTTGCATGGCATCAGCCACACGACGACGATTAATAGTGACGGCTTCTGATTGATCCGAGCTGCCGGCACCACAGTTCAAACCCTTGAAAATCCCAGAGGAGGTGCCACCTTTACGGGTGAAAAAACCGTGCCGCGTAGTACCTAGTGCGTCAGATGTCAGAATCTCTAGCGTCATTTTTCTAATCCTGCGGGTGGGCTGCCTCCTTCGGGATAGAGGCCGATTACTTTGAACAGGTTTCCCATTTCATCAGGGTGGGTCAAGCGACGATGTGCTGCAATATGCGAATGAAGAGCGTCTTCTGTCATATTTTGCGCAAGGGCTTGCGCACGCTGTGTGATGCCTAAGCGCTCTAGGAACACGCCTTGAGGCGTGACCCGTGAATATTGACAAGGCACAGCGTTTGCGATTGCTTCAAAGTCAACGTGGGCTGTGATGTCGCACTGGCCGGCCTGATCTAGCGGCGATACCTGTTCATGATCTCTGATGGCTTGTAGGGTGTCCCCAAGGCTGCGCCAGTCGCCATAGTCAATGATGAGAGCCACACCGCCGTGGTGTTTTATACGCAAGCCTAAGGTGTTGATAATCGGAGAGGCGGCACTGCACTCCTCAACAAGGTCACCGTCTTTTGTGTCTTCTAACCGATGGGCTAGTGCTGGTTGCGGACTATCGGGACCCAAGCCAAAGACCAGCGTATCGTTGTCCAAACCCACCTGACGTTCGCGCCATCCTGATCCATCGCGTACAAATTGACGAATTGGCAAGGCGTCAAAGAACTCGTTAGCGACGGCAAATATTGGTATTGCAGGCAGTTGATCAACCGCATCAATCCAAGCGGGCGTATAAACTCGCAAGGTTTCGCCTTGAATGGCGCGTAGGTTGGGCGACGCTTCTAACAAAATAATCTGCGCCGCTTGATGGAAGCCGCTGACCCCTTTTGTTGCGCGCAAGATATCAGCCATCAAGGTACCGCGTCCGGGCCCAAACTCGACTAGGGCGAAAGGGGATGGTGATCCTTGATCAACCCACGCTTGGGCCAATGACAACCCTATCAACTCCCCAAACATTTGGGAGACCTCAGGCGCGGTTACAAAATCACCAGATGCCCCAAAAGGCTCTTGGGTTGTGTAATAGCCAAATTCTGGATGAAGGAGGCAATCGGCCATAAAATCAGAGAGACGGATTGGCCCGTTTGCGGCAATTTGGGCTGCCAAAAGGTCGTGCAGGCTCATGCTGCCCTCATGTGCCGCGCTTGGCGTATCAGATACAATCCAAGGCCAACCATAGGGACGGAAAGCAGTTGACCCATAGTTAGGCCATATCCGCCCACTTCCAGCGCGAGCCCAAGTGGGTTGCCGGCAGATACAAATTGCGCGTCTGGTTGGCGAACAAATTCAACAGCAAAGCGTGCAATGCCATAGCCAAGGAAAAAGGTACCTGCGATCAGGCCCGGGGTTTTGTAGGCGTCGCGTCGCCACACCAACCACAGTAGGACCCCACCAAGGATCAAGCCCTCTAGTAATGCTTCAAATAGTTGGGAGGGATGACGCGCGCACACACCAAGAACTTCTGGGCAGAGTTGTGCAGCTTGCGTGGGGAAGGCGACACCCCAAGGTAGGTCAGTTGGCCGGCCCCATAGCTCTGCATTGATAAAGTTCGCTATACGCCCCAATAACAAACCGGGCGGAACACCAAGCGCCAAGACATCAGCGGCGCTTAATTTTGGAATTTTGTAACGCGTGGTGAAGATCAAGCCGGCAACGATGACACCAATGAGGCCACCGTGGAATGCCATGCCGCCTTGCCAAACATACACAATCTCGGTGGGGTTCTGTAGATAATAGCTGGGTTGATAGAATAGGACATATCCCAATCGCCCACCAAAAATGACACCCAAGATGACCCAAGTCAGCAAATCTTCGATCTGCGTCGGTGTCATAACAGGTTGATTTTTGATCCAAAGACGCGAAGTTTTGACGCTCATAACAACCATCCGCCAGCCAATGAGGATACCAGCGATGTAAGCGAGCGCGTACCAACGCAAGGCCAATTCAAAGCCGAAAACTGATATCGAAAAAATCTCGGGTGAAATGTTCGGGAAGGGGATCATTGCGTTCATGTGCGTCTGAATGCCTCTGTGGGTTAGGGTAAGTCAACCTTGCACTAACGTGTGCGCGTGCGCATAAAGAGGTCAAGCACTAAGGAGAGACTGTGATGCAAGCCCGTGGTAAAATTTTTGATGATATTTCACAATTGATGACAAATGCTATGGGCGTTGCCCAAGGTGCCAAAGACGAAGCTGAAACAGCGATGAAGTCTTTGATGGATCGCTGGTTGGCGGATCGTGACTTTGTGACCCGCGAAGAATTTGATGCGGTACGCGCGATGGCCCAAAAAGCCCGCGAAGAAAACGAGGCGCTAAAGATGCGCTTGGACTCGCTCAAAGCAAAGTAATGCCCACTTGTTAAACTGTGATTCTTGAAGCAGAGGTTGCACATGATGCCATTAATCGCCCCTTTCCGTTGGAAAGGGGCGTTTTGCCTTTCTGGGGGTGGGCTGAGTGGGCTATATTTTGTGGGGCTTACAGAGTTCTCCACAACTTATTGTAGTTATCCCCAGATAATGGGTTGCCAGAACTGGCCCCCGCCATCACCATGACTAGTAGGGAGCGTGCACGTGGCACCGCTTTCTTGCGCAAAGAGCTAGTGATTGGGACGTTAATTAGCCCCGGCACCAGCCAACACCAGGTGAAACGATGGCTCTCTCAGAACATATCTTTGAAGACGATATTCATCCGATTGATTTGGTCGAGCATATCGCGGCACACCACGCTTGGGAATTCGATCGCATCGCGGACGATCACATTGCGATGTCCGTTGTTGGCCTGTGGCGCACCTATTCGATTAAGTTGGCATGGTCCGCATATGATGAAACGCTGCGCATGGTGTGTACCTTTGAGATGGAACCGCCAACAGAAAAACTGCCAAAGCTTTATGAACTGCTCAATCTTGTGAATGGCGAATGCTGGTCGGGGTCTTTCACATTTTGTGAAAAAGAAAAGCTGACGGTGTATCGCTATGGCTTGGTTCTAACGGGTGGACAGGATGTTGGCCCAGATCAGGTGGATACTATGATCCGCGCCGCGGTCTCGAACGCCGAGCGGTATTACCCGGCATTCCAATTGTTGGCTTGGGGGGACCGTACACCCAAAGACGCGCTTCAAGTTGCCATTGCAGAGGCCTATGGCCGCGCGTAACACTTTGCCCTGAAACAATTGTTGGAAGGGGTGTCCATGGAATATAGTCGTATCGCGCAACAAGGGTTGGTGTTGTTGGGCTGTGGTAAGATGGGGTCTGCGATGCTGGCTGGTTGGTTGGATCAAGGATTGCCTGCCACTTCCGTCCACGTTTTGGACCCGTTCCCTTCTGATTGGCTAAGAAGCACGGGTGTTGCGATCAATTGCGAATTGCCAGATGTGCCCGCCGTTGTCCTTGTTGCAGTGAAACCGCAGATGATGGCTGACGCGCTTCCAAGATTACAGAAAATGGGTGGCGGACAGACCATATTTGTCAGCGTTGCCGCTGGCACCACCATCGGATATTTTGAAACTGTGTTGGGTAGTGAAACCCCAATTGTGCGGGCTATGCCAAATACGCCGGCCGCGATCGGCAAAGGCATAACGGCTGTCATAGGGAATGAGGCTGTATCAACTGAGGGTGTACATGAGGCCGTCCAGCTGCTCCAGTCCGTGGGACAGGTGGTGCGCCTAGAGAATGAAAGCCAGATCGATGCCGTTACAGGTGTCAGCGGGTCCGGCCCCGCTTATGTCTTTCATTTGATTGAAACATTGGCCGCCGCAGGGGAGGCCCAAGGCCTGCCAACAGAGATGGCGATGCAACTTGCCAAGGCGACTGTCGCGGGGGCTGGCGTACTCGCTGAGGAGGCCGCCGAGAGCCCATCCCAGCTGCGTGTAAATGTGACCAGTCCAAACGGCACCACCCAAGCGGGGCTTGAGGTGCTAATGGATGTGGGAACAGGGCTGCCGACTTTAATCAACAAAACTGTAGCTGCCGCTACAGGGCGTTCAAAGGAACTGGCAAATGGCTGATCCAATTACATTTGATGACTTTTTGAAGGTCGATATCCGCGTTGGTAGGGTTCTACGAGCGGAGGACTATCCAGAAGCGCGCAAGCCAGCGATCAAGATGTGGATTGATTTTGGACCTGAAATTGGGGAGCGCAAAACCTCAGCTCAAGTGACGGCCCATTACTCGCTAGAATCGCTCGTCGGTAAGCAGGTGATGGGTGTGGTCAATTTTCCACCACGCCAGATTGGCAAATTCATGTCGGAGGTTCTGGTTTTAGGCTTGACGGATGAAGCTGGAGGGATTGTTTTATTGTCTCCTGATCAGGATGTTCCGCTTGGGGAGCGAATGGTTTGAAAAAGGTTCTTATCGCGCGACCATTGCCAGACGTTGTTGTGGTCGAGGCGCGTAAATATTTTGACGTCACAGTACGCAGTGAAACATCGCCCCTCTCTATGTCAGAGATGCAAACCGCGCTGGGCGCGTTTGATGGCATTATGCCTACGTTAGGTGACATGTTTCAGCCTGCTGTATTTGACAGCTTGAGCGAGTCCAAATGTTCGATCCTTGCCAACTTTGGAGTGGGATATAATCACATCGACGTTGATGCGGCCCTGCAGCGCGGCATAACCGTAAGTAACACGCCCGGCGCTGTGACTGATGCGACTGCTGATATCGCCATGACCTTGATGCTGATGTCCGCACGCCGCGCGGGAGAAGGTGAAAGGCTAATTCGTTCAGGTGAGTGGGAGGGATGGCACCCAACACAGATGCTAGGCCTGCACCTGAGCGGCAAGTCAGTCGGTATCGTCGGCATGGGGCGTATCGGTCAGGCAATCGCCCAACGGTGCCACTATGGCTTTGGCATGAAGGTTGGCTATGTCAGCCGTTCGCCTAAAACATTGCCATTTGAGGCTGCGGCTTTTGGTTCCTTGATCGAACTTGCTCCTGCTGTGGATGTTGTGGTTCTTGCTGTTCCTGGTGGGGCTGAGACCCATCATCTGGTCAATGCCGATGTGTTAAATGTAATGCAGCCACATTCTCATCTGGTGAATATTTCGCGCGGCAATGTCGTCGACGAAGGAGCATTGATTGCAGCGCTTCAGGCCGATCAAATTGGTGGTGCAGGTTTGGACGTTTACGAATTTGAACCGACAGTGCCACAAGCGCTGCGCGACCTCGAAAACGTAGTGATATTGCCGCATTTAGGGACGGCAGCATTGGAGGTGCGTGCGGAAATGGGGTTGATGGCGGTTACCAATCTTAAGGCACACCTTGTCGACGGACTTCTAGCGCCCAATAAAGTCTAAGTTTTGTCACCGACAGCAATACGCCAATGACGACGGCACAACGAAACATATGTTTCGTTGCCGCCGATCTGCACCTGTTCACCACCCGTTAGAACATTCTTGTTCTTGTCTTGGCGCACAACCATTGTTGCACGTTTTCCACAGTGGCAGATTGTTCTAATTTCACGCATTTCATCAGCTAAAGCGAGTAAAGTCGCGGATCCAGGGAACAACTCACCTCTGAAATCAACACGAAGGCCGTAACACATCACGGGAACATGCAAATCATCGACAGCACGCGCTAATTGCCAAACCTGATCTTTTGACAAGAATTGTGCCTCATCGATAAAGACGCAAGCCAGATCAACAGCTTTGGTTTGCGCTTCGATCTTCAGAAATAGGTTATCGTGTTCGCCAAAGGTATCAGCGGTCGTATCGATTCCGATTCTTGATGCAATCTTTCCCTCACCGGCACGATTATCGAACTGTGCAGTAAGCAAATAAGGCTCCATACCGCGCTCACGATAGTTGTGCGCCGCCTGAAGTAATACCGTCGACTTGCCGGCGTTCATTGTTGAATAGTGAAAGTATAACTTAGCCATAAGCTCTATTACGCTGAGCGGAAATTGAGGACAAGCGGGGTGGAATTAAAAGCAATCTATCGTCATCGTTGCCCAGTGTCGGCAAACATTTAAATTTTGCGGGGCAAAGCCCGAGGGATGGTGCTAAATAGAACTCGTAACGAAGACAAAAAACATACAATAGAACGATTTGGGAACCGAGGTGGTTCATCAATCGAATGCGGGTAACTCCACCCATTTAACAGATGCGGCAGCATCAATAACTCATCAATTCCCTCAAAGTTAGGATCGCAACAAATTGCCATTTTATCTTCATGAAAAAAATGGGAAAAGGTTGGAAAGGTTCCCTGTATTCTTTTCTTGGGGTAAAAAGATGATCGGGAAACACTTATGGCCGGACATGGCAGCTACCCTAAGAAGCCCACAGAGAGCCTGGTTAAGGATGTTGGTATCGAACCTGCATGCAAATTGACTGGGAAATCCAAGACGACTTTGGGTCGCTATTATTCTGATCATCCTGAGCCCAGCGACCGTTTTATGCAGATTGATGCTGTCATCAATTTGGAAAAAGCTGCCGGCTATCTGCTCGTCACAAGTGCTCACTTTTGCACACGAAAGCCGTCGATCAAATTCTCCGCGAAAGGGTGGAGTGAATTCGTATATCAATGCATTAATTCAAAGGCTTGCAATGTTATTGTCTGAGTGTGAGCAGCCGATAGAGGATGGTATCCTTACGGTAAATGAGGCCAAGCGTTTGCTGAACGAGACAACTCTGCTACAGCAGGTTCTAATAGTTATGAAGCTGCACCTGGAAGATGAAAATGGCTGACTCAGAACTGCCGGCACTAGACGAAGGGCACCTGTCCAAAATCGATAGTGATTCGCTGCGGGCTCCGGGCGACGATGGGCACCCACCACGAATCTTATTGCTGTATGGGTCGCTGCGCGGTGTAAGTTATTCGCGCAAGGCAGTCGAAGAATCTGCCCGCGTTTTGAAACACTTGGGCTGCGAAACCCGAATCTATGATCCGACGGGGTTACCGTTGGTTGATGATGAAAACGTAGAACACCCAAAAGTTGTTGAATTACGTGAACTTGCGATTTGGTCGGAGGGAATGGTTTGGTCCAGCCCAGAACGCCACGGCGCGATGACGGGTGTGATGAAAACCCAGATCGATTGGATTCCACTTTCGGGGCAGGGTGGTATTCGTCCGACGCAGGGCAAGACCTTGGCAATCATGCAGGTTTGTGGTGGGTCGCAATCGTTCAATGCCGTCAACCAGATGCGCATTTTAGGGCGTTGGATGCGGATGGTGACGATCCCTAATCAATCAAGTATTCCAAAGGCTTGGCTTGAATTTGACGGCAAAGGGCGTTTGCCAGAGGGGCCATTTTATTCCCGCATCGTTGATGTGATGGAAGAGTTGACCAAGTTCACTTGGATGGTGCGTGGACGGTCCGACTATTTGGTTGATCGCTATTCAGAACGTGTTGAAACGGCTGAAGAAACCCACAAACGCGTATCCCAAAAGTAGATGCGTTAGCCGCGGCGCTGAACGATCACTGATCCCACGGAATACCCTGCACCGAACGAACAGATTAGACCATAGTCGCCATCATCTAAGTCATTGGAGTACTTTGAGAATGCGATGATTGATCCGGCTGAGGAAGTGTTTGCATAGTCTTGCAAGATGTTGGGTTGTTCACCGTCTTCAGGGATGCGTCCCAGCACCTTTTTTCCGATATAGTCGTTCATGGATTTGTTGGCCTGGTGTAGCCAAAGACGTTTTAAATCGGTGGCTTGGATGCCTTCGTCGTTCATGTGTGACCCGATGTGGGCACTGACCATTGGCAACACTTCCTTGAACACTTTGCGCCCGTTTTGCATGAACTGCATGTCGCGACGATCGGCTGTGCCGTCTGGGCGGGAACGGCGCAAAAAGCCGTTGTTGTTTCGGATGTTGTTCGAAAAGTCTGTCGCGCAACGTGTTGATTTTATCTCAAAATATGGGCCACTGGCATCTTCTGATCGTTGAACAAGCGTGGCAGTCGCAACATCTCCAAAGATGAAGTGGCAATCGCGATCCCGCCACTCTAGGTGGGCTGAACATATTTCAGGATTTACCACTAAGGCACTAGAAATATTTCCACTTTTGATCATATCGGCGGCCAATTGCAGGCCAAAAGTTGCGGATGAGCAAGCAACATTCATGTCAAAAGCAAAGCCTTTGATGCCAAGTAGCTCTTGGATCTCGATGGCAACGGCTGGATAGGCGCGTTCTAGGTTAGAGGCAGCGCAGATTACGGCGTCTATAGAAGCTGGAGTCTTGCCTGCAGCCTTAAGTGCCTTTAGGGCAGCATCCAACGCCATTTCGGCCATCAACGATGGTTCATGATCTTCGCGCTGACGCATCAAAGGGTGCATCACGTCAGGGTCTAAAATTCCATCCTTATCAATAACATAACGACTATGAATGCCAGATGCTTTGACTATGAATTCTTCAGATGAATGTGACTGCGGTGCGACGTCACCTGATTCAATTTGACCTGCGTGTTCGAGGTTGAATTTGTCCACATATGCGTTGAACGACTTCACCAATTCGGCGTTGCTGATTGTATTTTCAGGAGTGAAAACCCCAGTGCCGGTGATTGCTGGTGTGTACATATTCTGACCTCTCTCAGTTGACTGAGTTGGTCAAAAATTGGCGTCAAGGTCAACACAGGACGCTAGGTTAACCTAGGGTAATAGTTGTGCTGTGGTGGCTAAAAGGCGGCAAAAATGCACAGTTCACCCATTGATCTGCACATTTAGTGTACACGAAAAATCAGAGCTTTAGCTGGATTTGGATCAAGCTGCACAATTTCCACCTCAATCTGTACAGTCTAATCACCTTTGCAAATCACAGGCCCAAATTTGGTTAACGCGTGTTCAAACGAACGGCACGAAGGGCACACCACAGGCGGTGAGTGACATGAAAATAAGCAGTGTAATACATATACGCATTTGGGATTAACCTTTTGTTAGGATTTAGGCGGAGGCCCTCGATTTATCAGATTATCTTGGAACAAGTCAAAGTATTGTAGGCGTGTTTTGGCATAAAAAAGTCGCGGTGACTTAATGTCAGCGCGACTTTGAAAATTTGGTCGTCGGCTATTTAGCCCTGGAGGGATTTAACAACCAAATCGCCTTCTGCTTGCGCCTTGATCGCGAGTGCAGCCGCGTGGCTGCCTGCTGCGGTCGTGTAGTATGGGATTTTGTCATATAGTGCGATTGAGCGAATTGATTTGGAATCTTCAACCGCTTGTGCGCCTTCCGTTGTGTTCATTACGAGGTGAATCTTCTCGTCCTTCATCAAGTCAGTGATGTCTGGACGGCCCTCATAGACCTTGTTGGCTGGCCCACATGGGATATCGTTTTCAAGGAGCCACTTTGCAGTGCCTTTGGTGCCAACGAATGTGAAACCAAGTTCTGTCAGAACAGTTGCGGCCTCTAGCAAATGTGCCGTTTTGTCTGCGTCTTTGATTGAGATGAACACGCAACCCGAAGATGGCAGAGTCACGCCAGCGCCCATTTGTGCCTTCAAGAATGCACGTGGGAAATCGCGGTCCCAGCCCATGACTTCACCGGTCGAGCGCATTTCTGGCCCAAGGATTGTGTCCACACCTGGGAAGCGGGCAAAGGGCAATACAGCTTCTTTGACCGAGAACCATGGCATGTCTGGATCAGCCAATGTCATTGGATCGCTTAATGGATTGGTCTCGCTGTAATCTGCGTTTTCGCGATATGGCGCGCGAAGCGGGAAGTTGGACAATGGTTCGCCCGCCATAACCCGCGCGGCGATAGACGCGATGGCGCTGTCTGTTGCTTTGGCAACGAACGGCACTGTGCGCGAGGCGCGTGGGTTTACTTCGATCAGGTAGATTTCGTCTTCGCCTTGTTCGGTGGCTTTGACTGCGAACTGAATGTTCATCAAGCCAACAACGTTTAGACCGTGTGCAAGTGCTTTGGTCTGTACTTTGATTTCGTCGATGATCTCTTTGCTCAGGGAATAGGGTGGCAAGGAACATGCACTGTCACCTGAGTGAACACCTGCTTCTTCGATATGCTGCATGATGCCTGCTACGTGCACATCTTTGCCGTCACTTATCGCATCAACGTCAAGTTCGACTGCGCCAGATAGGTAATGATCTAGCAGAACAGGGCTGTCGCCGGACACAACAACCGCTTCAGAGATGTAGCGTTCAAGCTGTGCCTTATCGCGTACGATTTCCATCGCGCGACCACCTAGAACGTAAGATGGGCGGATAACCAATGGGAAGCCAATGTCGCCTGCGATCGCGAGGGCTTCTTCGTCAGAGTGGGCCAAGCCGTTGTGTGGCTGTTTCAGGCCAAGATTTTGAACCAACTCTTGGAAACGCTCACGGTCTTCGGCCAAGTCGATGGCGTCTGGTGTGGTGCCAAGGATTGGGATGCCTTCATCCTCAAGCGCCTGTGCTATTTTCAATGGTGTTTGGCCGCCGAACTGAACGATCACACCGTGCAGCGTGCCGTTTTCTTGCTCTTTGGACAGGATTTCCATCACGTGTTCAAACGTCACCGGTTCAAAGTATAGGCGATCAGATGTGTCGTAATCCGTTGAAACTGTTTCAGGATTACAGTTGATCATGATGGTTTCAAAACCTGCGTCTGTCAGCGCAAAGCAGGCGTGGCAGCAGCAGTAGTCAAATTCGATACCTTGGCCGATGCGGTTTGGCCCGCCACCCAAGATGACCACTTTGTTGCGTTCAGATGGACGTGCTTCGCATTCTACTTCGCCCATCATTGGGGTTTCGTAGGTGGAGTACATGTACGGCGTTTGCGCTTCAAACTCAGCGGCACAGGTATCGATGCGTTTGAAGCTAGCCTTAACGCCAAGGTTGCGACGTGCGCGGCGTACGTTGTCCTCGGAGCGGCCCGTCAGGTTGCCAAGGCGCGCGTCGGTAAAGCCCATCATCTTGAGGTGGCGGATGCCTTCTTCGGTTAATGGTAGGCCGTTCTTGCGCACGTCTTCTTCGGTTTCAACGATCTCGCGGATGCGGGCGAGGAACCAAGGATCAAACATTGTAATGCCGTGGATTTCGTCGTCGGTTAGGCCGTGACGCATGGCTTGGGCAATGGTGCGCATACGGTCTGGGGTGGTCATGCTGATGGCTTTGATCACCGCCGCTTTGTCGGGCGCGCCCGGAATTTCAACTTCGTCAAAGCCGGTTAGGCCAGATTCCATAGAGGCTAGAGCCTTTTGCAAGCTCTCGTGGATCGTGCGGCCAATCGCCATTGTTTCGCCAACCGATTTCATTGCGGTTGTGAGATAGGGTTCTGAGCCCGGGAATTTTTCGAACGCGAATTTTGGGATCTTGGTGACGACGTAATCGATTGTTGGCTCGAATGACGCTGGTGTCACGCCAGTGATGTCGTTGTCGAGTTCGTCCAATGTAAAGCCCACAGCCAGTTTCGCCGCGATCTTGGCAATCGGGAAACCTGTCGCCTTGGATGCTAGCGCGGAAGAGCGTGACACACGTGGGTTCATTTCAATCACAACCATGCGGCCATCGGCAGGGTTCATCGCCCATTGTACGTTTGAACCGCCCGTTTCCACGCCAATTTCGCGCAAAACCGCGATAGAGTGGTTGCGCATGATTTGGTATTCTTTGTCGGTCAATGTCAGTGCTGGGGCCACAGTGATGGAATCACCTGTGTGCACACCCATTGGATCGATGTTTTCGATGGCGCAAACGATGATGGCGTTGTCAGCAGTGTCGCGGACCACTTCCATTTCGAACTCTTTCCAGCCAATCAGGGACTCGTCCACAAGGATCTGACCTACAGGGGATGCGTCCATACCAGTGCGGCAGAAGTGTTCGTAATCTTCGCGGTTGTAGGCGATGCCGCCGCCTGTGCCGCCCATGGTAAACGCAGGGCGAATGATGGCCGGCAGGCCGACATAATCAAGTGTATCAACGGCCAAAGCAACGCCCGCAGCAAGGTCCTTTTTGCCGTCGTCACCGATTGGAGCAGTGACGATTGTAGCTTTGGGATTTTCGATGCCAAGGCGGTCCATGGCTTCGCGGAATAACTGGCGATCTTCTGCCATTTCAATGGCTTCGCGTTTCGCGCCGATCATTTCGACGTTGAATTTTTTCAAGATGCCCATTTCCTCAAGCGCAAGCGAGGTGTTTAGGCCGGTCTGTCCGCCCATCGTTGGCAACAATGCATCTGGGCGTTCTTTTTCGATGATCTTAGCAACAACTTCGGGGGTGATCGGTTCGATGTAGGTTGCGTCCGCCAAGCCCGGATCGGTCATGATGGTCGCTGGATTCGAGTTAACGAGGATGATGCGATAACCCTCTTCGCGAAGAGCCTTACAGGCCTGTGCACCAGAGTAGTCAAATTCGCAGGCCTGCCCGATCACAATAGGCCCCGCACCAATGATCATGATCGACTTAATATCAGTTCTCTTTGGCATGGCGGCAGCCCCTTATATGTTCGGTTGGTTACGGCTTACCCGATGCGCCGCAAATTGTCGTGGGTTATAGGCTTGGGGACAGCAGGTGCAAGGGTTGATGCACTTTTTGAGATACATTTGACGGTGTTTTTCAGCCGTTTTTGTAGCGGACCGGTTAACTGTCCATAGAGCGCCTGCCTCTTCGCCCGTTTATGCTCAAAATTAGGCCTGTGTTGAGACCGCATCAAGGTATGTGCGCACGGCTGCTTCAAAGGCGCGGGGACGTTCAGAATGAAGCCAATGACCAGTTTCCGGAATTTTCGCAAAGCGGGCATGTGGGAACAGCGGCTTGATAATTGGACGGTGGTCATGAGTAACATAATCAGATTTTGCGCCCGACAAGAACAAGGTTGGTCCATCATATGACCCCGTTAGCGTTGGAAAGGACAGGATTTTATCCATGTCATTGGCAAGCGCATCAAAATTCAGCTTCCAATTTTTTGTAGATATATCAAGTGATTGAGTGAAGAAAGATTGCAGTTCAGTACTCACGCCTTGTGCCTCAAGTTGCGCACTTGCGTCTGATCGGCGCGAGACGGTGCTGAGATCTACTGCGCGCATTGCATCAAGGAAATGCCCCTGAGAATGGGCATAGGATACGGGCGCAATGTCGCCGCTGATCAGAGTGCGCACCAATTCGGGGCGGGTCAGGGCTAAAGCCATAGATGCTTTGCCGCCCATCGAGTGACCAAGCACATCAACAGGGGCACCGATGTGTTCGATGACTTCGGCCAGATCATTGGCCATTTCAGGATAGCTGTGTGTGTCAAAACGCGGGCTATCGCCGTGGTTGCGCATATCCACAACAACAACGTGGCGCGTATCGCTAAGCCGTTTGGCAATCACGCCCCAATTTCTGGCAGACCCATATAGACCATGGGCGATGAGAAGCGTGGGACCCGTCCCGAATTCATTGTATTTTAACATGGTCGCAATTTAACTGCTTTGATCTCGGGACGCTAGGGCATTGATGCTTGTGGATCGTCGTCCTAGCCTCGGTTTTGGATTATCACGCTGATATCACCGCCAAAGCGGATGAAGTGCGTAATGCCTTGCGGGCAAAGCTGAATACGCTCGGGTCTGACCTGTCCAAAGGGGTGGCGTGGTCGGGTCGATTACAGCCCAAAAAGCGCTCTAAGCAGGCGGCCGTGATTGTGAAAGCGCAAGGTTTGGGTGGCAATCCAAAGCTGATGCGCAGAACTGATATGGGCGCGAGCAACACGGCCCATTCCGAAATTGCGACGTTCTTAGACGCGATCGATGTTCAAGAACGCCGCAAAATCCGCGTGTTGCGCTGGTTTAGTGGAATGGCGTTCAACTTGATATTGATCGCCTCCTGCTTTGTCATTTGGTTTTGGTGTTCGGGTAACCTTTAACCCTGTTTTCCAGCCACACCTAAGCCCATTTGCATCAACGTTTTTCGCACTGGACCCAAGTTGTAGAGGGCGTTCAGGCCCAATGCGCGCGCATCACGAAATGCGGGGCTGGACGCTTGGCTCGCGCGGTTGAGCAGATCAATGCCGCGCACGCGCAGTTTGATATCGCCCATGCGGGCCTTTTCATAGGCCATCAACATCTCTGCATCGCCTAATCCATCGGGTCGCGCGGCCGCGAGCTCTAGCAAGGCACCCATGTCACGCAGGCTCATGTTCAGTCCTTGTGCCCCGATTGGTGGCACAACATGCGCCGCTTCTGCGATTAGGGCGATCCGCTGACTGCGAAGGGCGGATGCGGTTTGGCTGATGATGGGCCAGATGCTGCGCTTTGAGGCCAATGTTAGGGGGCCGAAATGGTGGCAAGACCGCACGGACATTTCTTCTTCAAATGCTGCGGTATCAAGGTCCATGCGGGCCAGTGATTTGGCCGCGTCATCCATCCATACCACGGCAGAGCATGGCAACCCGTTGAAGTCGGGCAGGGGCACCAAGGTGAATGGGCCCCCGGTGCGGTGAATTTCGGTGGAAACGTTTTCGTGCGGGATTGGGTGCGTCACAGCGAACGCCAGTGCCTTTTGGCCATAACGTTTACGGGTGACGTCAATTCCTGCGGCTTGGCGCATGGGGGAATCGCGCCCGTCCGCTGCGATCACCAGTTTCGTTTGTATTTTGGTGCCATCGCTTAGCGTGACTTTGGCCATTTGGCTGCGAGTGAACAGGCTGGTGGTTCCAGTGCCCGGGCGAAAATCAACGTTTGACAGCGCATCAAGGCGCGCCAGCATCTCACGGCGCAGCACATAGTTTGGAAAGTTCCAACCGAACGGCAAATCAGAGATATCGGCGGCGTTGAAATCCTTGATGATCCGCGCCTCTGGCTTTTCACCGCCCGCGTCGACGATCCGCATGATCCGCAAGGGGGCGGCGTGGGAGGCCAGGTGATCCCAAATGCCCGCTGCCATTAGCATATCGCGCGCTGGCTGCAACATCGCGGTGGAACGCATGTCAGCGCCGACTGCTTCGCGGTCAGTAATAGGGGGCGTTGGATCAACACAAATTACGCTAAAGCCCGCGGTGCCAAAGGCCGCTGTCGCACTGAGGCCCGCGATGCCACCGCCGGAAATTAAAATGTCACAGGTTTGGATGCTCATGTATACGCCCCTCCTTGTACCCTATGTAAGGCGAGGGGCGCGGTTTGGCCAAGCGGCATGTTGTCTACCTGCTGATTTGACGCAGGAAGTCAGTCAGGTCGTCTGAGTGAAAGTCGACGTAATCGGCATGATCAGGTTCGGGTGCGACGTGAACCGTTCGCAAGCCCATATCGTGCGGCACTTCGAGGTTGCGGGCCTCATCCTCAAACATCGCGGCTGTTTGTTGGGACAGTCTATCTAGTCCGAAGACGATGTCGAAGGCTGCACGCTGGGGTTTGGGCAGATAATTGGCGTGTTCGATGCCGTACACTTTGTCAAAGATGCCGTCCAATCCGCGCGCCTTAAGCACTTGTTCTGCATAGGGTTTGGTGCCGTTTGTGTAGACGATGCTGCGCCCTGGTAGGTTCTTGATCAATGTGGCCAAGTCGGGGGCCGGTTGCAGGACATCAAAAGTAATGTCGTGTACGTCGATCAGGAATTGTTCGGGCTGAATGCCGTGCTCTTTCATCAAGCCTGACAGGGTGGTGCCGTGCACCTCCCAATAATGTTTGCGCAGGTGGTTTGCCTCGTCCCGATCAACCCCCAATTCTTTGACCATAAAGGCGCGCATCTTCTCTTCGATCTGATCGAACAGGCGTGCGGCGGGAGGGTACAATGTGTTGTCGAGGTCAAAGACCCAATCGGTCACATGTGCAAAGGCGGAGCTTGGGTTAGGTTTGTTCATACCACAGAAGTATCAGGCATTTGTTCGGGTGCAAGCACTGTGCGTAGATAGGCTTGCGCATAGGGCTGTGCACGCTAAGCTGTGCCAACCCTAAAGTACGGAATTTGCTCCATGAAATCACCCAACACAGACGCCTATTCAATGATTTTGGAGGCCATTGATGTTGGCAAATATCGCCCCGGTGATCGATTGGTGGAAAGCGAATTGGCAGAGCGGTTTGGAGTTTCTAGAACACCAATTCGTGAGGCATTACAAAGGCTTGAGACGCAGTCATTGTTGTCACGTGATGGACGCAGTTTGATTGTTGCCTCCCTTGGGCACAACCAAATGTCTGAATTATACGTGGTGCGCAGTGAGTTGGAGGGGCTGGCCGCAAGTTTGGCCGCACGTCACGCCACTGACGAAGAGGTGCGTATCCTGCGTGAGATGGTTGAGGACGACAACGCGTTGATGAACGATCCTACTGCCCTGGCGCGTGCGAACCGTCGTTTTCATAAGCAAATTCACCTTGCCTCGCATAACCGTTATTTGGTGCAGCAATTGGATTTGGTCCACCGCACAATGGCGTTGATGACCGATACGTCGCTGTCAGCCGAGGGGCGGGGCGAGATTGCGCAGGCCGAACACGCCGCGATCGTCACAGCGATTGAGGCGCATGATGGCGAGACGGCGGGCAACGTTTTGCGCGACCATATTTCGGTGGCCTTCATGACGCGGCTAAAGCAAGACGCGGCACGACGCCAAGAAGAAGGGTAATTGTTGGGTGGGCAGGCGGTAAACTACGTCTCGTTTGACAGCCCTTGCTTTGTCTTGTCCCAGTAAAACGGGGTCACAATCAATTCGTACAGCGCCTTGTAGGACGCAAGAGGGCCGAGGGTGAAATAAAGCGGCATTGTTACCACCCGTTTCAGTAAGTGGCGGCGGTTTGGTGATGTGACGGCTGTCATACTCATGGTCAGGATTTCTAAAAACAAAAACAGCAGTATCAATGCCTGAATTGTACTGTCCCCCAGCACATTTTGGATCGGGTGGTGATATCCGAAAATCGTGATCCAGAAAGACCATAAAACAGGTGCAAATAGGAATTGGGCGAAGGTGGCGAGGAAAGTCATTTGCAGACCCATGAAGCGTTTGAACCTCAGATCACGCAGGAGTTGCGCGGGGTCTCAAATGCGAACGATATAGGTAATCATGAACTTCTTGAGCCAACGCGAGCGTTGGCTCACCTAACGCCACGGCTGGCAATTTTCCTCTTCAGATGTCACGGTTGGGAACAATTCGGCAACATAGCCGTGGCGGGCAAGGCACCCGCCGAGATCGGCGTCCTCTGTGACGTTGTGGGCATCCCACCGCCCCAATTTTTAAAGGCTTTTCGGCGGAGGAACAGTGTTGTTCCCCACAGTGTTATGACGAATCCAAGCCTTGCCATTCCCGGTAATACAACTCGCCACCACGTTGCATATTCAATTGTAAAACAATGGGAAATCCAGTTTTGGCGGGCATTAAAATAATCAAGCATTCCTTGCAGGCAAACCACATTTGGTGCGGTTTCATTGAACCGTGCAGCCACTTTTTCAGTCTGGTCGGGTTCTGGCGTGTCTTCGGCGTCCCAGACCCCGATTGTGGTCCCGCGGCAAAAGCCGAGGGCGTAGTTCGTAGCACGCGCTTTTGTTGTCAGTCCTTTGGCATCAGGGACGACGACCACCTTGACCCAACTGGGCAGCTGAATGCGTTGGAGGGCAGTGTGCGTGATCTCATCCGCGATCTCAAGAACCAGAACAATATTCAGAAGTGGTTTGCGATATGTGAAATTTTCCAGTCGTTTGATCAGCGCATCTGCAATTTCGGGTTCGTCAAATAGGGGGGGCATAACCGAGACACAGGGCAGCCGCGCACTGACGTTTATGAGCGTGTGGGCAGGAGGGTGCGATTGGCCAGTAATGTGGACAAGGAACCCCGCGCCTTTGATAATGATTGTGAGCAACAGGGTTAATGCAGCCCAAAGCATGACAATCGAAAGTGCCACATCTGTGAAGCTGACAATGGTGGATGGCAGAGCCACGGCACCAAGCACCACCTTTCTGGATTTGAGCAGTTTGGTCTGTCCCCAATTGTGGCAACTTTCGTGGTCGGGCAATTGGACCAGCGCTTGTTCGGCCAATTGTTCCCCACAAAGACGCTTTAGTTGCGATTGGATTTGCCGTGGATCTGCGATCACGGGCAAAAAGGTGAAGGGTGCTTCTTGCATCTCGGCGCGCAGGGCATCAAATTTGTCTGTATGGCTTGTGGCGACAAGAACGGAATTGCCCATTCGTAACCACGCCACCACCTGATGATTTAGGCAAATCTGTGCAGAGAGAATGTTGGACAAGCTGACGTGGTGAGGATCGATATTTAAATCAACGTGTTGTATGTTTGATTGCGTGGCAAGCGTCGCGAACAGGGCTTCGCTGCTTCGGGTGCCATTGGTGACCAATATGTCCCCCAGCTGCGCGGTTATCTTGGATTGCTGTTCGAGGGCGTGCACGAGATCAGTGGTGGTGAGGCGCCCGTCTTCAATCAGCTGGCGCCCTAGAAGGCGCGCGGGATTGGTAATTTTGACACTTTTGGGATTGAACAGAATTGCTTGTTGATTGCTTACAGCGGCACCTATTGATGGGCGCACACCGATTGACCGTACGCGACATCAGTTTTGGACGCTCCACGTTAATGGGGCGTTAAAGGCAATCAATGAATTAAGGGTCTGACTTTAAGCTTGTTGTTCAGCCATGGCCGCAGCAAAGCGTTCAAACAGGTAGAAGCTGTCTTGTGGCCCTGGGCTGGCTTCTGGGTGATGCTGAACGGAATAGACAGGACGGCCATCAAGGCGGATACCACAGTTGGAACCGTCAAAGAGGGAGGTGTGTGTTTCGATCACGCCTGTTGGTAGGCTTTGTGCATTCACAGCAAAACCATGGTTCATCGAGGTGATTTCAACCTTGCCTGTGTCGTGATCTTTGACAGGGTGGTTGGCACCGTGGTGACCGTGGTTCATTTTGATCGTCTGCGCGCCAAGGGCGAGGGCCAGCATTTGGTGGCCCAAGCAAATACCAAAGACTGGGATGTCAGCTTCAAGAACGCCTTTGATCATTGGCACGGCGTATTCGCCGGTTGCCGCAGGATCGCCCGGGCCATTCGACAAGAACACGCCATCTGGTTTGTGCGCAAGCACGTCTTCAGCCGTAGCAGTTGCTGGCAGTACAGTGACATCGCAGCCAACAGAGGCCAAGCAGCGTAGGATGTTGCGTTTCGCGCCGAAGTCGACTGCGACAACTTTGAATTTTGGGTCCTCAAGGCGGGTGTAGCCATCTGGCCATGCCCAACGCATTTCTTCCCAACGATAAGATTGTGCACAGGTCACTTTCTTGGCGAGGTCCATGCCTTCAAGTCCTGCAAAACCGCGGGCGGCTGCAACCAATGCTTCGATGTCGAAATTGCCTTCTGGGTCATGAGCCAGTGCAACATGAGGTGCGCCTGCTTGACGGATCGCGCGGGTCAGGCGGCGCGTGTCGATGCCACCAATCGCGATGCGGCCACGTGCGGCCAACCATTCGCCCAAGGGGCCAGCACTGCGCCAGCTTGAGGGTGTTGTTGGGTTCCATTTGACCACCATGCCCTCGGCTACCGGATCCGCGGTTTCGTCATCTTCCGGGTTTACGCCGGTGTTGCCGATGTGTGGGAAAGTGAAGGTGACGACCTGACCTGCATATGAGGGGTCAGTCATGATTTCTTGGTAGCCTGTCATGGATGTGTTAAAGCACAGCTCGGCGACGGTTTGGCCCGTTGCGCCAAAGCCTGCGCCGTAGAACAACGTTCCATCCGCCAGAGCTAAACAAGCGGTGGGGCGGGTGGGTGCGAGCGCTGTCATGGGCAGACCTATATGTTGGAGTGTGGCAAACTTGGCGGAAGATAATGTGAGGGGGCTGTAGGGTCAAGGGTGAATGCATTTGTTTTATCGTTTAAAAACAGTAACTTAAAATTGCACTGTTCGGTTGCAAGGTTTGTGTGGTTTGGGTAGAGTCGCCACCCTGATATTAGCTCATGGGGATGAGAGTCAAAAATGGATTTACGAACGCAAATTCTGGCTGCTTTGAAGCAGGCTATGAAAGACAAGGCTGCGAACCGTTTATCAACGTTGCGCCTGATCAATGCGGCGATCAAGGATAAAGACATCGATGCCCGTGCCGCCGGAGAAGATGAGGGCGTAGGTGAAGCTGAAGTTCTTATGATTCTTGGCAAGATGTCCAAACAACGCCTTGAAAGCGCCCGTGCCTATGAAGAAGGCAATCGTTTGGATTTGGCCGAGCGCGAGCGCGAAGAAATCCTAGTGATTGAAGAGTTCCTGCCACGCCAGTTGAATGAAGCCGAAAGTGCGGCGGCTGTTGATGCTGCTGTTGCCGAGGTGGGCGCGACAAGCATTCGCGATATGGGCAAGGTTATGGGTATTCTTAAAGGGAAATATATGGGGCAGATGGACTTTGGTTCAGTCGGCCCGATCGTTAAGGATCGTTTGTGTTCTTGATGATGGGTTGAGGCGCTGACCCAAACTCCGAAGTTTATTTAGTAAAATGAAGAAGGTGGGCTTTGGTCCGCCTTTTTAATGTGGGGTCCGTTTGAGAGCACCCTGAAGATCATCAAATAAAGTAAGCCGCTCGTCTTCTGAGAGGAAAGCGCCGATTTCCACCTCGCGCCCCATACCTTTTAGCGTGATATAGTTTGGGACGGGTCCGCTGGTTTCGTGTTTGGTAACTTGGGTCCAGTAACGGTTGCAGTCCCATGTGATGGCATCGCCTTCGGCTGGGGTGTGGATCAGTTTAACGCTGTCTTCCTCGAGTGTCAGAACCTCAAGGATCTGACGTTGTTTGTGGTTTTGCTGTAATGCGAAATACATCCCCCAAACGGCCAGCAATAAGAAGGGCAGCAAAGCCCACAGCAGGCGCGTGCCGAGCAAGGCCAAGGCAGGGATCAGGATAAGCGTGAAGGTTGCGAGGATGAAGGCGGCCATGCCTTTGGGTGACAGGCTTTCATGCGGTTTGAGATGCATGACCTGTGTTGGGTCGTTTGGTTGACTGGTCCAAGTGTAAGGCATTGGGGCTTTGCATCTGTTTGGGGTTAGTTAAGTTTAGTGCGGGTGTGGTCAAAAAGGGATGTGACAAAGTATAGCAAGGTGGGCGTGCGTTAACGCTGGGCACACGAAGTGGCAGGCCCAGCTGTTGGGTTTAAGCATATGAGATGACTTCAATCTCGATGCCGTTTCATCTTCAAAGTAGAATCGACGACCAGGTTCATAGTCTTGATGACTGTTAGGGACATAGCCGCGCGCAATGACTTTTTGTTCATCAGCGTCCAAACTATCAACAATCATGCCTATGTGGTTGAGGGCCGCGCAACCGTGGTATTTCGCGCCAGCAGGCGTTGGAGTTTTTGGAGCTGTATAGAGGGCGAGGTAGCTTGTCTTACTCCCAACGTGGAGCGAATAGCCGTCATGAATGGACGCGACTTCCCAACGTATTTCCCATCCAAACAGACCGCACAGCATTTTGGCGGTCGCATGTGTGTCTTTTACCGTGACGTTCAGGTGTTCTAACCCATTTTCCATTTTCTGCCGTATGCCAAAGCCCTTTCTGCATTGGTTTTACGCATGAAACGGCTTATTCCAGTTTGTTTTTGCGCGACAGAAAAAATGAACGCAGCTTCCCCGAAGGTTGTGTTTAGTCGCCCCACATCGCTGTTTGGTTCGGGATGCAAAAGTTTGAGTTGGTCCATAAAATAATTAAGACTGCCGCCTTGTAGTTTCAGTCCAAATATACCGGTTTCTGCGGGACCAGTTGTATGCGCCTTTTTCAAAACGGCTCCCCATGTTTCTGATCGGTTGTCCAAGCTATTGGGCGCAATGCCGTGAACGTCCATCCAGTTGGTCAGGGAAGGTTTATGGACATAGGAGTTAGGTACGCCGGCGACATTGGTGTTGGTCAAGAGCTGACACAGAAGGGTGCTGCCCCTGCGTGGACTTGTGCAAATAATGTGATTTATAGCCCATCTGTAAATGCGGCACCTGTTCTCGTTGGATGACTGCAGCGCTGGGTTGTTCAGAAATTCTGTCAACCACACCCTCCTGGACAGAAAAAAGGCCCCAACCGCCGTTGGAGCCTTTTGTATCTTAGATCAACCTCGCCAATTAGTGGCTGTGCTGTTTGTCCCAGTCTTCTTGCTTTGGAAGAATTTCGAACGTGTGCTCTGGGGGTGGGCTTGGCAACGTCCATTCCAGTGTGTCCGCATATTCGTTCCATGGGTTCGCTTCAGTTGCCTTAGCGCCGCGAAGCAACGTGTAGGCAATGATCCCGAAGAAGAAGATGAAGGATGCAAAGCTTAGGAACGCGCCCCATGAGGACCATTCGTTCCAGTATGCAAACTGCTCAGGATAGTCGATGTAACGACGTGGCATCCCCTGACGACCCAAAAAGTGCTGTGGGAAAAAGGTAAGGTTTGCACCGATGAACATCATCCAGAAGTGTAGTTTGCCAGCCCATTCGGGGTACATGCGACCTGTCATCTTCGGCAGGTAGAAGTAGATGCCTGCAAAGATTGTAAAGACCGCACCCAAACTCATCACGTAGTGGAAGTGTGCCACAACGTAGTATGTATCGTGGTAGTAACGGTCCACAGCTGCCTGGGATAGAACGATACCTGTTACGCCACCAACGGTGAACAAGAATAAGAAGCCGAACGCCCATAGCATTGGTGTTTTGAACTCAATCGAGCCGCCCCACATGGTTGCAATCCATGAGAAAACTTTGACCCCTGTTGGGACCGCAATGA